>Ga0209526_10000057_pt1 | contig 60870 bp, 49 predicted proteins | sample JacPinW_OM2H0_M1_FD_188566 | JGI IMG/M metagenome (GOLD analysis project Ga0209526, IMG submission 188566) | Forest soil microbial communities from Algoma, Ontario, Canada - Jack Pine, Ontario site 1_JW_OM2H0_M1 (SPAdes) (version 2) | ecosystem: Environmental > Terrestrial > Soil > Boreal... | reverse complement strand
GCGGACGGCATCGTAGCCCGCCACGGCCGCCTCCACTGAAGCCTGCAGCGCGAGCTCCCGCGCGAGCACGCGCGCGTCGATGATGGCCTGCGACGCTCCGTTCGAACCGACCGGAAACATGGGATGGGCCGCATCTCCGAGCAGCGTCACCCGCCCGAAGCTCCAGGTCGGAAGCGGGTCCCGATCCACCATCGGGTACTGGTAGATGGCCTGGGCGCGGCGAATCATCGCAGGAACGTCGAGAAAATCGAACACGAACGAGGCGAATGGCTCGATCACCTGGTCGGCGCGCGCCGTGTGTTCCCAGTCCTGAAGCGGCATCGGCTGATCGGGCGCGTTCTTGAGCTCGGCGACCCAGTTGATCAGCGCCCCGCGGCCGTCCTCGTGCCGTCTCGAGATGGGATAGACCACCATCCGCCGGCCGAAATGACCCGCCATGATCATGGTGCGGCCGGTGAGAAACGGCTTGCCGGGAGTGACCCCTCGCCACATGGTGATCCCGTTCCATTTCGGCGGCCCTTCATCGGGGTGGAAGGCGCGCCGCACGGCGGAATGGATGCCGTCGCAGCCCACCAGGACGTCCCCTTCGTCCCGGGACTGATCCCCGAACTCGGCCCAGACGTGGTCCTTCTCCTGGCCGAAGCGGACCAGGTGATGCCCGGTGTGGACGTGGGCGGCGCCAATGCGCTCGACGACCGCGCGGTGGAGGATGCCCAGCAGCTCGCCACGGTGGATGGAGAACTGGGGCCAGCGGTAGCCGGCGGCGAGGCCGCGGGCCTCTGCCCAGATGCGCTGCCCTCGTCTCGAGTAGTAGGCAAGCTCGCCGGTGGGAATTCCAGCTGTGCGCAGATCGTCCAGCAACCCGAGCTCGGTCAGCTCGCGCACCGCGTGGGGCAGGACATTGATGCCCACGCCGAGCTCCCGCAGGGCCGGCGCCGATTCGTGGATCTCCATCTCCCGAAGGCCGGCGTCGTGAAGCGACAGCGCCAGCGCCATCCCTCCAATCCCGCCGCCGACGATCACGGATCTCATGACCGCCGCCGCATCAGCTCGCTCAGCCGGTCCGCTGCGGCGCGCAGGGGCGGCAAGAACCGCTTCACCATCTGCTGCGGCGACGTCCGGTTGGCCTGGCCGCTGACGTTGAGCGCGGCCAGGACGCGGCCGCTGCGCTCGCGGATCGGCGCGCTGATCGAGACCAGCCCCTCCTCCAGCTCCTGGTTGACCAGGGCCCAGCCGCGGACGCGCACCTCGGCGACCAGCCTGCGCAGCTCGGCGCGCTCGGTGACGGTGCGCGTCGTGCGCGCCTCGATCCTGGATCTGCGCAGGATGGAGTCGACCTCGGCATCGTCCAGTCCCGAGAGGAGGACCCGCCCCATCGACGTGCACCACGCCGGCAGCCTGCTGCCGGGACCCAGGCTGATGGTCATGATCTTGTGGGTGGGAACGCGGAGCACGTAGACGATGTCGGTGCCGTCGAGGACCGAGGCGGAGCTGGACTCGTGCACCTCCTCGACCAGCGCTTCCATGATCGGCTCGGCGAGGTTCCAGAACGGCATCGAAGAGAGGTAGGCGAATCCCAGATCGAGGATGCGCGCGGTGAGGCGGAACTGCCGCCCGTCGGCGGTCACGTAGCCGAGCTGGGCGAGAGTCAAGAGGATGCGGCGCGCGCCTGCCCGCGTCAGGCCGGTTGCCGCCGCCACTTCGGAGAGCGTCATCGACGGCCGCTCGGAGCTGAAGGCGCGGATCACCGAAAGGCCGCGCGCAAACGACTGCACGTAGGCGTCCCCAGGGGTGAGGACTGGCTCGGCGCCGTTCATGTCGCGGATATTAGTCGCTGTTCGCATCTCGAACAAGCGTTCGCGTGGCGAAGGAGCGCTTGACCCGCTCACCCGGCAGACCTAGGCTCCGCACCCTGCGCGGAGGTGCGGCATGGGCCGGTACACGACGGTCACCGGATCGCTCGACAAGTTCGAGAGGGGCCAGCTCACCATCATCGACGACGACCCCAAGCACTACTGCTACTCCAACGTCTTCGAGGTCGCATCGAAGTCGAAGCCGTACGACAAGATCGCGGTGGCCAGGAACCTCGAGTACGTGATCGAGGCCATCCGCGCCGAGGGCACCTCCGATTGGCTCGCGTGCAACCACGACGAATTCGTGGTGGTGATGGACGGCGAGGTCACCGTCTCGTTCGCGGAGCCGGGCGACGCCGCGCCGCCTCAGGGCAAAGACGGAACCCAGCGCCTTTCCGGCCCGCCCAAGGGCAGGAAGATGGGCCGCATCCATCTGAAGCGCGGCCACCAGGCGCTGCTCCCCAAGGGGGCCGCGTACCAGTTCAGCGCGGCCCGGCCCTCGGTCATGATCCAGCAGACCATCCTCGGCGGTCTGACGCAGCAGAAGTGGGCGGAGATCTGCACTTCCTGAAGGAGACGGCCATGGCAATGCCCGAATCCCAAGCGGTCCGACGCCCCGCGAAGGCGCCAGAGTTCAAGGTCGTGATGAGCGAGCCCGACCCGAAGACCGGGTTCCGCGCCTTCGAGTTGGGCGAGTTCCATTTCCTGCGCGACGAGTACTTCGTCCACGTCAGCTGGCCCACCAAGCGCGGCCGTCTCGAGCACCGGATCTCGGCTGACGCGTTCCTGCGCGCGCTGATGCGCGACGTGGCCTGGGGCTTCTTCTACGGCTGGGTGAACTTCGACGCGATGTTCGGCAGCCGCAACCTGTACGGCCGGGTGGAGTTCTTCGCCGGCCGGTACCACGAGGCCTACCACAAGGCAGGTCTGTCCTACGTGGAGGAGTTCGACTCGCCGTTCGCAATGGCCACCTGCAAGGCCATCCTTCGCGACTGGTGCAACGCTGGATTCGATCCCTTCGCCGCTCCGGAGGAGACGGGTGCGAGCTGGGCCGGTACGAAGAAAGGCGAGAACATCGCCGCAATCGAGCGGACCCGCGTCGCCACCAAGCGGATGCCCGGCCTGTTCGGCGACTCTCCGCTCCGCGACGACCTGCCGGTGAATCGCGCCTTCGCGGACGTCCCGCAGGACGAACCCGTGATCGAAGTCGAGCCCGGCTTCGAGGGCAAGCTGCACGGCTTCAACCTCTTCAAGTACCTCTCGCGATCCGACGTCACCTGGAACCCGTCGGTCACCTCCGTCTGCCGCGAGTCGCTCTTCTGTCCCACTACCGAGGAATACATCCTCCCCATCATCCACGGGAACGACCGCGTCGAGTGGTTCGTGCAGCTCACCGACGAGATCGAGTGGGAGGTCGCCGACAAGGAGACCGGCAGGCCGCGCGCCCGCGTGCTGATGCGCGCCGGCGACGTGGCCTCCATGCCGGCCGACATCCGCCACCAGGGGTTCGCCACCAAGCGCTCCATGCTGCTGGTCTGGGAGAACGCACGCATGGATCTGCCCAAGCTTTACGAGACGGGGCAGCTCAAGCCGTATCCGGTCGAGTTCTGAGATGCGGCCTCCGGCGGGGACCGATGTCTGCTCCCTGGACCGATTCGCAGACTGAGAGGTCCGGATGGAGATCCAGCAGCGGCTCTACATCGGCGGCAAGTTCGTGCCGGCGGAGGACGGCGCCACGCTGCCGTCGCTCAATCCGCACGACAACACGCCGCTCGCCGATGTGTCGATGGCCGGCAAGGCGGACGTCGACAAGGCGGTGGAGGCGGCGCGCGCCGCCTTTCCGCGCTGGAGCCGCCTCGCCGCCGCCGACCGGGGCCGCCTCTTGCTCAAGCTCGCCGACAAGATCGAGGAGCGAGCCGAAGAACTGGCGCGCCTGGAGACGCTCGACACGGGCCACCCGCTGCGCGATACGCGCGGCGTCGACACGCCGCGCACCGCCGCAACCTTCCGTTACTTCGGCGGCATGGCCGACAAGTTCGAGGGTTCGGTCATCCCAGTGGAAGCGGGCTTCCTCAATTACCTCTTGCGCGAGCCGCTCGGCGTGGTCGGGCAGGTGGTGCCGTGGAACTTCCCGCTCATGTTCACCAGCTGGAAGATGGCGCCCGCCCTCGCCGCCGGGAACTGCGTGGTGATGAAGCCCGCCGAGCTGACGCCCCTCTCCAGCCTGCGGATGGCCGAGCTCATGGCCGAAGTCGGCTTCCCTGACGGCGTGGTGAACATCGTGCCGGGGCTCGGCGCGGTGGCCGGGCAGTACCTGGCAGAGCATCCAGGAGTGGCCAAGATCGCCTTCACCGGCTCGACCGCCACCGGACGCCGCATCGTCCAGGCGTCCGCCGTGAATCTGAAGAAAGTGCAGCTCGAGCTGGGGGGCAAGGGCGCCAACATCGTCTTCGACGACGCGAATCTCACGGCGGCGGTCAACGGCTCCGCTTTCGCCATCTTTCACAACCAGGGCCAGGCTTGCGTGGCGGGGGCCCGTTTGCTCTTGCAGGAGAAGATCGCGGAGGCATTTCTCGCCCGCTTCGTGCCGCTGGCGAAGTCGATCAGGCTCGGCAACCCCATCGAACCCGCTACCGAGATGGGCCCGCTCACCTCCGCGATGCATCGCGATCGCGTCCTCTCCTACGTGCAGGTGGCGAAGGACCAGGGCGGTGAAGTCCTGCTGGGCGGAAAGCCGCCGGAACGTCCCGAGCTCTCACGCGGCTGCTATGTCGAACCGACGGTGGTCCGGGCCCGACCGACCGACCGCGTCTGCCAGGAAGAGGTGTTCGGGCCGTTCGTCACCGTGACCACCTTCCGCGATGACGATGAGGCGCTCGCCATTGCCAATGGGACCGAGTACGGCCTGGGCGGCGGCCTGTGGACCGCGAACGTCCAGCGCGCGCACAGGTTCGCCCGCGAGATGAAGAGCGGCATGGTCTGGATCAATTGCTACAAGCGCGTGAACCCCGCCTCGCCGTTCGGTGGCACCGGCAGCTCCGGCTACGGACGGGAGATGGGATTCGAAGTGATGCGCGAGTACACCCAGACCAAGTCCGTCTGGGTGAACGTCGACGCCCAGATCCCACCCTACTATCCGCGCCAGGATTGAGCATGGTGGACAAGACCGTGGTCTCGCTGGAAGCCGCCGTCGCCGACGTCCGCGACGGCGCGACGGTAATGATCGGCGGATTCGGCTTGGCGGGCCAGCCGGCGGCGCTGATCGACGCGCTGATCGCGCAGGGCGCGCGAGACCTGACGGTGGTCAACAACAACGCCGGGAACGGCGAGCTGGGCCTGGCAGCCCTGCTCAAGGCGCGCCGGGTGCGGAAGATCATCTGTTCGTTTCCGCGGCAGTCCGATTCGCACGTCTTCGACGCGCTCTACCGCAAGGGAGAGATCGAGCTGGAGGTCGTGCCTCAGGGCAACCTCGCCGAACGCATCCGGGCGGCGGGAGCGGGCATCGGCGCGTTCTACACGCCCACCGGCCACGGCACCCTGCTCGCGGAAGGGAAGGAGACGCGCGTGATCGCAGGCCGCCCGCACGTGCTCGAATACCCGCTGGCGGCGGATTTCGCGCTGATCAAGGCGCACCGCGGCGACCGGCTGGGCAACCTCGTCTACCGCAAGGCCGCGCGCAACTTCGGGCCGATCATGGCGAGCGCGGCCGCCTGCACCGTGGCGCAGGTCGACGCGCTGGTCGAGGTGGGCGCGCTCGATCCGGAGGCCATCGTCACGCCGGGCATCTTCGTCCGCAGGGTGGTGGCCATCGCATGAAGCGCCTTTCCCGCGATCAGCTCGCCTCCCGCGTGGCGCGCGACATCCCCGAAGGCGCCTACGTCAATCTCGGCATCGGCCTGCCCACGCTGATCGCCAACCATTTGCCTCCCGATCGCGAGATCTTCCTGCATAGCGAGAACGGCATCCTGGGCATGGGACCCGCGCCCGCCCCGGGTGAGGAGGATCCCGACCTGATCAACGCCGGCAAGCAGCCGGTGACGCTCCTGCCCGGAGGGTCGTTCTTCCACCACGCCGACTCGTTCGCGATGATGCGCGGCGGTCACCTCGACATCTGCGTCCTGGGCGCGTTCGAGGTCTCCGCCTCGGGGGATCTGGCCAACTGGCACACCGGACAACCTGATGCGATCCCGGCGGTGGGCGGCGCGATGGACCTGGCCATCGGCGCGAAGCAGGTGTTCGTGATGATGGAGCACGTCACGCGGCAGGGCCAGAGCAAGATCGTCGAGCGCTGCCGGTACCCGCTCACCGCCATCGGCTGCGTGGACCGCATCTACACCGATCTTGCGGTCATCGATGTCGGTCCGGACGGCCTGCACGTGCTGGAGATGGTGGGCGGGCTCTCCTTCGCCGAGCTGCAGCAGCTCACACGCGCGGCGCTCATTCCACCACCGCAGGGCATGGTCGCATGACACTCAAGGAGGTTGCATGGCAACTCGCCGGTCATTGCTCAAGGCAGCTGCGCTCCTCACCCTGCCGCGCGTCGCGTTCGCCCAGAAGGGGCCCGTGCGCATCGGCTTCGTCTCGCCGCAAACCGGGCCCCTGGCGCCGTTCGGCGAGGCGGACCGGTTCACCATCGACCAGATGAACAAGCTGTTCGCGAAGGAGAAGAGCCCCTTCCAGATCGTGCAGAAGGACAGCCAGTCGAGCCCGAATCGCGCGGGCGAGGTCGCGAACGATCTGATCCTCAAGGAGAAGGTCGACCTGGTGCTGGTGTCGTCGACGCCCGAGACCGCCAACCCGGTCTGCGACGCCTGCGAGCTGAACGAGGTCCCGTGCATCTCCACGGTAGTTCCTTGGCAGCCCTGGTTCTTCGGCCGCAAGGGCGACCCCGGCAAGGGTTTCGACTGGACGTACCACTTCTTCTGGGGCCTGGAGGACGTGATCGCGAACTTCCTGGCCGGCTGGAAATCGGTGCCGACCAACCGGGTCGTGGGCGGGCTCTTCCCCAACGACGGCGACGGAAACGCCTGGGGCGACAAGGAGCGCGGCTTCCCGGGTCCGCTGGCGAAGGAGGGCTTCACGCTGATCGATCCGGGCCGCTTCCAGAACATGAACAACGACTTCTCCGCGCAGATCGCCGCCTTCAAGAAGGCAAGCGCGGAGATCGTGACCGGGGTGGTCATCCCTCCCGACGCCAAGACCTTCCTCACCCAGGCCCGGCAGCAGGGCCTGCGGCCCAAGGTGGTCACGCTCGGCAAGGCCCTGCTCTTCCCAGGCGCGATCGAAGCGCTCGGCGAGCTGGGCCAGGGGCTCTCGACGGAAGTGTGGTGGTCCCCTTCGCACCCGTTCAAGTCGTCGCTGACCGGACAGACCGCGCGGCAGCTCGCGGATTCATACGAATCGGGGACCAAGAAGCAGTGGACACAGCCCATCGGCTTCGCGCACGCGCTCTTCGAAGTGGCCGTGGACGCCCTCCGGCGCGCGAAGGATCCGCACGACAAGGTGGCGCTGCGCGATGCGGTGGCGGCGACGCAGCTCGCCACGGTGGTGGGCCCGGTCAAGTGGGGTGGCCAGGGACCCTTCAAGAACGTGTCGAAGACACCCCTGGTGCTGGGCCAATGGGTGAAAGGCAAGAAGCACCGGTACGAGCTGGTCATCGTCAACAACCACGCCGCCCCCGAGATCCCCGTCGGCGGCAAGCTCCAGCTGATCTCCTGAGGATGTCCGCCATCCTCGCCGTGGAGGCGGTCTCGAAGAGCTTCGGCGCCCTTCGGGTGCTCGACGCTCTCTCGCTCTCCGTGGCGGAGGGCGAGACGCTCGGTGTGCTGGGTCCGAACGGCGCCGGCAAGACGACCCTCTTGAACCTGGTCACGGGCGAGCTGCGGGCGGACGCCGGGCGGATCCAATTCGCGGGCCGGGACGTCGCCCGCGAGCCGCCGCACCTTCGCTGCCGGCTCGGCATCGGCCGGGCCTACCAGGTCCCCCGGCCGTTCGGGGCGATGACCGTGTTCGAGAACCTGATCGTGGCGGCCGCATTTGGCTCGCAGCGGCACGAGAAGGAGACGTATGCCGGCGTCGTCGAGATCCTTCGTCAGACCGGCCTGCTGCAGAAAGCGAATTGGCTGGCGGGTAGCCTCACCCTGCTCGATCGCAAGCGCCTGGAGCTCGCGCGCGCCCTCGCCACCCGGCCGCGGCTCCTGCTGCTCGACGAGATCGCCGGCGGGTTGACCGAGCACGAGTCGGCGGACCTCATCGAGGAGCTCCGCCGGATCAAGCGGCAAGGGGTGACGATGCTGTGGATCGAGCACGTGGTGCACGCGCTGGTCGCCGTGGCCGACCGGCTGCTGGTGATCAACTTCGGGCGGAAGCTGGCCGAGGGCGCGCCCGCGGCAGTGATGGGCGATCCGGAGGTGCAGCGCGTCTACCTGGGGCTCGCGGCCTGAATGGCGCTCCTCCGTACCCGCAGGCTCGAGGCGTACTACGGCGACTTCCAGGCCTTGTTCGGCGTGGACTTCGAGATCGACGCCGGCGAGGTGGTGGCGCTGGTCGGTGCGAACGGCGCCGGCAAGTCCACCTTCCTCAAGACCGTCTGCGGACTCTTGCCGGCGCCGCGAGACGCTGTCGCGTTCCTCGGTGAGGAGATCGGTGGGCTTACTGCTGCGAAGATCGTCCGCCGGGGAATTGCGCTGGTGCCCGAAGGCCGCCGGCTGTTCCCCAGCCTCTCGGTGGAGGAGAACCTGCGCATGGGCGCGTACGTGAAGCGCGCCGGCCCCTGGCGTCTCGAATCGGTGTATCGGCTGTTTCCGAGGCTCGAGGAACGGCGAGCGGTCTCCGCGACCGCTCTCTCCGGAGGCGAGCAGCAGATGGCGGCAATCGGCCGCGCGCTGATGGGCAACCCGCGCCTGCTGATCTGCGACGAGCTGTCGCTCGGCCTCGCACCCGTGGTCGTGAAGGAGATCTACCAGGCGTTGGCCACCCTCTGCCACGATGGGCTCACTGCCGTGATCGTGGAGCAGGACGTTGCCGTCGCTCAGCGGGTGTCGCGGCGCCTGTACTGCATGCAGGAGGGACGGATTACCTTGTCGGGGGTCTCCGGCGAGCTGACCCGCGAGCAGATCTCCCAGGCCTACTTCGGCGTGTAACGATGCTGAGCTTCATCGACACCATCGTGCAGGGCATCCTCCTCGGCGGGCTCTACGCGCTTTTCGCCCTGGGCCAGTCGCTCCTCTTCGGCGTGATGCGGCTCACCAACACCGCCCACGGCGACTTCATCATCCTGGCCGCGTTCGCGGCCTCTTCGCTCGCGATGGCAATCGGGCTGCCAGCCGCAGCGGCGCCCTGGGCCGCCTTGCTCCTTCTCTTGCCGCTCTCCTTCGGGGCGGGTTACGCCTTGCAGCGCTTCGTGCTCAACGGGACGCTGGGCAGGGATCCGCTGCCGTCCCTGGTGGTGACGTTCGGGCTGGCGATCGTCATCCAGAATGCGCTGCAGCAGATCTTCACGGCCGATCCACGCTCGATCGAGTCGGGAGGCCTCAACACCGCCAGTCTGAGTCTCTCCGCGGGTCTTTCGGTCGGTGTGCTGCCGCTGCTCATCTTCGGTGCAGCGGTCGTGCTTACTTGTGGTCTGCAGCTCCTCTTCGATCGGACCGATCTGGGCCGGGCGTTCCGGGCGGTGAGCGACGACCGCGAGGCCGCGGAGATGATGGGCATCGATCACCGCCACGTCTACGCGTTGGCCACCGGCATCGCCTTCCTCCTGGTCGCGGTGGCCGGCACGCTGCACGGCATGAAGACCACCGTCTCGGCCTCCGACGGACCGGCGCTCCTCCTTTACGCCTTTGAGGCGGTGATCATCGGTGGCATGGGATCCTTCTACGGGACGCTGGCAGGCGGATTGATCCTTGGCGTGACCCAGGACGTCGGTTTCCGCATCGACCCGGGCTGGGGTATCTGGTCGGGCCACGTCGCCTTCCTTGCGATGTTGCTGCTCAGGCCGAGCGGGCTCTTTCCGAGGACGCGGTGACTCCCTCCTTCACCGTCTCCCGCGCCACGCGCGCCAGTCGCCTCGGCGGCGCGATCGCCGCGGCGCTGGTCCTCGGGCTCGCCAGCTTCCCCTTCTGGGCCGACTCGGGATGGATGCGCGACTTCGACGAGATGGCTTGCTACTTCATCTTCGCGCTGATGTGGAACCTGCTTGCGGGCTATGGCGGGCTGGTCTCGATCGGACAGCAGGCCTTCTTCGGTCTCGGCGGCTACGCTCTGCTGGTGCTGGGCAATCACGCACAGATGAATCCGTTCCTTGCGGTGCCGCTCGCGGCGCTGGTCGCGCTCGCCGTCGCCTGGCCGGTCTCCCGGATTGCGTTCCGCTTGCAGGGTGGGTACTTCGCCATCGGCACCTGGGTGATCTCGGAGGTGTTCCGCCTCTCGATTGCCAACGTCTCGGCCGTCGGCGGCGGCTCCGGCACCAGCCTTACCGCGCTGCGCGGAATCCCCCGCGCGACCCGCGAGTCGGTGACCTTCTGGCTCTGCCTCGGTGGCGCCACCGCTGCGCTGGCCCTGGCCTACGCGGTCCTCCGCTCGCGGCACGGACTGGCATTCCTGGCGTTGCGCGACAGCGAGATCGCCGCTGAAAGCCAGGGCGTCGACGTGGCCCGGACGAAGGTCTTCCTTTACCTGACCGCCGCGTTCGGCGCGGGCCTGGCCGGCGCGCTCTACTTCTTGGGAAACCTCCGCATCTCGCCGGACGCCGCCTTCACGGTGAACTGGAGCGCGTTCTCGATCTTCATCGTCCTGGTGGGCGGAGTGGGCACGCTGGAGGGTACGATCGTCGGGATCGTCCTGTTCTACCTGTTGAACAAGCTGTTCTCGAGCTATGGGACCTGGTACCTGGTCGGCCTCGGCCTCTTGGCGGTAGTGGTGGTGCTCAAGCTCCCGCATGGGCTCTGGGGCTTCGTTTCGGCGAAGTTCGACCTGCACCTCTTCCCGGTGCAGCGCCGCTTGATCCTTCCCGAGAAGGAATGAACGTGCGCAACCTGACGGAAGCCAATCTGACCGAGGCGGTCCTCGCGCGAACGGCCGGCTGCAAGGACGCCCGGACGCGGAAGATGATCCAGAGCGTCATTCGCCATCTGCATGAGATCGTCCGCGAAGTGGAACCCACTCCCAGGGAGTGGCTGGCCGCGATCCATTTCCTCACGGACACGGGGAAGATGTGCGACGAGAAGCGGCAGGAGTTCATCCTCCTCTCCGACACGCTGGGGATCTCGATGCTGGTCGACGCGATCAACAACCGGATGACCGCCGGGGGCACCGAGAGCTCCGTGCTTGGCCCCTTCTACGTCGAGGGCGCGCCAGTCCGCGAGCGCGGGACCGATCTGGCGGCCGGCGATCCAGGCGAGACCGCCACCTTCCAAGGCCGTGTCCTGACTGCCGGAGGAGGACCGGTTGCCTCCGCTCTCCTCGACGTCTGGCAGACCTCGGCGAACGGGTTCTACGACATCCAGGATCCTTCGCAGCCGCCGATGCACCTGCGGGCACGGTTCCAGACCAGCGCCGACGGCCGCTACGAGTTCCACACCTTGAAACCCGTCAGCTATCCGATCCCGACCGACGGCCCGGTGGGCATGCTCCTCGCTCTGCAGGGCCGGAAGCCCTACCGCCCCGCGCACACGCACTTCATCGTTTCCGCTCCCGGCCATCGACGGCTGGTGACCGAGCTCTTCGCTGAAGGCGATGCGCAGCTCGACTCGGATCCGGTGTTCGGGGTCAAGAGCTCGCTGGTGGTGGAATTCAAGCCCGACGGAAAGGATGCGCAGGGGCGCGCACATTTCCTGGTCGAATACGACTTCGTACTCGAGCGGGCGTGAGCAGCGCGTCCAGGAGTCCTGCCTGCCATGCTACCATCGCTCTCCGGTGATCCGCCCGGCCGGCCTGGTCCTGCTGTTTCTCGCTGTCCCGCGTCTCGCCCGCGCAGATGGGCCCGTCACCGACCGTCACTACACGATCGACGCCTACCGCGGCGCTGCGGTCGCCGACTATCGCGTGGTCGGGATGGGCGGCGCGTCGCTCGCCACCGCTGAAGGCGCCACCGGCCTTCTCGGCAATCCGGCGGCCGCGGCGTCGAGACCGGCGACGGCTTCCGGCTGGTTCTACTGGGACTTCCTGTTCGACGTCTACACGCCTGCGCTCGCGGTCGACTACGACAACAGCGGGACGCGGCAGGATCAGGCCATCGGAAAGACCGGCGCTTTGAACGCCGGCCTGCTCGGCATGTTCGGCGCATGGGGAACTGCGATCACGGTGGCCGGCGAGGTGCGCAACTTCACGCTTCCGGGTGGAACCGAGGCCACGCTGTCATCGGCGATCTGGCGCCTGACACTGGCGCGCTCGTTCGCCGACGGCGAATGGATCGCCGGCGCGAGCCTGGTCGGTGGCGGCTTCAACCTCAGGCTGCCCGCGAACGGCGTCGACCTGGTGAACGCCACCGACTGGTCGGTCGAGGCGGGCGGCTTGTGGAGACCGCCCGAAAGGAACCTGCGCATCGGCGCAAGCTTCCGTCCGACGATGAAGCCGAGGATTGAAGGGACCGCGTGCGATCCGAACAATTGCTTCGGCTACATCCTGCCCGAGCACGTCGAGTTCCCCTGGAATGCCGGCGCCGGGGTCGCCTTTCACTGGGGACCCACGCCGTGGAACCGGCGCATCGCTGAAGACTTCCGGGACGAGAAGAGCGTGATCCTCGCCGGCGACGTGCTGGTCAGCGGTCCGGTGGCCGGCGGCAGCGGCCTCGAGGCGTTTCTGGAGAAGCGCCTGCAGCGATCGGGAAAGAACGCTTCGGTCTCTCCGCGGGTGGGCGCCGAATACGAGTGGATTCCCGGCTGGCTACGGGTGAGGGGCGGGACATATTGGGAGCCCGCCCGCTTCGCCGATGTCTCGGGCCGGCTGCACGTGGCGCTCGGCCTGGATGTGCGCTTCTGGTCCTTCTCGCTCTGGGGCGCGCGCTATCGCCTGCGGGTCTCGCTGGCCGCCGACGCCGCGCGGCAGTACGGGAACACGGTGCTGTCGCTCGGCTTCTGGCACTGAACGGCGCGGTCCTCAGGTCCCCTTTCGCGTCTCGGAACGAGTTGCAGCGCAGCTCGCGCCTCGTGCACGCGGTCCGCCGGCACCAGCCACTGCAGCGCCACCGCGGCGCCGCAGGATGTTTTTCTGGTCCACCGCCAGGATGCCCCGTAGCGGCGTTCTTTCGTTGGCATGACGCCTGCTGTTGCCCTCGGATTGCGGAGGGTCACTCATGGCGACGATCAGTGTGCTTTCCATCGACGGCGGCGGCATCCGCGGCATGATTCCCGCCGCGTTCCTGAACCGCCTGGAGCAGCGAACCGGACATCGCGTATCCGACTTGTTCGACTACGTGGCGGGCACCTCGACGGGCGGGATCCTGGCGCTCGGCCTCGGAGCGAACCGGCCGGGCTGCAATTCCCCATATACGGCCGAACAATTGGTGCGCCTCTACAAGACGGAGGGTGGCCGTATCTTTTCGCGCAGCCTCCTTCATTTCGCCCGTGCCCTCGACAACTTGAACGGGCCCAGGTTCCCGGAGTACGGCATCGACGAGGTGCTCAAGCGCTACTTCGGCGATACACGGCTCAAGGATGCGCGCACGAACGTCGTCGTCACCGCATACGCAATCGAGCAACGACGCCCGTTCTTCTTCCGCAGCTGGCAAGCGAAGGCGCCGGGCACGAGGCGTACCCACGACTTCCCGGTCTGGGAAGTGGCCCGCTCCACGTCGGCGGCACCCACGCTCTTTCCGCCCTTCAAGGCAACGGCGGCGGACGGAAAATCGTATGCGCTGATCGACGGGGGCGTGTATGCGAACAATCCGGCCCTCTGCGCCTGGGTCGAGGCACGCGATCGACATCCCCGCCACGACATCCTCGTCGTCTCCCTCGGCACGGGCAACGAGAACCGGGCTGTCGACTTCCATCGTTCGAAGCGGTGGGGCCTCGCAGGGTGGGCCCGGCCACTCATCGACGTCATCTTCGACGGCGTCAGCGATACGGTCCACGTCCAGCTCGACGAGATGCTGAATCCTGGGGATGCCCGCAAGTACTTCCGGTTCCAGCAGGACATCCCGCCTGCGCAGCAGGCCTTGGACAACACGTCCGCCGAGAACCTCACCGCGCTTCGCAGAATCGGCGAGGCGATGGCGCAAGGAAAGAAGTTCGAAGATCTCTGCGCGCAGCTGGGCGCCATCGCCGCCGAGAGGACCGCCTTGAACCAGGTGGCCTAGCAAATTGTGAAAGCTGGTGACGGCGCTGCGCACCCCCGCACCTTACCGTCATCCTCGGGACCACATGAGGTGACGCGCAGGGCCTCAAGTACGAGCCGCGCCTTCACCCGCCCCCATTGTGGCGCGGTCGATTTTCGGCGGAATAACCGGGTCCAACGGCCTGCGCGACGCGCCCATCCCGGAGAGCGGCTTCGATGCTTCTAGGAACAGGCGATTTCTCCTCCGTCGTGTAAGCTCGTCGCGCTGCCCGGTCGAAGGTCGAGTCTCGCCAAAACGAGGGGATATGCCGCTGGACGAGAAGTCCCAACAGCGTGGCCGCGAGCGGATCGCGCGGGTGTTTCGCTACCTCAAGGCGCTCAACGAGCACCGCAACCCAGCCAAGCGGGACTTGTCGGAACAGCCCTGGACGCTCTGGTTCCGCCAACTGCCCGACCACCCCGCCATCCAGCGCCGCGTGTTCAACGGACACCAGGCCGACGAGGACGGCGACTTCGTCTTGAAGGTGGGAAGGCCGACTTTCACCCAGGCCCCGCAGCCGCCGCTGCCGATCGTCGACTGGTTGGAGGACGACTGGGAGGACCCGGACGCAGACGTCCAGCTCTCGGAGACGAAAGCCAATGGCTCCGAGCCTCTGCGCTTCGACGCCGAGCCCCGCCGTGCCGAGGCTTACGAGCGCTGGCGCGCCCAGCATCAAGCATGGGCCGCCACCGAGCGGCCCGCACGCGCGGCGATGAGAGTCTTCGAGCAGCTCTACGAGCTGTACGGACGGATCGAGCGCGAGGCCGAGCACATCGAGTTGGTGCTGGGCGACGGCATCCTGAGCTGGAAGCGGCTGGAGGGCAGCATCTACCATCCCGTCCTGCTCCAGCGCATCCAGCTCGCCTTCAATCCCAGCGTCCCCGAATTCACGCTGATCGAGACCGGCAAGGAGGTGGAGCTGTACTCCGCTCTCTTCCGCTCGATGCCGGACATCGAGTCCAAGACCCTGGCGCGGTCCCGCGAGGAGCTGGATCGCGGCGGCTTTCATCCCTTGGGGGGAAACGACACGCTCGAGTTCCTCCGCCGCTTCGTGGTGCAGCTCTCCCCGCGCGGGCAGTTCGCCGAAGGGCCGCCGGAGAAGGAGGCCGAGGACCCGAAGATCGGCCGCGCACCGGTGCTCTTCCTCCGCACCCGGACCCTCGGTTTCGCCACCGCCATCGAGGGAACGCTTGACGATCTCGCCGTTCGCGAGGACCTTCCGCTGGCGCTTCTGAAGATCGTCGGTCTCGATCCCCCGCCCAAGGAGGACGAGCAGGCCGAAACGTTCGAGCCGGGCGATGAGCCGGAGGAGGTGTTGCTCAGCAAGCCTGCCAACCCCGAGCAGATCCGGATCGCGGTCCGGCTGGAGCGCGAGGGATGTGTCCTCGTCCAGGGGCCCCCGGGGACGGGGAAGACCCACACCATCGCCAACCTGATCGGTCACCTGCTCGCCCAGGGCCAGAGCGTGCTGGTGACGAGCCACACCACCAAAGCGCTTCGGGTCTTGCGCGACCACGTGGTGGAGAAGCTCAGGCCTTTGAGCGTGAGCGTGCTGGAGAGCGACATCGACAGCCGCAACCAGCTCGAAGGCGCGGTCTCCACCATCATCGAGCGCCTCACCACCGGGAACCCGAAGAAGCTCGAGGCGGAGGCGGAGCAGCTCGCCATCCAGCGCAAGGAGCTCCTCGATCAACTGCGCAAGCACCGTCAGGAGCTGTTCGAGGCCCGCGCCGAAGAGTGCCGGGAAGTGATCTTCCTGAGGACGAAGCTGTCGCCCTCCGACGCTGCGCGCAAAGTGGCGGCCGAGGCGGAAGTCCATGGCTGGCTCCCCGCTCCCGTCGAGGCCGGCGCGGCGCTCCCGCTGTCGAACGCGGAGATCAAGGAGCTGTACGCGAGCACCGAGGCCATGAGCGTCGAGGACGAGAAGGAACTGCGTCAACCTCTCCCCGAGCCGAAGGGGCTGCTCTCCCCGGACGAGTTCGAGCAGGCGGTTCAGGAATACGATCGGTTTTCGAAAGGGAAGCGGAGCCACCGCCAGGAGCTCTGGACGGCGCCTTTGGACGAGGCGGCCACCGCGGCGCTGGACAAAGTGCTCGCCAAGGCGACCAAGGCTGTCGAACTGCTGAACCGGGAGCAGCGCTGGAAGATCTCCGCGGTCGCCGCCGCCAAGGAGGGAGGAGCCCGGCGCGCAGAGTGGGACGGGCTGGTGGAAATGATCGACCAGCTCATCCAGGAGACTGGCCGGGCGACGGAAAGCGCTCTGCGCCATGCTCCCGTGCTCGCCGACGGCATCCCGCTCGAGGAGCAGCTGCAGATCGTCGACGAGATTCTCGCCCACTGCAAAGACGGGAAGACCGTGGGCAAGCTCGCGCTCCTCACGCATGGTCCCTGGAAGCGCTTCCTGGCCGAGAGCCGGGTCGCCGCGGGCGAGCCGAAGACCCCCGTTCACTTCCACGCGCTGCGCGGGGCGATCGTCCTGGCGATGATGCGGCGGGATCTCGAGGGCAGGTGGGACCGCCAGATGGTCCCCCAATATGCGCCCGCCTGGGCGGCGCTCTCGGAGAAGCCCGAGGAGGGCGCGGCGGAGTTCGCGAAGGAGATCCGCCGGTGCCTTCAATGGCACGCGGAAGAGTGGGGGCCGATCGAGCTGGAGCTGGAAAACGCTGGATTCCGATGGCGTGAGTTCATCGCGGAGCAACGGCTCGGCAACGGCACCGAGGAGCAGCTGCAGCGGCTCAAGGAGGTGGTTGCCGTCGGCTTGACGCAGGTGTTCATCGCGCGCAAGGACATGGCTCGCTTCGGCGAAGTCGCCGCCCGCTTCGCGACCCTGCAATCCAAGCTGAAGCTGCCCGAGAACGAAGCCCCGGCACCGGTGCTGAAGCGCCTGTCGGGCGCGGTCGAGCGGCAGGCCCCAAGGGACTACCGCGAGGCGCACCAGCGGCTGACGGAGCTCGACCGGCATCGGAAGCCCGCCTCGCGCAGGCGGGAGCTACTAGCTGCCCTGCAAGCAGTGGCGCCGGCATGGGCGCAGGCAATCCAGGAACGCCGGCCACCGCACGACAAGTCTTCGGCCCCGGGCGACGCGCAGGCCGCCTGGCTGTGGCGGCAGCTTCACGACGAGCTGGAGCGGAGAGGCAAGACTTCGCTCCCCGCGCTCCAGGCGCAGATCGACCGGTTGGGCCCCGAGCTGCGACGGGTGACGGCGGAGCTGATCGAACGGCGCGCGTGGGGAGCGCAAGTGCGGCGGACCACTCCTCAGCAGCAGCAGGCGCTGGTGGGATGGCTCGACATGGTGCGCCGGATCGGCAAGGGGATGGGCAAGCGCGTTCCCCGCCTGATCGTCGAAGCCAGCCAGAAGATGACCGAGTGCCGCTCGGCGGTGCCGGTCTGGATCATGCCGCTCGCGCGCGCGGTGGAAACATTCGAGCCGACCACGCGCTTCGACGTGGTCATCACGGACGAGGCGAGCCAGGCCGACGTGATGGCGCTGATCCCCTTCTACATGGCGCGCCGGGTGGTGGTGGTGGGCGACCACGAGCAGGTGAGCCCGTCCGCGGTGGGACAGGACGTCGCAGTGGTCCAGCAGCTCATCGACGAGCATCTCGAGGACATCCCCAACTCGGTGCTCTACGACGGCCAGATGTCCGTCTATGACCTCGCCCGGCAGTCGTTCGGGGGCGCGATCTGCCTGACCGAGCACTTCCGCTGCGTGCCGGAGATCATCGAGTTCAGCAACCACCTCTGCTACGGGGGAAAGATCCGGCCGCTGCGCGATCCGAGCAAGGCCACCTTGAAGCCGCACATCATCGCCCACCGGGTGGAGCAAGGCAGGGCGAAGAACGAAACCAATCCGGCGGAGGCGCTCGCCATCGCCTCCATGATCCGGGCGGCGATCGAGCAGCCGGAGTACAAGAACAAGAGCATCGGGGTCGTCTCGTTGGTGGGAGACGACCAGGCGCTGGAGATCGAGCGGCTGCTGCTGCATCACCTCCCGCCGGCGGAGTACGAGGCCCGCCGGGTGCTGTGCGGCAACGCCGCCCAGTTCCAGGGCGACGAGCGGGACGTGATGTTCCTGTCGGTCGTGGATACCGCCGAGGAGGGTCCGCTGCGCCTGCGCAGCGAGCCGATGTTCAAGCAGCGGTTCAACGTGGCGGCGAGCCGGGCGCGCGATCAGATGTGGGTGGTCCACTCGCTCGATCCGGCCGATTTGAAGCCGAAGGACCTGCGCCGGCGGCTGATCCAGCACGCGGAGGATCCCGGTGCGGTGAAGCTGCTGGCAAAGCAGTCCGAGGACTCGCCCGAGACCCCCCTCGAGAACGAGATCCACAACCGCCTGTTCGAGGCCGGTTATCGCGTGCTTCCTCACTGGCGCGTCGGCTACTACACCATCGACCTGGTCGTGGAGGGCGGAGGGCGCCGGCTGGCGATCGAGTGCGACGGCGACAAGCCGGCGGCGCTGGACCAATTGCGCGAGGACATGGCCAGGCAGGCCATTCTGGAGCGGCTGGGCTGGAGCTTCCTGCGGGTGCGCGCCAGCGAGTTCTTCATGAATCCCGAGAAGGCGATGAAGCCCGTGCTCTCGCGCTTGAACGAGCTGAAGATCCGTCCCGAGGGCGGCAACGGGAAGGCGGAGACGCCCCAGAACGGGAAAGAGGTCCTCGAGCGGATCATGCGCCGCGCGGCAGAGTACCGCGAGCACTGGCTGAACCAGGCCAAGGCGCAGCTCGCGAGGGCGGCGCGGGCGGGGAACGCATCGACGGAGCGCCGGGCCTCGCGGTCCGCAAAGAAGAAGCGAAAGACGTCCGCGCGAAAGTAGTTACGCTTCCAGCGCGAGCATCGTCACCTGGCCGGACTGGGTTCCGACCGCGAGCGCCAACTTGTCCTTGGCGAAGGCCAGCGCGGAGATCGCGCTGCCGCCCAGATTGTGCGTCGCCAGCACCGTACCGCTCGAGGGATTCAGGATCTTCACCGTGCCATCGCCGCAACCCGCCGCGAGTGCCTGGTCGCTGAGAAACAGCAGCGCCTTGATCCCGCGAGCTCCCAGGTTGGCCGCCGCCTGCTTCTGGCCGTTCTTTCCCCAGAGGACGACCTGGCCAGAGTCGTCCGCTGAAGCGAAGCCTTGCCCTTTCGCCGCGGCCGCCGCCACGGTCACGGCCATGCGGTGATGCACACCCTCCCCGAGCTTTTCCAGCTTGGGAGTGAGTCGATGGATCTGCACCGCTCCGCCCGTCGATCCCACGACCAGGAGCGTACCGTCCTCCGAGAACGCGAGGGCCGTGATGCGGGAATTCACTGCCGGGACCTGGACCAAGGTCCTCTTGGTCGTCGCTTCCACGACCTGCACCTGTCCCGACTGCTGGCCGATAGCCACCTTGCCGCCGTCTGCCGCGGTTGCCACGGCGAATGCCCGGTTCGACGCATCGACCCCGATCTCGACCCTGTTCCCCGAAAGGAGATCGGCGACCAGGACGGCCTTGTCCGTGACCGCCGCCGCCTTGGGGCTGCTCGAGGCCAGCGACGACTGCTCGAAGGGCGGCAAGCGAACGCTGCTGATCTTGTAGCCGTCGGTGTCGAGCTCCCAGCTGGCGCACTCGCCAAACTTGGTCACCACCGACAGACGCCGGCCGTCAGCAGTGCATTGCAAGGAAGTGACGGCTGACTTGTGGCCTGGCACGGACGTCTTGAATTGCTCCAGCACTTGCTGCTCGATGGGTCGAATGGCGATGTGCTTCACTTTCTTCCTTTGAACCCTCGAAATGCCGCGCGTGATCACCAGGCCGCCGCCGGCGGCGAGCAGTCCCAGCTCCGGCGATACGAAGGCGCCCATCAGGGCCCCGGCCGCCAGCGCCGCGCCCGCCGCTGCTCCCAGCGGCACCGGGTCGGGGGCGAGGACCTCGACCTCGCTTTCCACCTCCACCGGTCCGTCCTTCACCTCTTTCTTCCAGCGCGTCTCGGTCTTCTCCCCGGGCCGCGACCAGATCGCCTTCCATTGCGGCGCGAGGTCCGCCACGCTTCCGCTCTTCGACGGCTTCGCGCTCCACTTCGGTTTTTCTGCAGGCCTGGGCCCCCCCGATTCGAGCTCCCGCGGCTTCACTCCCGCGGAGCCCGACAGCACCGCCTCCAGGCGCGGCAGGTCCTTGACCGGCTTCGTCAGCAGCGCGGCCAGCACGCCCGCCAGATAAGAAACCTCGGGGTTGTTGAGCGCAGCCAGGTCGCCCCAGATGGGAGTCTTGCCCGGCTCGTTGAAATCCTCTCGGACGAAGAGGAGGTTGTCGCCGGTGTAGTACTGCTCCCAGAGCTTGCGATCGACCTCCAGCGCCCGGAGCGAGAGGTAGATGACCAGCGCCGAGAACCGGTCCAAGTACGGCCCGTAGTCCGATACGCTGCGCTTGGGGTGCTGATAGGCGCGATGCCCGATCTCCGTGGCCTGCCGCCCGATCAGCGCGGGAACCCACATGCCATCGTAGTCGATGAGGAGAAGCTCCTTGCCGCTCACCAGGATGTTCCCGTGCTGAAGGTCACCGTGCGCGAACTTCGCGGCCTCGACCTCCTTCACCAAGGTCCGGAACTTCTCTCGGAGCCCAGCGAGCTCCTTCGGTTGACCCAGAAGACTTTCGGCGCACCGATCCAGGTGCTGGCCCTGGACCCACGCCATCTTCACGATTGGAAAGGTGCCACCTTTGATGCGGAGCCCGTCGGCCAGATAGAAGAACTTGGTGCTGTGCGCGGCACGATTCTTCTGCAAGTGTTTGGAGATGGCGGCGTAGCGCTCGGCATGATCTGAGATCGGCCTGAGAAAGCAGCGCACCGCCCAGACGTTCTGGCCCTCCGTCGCCTTGTAGACCACCGCGTTCCCGCCCGTGGCCGGCTTGGGCATGCCGAAGCGGTCCTTGTCGATCTGGGCCCTCTGCAGCTCGGGATCGCCAAGCGACCGCTGCGGGAATTGAAGGGCCTCGTGGTAATCGGTGAGATCGGGCCAGGTGGCCATCGTGCTAGTCCCCGCCCCTGCCCTGCCCGGCCCGCCGGGTGAGCCGGACCAGGGTCATGTCGTCGTTTCGCGTTCCATCTTCGCGTGCCTGCGCCACCAGTTGCTCGAAATCCTCCTGGGTCTGGATGCCCAGGCTGATCGTTTCCCATGCGGGCTCACCCTTCTCCGCACGCCGCAGGAGCCAGGCCGCCAGCGCATCGGAGGCGAAGAAGAGGGTATCGTTGCCCGCGAGAACTCCCTCGGTCACGCGCACGTGCGGGAGCGGGTCGTCGTCGGATCTCTTCACCGAGCCTACCAGGAAAGGGCTCGAGCCGAACTCTTCCGAGCGGGTCAAAGGAAAGGCATGCAGAAGCTGCAAGTCCGGCGGGAGCCCCGTCACGTGGAACAAGCAACAGTCGCCGATGGCCACGGCACGCCACCCGCGGTTCACCGCGTTCAGCGAAGCGCCGACGAACGCCGCGTAGGCGCCCCGACGGACTTTCTCGGCGGCGTACCAGGGCAGTGAACGATTGCGGATCTTTCGCCACCACAACCGTCGGATCGCGCCCAGGCCGTCGAAAAAATCAGGACCGTGGGAGCGCCCGCGGACGAAGCTCTCGACCAGCAGCGCCGCCCAGAGAGCGGAGAAGCTGCTCTCCGTGGCGCCGTCAGCGACCGCCACGCGGCAGCGGGTGGGCGAGTCCGAGCCGCGAATGGCCCAGGCGTCTTCGTACTCGGTTCGGGCGTTCCCGGCCTTCTGGCACGAGAACGCCTCGACCGAGAACGGCGCCTGTCCGTTGGGGTGAAGAGGATCGCTCACCGGAGGTTTGCGGGACGGGTTCCGATGTCGAGGAACTGAATCACCTGCGTCGGCTGCGCATTGAAGACGAAGCCTCGCGCTCCGTCGCCGGCCGACATCCCGAGCTCCTTGGCGCGCGCGACCATGAACGGGGTCAAGCCGCTGGACATCTCGTAGAGCTGCTTGGAGAACTTGTCCGGCAGTCCCTCGTCGCTGGCGGGCAGCTCGATGGGATTTCCGGCGGACGACGAGAGGTGGATGTTGAACAGCAGCGTCGCTCCGTCCTCGGTTCCCAACGAACCCAGCGCCTTTGCATCTGGGATCGGATCGCCGTCTGTCGATTCGCCGTCGGTGATGTTGATCACGATGGGGGCAAACCCCTTGGGATGCTCGGCGACCCAACGCTGGACGATGTCCGCGGCCGTCTTGAAGGCGGAGCTCATCGGCGTTCCACCCGCGTGCTTGGCTTCGAACCAGAGCGGAAACTTCACCGTCTGTTCCACCAGCCCGCCGGCGCCGTCATCCGACTTCTTGACCCGATCCTCGATACGCAAGGGGTTGTTGGCGAGCTCGCTGATCGGGATCAGGTCCTTCCCGGTCAAGGGTCCGTCAAAGGCCGACTTCACCACCGTGTCCTGGCCGTAGCCGATCACAGCCACGTGGAAGTAGTCGTAGATGGAGTCTCCCTTGGCGCAGCGGATGGAAAGGTTGTGGATGAGCTTGTTGATGATCGTCGTCAGCTCGTCGGCCTTTCGCCGGTCGCTGCTGCCGCCGAATGGATCCTCCATGGAGGCGGATTGGTCCAATAGGAAGATGAAGCACCCTGGGTTCTTCCGGCTGATTTCAGCGCTGTACATGCTGGCTCCTTGTCTTCGTTTTCTGGCGTGCGTTGACTTTGTCGAAAGGGACGTAGACTTGGTTGCCCCGCCGATCCCTGACCAGGAACCGGCGGTCCCTCCGCTCGAGGATGGTGACCTTGTCCCCGCGGCGAAGCGTGACCTTGTGTCCTTCAGCGGGTCCTCGCTGCACGTCCACGGTCAGCTTCTTCGCCTTGATGACCGCGGAGATCGTCGCCACCGGGCGCGTTCGCTGCACCTCGAGGGGAGGCTTCTTCGCCTCGACCAACGGGCCAAGCATCGCGACGGGCCGCTCGCCGGCGGATCGTGCTCCGCTCGACGGCGTGCGGGGGTACCGCTGTCCGATGAACGGCACCTCGGGGTACCGCTGTCCGATCAACGGCGCCGCCCAGCCGATCAGGGCCAGCGCGATGAGCGCGATCCCGACGTGGAACAGCTGGAGCGCGGTACCGACTTCGCTGCTTCCGCAGGCGGGACACGGCGCACCGGCATCCCCTTGGGGAAACCACTTCAGACGGCATGCTCGGCACCGCAAAAGTCTCTTTTTCGGCATGGAAGTGGTCTGCGCGTGAGACTAGTACGGCTGCGCGCGCCGTCCACTCCGCAGCTTCCGCACATCAGCATCTCCTCGGAGAGCGCGCCGCTGCGCACGTGCGCCGCAAACAGGCGACCGGATTGGACGGTGTGGCCAAATCGAGCGGACGCTGGCAGGGGAACCTACAGGCGCTGATCGTCCGGTTCGGCGCCGTGCTACTTGCGGCCGTAAAAGACGGCGGAATCGACCACGAGACGGCGGCCCTTCAGATCCACGCGGTACTGGAATCGCCAGCCCTCGACGTCGAGGAGCACGACGCTCCCCGCGAGTGAAGGCCACATCTCGCTCTCCGCCGGCATCGTATCCAAGCTGCCGCCGATCTCGCGCAGACGGGCGTGCAACTCCACCAGTAGATCGGGGGGCACGTGATCGAGCGGTTCAGCGATCTCGATGTGAAACACGTGTAGAATTTTACACTATCTCTACCTCAGGCAGGAAGGGCTCCTTTCAGGGCCGCTGGCCGTCCTGGACCGTCCCGGTTGGACGCGAAGGGGCAACGGGTCGGAACCCCTTGTCTTTTCGGCCGGCGAGGATCACCGTGACCAACGATTCTCTCGCTGCGCGCGCCACCCAGCGAGCGGCACGCCGCATTCTGCGGCCTGGCGCTTGAAGGCTGCGCGGCTACCGAGGCTTCCCTCGGCCTTGACGACGTACCCCTTGCATTCGTCAAACTTCACCTCGGGAATGACGGCTGTAAACGATCCGTCCGGTCCCGCGGCCTGCTGCGCCTCGAACCGGCCCTTGGCCTGCACGACGATCTTCACCTGCTCCCCGGGCCGGAAATGACGGCCGCTCACGGTGAAGGGTTCAATCTCCGACACCCGAACGACTGCCGCCGTTCCGGAGGACGCGACGGTGGACGGGATCGCTGCGGCCAACGCGGATCCGAGCACTCCGAACAGGATGGTCAGGCCCATCCAGGCAAGTATACGAGAGGGCGGTCCTGCTTGCCGGCAGCGGTGCTGCCCTGCGGCTTGACTTCGGCGGCGACGAATCGCTAAAGGGGGGCCTGATTCACCCTCGGTGAACTCGGACGGTCGTCCGAGGGCAAACGCAACGGGCGAAGGTTTCAACTGCGATCGTTAAGGGGGACATCATGAACCGACGGCGGTTTGTCCGGCTCGCTATCGTGGGCCTCACGGCAGCCATCCCTGTCGCTGCAGCGCTTGCGCTCGTCGTCGTGACGAGATCCGGTCGCTCCGGCGAGCCGGCCCCGCGCGCGCTTCCGTTCAAGAAGGGCGATTCCGATGAAATCGCCAAGCGCAAGAACGTGATGGCGGCCATCAACGAAGCGCGCGATGAGGCTTTCACGCCCGACGTCGAGGCCTACTTGTTGCGGGCCTACCCCGCCGACGACGTACCGGCCGAGGCGAGCATTGCCGCACAGGGCGGCTGGCGGACCCTGAATGCCGGACCGCATTCACCCGGTTCCTGGCAGCTGATTGGCCCCAGCCAGGCCTTGACTCCGAGCGTCCTCAACGTCTTTCTTTACGACGGGGCGCCGGCGCTCACCTCGGGCCGCGTGACGGCGCTCGCGAACGGCCCGAAGTGCAGCCGCGGCGACTGTCCGATCTACCTCGCGGCGGCCGGCGGAGGCATCTGGCGGGCGAAGGACGGGCTCGCGAAGAGCCCGAGATGGGAGTTCGTCTCCGCTAGCTTCGGCACCAACGCGATCGGGTCGCTCATCCTGGACCCGAACGACGCGAGCGGCCGGACGCTCTATGCCGGCACGGGAGAGCCCAACGCCTCGGCCGATTCCGAGGCAGGCGTGGGCATCTACAAATCGACCGACGCGGGCCAGACCTGGTCGCTGGTACCCGGCAGCGACATCTTCTTCCAGCGATCGATCGGTCACCTGACTCTGGACAACGCGGGCAACCTGCTCGTGCCCATCGCGAGCGGCGTGCGCGGCATCTCGTCGGTTCTCTCCGGCGGCGCATCGTCGAGTGGTAACGCGGCGCATCCGCTCGTGACCCGCGGTCTCTGGCGGCAGACGGGGGCGACGTTCACGCTCATCTGGCCGAGTCCACCGCCGGTGCGTGGATCGACGATGGTCAAGGTCGACCCCACGCATGCCGGGGTCATCTACGTCAACGCTTTCCAGCAGGGGATCTGGCGCTCGAACAACAATGGCGCCACCTTCGTGCAGATCTTCGCCGCGAAGGATCCGACGGTGGCCGGGTCGGCAATCGATCGCTCCGAGTTTGACGTCACCACGCTGTCCAGTGGCTCGACGCGGATGTACGTCGGCGAGGGCCAGGGGGGAGGGGCCGGACACCACTCGAACTTCTGGCGGAGCGACAACGCCGACACCGGCGCGACGTTCACGCAGATGGGCGGGGCCCAGGTGGACAACTACTGCACGGGCCAGTGCTGGTACGACAACGTCGTCTACACGCCCAAGGGCTACCCGGACCTCGTCTACCTGATGGGCTCGTTCGACTACAACACCGTCAACGGCCCGACCAACGGGCGCGCCGTGCTTCTCTCGACCGACGGCGGAGCCACCTGGAGCGACATGTCGCAGGATGGCGACCGCCACCACGCCGGTGCGACGCATCCCGATCAGCACGCGATGGTGACCAACCCCAACAATCCGTTCCAGTACTGGGAGGGATCTGACGGCGGGCTGGTCCGCTCGGACGGCAAGTTCGCGGACGTGTCCTACAAGTGCGACCAGCGAGGCCTCGACCCGGCCAGCACGGCATTCTGCAAGAGCTTGCTCTGGCGGGTGCCGAACGAGCTGGCCATCTTGAACGACGGCCTCTCGACGCTGCAATTCCAGAGCCTGTCCGTCAGCCCGAAGCGGCCCAGGAACAACGTCCAAGGCGGAACACAGGACAACGGCACATGGCAGTACACCGGCTCCTCCGTGCTCTGGGTGCAGGAGATCTACGGCGACGGCGGCCAGTCGGGCTTCAGCTCCGCGGATGACCGCCTCCGCTTCAACACCTTCTTCGGACAGGCATCCGACGTGAACTTCCGCAACGGCGATCCCACCAAGTGGGTGATCGCGACGGGGCCGATCGTGTCCAGCCCCGAGGGATCGTTCTTCTATCCGCCGGTGACCGGCGACCCGCACCCGGCGAACTGGGGCACCATCTTCCAGGGTTCCTTGAGCGTCTGGCGAACGCAGGACTGGGGCGGCAACCGCGAATTCCTCGAAGCGAACTGCCCCGAGTTCACCACCTCCGCTGCCGAGCCGACGTGCGGCGATTTCGTCCCCATCGGCGGCGCTCCGTCGACCCGGCTGACATCGGCGCTGTGGGGCGACCGGTCGGGCAGCGCGGTCGCGGCGATCGAGCGCACGCCGACCGACACCAGCACCCTGTGGGCGGCCACCGGCGCCGGCCGCGTGTTCGTCTCCGACAACTCCGATGCGCTCGACCCAATGCTGGTCGTCTGGCACCGGATCGACACCGCGGTGGCGAACAGCCCGAGCCGGTTCATCAGCTCGATCCACCCCGACCCGCAAATCCCCCACCACGCTTGGATCTCGTACTCGGGCTACAACGTGAACACTCCGACTCAGCCGGGCCACGTGTTCGAAATCACCTGGACCGGGGCGGTCGCGACGTGGACCGACCTTAGCTACAACCTCCCCGACTTCCCCATCACCGACCTGGTCCGCGACGATCTGACCGCCGACCTCTACGCCGCCAGCGACTTCGGCGTCATGCGCCTCGCCAGCGGGTCCACCACCTGGACAGCCGCAGGAACCGGGCTGCCCATGGTCGAAGTGGCCGGCCTGACCATCGTGCCTTCGGCCCGCATCCTCTACGCGGCCACCCACGGCCGCAGCGCCTGGAAGTTGCGGCTGCCCGGAGCCGGAGACGAGAACGAGGACCAGGGCGATTGAGGCAAGCGCGGAGCGATGCGAGGGAGCACAGGGGCCGCCTCCGCGCGGCCCCTGTGCTTGCGATCACCGGATGCAGCGTGTACCCGCGCGGGCGGAAGCTACAGCGAGCGGAGGAAGTTGAGGATATCTTGCTGGTCCGACGCGCTCAGAGCCCTGAACTGCTGGATGACCGCGTTGGCTTCGGATTGGCAAGCCACACCGTCGTCGGTGAACTGCTGCCAGGGCAGGCAGAAGGGATTGCTGCTCTGGTGGGCCAGGATCGCCTTCAGCAGTCCGCCGTTGCCCGGCCCCGCGCGACCGTCGTGGAGGAAGAAGATCCGCTGTCCCACGCCCCAAAGGGGTGCCGTGCGGAACTCGTCGGGGCCCGCCACGCCTTGGGTCACGAAATCCGCCAGCCCAGGCCCCATGTTGTGCAGGGCCACGTCGCTGAACGGCTGAAAGGTGAACCCGCCCATTCCTGTGAACGGGGATGAGGCGGTGGTGAGCCCGGCCGAGTGACACAGCACGCAACCGATGCCCGGGCTCGCGGCTGTTCCGAACAACGCCTTGCCGTTGAGCTCCGAAGGGGTGCTGGTCGTCGGCGTGGGAGGGGCAGCCAACCGCATGAAGGCAGCGAAGCTGACTGTGTCGGCGATGCTGCCTCCACCCGTTGGAGTGATCTTGGTCGAGTCCTCGGGTGTCGGGTTGAACACGCAGCCCGCCACCGCGGACCGCTCGTTCGGAAATCCCTCGTTGGAGACACCCTGCTCCACGTTGTAGGCCTCGCTGGCGAAGATGAGCAGGGACTTGTTCTGCGCCTTCCAGCCGAACCGGGTGATGGTGCCGTCGTTCCCGGTGGTGTTGAACCGGCCGCGAATGCCGAGCCTGGCTTTCAAGGAAGCGTTCCGGTTCAGGTTCTCCCTGAGCGCCTGGTCCGGGACGTTCTCCAGCAATCCCAAGCCGAACACCGGAGTGGGGATGCGGAAGATGACGTTGTTCCTCGAGAGCTCGGTGGCGAAGTCGGGCTGCGGCAGATTGCACCCCGCCGCGTCGATGCGACCAGAAATGGTGTACAGACCGTGAACGCCGCCGTCCTTGGTCCCGTTGGGGTTGTTGATGAAGCGCGCCTCGCGAACGGGTCCATCCGCTCGGATGAACGATGGAACGGTCTGGTTTCCACCCGGCACCCGATCGAGGGTTGCCATGGCTACTTGAGGATTCTGCCGGAGCACCTGGCCGAGCCTGGGGTGGGGGCTGGTGCCGCCTACGTCAGGTTGCGCATGGCAGGAAGCGCAGCTGTTTGCGTTGAAGGTCGGTCCGAGGCCATGTCCCTCCTCGCCCGCCACGCCGCCGGAGACCGAGTCGATCTCCTGGAACACCTGCCGAGCACCATTGAAGAAGGCGGTCTCGCTTGCATTCAGCGTCGGAAACGGACCACCCGATCCCGCGGGCCCAGAACGCGGTCCCGGATCCACCTGCGCCCAGGCGCCCATCGGGAGGCCCATCCACATACAGAGGGAAACCAAGGGAACTGCTCGCGCGATCGCGGACATGGAATGTGACCCCGTTCTCCCGGCAGTTACCAAACGCGGGTTGTTGTTCGTTCGTGGGTAAAGAAGACCGCCCTGTTCCGATAGGGGGCGTTTGTTAGCAGAGCGAAAATGCGCGAGTAAATGGATCTCGCGGACGCCTACAGCATTCATCCCTAGGGATGTAGATCCTTGGATCAGTGTCCTAGCTTGCGAACCTTCGCCGCAGCTGCCGCGCGGTGGGTCACGCCGAGCTTCTCCAGGATGTGATGCACGTGGTTCTTGACCGTCGTGAGCTCGATCGAGAGTGCCCTCGCGATCTCCTTGTTCATCAGGCCGCTGTCGATCAGCTCGAGGATCTCTCGCTGTCGCGGCGTCAGCAGCGGCAACTGCGGAATGTCGTGGTCGCGCGCGAGCGTGGCGACCTGGCGGAACAGGATCGCAGCCAACCGGGGCGAGCATGCCGGCTCGCCGGAACCAGCGCTGCGCAGGATCGCAGCGAGCTCGTCAGACGATGCGTCACAGGCAATGTATCCGGCGACGCCCGCCTGGGCGCAAGCGAGCACCTCCGCCTCTTCTTCACGCACCGCGAACGCGATCACGTGACTCTTCGACGAGGTCGCCGAGATCAAACGTACGGTATCGCCCCGCCGCGCCGTCATGGAGTCCAGGAGCACGACGTCAGGACCCGCGGACGCAATCTGCTGCATCGATTCGCGCGTCGGCGCTGCGATGCCCACCACTTGAACGGTGGGTTGGGCCGAGAGCAGATGCGCGAGCCCGTCGCAGTAGACGCGAACCTCACCGACGACGAAAACCCGTACCGCTCGCTCGCCGTCGCGATCGACAGATCCGCGCTGCCCGCGCGCGACGCTTCGCGCCCTGTCAATTCCCGGCGGTCGTTCCATGGCCACCTCATCCCGAAGCCCCCGCAACCTTTGTCGGACGCCGTCAGGCGAGCGTCAAGCGGCCAGAACTTCAGACCGCGCAGCCGTGTTCACGTCCTTTTTTGGAATTGATCAAGAAGTGCACTTGGACGGTAGGGAAGCGACATTGATACCGGCGCGTTTATTTCGCTGTCGGTTGAATGAGCGGTTTGTCGAGGTACGCAAAAAACTGTTCCTATCCCCTTGATGATCCATGCAGTGAGAAGCGCGTCGACTCCATTGTGGTGCCGGGGCTTGGCTCGCTCTGGCCGGTGCCGGATCGAACGTCGCGCCCCAGGCCCGGGTCGGGCGTGCCCGCGAAAGCAGGGCGGCAGCTCGTCGAACAACATGGTGGGCGGCGCACATCGCGGGACATCGTGGGAGCATGTGCGCCATCGAGCGCGGGAACATCACTGGTCTAGGCATCGCGCGCGCCCGACTCCCTCCAGATCGGGGAGAGCACCCGGTACAAGGCGCGGAACCGCTCCAGCCGACCCTGAAAACGCGCCGGCGCGTCGCGCGAGGGAACGTGCTCGATCGCCACCGGCGGCTGGACACAAACAGTCCGCTCGTCTCCGCCGCACGCGAGGTGGCCGAGCCGCGCCGCTCCCAAGGCCCCTCCAGCTTCGCTGCCCGCGTGGACCCGCAGCCGCGTCTTCAAGATATCGGCGAGGAGCTGGGCCCAGAGCGCGCTCCGCGATCCTCCTCCCACCAGCGAGAGCGTGCCCGCCCTGGTGCCCGCGGAAGCGAGCGCGTCGAGCCCATCCGCCAGGCCGAACGAGACACCTTCGATGACGGAGTACACCAGCGCTCGGCGGTCCGCGCCGTGTGTGAGGCCGAAGAAGACGCCCTGCGCGGCGGGATCGTTGTGCGGAGTGCGCTCGCCGGAGAGGTAAGGCAGGAAGATGGGCGCCCGCTCCCGATCCGCTTCCTCGAGCGTGGCGACCTCGGCGAGCACCGCGCCCTCGCTCGCGCCGCCGACGAGGCGCGTGACCCAGCGCAGGCAGCTCGCTGCCGACAGCATCACGCTCATCTGATGCCAGCGCCGAGGAAGAGCGTGACAGAAGGCGTGGACGGCGCGCGCCGGGTTGGGCGAGAAGCGATCGTTCACGACGAACAACACGCCCGAAGTGCCGAGGGAGACGAAGCCGTCGCCGGGCGCAATCGCGCCGATGCCCACCGCGCTCGCCGCGTTGTCGCCGCCTCCTCCGGCCACGATGACTGGATGCCGGATGCCCCAGCTCGCGGCGATCTCCGGGAGGAGGCGCCCGCTCGGGGCGCTGCCCTCGACGAGCCGCGGCATGTGGGCGCGGGAGAGCCTGCACCCTTCGAGCATCGCCTCGGACCAGTCCCGCCTGGCAACGTCGAGCCAGAGCGTCCCCGCCGCGTCGGACATGTCCGACACCTTCTCGCCGGTGAGGCACAGGCGCAGGTAGTCCTTGGGAAGCAGGACGGTGGCGACGCGCGCAAACACCTCCGGCTCGTGCTTCGCCACCCAGATGAGCTTCGGCGCCGTGAAGCCGGGCATGGCCAGGTTGCCGGTGATGGCGTACGTCTTGGGAACCCGCGCGACGAGCTCCTCGCATTCGAGGCCGGAACGTGCGTCGTTCCAGAGGATGGCCGGGCGCAGAGGCCGGTCCTTGGCGTCGAGCAACGTGGCGCCGTGCATCTGGCCGGAGAGCCCGACGCCGCGGACGGCGGCGAGCCGTTCCGGGTCCGCTCGCCGAAGGCCCTCGACCGCCGAGAGCGTGGCCTGCCACCAGGCCTCTGGCGATTGCTCCGACCAGCGGGGATGGGGCCGTTGCACCTCGAGCGGCGAGCCGGCGCTGCCGGCGACCGCGCCCGACTCGTCGAGCAGGAGCGCCTTCACTTCGGAAGTCCCGAGATCGATTCCCAGGAACATCGCCGCGCCTACGCGCGCAGGCACTTCGCCAGTGCCTGCCGCGCCCCGTCCCGGTGCAGCGACTTCAGCGCCTCGGTGAGATACTTCGTGAAGGCCGGCGAGGTGGGCAGGACGTTACCGAAGAGCTTCTCGATCCCCAGCAGCTCCTTCGGGCTCTCGCCGCCCGCGCGGGCGCGGCGCACCAGCTCCTCCGACATGGGGTCGTTGATCGGCAGCGCCTTCCCGGACTCGTCGGTCCCCATCAGGTAGCCGAACCAGGCCGCCACCGTGAACGTCAGCGCCCGCATCGGTCCTCCCCGCGAGAGCCGCTCGAGGATGGACGGGAGGACGAACTTCGGGATTCGTGCCGAGCCCTCCGTCCCGATCCGCGCCAGCTGATCGCGCAGCGTGGGATTCGCGAACCGCTCGATCACCGTCCGCTTGTACTGGGCCAGGTCGATGCCCGGCACCGGCGGCAGCAGCGGCGTCACCTCGTCGTTCATCATGCGCTCGACCAGCGCGCGGATGTCGGCGTCGGCCATCGTCTCGTCGGCGTAGCTGTAGCCGAGGAGCATGCCGATGTAGCAGAGGGCCTGGTGGCTGGCGTTGAGCAGCCGGATCTTCATCATCTCGTAGGGGTGCACGTCCGAGACCATCTGCGCGCCCACCCGCTCCCACGCGGGCCGGCCGAGAGGGAAGTGGTCCTCGATCACCCACTGCTTGAAGGGCTCGGTGACCACCGGCCAGCCGTCTACGATGCCGAACGACTCGCGCACCAAGGCGCGGTGTGCATCGGTCGTGGCAGGCGTGATCCGGTCGACCATGCCGTTCGGGAAGGCGCCCTTCTCGGCGATCCACCTCGCCAGCTGCGGGTCCCTCCGCTCGGCGAAGGCGAGGAACATCTTGCGGGCGATGTCGCCGTTGCCCTGCAGGTTGTCGCACGACATGACGGTGAAGGGGGCGAGGTCGCGCCCGCGTCGCCGCTCGAGCGCCTCGGCGAGATAGCCGAAGGCGCCGGCGGGCGCATGGGGGTGCTCGAGGTCGTGCCGGATGTCGGGATGCGCGTGGTTGAACTCGCCGGTTCCCTCGTTGATGTAGTAACCGCCCTCGGTGATGGTCAGCGACACGATGCGGCACCCGGGCGACGCCATCTTCTCGATCACGGCCTCGGGATCGTCCGGCGCGAACAGGAAGCTCCCGATCGACCCGACGACGCGCGCCCGGTCGCCGGCGGCGCCTCGTTCCACGACCGTGTACAGGCAGTCCTGGGCGCGCATCACGTCGCGCATGCGCGCATCGTGGGGGAGCAGCCCCACGCCACAGAGCCCCCATTCCCGCGGGCCGCCCTGCGCAAGGAGGTCGTCGAGGTACACCGCCTGGTGAGCGCGGTGGAACCCGCCCACGCCGATGTGCACGATGCTCCCCGGCAGTCCGCTGGTGTCGAACGAAGGCACCTGCGCCCGACCGGCGATCGATTTCAGGTTGGCCCGGTTCAGCTGGATGGCGCTCGCCATGGCTCCTCCTCCTGGCCCGCCTTAGCCGGCGCTGTGGCTCGCGTCCGGCGCCTTCTTGCCGGCGAGCGGGTGGCGGGTGGTCCGGTGGATGGCCAGCCCGCCCTGGTCGAACAGATGGCAGTCGGCCGGACTCGCCTGAAGACCGATGGTGTCATGCATGTTCACCGGGCTGTCTCCGTCGGCCTGAACCGTGAGCAGATCGCCGGTCGTCGCCTTCACGTGGAGGAACGTCTCCCCTCCCAGCCGCTCCACCACCAGGACCTCCCCACGGAGCAGGCCACCGTCGGCCACCACCTTGAGGTGTTCCGGGCGGATGCCCAGGGTGACCTCCGTCCCCCCGTTCATGCGACCGGCTTCGACCGGCACGTCGATCGTTCCCCCGCCCGCGAGGCGCACCGAGACCACGCCGTCCCGCACTCCGGTCACGGTTCCGTTCAGGAAGTTCATCTTCGGCGATCCGATGAAGCCTGCCACGAACTTGTTGTTCGGGTGGTGGTACAGCTCCAGCGGCGATCCCACCTGCTCGATGAGACCCGCCTGCAGGACCACGATCTTGTTGGCCATCGTCATGGCCTCGACCTGGTCGTGCGTCACGTAGATCATCGTGGCCGCGAGCACGTCGTGGAGCCGGGTGAGCTCGATCCGCATCTGCACGCGAAGGGCGGCGTCGAGGTTGGAGAGCGGCTCGTCGAAGAGGAAGACCTTGGGGTTGCGGACGATGGCGCGCCCGATAGCCACGCGTTGCCGCTGCCCTCCCGAGAGCTCCTTGGGCTTGCGGTGGAGCAGCGGCTCGAGCTGGAGGACGCGTGCGGCGTCGTTCACCTTCTTGTCCCGCTCCTCCTTGGCAACGTGGCCGAGCTTGAGGCTGAACCCCATGTTGTCCGCCACGCTCATGTGCGGGTAGAGCGCGTAGCTCTGGAACACCATGGCGAGGCCGCGCTTGGGCGGCGGGACGTCGTTCGACCGGACCCCGTCGATGAAGAGGTCGCCGCCGGTGATCTCCTCCAGCCCGGCGATGAGTCTCAACAGGGTGGACTTGCCGCAGCCCGACGGACCCACGAAGACGCAGAACTCTCGGTCCTCGATCGCGAGCGACACGCCCTTGATGATGTCCACGTCCCCGAAGGACTTGCGGATGTTGGTGAGCTTGACGGTGGCCATTGTGCGTTGTCCTCCCTACTTCACTGCACCAAACGTCAGGCCACGCACCAGCTGGCGCTGGCTCATCCAGCCGAAGATGAGGATGGGCGCGATGGCCATGGTCGACGCTGCGGAGAGCTTGGCCCAGAAGAGCCCTTCCGGGCTGGAAAACGAGGCAATGAAAGCCGTGAGAGGCGCGGCGTTGGCGGCGGTCAGGTTGAGGCTCCAGAAGGCCTCGTTCCAGGACAGGATGATGGCGAGCAGCGAGGTGGAGGCGATGCCCGGCAGCGAGAGCGGGAGCAGCAGATGGTAGAGCTCGTCCCTCGGCTGCGCGCCGTCCATGCGCCCCGCCTCCAGGACCTCTCGGGGCACTTCCTTGAAGAAGGAGAAGAGCATCCAGCACACGATGGGCAGGTTGACGAGCGTGTACACGATGAGGAGCCCGGTCCTGGTATCGAGGAGACCCAGGTCGCGAAAGATCAGGTAGATGGGGACGAGCACGCCGACCGCAGGCAGCGCCTTGGTGGAGAGCATCCACACCAGCGTGTCCTTGGTGCGCTTGGTCGGGAAGAAAGCCATGGCGTAAGCGCAAGGCACCGCGATCGCCAGCGCCAGCAGCGTCGAGCCGACCGACACGACGATGCTGTTCCAGAAGAACTTGAGGTAGTCGGCGCGCTCCTGCACCGCGACGTAGTTCTCGACCGTGGGGTGGAAGAAGATGTGCGGTGGCACCGCGACGGCATCAACCTCCGTCTTGAAGCCGGTGAAGAACATCCAGAGGATGGGAAAGAAGATGACGAGGGCGACCGCCCACGCGGCGGCGGTGACGATGATCTTGCGGCGAAGGGCCTTGTTCATGGCTGTCAAGCCTCGATGTTCTTTGCGATTGCCCGGACCAGAAACGCGGCGACGACGTTGGCCAGCACGATGGCGAGGACGCCTCCCGCGGACGCGGCGCCCACGTCGTACTCGAGCAGCGCGTAGCGGTAGATGAGAAAGGCGAGATTGGTGGAGGCAAGTCCCGGCCCGCCTGCGGTGGTGACGAAGATCTCCGCGAAGACCGCGAGCAGGAACAGGGTCTCGATCATCACAACCACGCTGATTGCCCGCGCCAGGTGGGGGATGATGATGAAGAAGAACATGGAGAACGGCCCGGCGCCGTCCATGCGGGCCGCTTCCTTGCGCTCCGGGTCGAGCGCCTGGATGGCGGTGAGCAAGATCAGCGCGGCGAAGGGCAGCCATTGCCACGCCACGATGATGATGATCGAGGCGAGCGGCGCCTGGGAGAACCAGTCGATGGGCTCCAGCCCCACGCTGGTCAAGAGGAAGCTGATGACGCCGTTGGCCGGGTGCATCAGCATGTTCTTCCAGATGAGCGCGCTCACCGTGGGCATGACGAAGAACGGGGCGATCATCAGCACGCGGGCGACGCCGCGGCCGAAGAGGTCCTGATCGAAGAGGACGGCCAGGAGCGTGCCGAAGCAGACGGTGATGACCAGCACCGATCCCACGATCAGCAGCGTGTTGCCGATCGCCGCACCCAGCCCCGGATCGGTGACGAGGAAGCGATAATTCTCGAAGCCGACCCAGCGTTCCTCGCCCGGGTTGAGCAGGTTGTAGTGCTGGAACGAGAACCACAGCGTCATCGCCAGCGGGACGACGGACCACAAGAGGAGGAGCACGATCGCCGGCAGCTTCAGCGGTCCCGTCCGGACGCTCCGGCCGCCCGGCACCGGCAAGGGGACTGGGGGGACCGCACCGGGTTGGATATGCGATGCCGATGTTTCCATGGCTCTCCCCCGGGTGGGTGGGGTGCCCCCCGCGGAGGGGTGGCCTCCGCGGGCGGAGAACGGGACTACTTGTAATATCCGGCGCGGCGCATCGTGCGCTCAGTGGCCTTCTCGGACGTCTCGAGCGCGGCCTCGACCGAGACCTTGCCGACGAGCGCGGCCGCGATGTTCTGGCCCACCTGTGTCCCGATGGACTGGAACTCGGGGATGGCCACGAACTGGACGCCGGTGTACGGGACCGGCTTCGCGGTCGGATGGGTGGGATCGGCAGCGAGGATGGCCTTGAGCGTCAGCTCGGCGAAGGGAGCCGCGGCCTGGTACTCCTTCTGCTCGTAGGTAGACTTCCGGGTGCCGGGAGGGACGGCGGGCCAGCCGTCCGACGCCGCGACGAGCTTGACGTACTCCTTCGACGTGGCCCATTGGATGAACTGCTTCCCCTCCTTCACGTGCTTCGACGAGGCGGGGATCCCCAAGGCCCAGGACCAGAGCCACTGCGCTCCATTCGGCACCTTGCCGATGGGCGCGGGTGCGAAGCCCAGCTGGTCCGCCACCTTCGACTCCTTGGGGTTCGCGAGATAACCGGCGGCCACGGTCGCGTCGATCCACATGGCGCACTTGCCGGTGGCGAAGAGGGCGCGGTTCTCATTGTGGCCGTTGGAGCTTCCGCCCGGAGGGCCGTACTTCTTCATCATGTTCACGTAGTAGGTGACGGCCTCCTTCCACTCCGGACTGGTGAGCTCGGGCTTCCACTTCTCGTCGAACCACCGGCCGCCGAACGTGTTCACCAACGTGTCCACGTAGGCCATGTTTTCGCCCCAGCCCGGTTTCCCGCGCAGGCAGATGCCGGAGATGCCCTTGGCCCGATCGGTCGTGGCCTTGGCGAACTTCTCGACGTCGGCGTAGGTCGGCTTCTCCGGCATGGTCACGCCGGCCTTCTGGAACAGGTCCTTGCGGTAGAAGGTGAAGGAGCTCTCGCCGTAGAAGGGAAGCGCGAAGACCTTCCCGTCGACGGAGAGCCCGTCGCGGATGGGCTTGAGGACGTCCTCCAGGTCGTAGCTGGAAGGGAGATCGTCGTCGAGCCGCACGAGCCAGCCCTTCTTGCCCCAGATGGGCGTCTCGTACGTGCCGATGGTCATCACGTCGAACGAGCCGCCGCGCGTGGCGATGTCCGTCGTGGCCCGCTCGCGCAGGACGTTCTCCTCCAGCACCACCCAGTCGAGCTTGATCTCCGGGTGCGCCTTCTCGAACTCCTTGGACAGCTTCTGCATGATGATCATGTCGCCGTTGTTGACGGTGGCGATCACGACCTTGGTCTGGTTCTGGGCCTGGCCCGCGGCGCCCACCAACAGGGACAGCAGCGCGGCGAGCCGGATGCCTCGATTGAGCACGGAACTCTCCTTTGTACTGGGGAACGACCGCTCTACCACCTGCGCGCCAGCTGCATAGCACGTTGGCGGGTTGGTCTGCTACGGCGGGGGGTCCCGCCAGGGACGGGAGCGTCGGCCTGGCAGAAGGCGCCTTGCGCCTGCCTCACTCGCGGAGGCCCGCCCCAGGTACAGGCTGAATACGTCGCCGATGCGGCTGGCATCGACCGGTGCTGCGACACCGCCATTTTCCTCAAAACGCAGGTGACGGCCCGGAACCCCACGCAGGCTGGGATTCAGGAGGATAGGACTGATGAAGATCCGATACTCATCCACGAGGCCGAGATGCACGACGTCGTGCTCGGATAAGGAGGTTGATTCGGTCGGCAGCGAACACCGTGATACCTCACGCGGCTGCCACCCGCGGATCCCGGGGAGGAACACATGGCCTGGAGCGAGGGGGCCTCCATGTTGGCGTTTGCCGTGCTGCTCGCGCCGTCGGCCGCCTCTGCGATCGAGGTCACCACGGGGACCGAAGATTTCATCCTGGACATCAACCCTCAGGTCCAACCGCGCTTCGAGTTGGATTTCGACGGACCGCCGGGCTCGGCGTCGCCCAGTGGCCACGCGAACTTCGATTTCTTCATCCGGCGCGCGCGCCTCCTCATCAGGGGAACCGCCTACAAACAATTCACGTTCGCCTTCCTCCTCAACGCGCCGCGGTTGGGGGAGCGCGGCAACTACAACGTCGCCATCGCCTTACAAGACGCCCACATAGGGTACGTCCCGGCAAAGGACGTGAACATCGAGATCGGCCTCCTCTACATGCCGCTCACCCACGCGGCGCTCTCATCGGCAACCGATACGTCGGCCCTCGAAATCCCGGCCGACATCCTGCTGTACAACAACGCGCGCAACCTGCGCGAGACCGGCGTCCAGCTCCGTGCCTTGCTCCTCGACCGCCGGCTCCTGGTGCGCGGTGGCCTATACGAGGGTGCGCGAAACACGAATCCGCCCACTGCCCCGGCGCTGAACCCGAAGGGCATGCCCCTGGCTGGCGGAATGATCCGGCTGAACCTCGCTGGCGACGAGGCAACCTACGCTTACCCGGGAATCTATCTCGACGGGAAGACGCGCATCTCGATCGGCGTGGGCGCACAATATCAGCCACACTCGGGGGGACTCCAAGCGGGTACGAGCACCTACAACGATTACCTCGCGCTCGCCACCGACCTCTTCGCGGACATCGCTCTCACCGCCCGCACTGAGGCGGTCCTGACGCTCGGCGCATACCGGTTCGATTACGGCACCGGCAATGCGCGGACCGGCAACGGGCTACACGCCGAGGCGGGTTACCGCTGGGGATCGATTGAACCGCAAGGGAATTTCTACTGGTACAACAGCGATACCAAGAAAAACAGCTTCCTCAAAGTAGCCGGGGGCTTGAACTTCTTCCTGCAGGGACACCGCGTCAAGATCCAGGCGGAGGTCGCCAGCGTCATCGCGAACGCGAGCCTCGACACGACGCCGGCGGCGCACCAGATCGTCGTGCAAACTCAGCTCGCCTTCTAGGGCGAACCACGGAGTTGCTCGAAACCGGGCAGGCTAGCGATGGGATGGTCGCGGTTCGATTGACTCCTATTGTCGAATGAGAGCACCGTCTGGCGGTGGACACGGGGGCAGAACCGGTTCTGCCCGAACTTCCCGATCTCGGTGGGCGTTATCGCGTCGAGAGGGAGCTCGGACGCGGCGGGATGGGACGCGTCTTTTTCGCCCGTGACCTGAACCTCGCCCGAGAGGTCGCCATCAAGCTCCTCGCGGCGGGTTCGCACCGGGAAGACGAGCTGCACCGCTTCGCCCAGGAAGCGAGAGTGGCCGGTTCCCTCAACCATCCGAACATTCTCGCCGTGCACGACGTGGGCACCTGCGCGGCGGGACCGTACATCGTCTCGGAGCTGCTCCAGGGCTCGACGCTGCGCGACCGGCTCGGCGGGCATTCGTTGCCGCTGAAAACGGCGCTCCGCTACACGGTCCAGCTTGCCCTCGGCCTGGCCGCGGCGCACGAACGCGGCGTCATCCACCGGGACTTGAAGCCGGAGAACCTGTTCGTCACCAACGAGGGACACCTCAAGATCCTCGACTTCGGTCTCGCCAAGCTGAGCGGAACGAGGGCGGCGATGCCGGGGGCGGTCCCGCAATCCACACAGGAAGGCATCAGGACACGCGAGATCCTCGGCACCGTCGAATACATGTCCCCGGAACAGGTGCAAGGCCGCAAGGCCGATCATCGATCCGACATCTTCAGCGCCGGCGCCATCCTCTACGAGATGCTCGCCGGTCACCGTCCCTTCCAGGAGTCGACGCCCATCGGCACGGGGACGGCGATCCTGAACGAAGAGCCCCCCGACCTGCCAGCGCAGGTATCGATGGAGGTGGATCGGATCATTCGCCGGTGTCTCGAGAAGAACCCGGATCGCCGTTACCAGTCGGCCAAGGACCTTGCCCTCGACCTCGAGGAGGCGGCGGTCCATCCGCTGCGCTCGGCGCGCGCGTATTCGATGAGGCGGTGGCGTGCAGCGCTCGTCGGCCTCGCATTGCTCGGCGCGGCCGCTGTCGCCGGGCTCGTCGCCGGCGTTCGCTCCCAGAAGATCCAGCATCCGGAGTTCCGGCAGCTGACCTTCCGCCGGGGGACGATATACTCGGCCAGGTTCTCGTCCGACGGCCAGACCATCGTCTACGGGGCGGCGTGGGAGGGGACGCCGCGGCCGGAGATCTTCTCGTCGCGCGTGCAGGGCGCGGAATCGAGATCTTTCGGGCTGCAGAACGCCGACGTCCTGTCTCTCTCGCGCGCCGGAGAGGTCCTCGTTCAGCTCGGGCTGCGGCGCGAGACCTGGCGAGTGACGGGAACGCTCGCCCGCGTCCCTCTCGCCGGCGGTGCGCCGCGCGAGGTTCTCGAGGATGTCTCCGAGGCCGACTGGGCACCGGACGGTGCCACGTTCGCGATCGTGAGAGACGTCGGCGGACGCAGCCGGATCGAGTTTCCCATCGGCAAGGTCCTTTTCGAAACGACTGGCTGGGTCAGCGACCTGCGGTTTTCGCCGGGAGGCGACCGATTGGCCTTCCTCCATCACCCTCGGCGATTCACGAAAGTGGCCTCGGTGTCCGTCATCGACCTCGCGGGAAATGTGCAGACGCTGGTTCCGGAGTTCCTCGCGCAAGGTGTCGCTTGGTCTCCGAAGGGCGACGAGATCTGGTTCACGATGGCCGAGCCCGGCAAGCGCGAGGCGCTTCGCGCCGTGACCCTCTCGGGCCGGCAACGCGCGCTTCTCAGCGTGCCTGGTGCGCTGCGGCTACTCGACGTCGATCGCGACGGCCGCGTCCTTCTCGCACAGGACAGCGTCCGGACCGTGCTGACCGCTTTTCCGCCCGGCGAGGACCGGCCGCGCGAGTTGTCCTGGTTCGACTGGCCGCTCCTCGGAGACCTGTCCCACGATGGCAAGATCGTACTGTTCACCGAGCGTCGCGGCGACGTCTCGCCCCCTTCCCTCCCCGGGCGCATCTATCTCCGCAAAACGGATGGCTCTCCAGCGGTCTTCCTCGGCGAGGGGGACGGTACCGCTCTGTCCCCGGACGGGAAGTGGGTTCTTGCAGTCTCTCATGGACAGCCGTCTCGCCTCTTGCTCCTACCGACGGGATCTGGCCAGCCACAACCAGTGCCTTCGGGTCAGATCGAAGCGCTTTGGGGTCGCTGGTCCGGAGACGGCGCCCGGATCATCATCGCCGGCAAGGAGCCTGGATACGCAACGCGGCTGTACATCCTGGGAACAGGAGCGCCCAAGCCGATTACACCGGAAGGGGTGAGTCTGCTTTACGCCGTGTCCCACGACGGCTCGCTCGTCGCGGCCACGGATGCGAACGGCAGGTCCGCGTTGTACCCGGTGCAAGGCGGTGCGCCGCAGCCTCTCCCCGAGCTCGTCCGGGGAGATTTCCCGTTCGCCTGGAGTGAGGATGGTCGGCTCCTGTACGCCTTCCGGCACGGCGAAGTGCCCTGCACGGTGTACCGGCTCGACCTCACCACGCGTCGGAAGGAGATCTGGAAGGTCTTGAGCCCTCCCGATCTCACCGGCGTTTTGAGCATCGGCAGGGTGCGAATCACAGCGGATGCCAGCTCGTACGTCTACGGGCAAGTCCGCCATTTCTCCGAGATGTACCTGGCGCAGGGCGTCCGGTGAACCCTTCGCGCACCATCACGAGCTCGCCGGAACCACCTCCCACGCCGGGAGCGGGACGGCCGCACCTGTTCCTGGTGCTGCGATGCGACAAACTGCTCGAGCCCGGAGCACGCTTCTGCCTGGATGCGCTCGACGTCGTGACGATCGGGCGCTCTGACTCGTTCTCCCTCGACCTGGACGAGGTTGGCGGCGCGAGGCTGCTGCGGATCGGAATTCCTGATTCGCGGATGTCCTCGTCCCATGCGCAGCTGCAGAAGGTCCTCGGAGCCTGGATCGTCCGGGACGCCGGCTCGAAGAACGGAACATGGGTCGACGGAGAGCGCGTCACGAGCATGCCACTCGACGACGGTGCGCTAGTCGAGCTCGGGCACACCTTTCTGCTTTATCGAGGCATGTTGCCGGTGAGCGGCTGCGAAATTCTCGACGCCCGCGAGTTGCGCCCTGCCGCGTATGGGCTCGCGACACTCTCGCCGGCGTTTCGCTCGCAGCTGGACCGCGTCGAGCTCGTGGCGCGCTCGCGGATTCCCGTCCTCCTCCTCGGCGAGACGGGTACCGGCAAGGAACTGATCGCCCGCGCCATCCACGAGCTCTCCGGCAGAACGGGGCCGTTTCTTGCCGTCAACTGCGGCGCGTTGCCGGAGAACCTGGTGGAGTCGGAACTGTTCGGCTACCGCAAGGGAGCTTTCTCGGGCGCCTCGGATGACCGGCCCGGTCTCATCCGCAGCAGCGACAAGGGAACGTTGCTGTTCGACGAGATCGGCAGTCTCCCGCTTCCGGCGCAGGCGGCGCTCCTGCGCGTCCTGCAGGAAGCGGAAGTCGTGCCCGTCGGCGCGACACGACCACTTGCGGTGGACCTCCGCGTGGTGGCCGCCACACACGACGACCTGGGTGTGCTCGCGTCTGGGGAAGCCTTCCGAGCGGACCTTTTCGCGCGGCTTTCCGGATTCACCGTCGTGTTGCCGCCCCTGCGAGAGCGGCGCGAGGACCTGGGGCTCCTCCTCGCCGCCCTGCTCCGCAAGCTGGCGGGTGATGCGGCGCAGGACGTCACTTTCACCTCCGCTGCCGCCCGAGTGCTTCTCCTCCACCTCTGGCCGCTCAACGTGCGCGAGTTGGAGAAGTGCCTGTCCACCGCGCTCGTCTTTGCGCGCAACGGCCGCGTCGACGTTGAGCACCTTCCCGCCGACGTGAGGACGCCGCGGAACGAAAGGCCTGACGCGCCGGACTTGCTCGACGAGCCGCGGCATGGACACGACGAACTGGTTGCGCTCTTGCGCGAGCACGGCGGAAACGTAACCGCAGTGGCGCGCGCGTTGGGCAAGAGGCGCACCCAGGTCCAGCGATGGCTTCGGCGTCTGCGGATCGATGCGCTCTCGTTCCGCCGTTGAGCGCGTTGCGCGGCCGCTCAATCATCCGATAAGTCGCCGAGCGAGTCCTGCTCGTCTTCTTGTTCGTGCGCCTCCAGCATGTAGCGCCAAACGGGGCCCAGCAGCGGACTACCGGCGGGCCAGAGCGCTTTCGGATCGTCGAGCGGCGTGAACTGGTCGTTTGCAACGCTCCCGTGGGCGTTTGCGTACGTTGTCGTGCCAGCGTTCTGATCCGGCAACGCGGGCCGGTCGGTGAGAAGCATGTGCGTATTCTGGTAAGGAGGGGAGCTCTTGATGCCGTCCTCGAACACCGCGGCTCCGAACTTGGACATCCCGAGCTTGTGCCAGCTGGCGAGTGTCAGCTCGTGCCGAGGATCACGGCCATGAACCAGCCCGTAGTATCGCTTCGCAGGTGTCTTGCCGAGGGCAACGAACGCGCCAGGCACGTTTCGAGGAGATCTTCCCGCATCCGAGCCGTCGTTCGGTGACGCGAACAGGGTGACGCGATGGACGCGGTGCGACTTCGCGATGAGCGCCGCCTCGGCACCACCATACGAGTAACCGCTGATCACGATCTTCTGCCATGCCGGCGATCGATCAGGTCCGCGACCGTGGAGGAACCCGGACCAGCCCTCGCTTGGACGCGCAAGGGCAAGATGCTCGAGAAGCTTCGTCAGGCGGTGATATGCGCCATGCGCATAGGCGTGCGCGGCGGTCATGCCCGGGAAGACTTGATGGACCGGGGGCGCGCCGTGGGCCTTGCCGTCGAGGACCTCCAGACGGACGTTCTCCTGGCAGACCTCAGCGGCCTTGTCGTAAGTGGTGAACTTGCAAGTCGAACGAGGACCGTCTCCGACTCCGACCGTGTTGGCGTACATGAGCACGATGACGTGGTACCCGCGCCGGGCCGCCTCCTGGGCGAGATATTTGAATTGAGAAGGCATATTGCTCAGACCTGGCAAGTGCACGACCAGCTTCTCCCGGTGCTTCACCGCGGGATCGAGCCACACGTAATGCTCGCTCAACCACTGCTTTTCTCTGCTGATGGCAGGATCGACAATGGCGGGATCCGCCTTCTCTGGTGCCACCAGGCATGGCCAGCAAGGCGCGAGATCCGCACCGGCAAGCGTCGCACGCTGTTCGCTGACTCCAACGCCGCCGCCGTATGCGGCAAGACCGAGCGACAGCACTGAGCCGAGACATCGCGCAACTCTCGACATGATGGACCTCACACCTTCCATGGAGCGACATCACGGCACGAAGTTCAGCGTCTCGGCAACCGTCCCGTAATCGGCATCTCGAAGTAGTTCGCTGGAGCGCCGGTGGGGCGCCGCTGGGGCGCCGCTCCGCCCCGGTCCGTCGCAGCGCCTGAGAGTTTCAAGGCGTGGGTGACGCGGCCGCCCCGGCACTCCCCTTGCAGCTGCTCAGTACAAACAACAGGAGGAATCGATATGAAGCGAATCGTATTGTCTTTGACCTTCGCGATCGTCGGCCTGATCGCTCCTGCCTTCGCATTCGCGGACGACGAACAGGAATGCTCGGTAGCCACTCTGTTCGGCGACTATCTTTTCACCGGGAGCGCAGATGCTCCCATGTACGAACATGTAGCCACCTTCCCCCGCGTCTTCGCCGGCGTGTATACCTTCGACGGAGAAGGCAATCTGTCTGGAGTGGCTAGTCAGAGCCGCGGCGGCGTGACTGTCACCAAGATACACGTCCAGGCGACGTACACTCTGGATTCCGAGTGCATGGGAACCGTCACGTTCCATCCAGACGAACAACATTTTGATATCTTCATCGCTCGAGACGGGAACGACGGTAATTTCATCCGAGTAGATCAAGGCACGATCGCAACGCGGACCATCACCAGGCAGGACCGCGCGAACAAGAAGCACAAGTAGTCGCATCTCCGCGTTGAGACCCGTGCAAACACGATCGGCCCGAGCCAGCCCGGCGCGGGCCTTTCGCGTTCTCGACACGCTCGTCGCGGAGCTCCGAGAGGTAGACGAGGCCCTCGAGGCCGGCCGCGATCTCCAAGAAGGCGCCGAAGTCGGCGACTGGAAGAAGGGGCAGATCGATCGGCCGCCTGGTCGGGCCGGGAGCCATCGTCTCAGCAAGGGTTCGGAACGCGGGCCGCCGTTCGCCTTGCGGTCCCGCGTGTTCGGCGCAGGTGGACCCCTTCACTTGTCAGGGGAGTTTGCCCGGAAGAGCCGATGACCGTTTGCCAACGAGGCCGTTCCGCAAGCACCGCGCCGTAGTCGACGAGGTAGAGCCACCAAGCTCTGGTACGCTCGGTCCAGTGAAGCCCATTCGCCCTCGTCCGATTGCGGCTCGACCCTCCTGTCGTTGGGGCCCATGACGACGCTCAGGGTTCGACGACGATCATCACTTTCATCGCGCGCTCGCGGTTCGCGTCGATGTACTCGTACGCCTTCTGGTAGTCCGCGAACGCGAATCGGTCCGTGACCAGGGGCTCGAGGTTGACCTTGCCCTGCTCGATGAGCGCGATCGCCTTCACCCAATCCGGTTGTTGGTACATGAGCGTGCCCACCAGCCGGAGCTCGCGGTTCTGAACGGTCCCCATGTCGACGACCGGCTTGTCGCCGAACACCCCGACGACGATCACGTCCGTGCCCTTCCGGGCGACGCTGACCGCCTGCTCGACCGTCTTCTGCACGCCGACACACTCGAAGATAAGGTCGGCCTTGTCCGGCCCGAATCGTTCCCGGACGGCCTCGCCCAGATCGACCTTCAGAGGATTCACCCGCAGCGGGATGCCACAGCGCTCGGCGAGGTCGAGGCGGTAGTCGCTGGTGTCCGTGATCATCACCGCCGCCGCCCCGAGCGCGCGCGCCGCCTGGGCCACCAGGTTCCCGACGGGTCCCGCCCCGAGAACCAGCACCTTCTTCCCGGTCGGGCCGCCCGCGCGCTCGAGCGCATGGACGCCGACGGCCAGCGGCTCCACCATCGCACCCTGCTCCAGGCTCATGCTCTTCGGCAGGCGCAAGACCTTCGACGCGTCGACCGCGAAGAGCTCCGAAGCGGCGCCGGTGGTCTGGAATCCCATGACTTTAAGCTGGTCGCAGATGTGGTAGGCGCCGTGCCTGCACGGATGACAGATCCCACAAGTGACCTGTGGCTGGAACGTGACTGGGTCGCCGGGGCTCAGCCCGCGCACCGCCGAGCCGGTGCGCTCGACGACGCCCGAGGCCTCGTGGCCTTGGACCACCGGATACGGCGTCAGCGGGTGCTTGCCGTGGAACACGTGGATGTCCGACCCGCAGACGCCGATGCGCTTCACCCGGACCAGCACCTGGTCCGGCGCCATCTCGGGCAGCGGGACGTCCCGGAGCTCGATCCGTCCGGGAGCGGTCATGACGGCCTGCTTCATCGTGGTCTCCCCGTTCGTCGGAGGTCAGATGCTACCAGCACGTGTGGCCGCCGTCGACGGACCCGATCCCAAGACGGAAGGGAGGGCGTTGGTAATCCTCGCGCGGAGAGCGTAGGATTTTCAAAGGGCTCTCCCACGGAGAAAAATCATGACAACCCGCATCGCGCAGGTGGGCGTTCTTGTCCTCGCAGTCGCTGCCAGCATTGCCGGCCCGGCGCTCGGCCAGGCTCCGAACATCGAGAAGCTGAAGCAGATGAAGGTGTCGGGGACCGACCTGAACATTCCGCCGGTGCCGCAGACCGGCGCCAACGCGGACGCCATCCGTGAGAACCTCAAACTGATCAAGTTGCCGCCCGGCTTCAAGATCGCCCTTTACGCCGTAGTGCCTGATGCACGGCACATGGCGGTCGCCCCTTCCACCAACATGCTGTTCGTCGGCACCCGCAAGACCAGCGTCTGGGCCGTCACCGACCGCAACAGCGACGGCGTGGCGGACGAGGTGAAGGCGTTCGCACCGTCGCTCAAGTTCAACGTGCCCAACGGCGTCTGCTGGACAAAGGACGGTTTCCTCATCGTGGTAGAGCACAACCGCGTGCTGAACTTCCCCGCGGCCGAGTTCTTCTACGAAGGCCCGGACGTCGCGGTGATCGAGGTGGTACCGCAGGGCAAGCTGATCCCGGTGGATGAGGAGTCGTACAACCACGGCGCGCGCGTCTGCCGCGTCGGCAAGGATGCAATGCTCTATATCGCGCTCGGCCAGCCGCACAACGTGCCGCCGCGCGAGAAATTGGCCCTCTACAACCAGGTCGGGATCGGCGGCATCGTGCGCATGAACGCCTTCGACGGCTCGAAGCGCGAGGTGTACGCGCGCGGCATCCGCAATTCCGTCGGCATGGACTTCAACCCGAAGGACGGCAACCTCTGGTTCACCGACAACCAGACCGACGGCATGGGCGACGACACCCCGCCCGGAGAGCTGAACCGCATCACCGCGGCGGGCCAGAACTTCGGCTATCCCTGGCTGGGCGGCAAGAGCGTCCGCATCACCGACCAGGGCTACGACAAGGACCCGCTGCCCCAAGGGGCGGTTCCGCCGCAAGTCGAGATGCCGGCGCATGCCGCGGACCTCGGGATGACCTTCTACACCGGCAAGCAGTTCCCGCAGAAGTACCAGGGCGGCATCTTCGACGCGCAGCATGGTTCGTGGAATCGCACCACGCCGATCGGCGCACGCATCATGTTCACCACCCTCAAGTCCGATGGCACCGCCGACAAGACCGAGGTGTTCGCGGACGGCTGGCTCGACTCGTCGACCGGCCTCTATCGCGGCCGCCCCGTCGACGTGGCGGTGATGAAGGACGGTTCGATGCTCATCTCCGACGACTTCGCCGGCGCCATCTATCGGGTCACCTACGCGGGCGAAGCGCCGAAGAAGTGAAGCGCCTGGCATTGGCCTTCCTCGCGGCGTCCTCCGCGTGCGGCCCGGCGACGACCCCTTTGTCGCCGGGCCGCGCGAAGGCTCAGGCCTGCTCCGTCTGCCACGGACCGCTGGGGATCAGCAATGCCCCGGATGCGCCCCACCTCGCGGGCCAGCCGCGGATCTATTTCATGGAACAGCTCAAGGCCTTTCGCAGCGGCAAGCGCGCGCACCCGGTGATGAACGTCATCGCCAAGCCGCTCACCGATGCCGACATCTCGAACCTGGCGGATTGGTACGGCTCCCTGAAGATCGAGGTGCGGGAGAAGCGCTGAAGCGTCTCCGCCCTGGGCTTCGTCGGCACGCAGCGGCCAGCTCATCTGGACATCGGCAGCATGAAGGACTGCTCGTACGTCTCGCCGGTGAAGCCGAGTGGTGGCAGGCAGTGTCTTCAGTCTTCAGTCACCTGACTTGAGGAACGCGAGCAGATCCGCGTTGACCTTCTCCTTGTCCGTCGAGCACAAGCCGTGCGGGCACCTGGATAGATCTTCAGCGTGGAGCCCTTGACGATCTGTGTCCGAATCGGCCCCGCGAAGCAGGCATCTGCTCCGTTGGATAGAGCTCGCCGTCCAATGATGGGCTGAGAGCGGCGCAGGGAGTCGGAGCTATGACCTACCTCGAAGACTTCACCCCTGGGCAGAAGCACGTCTCGGGAACCCTTCGGGTGGACTCGGCCGCCATCAAGGCCTTCGCCGCCCAGTTCGACCCGCAGCCCTTCCATCTCGACGAAGACGCCGCCCGCGGCTCGTTCTTCGGCAGCCTGGCCGCGAGCGGATGGCACACCGCCGCGCTCACCATGCGGCTTCTGGTCGAGAGCGGCTTCCGTCCGGCCGGCGGAATCATCGGCTCGCGCGCCGACGAACTGAAGTGGCCGCGCCCGGTCCGTCCGGGGGATGAGCTGCGCGTGGAGGCGGAGGTGCTCGAAGTGCGCGCGTCGAGCAGCCGGCCAGGCCAGGGCTTCATCAAGTGCCGCACCACCACGCTGAACCAGAACGGCGAGCCCGTGCAGGTATTGGTGATGAACCTGCTGGTCCAGTCCCGCCCCGGCTAGGCAGCTCAACAAATCGGGGGCTAGCCGAAACACTCCCGCAATGGTGTTCGGCGATGCTTGGTTGATGTCGCGCTTCCCTCTCGCCGTTTGGCTCGCGTTGTGCGGCTGTGCGAGCTACCGCGTGCTGCCGTCGCCGGCGCCGGCCACAGGGCTTTCGCCTTTGCAGATGCGCTACCAGGAGACGCGCCTGTGGGTCTTTCGCTCGGTGAAGGAGGATGGGGCGGTCGAGCGCGTCTTCGTCGACCCCCACGATTCCATGCGCGTCGTGGTCACGCTCCTCCGCCCCGAGGCGGCAGCGTACGCTTCGAGCGACGGCGGCGCCTCATGGACGCGAGCGTCGCTCCCGCTCGACGTGCCCGACCCCGACCAACACGCGCAGGCGGCGCTTGTGCGGCCACGGCTGTTGGCCGAGGTGCTCTTCGACGCGCGCGACGGCCGCCGCGCCTGGGCACGCGCCCGGGGCCGGGTGTTCCAAACCGAGGACGGTGGCCTCACCTGGGCCGCGACTCCACTTGCGGGCATCGTGGCGCTGGCGAGGGCATGGACGGGCTTCTCTGGGCCGCCGGCGAAGGCGGGCTGCACGTCTCGGACGACGGCGGGCGCAGCTGGGTACACCGGCCCGTCCACCTGCCTGGCGCCACCGCGGATATTCGCTTACGGGTCCGCAGCCTGGTTCTCGACCAGCGCGGAGGCCGCATCCTCGTCGGCGTGCGCGACGCGCGTAGCGACGCGGGCCCGGTGGCCATCGCCACGGTGCTCGACGGTACCTCGGACGCCGCGCAGGCGGCGCTCGCGCTGGTCGACGCCACTGACGCGCCCCCCCGCGCGCTCACCGCGTTCGGGCAGGGAGTCACCGGCGTGATCGAGACGCGCGACGGCGGGGCGAGCTGGCGGCGAACCGGACTCGCGCTCGACGCCTGGCTCGCCTCGGCGGATGGCGCGCTTTACGCGGTGGCGGCCGATCCGATGATCGAAGCGGCCTTCCTGGTGCGCACGCACCCCGAGCTGGCGACGGCGCTCGCGCAGCAGCTCCACGGCCTGCACGTCGACGCGGCGTCGCTGCGGCCGGCGTTCCTCTTTCCGGGTCGCGACCGCCTGCTGGCCGGACCGGTCGCAGCGGCGCCCGTCTTCCGCTCGGCCGACGAAGGCGCGACGTGGGTGCGCGTGCTCTCGCTCGAACCGGCCCTGGCGGCGTCGCTGCGCACCAGCATCGACGCGCAAATCAGCGCGTGGGAGGAGTCCCCGCCGCCGGCGCGCGGAGGCGAGCGACCTCCCGAGCGTGGCGCGGGGACAGGCGCGAATCCCACGGGTCCGGGTCGGCGTGGCGATCGCGGCGGCCGCCGTGGCCGTCGCGGCACCGCGCCGGAGGCGATCCGCACTGCGCCACGCGCTCCCTCCGCCGAGGCGTTGCAGGCGTATCTCGATCCGCCGCGGCTGCTCGCGCGCTTCAATTCGGGACTCGCCCTGACGGGGATGGCGCGCGCCGGCGCCGAGTTCTACGCCTGGGCGCCGACCGCGACGCACTGGGACCGCCTCACCGATGCCGCGCTCGCCGCCTCCGACGCGGAGGGGGAAATCTCGCTCGGCCCCGGCGCGACGCCTGCCGGACCGGGCGCGTTCACACTACTGCGATCGACCGACGGCGGCGCCTCCTGGGCCGAGGTGGCGCAAGGTCCCGACGCGTTCGACAGCGCGGGGCGCCCTCGCGTGCAGCAGAGCGCGCCCTACCCGTCCTGGCTCGCCGCCGGCCCGCGCGAAGCCTTCATCGGCCTCGCTGCGCCCGACCGCACGGGACCTCCCTGGCGCGAGACGTGGCGCGACTCGTTCTAACGTGAGTCAGGCGGCGCCGCCGATGACACGGTCCGACACCGAAGAGCAACGCGAGCGCAATCCGCCTCCCCTACCCTTCCATCGCGTCGAGAGAGGAGAATCCAGATGACGACGAGAACGAACTTCGCGTGGGTGGCGTTGGTCTTCGCCGGAATCGCAGGTGCCGCCCTTCCCGCCCCGGCCCAGACGCCGCCCGTCCTCTCCGACACGGAGCCGCCGCCTCCGCCTCCGGATGAAGAGACGCTGGCGTCGCAGCCACCCCCCACCGAAGCTCAGCCGCCGTCGCAAGCGCCCGATCTCGGCGTCTTCAAGCAGCAGCTCTCGCCGTACGGCCGCTGGGTCGATACCCCGGAGTATGGCCGAGTCTGGATCCCGAACGGCGTCCGCTCCGACTGGCAGCCCTACACCGACGGCCGCTGGATCTACACCGAATGGGGCTGGACGTTCGCATCCGACGTCCCGTGGGGCCCGGTCGCGTTCCACTACGGCCGCTGGGGCTTCCGGGCCTCGCTGGGCTGGTTCTGGGTGCCCGGATTCGTCTGGGCCCCCGCCTGGGTGTCGTGGCGCATCTCCGACGGATTCGTCTGCTGGGCCCCCTTCGGGCCCGCGGGATTCGTCTACGGGCCGCGCTGGCCCGGCTGGGTGGCGGTGCCCGCGCAGCACTTCACCCATCCCATTGCCCGGGAGGTGATCCCTCTTGCGCATGCGCGTGAAATCATCCGCGCCGCCAGGAAGGCGCCGTCGATCGAGCGTGCCCCGGTGCGGGGACGGGCCTACGGGCCACCGCGTACCCCAGGAAGATTGCACAGCCAGCGCTGACCTTGCTCGCTCACGTCCGCTTGCTACTTCAGGAGTGCGGGCCAGACGGTCTTCGTGCACCCGTTGTCGCCGCTGCTCGCGATGGCGCCTCCGTCCGCGCCCGTAGTGAGGTTGCCGCGCGGAAACTTGAAAACGCGAGAATGCACACCCATGCCCGGCCCCCCGGAGCTCCAACGAAATTGTTCCCGCGCGCACGGGATTGCACGCGGCGCTCGGGCACCAGCAGGGGAATCGTCCCGGCGCTCGTAGCGCTGGCAGTTGTCATGGCGGACGAGCAGCCGGTCAGTCGCAGGCGCTCTTCACGCGCCTGGGCTCGGCGCGATAGCCACCTCGTCGACGTGCTCGAGCAGGAGCGCCGGCGAGTGCAGATACAGCGTGGCGCGCCGCTTCTGATCGATATCGTCGTAGACCCGGCGGACCTGCTCCGGGGTGTAGCCAAGCTCGGCTGAAACCGATTCCGCGGAGAGGCCGTGGTTCTTCGCCCAGAGAAAGAGGTCGAGCTTCGAGTAGTGGAGGGAGTAGTAGAAGTCTTCCTGCGATTGCTCCAGCGTATACGTGTCGGTCGTCGGCTCGCGCCTCAAGATCTCCTCGATGACCCCCAGGTGCCGCGCCAGCGCGTAGACCTGGGTCTTGTACAGGGCCGCGATGGGCTTCACGTCGGCCGCGCCGTCACCGAGCTTCACGAAGAAACCCTGGTCGTACTCGAGCCGGTTGGGAGTTCCCGCGACGGCGTAATTGAGCCGGTCGGCATGGTAGTACTCGAGCATCTTCCGCGTCCGTTGCTTGAAGTTCGTCGCTGCCACGATCCGCAGATACGCCTGCGGCAAGAGCCGGTAGCGGCGCTCCTCGCCGCTGTGCAGCCGCACGACCAGGCGGAAGAAGTGCACCGTCTCGGTGCTAAGCGGATCGCTCGCCAGCACGATCTTCCACGGCATGTCAGGATGGAACTCGGGGACGACCTCGCGCACGGCCGCGTTGCGCGCTTGGTAACAGCCCGTCGCATCCAGGATGGAGGCGATGTCCTTCACTTCGTACGAGATGCGCAGCTTATCGCAGAGCGCCTTGCCATAGGCGAGGCTCTCCGGGCTCGAGTCCCGCTCCGGAAGGAGAAGCGCGAACACCCGCTCGGGGCCGAGCGCACGCACTCCAAGCGCCGCCACGCAGGCGGAGTCGACCCCGCCCGAGATGGCTACCACCAGGCCACGCTTTCGCAGCCGATGCAGCACGGCTTCCTGCAGCGCGCGAGACAGCTCCGTTGCCTTCGACTCCAGGTCGAGCTCGAGGGCGTTCTCCAGCCGGTGGCTCATGGTCCCTCCTCGTGCGCGGGTGCGGGTGGGCGGCGCGCGGCGAGCTCCGCGCGGAGCAGCTTGCCGGCTGGATTGCGCGGGAGAGCGTCAACGAAGGTTACGGTGGCGGGTACCTTGTAGGCGGGCAGCAGCTCGCGGCAGAAGCGGCGCAGCTCCACCTCGGCGACCGCGCTCCCAGGCCGGCGCACCACGAACGCGGCCGCGGCCTCGCCGGTGAGATCGCTCTTCATGCCCACCACCGCTGCCTCGGCGACTTCCGGATGCCGCTCGAGCGCGTGCTCGATCTCCGCGGGACTCACGCGATGGCCGCCGATCTTGAGGATCTCCTTGGAGCGGCCCACGTGGAAGAAGAATCCGTCCGCATCCCTCCAGGCCAGGTCCCCCGTCCACAGCCATCCGTTGCGGAGGATGCTTTGCGTCTCTTCGGGCTCGTCGAGGTAGCCGAGCGTTACGTTGTCGCCGCGCGCCAGCAGGTGCCCCACTTCCCCGCGGGCGAGCTCCACGCCGTCGCTGCCGACGACCTCGAGCTCGACGCCGGGGATGGGGATCCCGATCGAGCCCTCCTTGTCCTCCGCTCGCTCCGGCGGCAGGTAGCTGAGCCGCGAAGTGGCCTCGGTCTGTCCGTACATGACGAAAAGCCGCGCTGGTTGGAAGGCCCGCCGCACCCAGCGGACCGTGTCCGGAGCCATGGCACCTCCCGCCTGGGTGAGGTAGCGGAGCCGCGGCCAGGAAAGAGACGAGAGGTCCACCTGGCTCCGGATGATCTCGAACGTCATCGGCACGCCGGCGAAGCCCGTGCACCCCTCGGTGGCGAGGGCCTCCAGGACCACCCGTGGGTACATGAAGCGGTTGTCGAGGAAGATCGACCCGCCGGCGAAGAGATGGGTCTGCAGCACGCTACGCCCGTAGCAGTAGGACAGCGGCAGGACGAGCATGGCCCGGTCCTGGGCGGTGAGCCCCAGGTACTGGACGATCGAGCGGGTGTTGGCGTCGATGTTGCGGAAGGTCTGGATCACGCCGCGCGGCTTCCCGAGCGTGCCGGAGGTGTAGAGGACCAGGGCCGGAGACTCGGGATGCCTCTCCGGCCTGGCCGTCGAGGGCGAAGGCGCTGGGGCCTGGGCCGGATCGACCACCCCGTCCTCGCGCAGCCAGGTCGCCGAGGCGCCGGCCAGCGCCTGCCGCACCGCCGCGGAGAGCTCGGAGGGATGAACGACCCAGAAGCGGAGCGGCTGCGAGCGCGCCGCCTCGCCCCAGGTCCGAGCATCGCGGCCCAGCACGAAGGCGTGGCGCGGCCGGATCTGTCCGAGCAGTGCCCGGAACGCATCGGCGCCCCACTCCCGGTTGATCTCGACGGCGCATGCTCCCAGCGTGTGCACAGCGAGCCCCGCGACCACGGTCGCCGGCAGGTTGGGGAGCGCGATCAGGACCCGCTCTCCCGCGCGGAGGCCGCTGCAGGCGAGATGTGCCGAAAGCACCCGCATCCGCTCGGCCAGGTCGCCGTAGGAGAGGCGAGCTTCCGGACTGTCTACCGCCGGCGCATCCGGGTTCTGTTCCGCGTGCGCGAGGACCCAGTCTGATAGGAACGGGGACCTCATGCTGTCTCCAGATCCACTGCATCCACCTCGCGCTGCGGCACGGGCGGCGGCGGCAACAGCTGATCGACGAGGAGTTGCGTGGTCGCTACCGCGGTGAGCGCCTGGCTGTCGACCTCGCTCGCGGCGCCGCTGCGCGTGGAGAGCTTGGCCATCAGCTTTTCGACCTTCTCCTCGCTGAAGACGCCGGCCTTCCGGATCGCTTCCCGCGAGAGCAGCTCGCGCGCCCATGCAGGCGCGTCCGGGCCCGTGAGCGCCGAGGAGATCGGTGCCCGGTAGGGGTACTTGCGACGCGCGAGGATGCCCTTCGGCACCCAGCGCGCCGCGTAGCGCCTGAGGATCCACTTCTCGGTGAGGCCTCGGAGCTTGAGCCCGTCAGGGAGCGCCGCGGCGAATTCAATGAGCCGGTGGTCGAGGAAAGGAAAGCGTCCCTCCACGGAGTTGCCCATCAACATCCGGTCGCCCTGGGCGCCGAGGAGGTACCCGCTGAGCAGAGTTTGCATCTCCAGGTATTGAGCGCGCGCCAGCGGCTTCCAGCCCCTCACCCTCGCGGGCAACGAGGCGAGCACCGAGGCCACCGGATCTTCCTCGGCCGCGCTCTCGGCGAAGCCGCGCGAGAGGAAACGGAGGGTGCGGCCGCTCGCGGCCCAGCGCGGCAGATGGGAAAAGCCAGGACCCTGCGGATCGTCCAGTCCGATGGCGAAGAACTGCTGCAACAGCTCGTGGCCCTGCTGGCTCATCGGCAAGTACGGATAGAGGCGGCGCAGGAGCGCCGGCCGCCACTTCGATCCGGGGCGACGCGCCCAGAACTGGCGGACGCGGGTCTCGCGGTACAGGTCGTACCCGAGGAAGATCTCGTCCGAGCCTTCCCCGGTGAGGACTACCTTGGTGTCGCAGGCGCGCACCAGCCCGCTCAGGCGGAACAAGGGTGCGGGTGCCGACCGCAGCAGCACTTGCTCGGCGTGCCGCACCACCGCCGGCAGGAGCTCCCCGATCTCGCGCCCGCCGAGGGGCACGGCACGATGACGCGTGGCGAGCCGGAGGGCCATCTCGTCCTGGAAGGTGCGCTCGTCGAAGGCGGGATCGTCGAATGCCACCGAGAACGTCGTGAGCGTGCCGCCGAGCTGCGACTGGGCGATGCTGCACACGAGGCTCGAGTCGAGACCACCAGACAGATATGCGGCCACGGGCACGTCCGCGCGCAGCCGGAGGCGCACGGCGTCTTCCAGCAAGGCGCCCAGCTCTTCCTCGGCGCCTGCCGCATCCAACTGGCTGCGTGGCTCGACGCCCAGGTCGAGATCCCAATAACGCCAGGTCTGCAGGCGGCCGTTCGACCAGCGCGCCACCGACCCGGGAGCGAGCTGAGAGATCCCCTCGAACGCCGTCCTGGGCACCACCGGCGACCAGAGCTGCAGCGTCTGCTTCACGCCCCGCGCGTCGAGCGCCGGCGTGCGCCATCCGCCCGCGAAGAGCGCCTTCGCCTCGGAGGCGAAGGCCAGTCCCTCGGCGGTTTCGGTGTAGTGCAGCGGGAGGATTCCCACCCGGTCGCGGGCGAGCCAGAGGGTCTTCAGGCGCGGATCGTAGATGGCGAAGGCAAACTGGCCGATGAAGTCGAGCACGCAGTCGATGCCCCGATCGAGGTAGCTGGCGAGGATGACTTCGGTGTCGGACCGCGTGCGAAAGGCATGGCGGGAAGCGAGCCGCTCCCGCAGCTCGAGGTAGTTGAAGATCTCGCCGTTGAAGACGATCGCGACGCCGGTGGATGGATCGCGCATCGGCTGCGCCCCACCTGCCAGATCCAGGATGGAGAGACGGGCGTGCCCCAGCGCCACTCCATCGAGGAGCAAGGCGCGCTGGGCGTCGGGCCCCCTGTGCCTGAGGCTCGCGGCCATGCGGCGCACCCGGATCCCGAAACGGGTCCGGCGCTCCTCGGCCGGGAGTCCGTAGGAAAACGTGAAGCCTGCGATCCCGCACATGGCGTGCCCCTTCAGGCGGCGGTGCCGACGATCTTCTTCCGCTCCACGAACGCGCACACCTTGGCCAGCGAGTCGAGGTTCTCTGGGACGAGCTCGGCGTCGCTGACCTTGATGCGGAACTCCTTCTCCAGGAAGGCGACCAGCTCCAGCATCCCGAGCGAATCGACGATGCTGTTGCGTAGGAAGGAGTCGTCGTCGGAGAAGTCGTCCACGAAGAACGACTCGACGATGAACTCCCTGATGCGGGCGCGCACGGTCATCCGATCACTTTGGCGGGGGCCGTCGCGGAAGCGCCGCGCGGCTGCTCGGAGCGCAAGCTCAGGCGCATGCACCGGGCCGGGCTCCCGATTGCGAGGCTGCCCGGCGGAACGTCGCAGGAGACTACGCTGCCGGCGGCGACCACGGATCCCGAGCCGATGGTCACACCGGGCCCGATGGTGGCGCCGTGCGCGATCCAGACGTCGTCGCCGATGACGACGGCCCCGGCCGGGCCGTCGCTCCGATCGGCGACGCGGACGAGCGACCCGAACATGGTCCGGTTGCCGATGCGGATCGATGCACAGGCATCGAGAGAGACGCCGTAGTTGAAGATGCTGCTGGAGCCGATCTCGATCGAGGCGCCCGGTCGGCAAGAAATCTTGGTGGCGATCATGCCGCCCATGAATACGGTGCGGTCGCCGATCCGGATGGTGCCCTCGTTTGCCACCTGCACGCGGCCCATCGCGCGGACCCGGGGGCCGCGCTCGCAGGCACGCAGGTACCAGGCGGCCCGGAGGATGTGGACGGCGGCCTGGACCTTTCCCGCCAGGGACCGGGAACGCAGTCCTTCTCTGGACGGCGGGGCGTGCGCCTCCGCCGTCCCGCTGGTCTCCGCCGGGCCGCCCGGCGCGGGCTTCGCGCCGAAGGTCCGTGAGATCACGGCGCCGGGAGGGACGACCGCGCCGCGTCCGATTCGCGCGCCCGGCAAGAGGATGGCGCGCGCGCCCACCTCGGCCCGCTCCTCGACCGTCACGGGCCGGGAGGGAGGCCGCTGGTCCCGGTTCCACCCTCCGACCAGGTGGAAGTTGTTGTCGAGGATTTTGCAGAATCCGCCCAGCTTCGCCCCGGCGCCGATCGCAATCTGCGAAACGGCCTCCAGCGAAGCCCCACCCTCGATCCGCACTCCGGGTCCGATGCGGATCTCGGCTCCCAGGTGCGCATAGAGCTCGATGGGTGCGGCGCGCGCGTCGAGCACTACACCTTCGGCGAGGTGGATGTGGCCCTTGCCGCGGACCCAGATGCGTCCCAACGCCGTGGTCGATCGCCCCAGCGAAGCGCATCCGCGCAGCTTCATCCGCGACCCGAGATCCGAGGCCAGCCGGCGCATCAACTCCAGCACGGTCATGGCACCTCTGGCAACGATGCGAGCAGCGCGATGAGCTCCCGCGCGAACCGCACCCGGGCATCCGGGGTCAGGTGCCCGCCGTCGTCGGTATAGGCGGCGAGGAGCGCGGGAATCTTGCTGCCGTTCCAGTCGTACAGCTCGCGATGGCCGTCCGCCCCGGTGGACTCCAGACGCGCGAGATCGAACAAGGGCTGCTCGCCCGCATACCGGTCGCGCATCAGCTGGTTGAATGCCTCGCGCTTGGCGTTCTCGAGCAGCCCGGGCGGCGCGCGGCCGAGAAATCGCTTCAGGGCAGCCTTGGCGCCTCCGCCCACGGTGGTGAGGGGGGCGGTGACGTGTACGAAGACGGTCCGCGGATGCCGGTTGCGCAACTCGTTCAGCACCGCCTGGTAGCGCGCGAACAGCCCGGGGGCATCGGTACCCGATGAAAAATCGACGTAGCAGAATTTCAGCAACGCGATGTCGGCGGCCGAACCTGCGCCGGAGGAGAGCGCCCGCTCGAAGCTCTCCAGCTTGAGGGCGGGGTTGCCGTTCTCGGGCATGAAGGCATGCGCAAAGGTCCCCGGCCCGAGGTCGGCGTCTCCCGAGGCATCGATCACGCGGAACCGGAGGTCCGGGTAGCGCGCGGCGATGTCCCGCACGCCTTCGAGCAGGTTCATGCCGACCGACTGGTGGCCAAAGAAGATCCGACGCTGCGACAGCCGGAGGAGCTCAGCGCGCAGCCCGCCATCCCGCGAAGGAGCGGCGCGGCCGGCAAAGGCTACTGCGCAGAGCAACGACAGGCAAAGCTCAAGGCAGCCGGGATGGTGCGTCCACGCCATCGGGGCCCTCCTCCTTTGGTCGGACGGCAAGATTGCTGACGTGCCCCAGCTGAAAAATTATGTCCAGACACGACTGCGGGCAAACAATGGATCGTTCGCATGTGGCTGCACGTGAACAATACGACCGGACCTGCGCTCGATCGGCCGTGTCCGACCATTCGTCAAAAATGCTTCAACGCGGGCTTCCCGATGGCGAACACGTTGAACCCGATGGCATGAAGCGCCTGGTGATCGAGGATGTTGCGCCCGTCGAAGAGAAAGGCCGGCTTCTCCATCGATTCGAACATCGCTCGATAATCGAGCGACCGGTAGGCATCCCATTCCGTCAATACCGCCAGGGCGTGCGCCCCGCGCGCTGCGGCATACGGGTCCGCCTCGAACACCACCCGGCCGGCGGGGGCGTCGGCGAGCTCCGCGCGGGCGTTGCCGAGGGCCTTCGGGTCGCTGACCACCACCACCGCTCGTTCCTCGATCAGCTTCCGGGCCACCAGGAGGGCGGCGGACTCGCGCGTGTCCGCGGTGTCCTTCTTGAACGCGAAGCCGAGCAGGGCAATGCGCTTGTCGGCGACGGTGTCGAACATGGCGTGAACCATCGTGTGGACGAACCGTCCCTTCTGATATTCGTTGACCGAGACGACGCTCTCCCAGTACCGCGCGACATCGTCCAGACCGTAGCTTTCGCAGATGTAGACCAGGTTCAGGATGTCTTTCTTGAAGCAGGAGCCCCCGAAGCCCACGCTGGCCTCGAGGAAGCGCTTGCCGATACGGCTATCCAGCCCGATCGCGCGGGACACTTCGGTCACGTCGGCGGTCGTCTTCTCGCAAAGGGCCGAGATGGAGTTGATCGACGAGATCCGCTGCGCCAGGAACGCGTTGGAGGCGAGCTTGGACAGCTCTGCGCTCCAGACGTTGCTGGTGACGATCCGCTCGCGCGGGACCCAGTTCGCATAGATCTCGACCAGCACCTCGCGCGCCGCAAGGCCAGTGGCTGTCTCGTGGGACCCGATCAGCACCCGGTCGGGGTGCTCGAGATCGCGGACGGCCGTGCCCTCGGAGAGGAACTCGGGATTGGACAGCACCTCGAACCGGATGCCCTTGCGGTTCGAGTTGAGGATCCGCTCCATGGCGTGCGCCGTCCGCACCGGCAGCGTGCTCTTCTCGACGACGATCTTGTTCCCTCGTGACGCTTCGACGATGGTGCGCGCCGTCTTCTCCCAGTACTGAAGGTCCGGCGCCTTTCCCGCACCCTCGCCGAACGTCTTCGTCGGCGTGTTGACCGAGACGAAGATCACCTCCGCCCGGTCGATCGCGGCCGGGATGTCGGTGGAGAAGAACAGGTTGCGCCCGCGGGCTTGCCGGACCACGTCGAGCAGCCCGGGCTCGTAGATGGGCAAGTCATCGGTCTGCCAGGCGCGGATGCGATCCGCGCTGACGTCCACGACGGTGACTTCGTACTGCGGGCACCTGGCAGCGATCACCGACATCGTCGGCCCGCCGACATGACCGCCGCCGATGCAAAGGATCCGCCCGTCGAAGCGGGGCATGCTTCGACAATGCGTTCCCCTCGTGTGCGGAGCAACGAATTCTCCCGCTCTGCAGTTGGCAATGCGACGAACCGGCCGCCGCTCTGCCCCTATAGGCTGTGCGCCGCCAGCGCGCGCAGCCGCTCCTCGCGCGCAAGCATCGCCTCGGTCGGACGGAGCCCCAGCGCGTCGAACACGGCGCGAAGCCTGTGGACCCAGTCGTGGCCCAGTGCCGCGTGGTGCACGTTCTCGCGTCCGATCCGCGCGATCCTGCCCGGATCCGCGTCGAGCGCCCGCAGGCGATCGGCGACGTCAGGCGAGTCGAACGGCATCCCGATCACCGCATCCGGCCAGTCGAACTGCCGCCGGAACTCCTCCGACCGCGGCGGCTCGCCGAGGAGGACCGCTCCGGCCGCAATCCCTTCATAGAATCGCGCGGAAATCTCTTCCCTTCCCTCCGTCTTCTCGGGCTCGTTCACCCGCGCCCGGTTGGCCAGGTAATAGCGACTCCGCTGCAGCACGCTCGCGAGTAGCAGTCGGTGCTCGCTGGCGTTTCCGACGCTGAAAGTCATCTGCCGGCTGTGCTCGCCGCTCGCGCGCACTGTGTCGTAGTAATAGAAGATGCGGCGCTCGCGCGCGAGTTGGACTAGCGCTGCGTGCGTCACCGGCGAGCGCCGGCCGATGTTGCAGACATCGATCACGCGCGGGGGCGCCGTCGGGTAAGGCGCGAAGCGGAGCA
>Ga0209526_10000056_pt1 | contig 61270 bp, 56 predicted proteins | sample JacPinW_OM2H0_M1_FD_188566 | JGI IMG/M metagenome (GOLD analysis project Ga0209526, IMG submission 188566) | Forest soil microbial communities from Algoma, Ontario, Canada - Jack Pine, Ontario site 1_JW_OM2H0_M1 (SPAdes) (version 2) | ecosystem: Environmental > Terrestrial > Soil > Boreal... | reverse complement strand
GACGCTCTGCCAGGTGAATGGCTCAGTCGTGCGGTTGGGGGTTTTTTGTGGTGAATACCATTGGCACAAACACGAAGAGGACGACGAGTTTTTTTACGTCGTTGAGGGTCAACTTCTGATCGATCTCGAAGGGCGGTTGATAACTCTCGACCCGAGGCAAGGCTTCGTCGTTCCCAAAGGTGCCATGCACCGAACGCGGGCTCCTCAGCGCACGGTGGTAATCATGGTAGAAAACGCGGGGATCATTCCTACCGGCACTACTTAGTCGGGAATTCTGGTGATGGGGCGTTAGTCCTGATGCTTATCGGACGGGTGAAATCTCGCTGACTCCCAGAAGTCCCGTTCGGGAGGCGGCATCCTTGTGGCCGAATAGTGGTCAGTAGCATGCTGAAGCAGCGAACGGCCCGTCTTCACTTCGGGGCACCCTGCACCAAAGGTGAAGATATAATTCTCCTCCATGAGGACGAGGCAATGAAACATCGCATTGTCCACTTTCTCCAGAAATACCTGTTCAACCCGCCCATCATGTTTCTGTTTGCGATCGGCCTGGTCCCGCCAGGATATGGGCTCCTGGAAACGACCGGGCGCAAGACGGGAAAGCCGCGGCGTACTCCGGTGGGGAACGGACTCGTGGGCAGGCAGTTTTGGATCGTGGCAGAGCACGGCCAGAAAGCCGGGTACGTTCGCAATATTGTGGGGAATCCGCGCGTGCGCCTGAAACTGCGCGATGGGCTGCGGGCTCGCTGGTACACCGGCACAGCCCACTTGCTTTCGGACGATGACCCACGCGAACGCCAACGGTGGCTCGCGAATCAGTTGCCGAGCAGCGCCAGCAATGCCGCCGCAGTCCGCTTCTTCGGTACTCAACTGCTCACGGTGCGGATTGATCTCGAGGGCTGACCCGTCACGATAGAACTATTTCGCAGACTCTGGCGATTGTGCTTGGTAACGGCGCAATCGGAAATAATTGCGTGCCTGGTTAACGCACTAAATCGGACATGTGGTCTCAATGTCCGGTAACGCGACTTCACAGGACTAATCACGCCGTGGAAGCCCCCCCGGAGAGTCGGCAACGGCTAGGTTGAACCTAAACCGCCGCGTCACACCTCGACTCCAAAAAAGTTCGTACGAGGCCACACTTTCACCTGTGATAGAAAGCATTGGTAGATATTGTCTTCTCAGGGAGCCGAAGATGCGGCAGAGCAGAAGGATTTTTCTGGCGAGGCTGGGAGCCGTTGCGCTGGCCGCCCAGGCTCGTTCATTCCACGCACTAAGCAGTTTGACCGACCGGTTGGCATGGCAGCGCGAGGCAAAGTTTGGAATGTTCATTCACTGGGGACCGTACTCAGTGGCGGGCGTGGAAGCATCCTGGCCGATCATGGCGCCCACGGGCGAAATCCCGGAGGCGGAGTATCGCGCGTTGCCCGCTCGCTTCAATCCCGTGCGGTTTGACCCTAAGGCGTGGATTGATTTGGCACGTAAATGCGGACAGCGGTACATGGTCTTAACCGCAAAACACTGCGATGGTTTTTGTATGTTCGATTCGGACTATACGAAGTACAAAATCACGCGCACACCGTACGGAAAAGACATCGTGCGCCAACTGGCGGATGCCTGCCGGGAGAACCAAATGCCACTCGGCTTTTACTACTCTCCGCCGGACATGAACCATCCCGGCTATCGCGATACCAGCAAGCTTTCAGCGACTAATTACCGCGGCGAGCCTGAGCGTGCAGAATGGCCACTCTATTTGGAGTACATGAACCTGCAATTACATGAACTGCTGACGAAGTATGGACCTGTGGCGGAGGTCTGGTTCGACACGGTCGATCCGGAAGCGCAGGCTCGCTATGATGGACAGCGTTTCGTAGATGAAGTGCGCCGGCTGCAGCCAGCGGTCCTGGTGAATAACCGGATGGGCGTGCCGGGAGACTTCGCCACGCCCGAGCAGTTCATTCCCAAGGCGATTCCCGTGAAAGGGATTCGGATGGACAGCCCGGATCACAGTGCGGCCGACAAACAGACGATCACCGTGCCACGTCCGGAAGATTTCCAGCCGTGGGAAACCTGTATGACGATCAACGAGACTTGGGCCTATCGTCCCAAGGACCGGAATTTTAAGAACGTCGACACGCTGATTCGCAGTCTGATCGAGATCATCAGCAGGGGTGGTAATCTTTTGCTCGATGTGGGGCCGCAGCCGGACGGGCAGATCCAGCCCGAATTTGTGGAGCGCCTTGAGGGGATTGGCCAGTGGACGCACAGAAATGCGGTGGCGATCTACGGCAGTACATATGGGCCAATCCAAGGAGAGGCGTCGTTCCGCACGACGGAGCGGGGAAGCAGTATTTATGTGTTTGTAGTGGACTCATCTGCCGAAGACATTCGAGTGGAAGGGCTGCAGAAGACGGTGAGCAAGGCGCAAGTGGTAGCGACAGGGAAGCCTGTTGCGTTCACGGCGACGCCCGGGGGGATTCGCATTTCGCTGGCTAAGGAGTTGTGGAGCGACGGGATTCCCGTGATTGAGCTGCGCAGTTAGCTGTGAGAGAAGGATCAGCCACCGGCAATGAGTTTTTACCCTTACACGAAAGGCTCGCCGCCTGCCGCTCCGGGCGGTCGGGCACTAGCACACCAGATTTCATGTGAACGATTGTCGTCTGCGTCTATCATTTGAAGGGAATATGAGACGCAGATGCCTGTAAACGAATATCAGCTCGCAGAACTGAGGCACGCGTATCAGGTCCTCGGTGTTCCACCAGGCGCCTCAGCACACTCGATTAAAAAGACCTACCGGCGGCTCGTAAAGAGATGGCATCCAGACCTCTACCCAAGCGGAACCCCCGCTCAGGTCGAGGCAACGTACATGACGGGGCTGATAAATGAAGCGTACTCAGCAATTGCCCACGCTCCGCTGCGCGATCACATGGAAACGTATCCCAATCAGACCGGGGAGAGAAGCAGGCAAACACCAAGCCCCTCGGTGAATCAACGAATCTGGATAAATAATAAGCAGAGATTTGGACCTGCACTATTGTTCTCGTCCCTTGCCGTGTTTCATTTTCTGTATTTCGCGGCAGGTCATCCGTTCACACCGCGCCGATATTCCTATGTCCGTCTAGCCTGCTATTCCCTCTTAGCTCTGTGTGGCTTAATCTATGCGCTTCGAGGCAAACCAGAAACTCTCCCGCCGGGCACGAAATAGAAGCGATACCATCCCCGGTAATCCACGGTACGCGATAGTTACATGAGGCCGCTTTGCCTGGCGAGTTTTAGTGCTTCAATAGCCGCCCCTCGCGCGCCGGCCGTATCGCCATTCGGCATAACGTAGATGGGGACCCCGGCTTGCTCCTCCCGCTGAGCGGGCATGCTCACGCGGATCTGTTCCAAGAACCAGGACTGGAACTCCTGGCTCGCCTCCAGCGCGCCCCCGCCGACAATTAACGCGTCTGGGTCGAACGTGTTCACCATTTCGTCAAAAAAGAGTCCCAAGGCATGGGCCTGAACACGGAAAATCTCCTTGCACATCGCATCACCCTTGTCCGCGAGACCTCGTACTTGCTTCGCTGCCTGGTGGCGATCCATTTTGGCCAGATCGTGGCCGGGATACCGCTGCAAAAAATATGGCAATAGATTCCTTTCGATCGCGGTGAGAGAACAAAGCGACTCCAGGTCCCCTTTCCGTCCGCAATTGCATTCCGGTTTCATCCCATCAAGTCCGGCGATACTTTGATACGGAAGCAATACGTGGCCCAGTTCTCCGCCAAACCCGTTTTTCCCCTTCACGACGCTGCCTTCGAGAATGACGCCGCCGCCATTGCCGGTCCCGATGATGGTCGAAACCGATGTCTCCCGGCTGTTTGCACCAAAGATCGTGTAGTGCCCCCAGAGCGCCGCTGCATTTCCATCGTTCAAATAGGAGACGGGTTTGCCAAGCTTGTGCGCCAGACCCTCGCGAATGTCGAATCCTGCCCACTGCGGGTGAACAAAGTTCGTGGAACCCCGTGCGCTGAGCTGGCCCGCCGAACTGGCAGGACCTGGAGTGTCCAGGCCGACAGCTACCACGTCCGCAAGCAGCACACCCGCCCGTTCGACAGCGACCTTGAGACCCTCTGCAATCTGGCCGAGGCAGACGTCAGGTCCCTGCCTTGAAAGCGCAGGATGCTCGCACAGATTATCGATAAGGAATTTCTCTTGCTGGTCTACGATTGTATAGTTGATCGCAGTTCCGCCCAGATCCACTCCGGCCACGACTGGCACGCTGTTTCCCCTCAACTCTTCGATTCGCGATCGGCCCAGCGTAGCAGAATCGGGAGGCATCGGCGAATCCACAGAAGTTGCTGATCATGCTGAATCTGTTGGTCCAAATCTGACGGAAACGTGCTGCCCACAGCGTTGTCACAAGTCCACCTGTGCGAAGTCACAAGCCTTGGTGCTCAGCGCCGATTGCGAGCGAAATGACGGCCCAGGCGGAAACAGTCCACTTGGACGATAAACACGCAAGTCGGGCAAGTGGAATCCCCCCAAAACCACAGATGATAGGCGTAGATTATCACCCGAGCTCTGTTGTTCCGGCCTCGAAGGCCGAATTGCCAGGCCCGAAAAGGAAAAGGGGTTGGGTCTTCTTTTCGTGATAAATAAGCGAGGCACCCGCTTCGTTCTCGAATACCGAAAAGACTGGAACGTTCCAATCGCAGATGACGCAATTCAAATAACGTTTTGTCGGTATTGCGGAAGGAAACTTCAACTGGTGACGTAGCGCCTGGTTAACGCTAACCGGACAAGCGGGCGCTGGAACGTCGGCGGTTTGGTCAGGGGGATTTCGCGGCGCATCCGTCGCCGCAATCTGACGCGCTTGCCAAAGACTAGGAGTCTACGACCGCAGGATTTGCAGTCGGCTGAGGCTTGCTGTTTTCCCATCCGATTCGGAATTCGCGTGGATCAATGCACGTGGGCCACGTCGTCGTTCATGGAGAAAACCTCTTTGAAGTCGGGTTCGTACGGAAAAATGTGGATCATCCAGGTGAATATATGCGCGTGGAAGGTTCCCCGTTCGGCCGTGCAGGCCTCTTCCGTGTTTATCGAGCCGAACATGCCGAACTTGGGGTGGGCGGTTTGGTAGTCCTTTATGCGGTCTGCCGGCGCCGCGCAGTAATTAACGTGCCTATGCCATCGCGCGATGCTGAGCGGGACACGCTCGTTTAGCTCATCTTCGGTTGCGTCGGGGCTGGTCGTGTACATCACGCCCTCCAGCTTGTATTGCTGGAGCGGAGTTCGCCGGTAGAGCAGAGCTGTTGGCTTGCTCGGGTCGAAACGGAGATCAGCCTCCCGGGTGTTGGCCTCGTTCATGAAGTGATATTGGGGCTGCTTGAGTTTTGGGTTCGCGATGACATATCCGTCGAGCAAAGCCTTGCGGTAGTCCTTGTAGCGCTCCATCATTGCCTTCGTTTCGGCCACGACGGCCTTTGCTTTTTCTTTGTCGCCGGGCTGCATTGGCCGTAGCGGGGTCATATACATGTGTCCGGCCATGGCCGCCATGCTTGGGCCCATGCTGCTCATCTCGCCGTTGTCGGGCATGTCCATTCCGGGCATGCTGCCCTGCTGCTGGCCTTGGTGCCGTGTGTGCCCAAGAGGCGCGGTCAGCAACGCGGCTCCACAAAGGAGCGTCAACGCTACGGTGCCCTTGAACGAGAACTGAAAGCGATTTTGTTTTTCGTTCACTGGAGGGAACCTCGGTATCTCCGGTGTTGCTCCAAAAGCTCTATGAATAATACCGTCGCGTATACCGGCTTCAAAAGGAAATGTAGGGGTCTGTAACCCCCGAAAACGCTGCTGGGATGCGGATTTCGCGGCTGAATGAGCTGCCCTGGGTATTGTGCCGTTTGCACCCCAGGTGTTCCCGGAAGCTGTGCTGAATCTGTACCTTAGTCCAGTAGACGTAGCGACGTCTCGACATTAGCCTGTCTCCACAAATCCGGCGAAGTGCCGTGACTAGTCTGGTCGGTCGTTTTATACAACCTGGAGGTGTTACGTGGAGAATCCGCATCCCCGCGCGGTTTTTACCTTTCTCGTATGTCTCCTCGCCACTTCTCTGGTCCTCAGCGGCTGCGCAGGCAGTGTCAGTTCGTCCGCGCCAAATCCCACTCCTCAAGGCGTAAGCGTCACTATCAACCCGGCGTCGGCCTCTCTCCAAGCGGGTGCCGCGCAACAGTTCTCCGTCAGCGTCACAGGTGCGTCAAACACCAACGTCAACTGGACAGCAACCGGTGGCACGGTTTCCTCCACTGGCCTGTACACGGCAAGCAGCAGCGCCGGGAATTTTGCGGTAACCGCCACCAGCGCGGCGGACTCCTCAAAGGCCGTTCAGGCAAAGGTGACCATCACTCCACCTCCCCCGCCTCCCCCGCCTCCGACTCCTACCGGAAGGGCTTCCTCCATCACAAAGGATGGCATCACGTGGACTTTCAGCCAGGCCGTGCCTGTCGGACAATTCGTGACTGGCGATTACTACGTGGTTGGCCCGGTGACCATCACCGCTATCGATCCTCCTCCCACCACTTCTGCGCCCTATGAAAATGGGTCGGTCCTCAATCTCCCAGCGGCTTACGGTAAGAGCGGTTTCGATTCGCGCCTCGACAACACGTCCTATTTCAACGCCTCCTTGCGCTCCTACCCGCCGATCACCCTGAAGTCGGGTGACGCGCTAGTCTCTTCGATCAGCCTTTCGCAAAGTCATTTACTGCCGGAGGTCATGCGGGCTTCGGACAAGAGCATCAGTCCGGTCGGCAGCGTCTCAGTCCTAACCGTTTTGCCGGCTGCGCCTGCTGCAGACGCTTTCCGGCCGTCGTACTGCGACCGCAATCAAACCATCTACCACGCCAATGCTCTGCAACGAGATCTCTTGCTCTCCCTCGCGCCACCCAACCCTTCCGGTACGCCGACTCTTGCGCAATTCGAGGCGCTGTATCGCAGGCCCTGGATCGATACGAACGACTTTCTCTTCGACACTCCCGCGGAGTACATGCCGAGTTATGGCATGCACGTTGCCATGGCCGATTCCTATGCGTCGCTTCTCCTGATGCTAAATTTTCCCGCCGACCAAAAAATCAACCTCACCAACTACTTGGTGCAATATGGCATTGATTTGAACGGTTGCTTGCGTGCGGGTCACTCGTGGCCCGCTTTTGGCGGGCATCGCAGCGGCAGAAAACTCACGATCTTATTCGCGGGAATCCTTTTGAACGATGCGGGTATGAAGGGTGTCGGGGCTTTGAAGGATAGTTTTGGCGAAGACATGCAAACTGTCTACGTTAACCGTCTGCCTCCCGCGGGCAGCATCGCGAAAGCATGGCAGGGCGCCACGGTGATCTATGGCGGCCACTATGGTGTCCACTCCGATGGCACACCCGTCAGCGCCGGTCTGTACGGCCCGTACGAGCAACTACAACCATCTGTTTGGCCGCTGATAACTCCGACCGAGCAACTAGGTGAGGCTTACCGTAGGTGCTGCACTTCGATCGCTTTTGTCGGGGAAGCGCTTACCATTCATCTACTCCACGCCGAGAGCCTATGGAACTATCCTGCTTTTTTTGACTATGTCGATCGCTGGATGACCGAGGACGACACCCAGGCTGTTGCGGAAATCAAAGCGCAAAGTGGCTTCGACTACAGTGCAAGTTGGGACCGACAGGGCCAAACACACGTCTGGCTCCAGGGACAATTCCCTCAATACATGTTTATCGACGATATGTGGAAAGCCTACCGCTAGGCCGTCCGGTTCACCGGCAACACGAAGGTTGGGTTAGGCGCTAATTGGGCGATGTCGTCCTTCAGTGCCGTCTGGCTCCACTTGGAGGAGGCGGCTGATGCTGACGAGTTGCTGACCTACATCCTCTCGCGGTTGCTCTCCTCTGGTCGCGGTCTGCCCGGTGACCTCGCTCAAGACCGCCTCCAATAGAGGTGTAACGCCGCGGAGTTGCCGCGCACGAATCATCACGTCCCAGAGAGGCTCGAATTTCTTCCACCCTGACGCATAGAAGAAATGTTTTGCCTGATGCTTGAGCGTGCCATGGCGCAGCGACGCGCGTGCAATCGAGCCCCAGCGATAAAACTCTTTGTAGGCCCAATCGTATCCGGCTTTCAGCGCTTCCGGGTGCAATCGCGCCGGACGATAGACGACGTGCCGCGTGTCATACAGGTTCCAGTCGCTGGTGACGATGCGTCCCTCGCTGCGCATTTGCGCATAAAGCCTGGTGCCAGGATACGGGGTCTGGATGTGAAAGGTGGCGGTGGTGATACCGTGGGCAATGGCCCAATCGACAGTGCGCCGGAATACGTCTTCGCCATCGTCGTCCATGCCGAAGACGAAGCTGCCGTTGATCATGACTCCAAGCGAATGCAGCCGGTCCGTAACAGCTTTGTAATCCCGTCCCAGGTTCTGCCGTTTGTTGCTTCGCGCCAGGTTGCCGGGAGTCAAGGTCTCAAAGCCGACGAAGATGCTGCGCAGTCCGGCTTCTGCGGCCCGTTCAATCAGGTCCCCGCGCAAAATCGAGTCCACGGTCGCCGCACCCTGGAACAGCCGTTTCATTCCTTTCATGCCACTAAAGAGCGCCTGCGAAAAGCGGCGGTCACCCAGAAGGTGGTCATCCAGAAAATAAAGGTGGCGGCCGGGCAGGCGTGCGATTTCAGTCAAGGCGTCATCCACCCGCTGCGTGTAGAACGAGCGGCCGCCGTGAAAAAATGCGTCTTTGTAGCAGAAGTCGCAGTGCTGGGGGCAGCCGCGTGTGACCACAATCGAATTAGGAACCAGGTAGCGACTGCGGTGGATGAGATCGCGGCGTATGGGTGGAATCCGCTCCAGAGTGCGCCCGGCGGTTGAGGCATAAACGCGTTGTGGTTGCCCATCGCGAAAGTCTTGCAGAAACTGCGGAAATATCTGTTCTCCTGGGCCTAGAAAGATCACGTCGGCATGGCGAGCCGCCTCGTCAGGAAGGGAAGTGACGTGGAGGCCTCCCAGGCCCACAAAGACGCCCCGGGCGCGATAGTGGTCGGCAATGCGATACGCCCTGTATGCATTGGTGATGTACACCTGGATCAAGACCAGGTCCGGCTCGTCGTCCGTGCGCAACGGCTCCACGTGCTCGTCCACAATGACCGCTTCATCACCAGAACGTAGGTAGGCCGCCAGAGTGGCCAACCCCAATGGAGGGAACAAGGAGTACTTAATCGGCCGCCAGTAGGGGCTCGTGGCCTCCGTCAGCGCAGGGAGGATGAACTTCACCCGGAGGGGATGGGTGCCGCGCGCCATCACTGCGCAACGCCCTGCTGCTTCCCAAAGTGCTGTTTGCAATGCGTCGCGGTTTGCATGCGGGAAAGTCCCAGGTCAAATTGGCAATGTACTTTATATAACAAAGCTCATTAAGTCGCAATGTAAATTGACACGCTGCCGGATCGGCGTGGATGGGGGCACGAGACGCAAAGGAAGGCAAGTGTCCGCCAGGTTCTTAGGCCTTACGTGCCCTGGTGCTAAATTGTGGCCTACTACGGCGCTTGTCGTGTCTGTTCCGCCGCGCTATAGTCGATGGCGTTACAAGTAGAACCGCGATCCGCGTAGGCCCTGCCTTAGTCTTGAGTCACCGCCGCAAGATGTCTTGCCGGGCAAACCCGTGGTTCCCGAGGAACGACGATGTTTGCGAGTAGAAGCAAACGGTTTTCGCTGACCCTCTCACTTAGTGGTTTGGTGTTATGCACCGCGTTTACGGCAGTGGTGCTTGATGTTCCAGCGTCGCGGGCAGCCTCCGGGCAGGGTCCGACCGACATTCCGGAACTCGAAACCGGTTTTCGCCTCCTTTACCAACTGAAGCCTGCGGAAGCTCGCGCTCAGTTTGAGATATGGCAGAAAGCCCACCCGCAAGGCCCCCTTGGGTACGCCTCGGAAGCGGCGAGCTTTCTGTTCGAGGAGTGCTATCGGCAAGGCGTCCTGACCTCCGATTTTTTCCTGGACGACAAGCGTTTTCTCGGCAAGATCCCTCTCAAACCGGACCCACAACTACGGGTGGCATTCTTCGCCGCGGACAAACGGGCGCAGGACCTAGCGCAGCTTCGATTGAAGACAAACCCGGACGATCCGAACGCCCTATTCGCCATGTCTATGAGCTTGGGCATGCAGGCCGACTATGCCAGTCTCATCGACAAGCGTCAGCTCGACAGCCTGAAAAAAATCCGCGAAGCGGATATGTACTCGACGAGACTGCTGAAGGTTGCGCCAGACGCCGCCGATGCCTATCTTGGCCTAGGCATAGCGAATTACATCATTGGGAGTCTGCCGGGACCGAAGAAGTTCTTTCTTGGGTTCGCTGGCATCCACGGTGACAAAAAGAAAGGCATGGAGCAACTTGAGATTGCCGCCAAGCGCGGCCACTACCTTCGGCCGTTCGCAAAGACCTTGCTGGCCCTGACAGCGCTGCGTGAGAAGAAACCGGAACTGGCTCGCACAGAATTTACGGAGCTCGTCGCAGAATTCCCGGAAAACCCGCTCTTTGCTCGCGAGCTGGCCAAACTTACTTCAAGCTTTTCATGACAAGGGTTTGAATCGCATGTGTGCGCCGAGCGTCAAAGAGCGCAAATGCTGATGAAATGCAGTTTCCGGCAGGCTTCAAAACAAGAATGAGGGCGCATCGGCAACCGTGACTACGACTTCGAAGTCGCGAGTGCCTCCGCAGCGGCGAGCTCCCGGTCTACGTACGGCTCTTTGCGGGTACGACCTGAATACAGCTCACAACGTTTCCCGGCGGCACTCCACACGTCGGACAGGGAACGGAGGATAGTTGTCTAGGCATGAGGTCTTGCTTTTTCACTCGGCCAGCATGCGATAACACCAGCGGCGAAAATATCCAATTTTGTAGACTGCCGATAAGCGTGGGTGAGAATCGGGTGATTGAACGAGCCGTTTATCGCATTCCTGTTATTATTTCCCGCATGGATTGTCCTACCGCCAGGATTCTCTTTGAGAATTACGCTAGAGCGGCGGTGGACCACTTCGAGGCCGCTGACAAATTATCTAATCTTGTAGGGCAGCATGGCGAGTTTGAAGAGCAAAAGGAATATGCTAAACAGGTTCACGAGAAGTGCAGCTCCGCCCGCTTAGCCTTAGAGGAGCACTGGGTACAACACGGTTGTCGTGAGGGTATTGCTGCCGGGTTGTAACCAGTTTTCCTACTTCTTCGAAAGCTCGCCCTGGAAATGACTTTCCACATCTAGACGACTCAGCGGATTTCTTGCGTTGGTCAATATGACGGAATACACGACCTCATGCCCTGCGATCTGCGCGGTGATGAACGCCCCGTCTTCCGGCAGCACTTGGTAGATGAATTTAACTTTTCTGCCGTCTTCGAGTGTTTTGATCCATTGTTCGTCTAGCATTTTTGTATCTCTGCCGGCGAGGATTCAGTATGTGGCGAGTATACGTTGTTCCGCGCCAAATATCGCAGATTTGCGATGACCGCGGTGAAATCATGTCGACAAACTTTTGAAACCGGTCCGGAAGTTTTTTGTTCGTTAACAGTTCAGGAAGCTTGGTTTCATCAAGTTTCAACGGCGGAATTGAAATCAATACTTCTCTCTTGAATGTGCGTGCGCCCGTCTGAAATGCAACTCACGTCAAATGAGTGTCAAGGGTTCGACGCCGTAGCTTGGCTGTGCAAGACGGCAAACGTTTTTTCACCAAGCTAAGTGGTTTCATTGCACAAAGGTCTGCCGACAACCTTAGTGAGTTGGTGTTGGAACGAAAGGTGCAGAGTAGCAGATCTACCAGCCTTTCCTGGGGATATGTGCGCTCCTATTGAGAAGCTTGAGTCAGCAGGGACGGCTATCATGAACACCCTCTTTGACATCTTGAAGAAGGATCGCAAGGGAACATTCCACTGGATTGAATCAGTAAATGATATGGATGCGGCGGAGGCTCGCCTGCGGCAATTGTCTGCGGGATGCTCGGACGAGTTCGTTTTGTTTCGTGAGGTCGACCTCCAAGTGGTTGCAACCTATACAGACCGAATCTATAGACGGCTGTTGGACCCTTCGCAAAGGTTGTCATGAAGAGTGCCGCGGCTGGCGCCCGCCGTGGCGGGAAACTCCGGCATTGTGGTTTCCGCCAGAGGTAGACTCTCCCAATGATTACGCCCGGCGATATCATTGGGTACTTTTTCATGATGTCGGCGCTGCAGCCGCTAGTCCGGCAGCGGTTGCTGGAAGTTTCCCGGCAGCGGCTGATTGCCAAGCTGGAGGATCAGCGTAACTCGCGCGTGATTCTGCTGGTGCATCGCCAGGAAACCATGAGTTTTCTGGGCTTTCCGGTCCTTCGCTACATTGATGTGAATGATTCCGAAGAAGTTTTGCGCGCCATCCAGCTGACGGATCCCAAGGTGCCCCTGGACATAGTGCTGCATACCCCCGGTGGTTTGGTGCTGGCCTCGCTGCAAATTGCGCGCGCCATTCACATGCACAAGGGGAAGGTGACTGCGTTCGTGCCGCACCATGCGATGTCCGGCGGCACGCTCATTGCGCTTGCTGCGAGCGAGATTATCATGAGCGAGTATGCCGTGTTGGGACCCGTCGATCCGCAACTTGGCCAGAACCCCGCGGCGTCGATCTTGAAGGCCGTGGCGAAAAAACCGATCGGGGACGTCGACGACCAGACGCTCATTTACGCCGATCAGGCCGAAAAAGCGATTGTGCAACTGCGGGAAAGCGTACGCGAACTGCTTTCCGATAAAGTCTCGCCGGAAAAGGCTGAAGAGCTTTCGCGGCTTCTGTCGGAAGGAACCTGGACGCACGACCATCCGATTACTTTTGAACGCGCCAAGAGTTTTGGTCTTCCGGTGCGGATCGACATGCCCGCCGACATCCTGGATCTCATGAGCCTTTACCCGCAACCGGTTCGGCATCAACCAGCCGTGGAATATTTGCCGGAGCCGCGGCGGCTCAGGAACATTGGCCCACGAAAGGGAAATTGAGAAGAAGTCGTGCGCCCCGGGGAACTCGAACTCCGACCTTCTGGTTTCCGCGCTAGAAATAGTCTTTGAAAGCGGCGCACACGGCTCCGTATAGATCATCACAACAGTTTAGGTCTGTGCGCTATTTGTCTATGCTACAAAAGATGGATAGGTAGGCGTCCACTGGGCTGCTGTCACTCGCTGACGCAGTTCCTCTTCGGCCAGCTTCGGTGCAAGACCGTCCTTTTGCGCCTCGATGCCAACCGCTATGGCGATTTGCGCGGCCACGCGTCGAATGTCGGTCAAAGGAGGCAGTAGAGACGCAGAAGGGTCTTTGAGCGCGGGCGAATTCCCGGCAAGCGCTCGGGCCGCCGCCAGCATCATCGCGTCCGTGACGCGCCGAGCGCCAGACGCGACAACTCCAAGCCCGATGGCCGGGAAGATGTACACGTTGTTGCACTGTGCGATTGGAATCGCGCGCCCGCCGTAGCTGACAGGTGCAAAAGGCGAACCGGTAGCAACGAGTGCGCGTCCATCGGTCCATCGAATCAAGTCGTCGGCTTTCGCTTCCGATTTTGTGGTTGGATTCGACAGCGGGAAAATGATCGGTCGCTCGACCTTGCGCGCCATTTCACGAACAACCGCTTCCGTGAAGGCCCCACCGACAGTAGAGAGGCCGATTAAAATCGTCGCGTCGATGCTCTCGATTACGTCGGCAAGTCCGATGTGACTATCGGAAGTTCGCGGCCATCCGGACACGCGATCCTCCGGCTGGGCGTAGACACTCTGCTCTAGTGTGAGGTCTTTTCGCCCCAAATGCAGGAGGCCGCCTCGATCGACCACCCAAAAGCGCCTACGCGCTTCCTGCTCGGGTAGCCCTTCGCCCTTCATCGCCTCGCGCAGCCCGTCGGCAACACCAATGCCCGCGGAACCTGCTCCTAACATGACGATCTGCTGATCCTTCAAACTTTTGCCGGTCACTTTAACTGCGCCCAGAACCGCTCCTAAGGCGACAGCCGCCGTCCCCTGGATGTCGTCGTTGAAAGTCAGCAATTCGTTGCGGTAGCGCCGAAGAATGGGCCGAGCATGTGGGGTCGCGAAGTCTTCCCATTGCAGACATGTTCCGGGGAGTTCCTGCTTCACCGCCTGAACGAACTGATCGACAAAGTCGAAGTATGCCTGGCCGGTGATCCGTTCGTGGCGCCAGCCGAGGTACTCCGGATCGTTGAGACGTTCCGCATTGTTGGTTCCCACGTCCAACACGATAGGCAGAGTCCGTTCCGGGCGAATCCCACCGATGAGCGTATACAGGGAAAGTTTGCCGATGGGGATGCCTAGGCCGCCCGCGCCCTGATCACCAATTCCCAGGATGCGTTCTCCATCGGTGACAACAATTACGTCGACATCCGGATTGGGACGATTCCGCAAGAGCGTCGGGATAGAGTCGCGCAGCGGGTAGGAGATGAACAACCCGCGGGGCCGCCGGTAGATGTGACTGAATTGTTGACACGCCAGCGCGACGACCGGTGTGTAGACCATCGGTGTCATTTCCTCAATGTGGTCGAGTAGAAGTCTGTAGAAGACCACTTCGTTGGTGTCTTGCAGAGCGCGTAAATAGATGTGCCGCTCCAGATCGTCGTCCTTTCGCTTGTAGGCCTCGTAAGCGCGGACGACTTGCTCGTCAAGGCTCTCGATGTAAGGCGGGAGGAGCCCATGCAGGCTAAGCTTGCTTCGCTCCTCTTCCGTGAACGCCGTGCCCTTGTTCAGCCCTTGTCGGTTGAGGAGAGCCATCCCGCGAGGGACATTCGACAAATCCAATTGCATCATCTGTTGCTTTGTAGCCATCCTCGCATTCTCCTTTGCTCTTGACGCGACTTGCGGCGAGCTACCGGAAGAGATTGATTTTGGCCAAATCGATGATTTCGTCGCCGCGTCCGCTGAGGACTGCCTTCAGCGTGAACAGGCTGAAGCCTTTCACCTGCGCGGCAGTGATTGTCGGCGGCATGGATAGTTCCTGCCGGTCTACGACAACTTCGATCAAGGCTGGGCCGTCATGCTTCAGAGCTTGGGCAATCATCGGTCGCACTTGCGCCGGTGTTTCCGCCGTCAATCCCAGCAGCCCGGCGCCTTCCGCCATTTTTGCAAAATTCGGATTCTGAAGGTCGGTTCCGAAATCCAGAATGCCGGCTGCCTTCATCTCCAATTCCACAAAGGCTAGCGAATCATTCTTGAAAACGATGATCTTCACTGGTGCGTCCAATTGCTTAAGAGAGAGCAGATCGCCCATGAGCATCGCCAGACCTCCATCTCCGGAGAGAGATACGACTTGACGCCCGCGATGACTCACCTGCGCCCCAATGGCTTGTGGCAGCGCGTTCGCCATTGACCCGTGGTTGAAGGATCCGAGTAACCGCCGTTTGCCGTTCATGGTTAGGTAGCGTGCTGCCCAGATGGTTGGCGTACCGACATCGCAAGAAAAAATCGCGTCTTTGGCGGCAAGCTCGTCGAGCACCCGCACAACATACTGAGGATGGATCGGCTTCTTGCCGGATCCATCGGTCGCAAGTTCGTCGAGGCTCTTGCGTGCTTTTTTATAATGTTCGAGCGATGCCTTCAGATGTTTGTCGTTATCGTTTTGGCTCAGTTTTGGCAGAAGAGCTCGCAGTGTCGCCTTGGTATCTCCCACAAAGCCGTAGTCCACCTTTGTGCGCCGGCCCAACTGCTCTCCGCGGATGTCGATCTGGACGATCGTGGCATCCTTCGGAAAAAACGGCTGGTACGGAAAATCGGTCCCGATCATCAGCAAAAGGTCGGAGTTCATCATTGCGTGATAGGCCGAGGAAAATCCAAGTAGGCCGGTCATGCCCACGTCAAACGGGTTGTCATACTCGATGAACTCTTTTCCGCGCATAGCATGCACGATCGGCGCGTTCAGCTTGCCTGCGAGTGCAATCAGTTCTGCATGAGCTCCCGCGCAGCCCGCTCCGCCCAAGATGGTTATCTTCTTCGCTTTATTGAGGATCTTCGCCAACGTCGCGATTTCTTCATCAGACGGGCATACCGTCGGCTTCGGTGGCGGAAAATGCAAGCGCGGCTCCTGCTCAACCGCATCGCGCAGCGCCACGTCGCCGGGCATGGCGACCACCGAAACGCCTCGCCGCGACAGCGCGGCCTGCATCGCAATCTCCAAAACGCGCGGCATCTGTTCCGGCTGCGAAACCAGTTCGCAATAATGGCTGCACTGCGCGAAGAGATGTTCCGGTTTGGTCTCCTGAAAATATCCGCTGCCGATTTCATTGCTTGGAATTTGCGCCGCGATCGCCAGGACCGGAACGCGGCTACGATGGCAGTCGTAGAGTCCGTTGATTAAGTGCAGGTTCCCAGGACCGCAGCTGCCAGCGCAGACCGCCAACCGCCCCGTGAGATGCGCTTCCGCTCCAGCGGCAAACGCTGCCGTCTCCTCATGTCTCACATGAATCCACTGAATCTGTTTCTTTGCCCGAATGGAGTCGGTGATGCCGTTCAGCGAGTCGCCAGAAACACCGTAAATCCGCTGAACACCCGCCTCGGCCAGCACATCCACCAACAGCTCCGCTACTTTCTTCTTAGCCATCATCCCGGCCCTTTGCTGATTCTCTACGAAGCTAATGATGCTTTTGCTGAAGCGTTCGCTGCAAGTAATTCATTTCTCGCCGGCGACTTCCTTCTCCGGCGTCACCCGGGCGAGTATTCGCTCCCAATTGGAATGGGTGCCTCTCTCGCCGGTGTCATCACCCAAATGGTCAACAACACTAGTGCCGCGGCGCAGGGGAAGGCGAGCCTACGGCGCTGAAGCGGATAGCGAGATGAAGTGTCGGGAGGCTGGGCGCTGCGACAGGTTTCGAACGAGTGAGGACTGACGGCCAAGGATAACTTCCAAGCCGGTCAAACTGCAAAGGCCCGGCTCGGGTTACCGTGTGCAGTCACTCCCGAAGGGACTTGGCCGCCTGCCTCATACTTCAGCAATCAGCCTAGTTCTTGATTTGTGGAATCTCCATCCGTGAATCGCTGTAATAAGGGCTATGTCGCCGAACCTGCGGCACCGTTTTGGACGTTGGGATGGCGCAGCCCTGCTGAGGCGGCAGGCGTGCTGCGCCAGTACAAGGACAAGAGGCGTGGGATAAACTGAAATGGATGAAGAAAACGCATAGCGCGGGGGGTGTGGTCACGAATGACAAGGGCGAGGTCTTGGTGGTGAGTCAACACGGAACATCGTGGTCCTTGCCGAAGGGACACATCGATCGCGGCGAGAGCGTGCTGGTTGCCGCGAAGCGAGAAATCTACGAAGAGAGCGGGATTCGCGATTTGGAATTTGTTCGTGAGCTGGGAAAGTATGAACGCTACAGGATCGGCGTGGACGGCGGCGATGATCGCTCGGAGCTGAAAGTGATCACGATGTTTCTTTTCCGAACGAGGGAGAAATCATTGAAGCCGGTTGATCGTGAGAATCCGGAAGCGAGATGGGTGGAGAAATCAAAGGTGGCGCCGCTACTCACGCATAAAAAAGACAAAGAGTTTTTCCGGCGCGTGGAGGAGTCGCTGTCTGAGTGAGTTTGAAGGTAGGGCTAAGAGTGTGCTGCACCTAAGGCGCTGAGAAATTACAATCCGAGCCCGTCGATTTGCACCAAATCCTTTGCGGGGCTTGGTGGCGGGGCTGCTGCATTCCATCGGGCTGGCTGGCTTGGCTGCCTTCGCATGCGATTCCGTAACGTGCCGATCCCCACTGACGCGCCCACAAAATGGCCCACGCTGAGCGGGCCGCCCACTTTGACGGTGCGGATCCAATGCAATCCGCTGCTGACCGCACAGCCGCATTGGGAGCAATCGGGAGTCCCGCCAAAGACGCAGGGCTCGACGCGGGTCTGCAAATCGGCGGAATAGTTCGCGGACATTTTCGAAAAAAGACAATCGTCGGGATTTTTCGGCGGATGCAGGAACGCTTGCGCCACGCCTTCATTGATTAGGAGCTTCGGAAATGTCTTCGCCAAAGATGGCAATTCCGCCGCGATTTGCTCGCGATCATTCGGCCCGAGCATCTCCGCGCTTTGCTCGCCGATTTGCGGCGTGTATAGGCTGACCCAGATGCGGTCCACCTCGGGTTGCGCATTCCAAAATGAGACATATTCTTCCAGGTAGCCGACGCGATCGAGCATCGGGCGGGTGATTACCCAATGCACGTTGATCTTGCGTCCCTTGATGTTTTTCAGGATGCGCTCGTAGGTGGCGGGCCTCCTGCGGATGTCGTGATGTCGCGGCAGGCCGTCCACGGAGACAGCCACGCGCAGACGCGGCAGGTCCATCCACTCAAGCGGTATTGGGATGACGGCGCTCGTCACTACCAGCGTGAAAATATTCATCGCGCTGAGTGCGGGCAAAATCGCGCTCAATTCACGATGGCGCACCAGGGGCTCGCCGCCGACCAACGAGACGTGCATGGGCTGGTGCGCGCGGACTAGATTCAAGACGCCGTCCACCAAGGCGTCGCCGCGAAAGTCGCTCAGCTCGCGCAGGACCTTCTCGCCTCCCAGATGCGCGTCGCCATAGGCATAACAGCCGGGGCAACTTAGCGGGCACTCGCGCGTAATCTCGATGGAGAGCATGGGCGCTCTGCCGCGCAAAATCTTGCCCCACGCCGCCAGGACTTCGCGCGGTGCGATGCTCGGTTTCGGTTTTGCCGCACGCATACTTTGGCTTTGATGCAAGCCATCGCAGGCCGATGCATTGTTTCTAACCTATTTTTTCTCTGGGAGGGCGTAGGAAATTCGTTTGTTGTTGATGCGGCGAGGTTTATTGGAGAGGGTGACACACACGTAGAGCTTTCAGCTCAGCGGATAGTCAAGACGCAGGCTCACATTGAAGGGTTGAAGAGAGTGGTGCGCCCGGGGGGACTCGAACTCCCGACCTTCTGGTTCGTAGCCAGACGCTCTATCCAACTGAGCTACGGGCGCACAGATACTTCACTGCGAATAGTTTAGGGCAAGTTCTCGTGCGATTTCAACCTCGAGCCCTGGACGTTCAGAGTTATGACGGAAATCGAGTGTTGCGCGAAAACCACGACAAAATCCGCAGCCGTCTTGATCGTCTTCTGTTGCAGCGAAATAGCAGCCGGAGTCGTGAAGCTGTTGGCTGCGCTCATGGACTGCGCGTTGATTGTTTCCATAACGCCGCCGGAAGCCACCTGTAGCCCGTGAATGCGCACAGCCGTACGCAGACCTCTCTGCGTATCACTATTAATAGCCTTGATGAATATCTGTTTGCCATCAGCGCTGCGGCTCACGACCACATCCAAATAAGGGATGCCTTTGCCCTCCTTCGTTGTATCGAACGTGGGACTGCCTACACGCGCGATGAGCCGTTTTGTGCCGAGCCGGCGATTGTAAAGTTCATTGACGAGATAGGTTGGGGTGACGAATACGTTGTGGTGGCTGGCCTGAATCACGCCTCCCGACCACCCGTTCACCATGTCAGACACCGCGCTCATAGCCACAATGTCACTGCGCTCGAATACATTCATGAGCCGCGCGGCGTATAAAGCGGATTCCATCGAGTGCTGGCGCGGCAGGGGTAGCGCCGTGTTCCATTCATTGACAGCAAGTTTGATGGTGCGGCCTGGGACGAGTTCTTGAAGGACATCCCCGACTTGCTTATAGAAACGTTCATAGGACAACGCGTGAGCCATCAGGTTGGAAGGATCACTGCCCGTCTCGGCCGCACCGTAATAATGATGTATCGCGAGATAGTCGATATGAGGCCCTGCGGCCTTCAAGACAGTGCGGTTCCACTCCATATTGTTGTCGCCGACAGCGATTAGCTGTATGGAGGGATCAACGCTGGACATGGCGGCGGCGTAGCGTTCGAAGTTCTGGGCGTACGTATTGACGTCGCTGTGGCCGCGAACCCAGTCTCCCCAGATTTCATTGCCAACTTCCCAATACTTCACCTTGAACGGATCTGGATTGCCGTTCGCCGCGCGCATGGCACCATAGCGCGAAGACGCCGGCCCGTTTGCATACTCGACCCATGCAGCTGCTTCTGCAGCCGTCGCGCCGCGGCCTTCCACATTCACGGTAACGGAGGGTTCCGCGCCGACATTACGGCAGAGACGAACGAATTCATCAGTGCCGAAATCGCTCGGCTCTAGCTCGTTTCCCCACGAAAGGTTCGTCCATGTGAAACGCTGATCGCGCGGACCAATACCCCACATCCAGTGGTAATCCTGGGCAACGTTCCCGCCTGGCCCCCGAATAAAGGCCGGACGCAACGCTTTGATCTTTTGGAAAACGTCGGAGCGGACGCCATCTACGGCGTCGCCCGGCACGAGAGAAACCTGGTCAAGCCAGAGGCGGCCCTTTCCATGGAACAGGATGACTAATTTTGCGAGCGGGTCACTCTCCGCAGGACTCAGAGTAAAATCGTACTTCTTCCAATCCCCGGAAACGTTATTGATCTCTGTAGAAGAGTAGGTTTGTCCGCCGGTCCGATCCGCTTCCAGCGCCACGTGAACGCGGGCCGTGAATCCGCCGGTCCTGATCCAAAGATAGCCACGATAAGGAAGTCCGCGCCGAATGGAAATGCCGCTTTGCCGGATTCCACGCCGCTGGCCGTCGTCTTCGGAAAGATCCACGCGCAACGAATGTTCCGCTCGCTCAGACGTGAACTCCTGACGTGTTGGATAGTAGACCGCATCGTCCCACCGGAAATGCAGCCCAGGATCATCATTGCGATCATCTGGCTCGCGTCCCCAATCCCGAGGAAGCCCTATCGCGTTGGGTGCTTCGTCGAAACTGCGATCGCGGACCAGTTCTGCGGTCAGTCCGCGCTTCACGCCTTCAAACATAAATTCGTCGAATTGGCCATAAAGCAGCGGGCTTATTTGACCCTCGACACGATCTGCATCGATATCAATGCTTGCTGAAACGGAGTCTCGCTCCTCTGCTCGAAGCGTAGACCGATTAAAAAAGTAGACACCGCAGAGCGCCAAGGTAAACGATAAAAGCAGAGCTCTTTCTCTGCCACTCCTCAAATTTTTCATTGGCTTTGATCACCTCGAACCCTATACTCGCGGCCCAGAATGTTTCGCAAGCGTTCGTCCGGCCTGTGGACTCTATCACGCACCGTGAGTGTGCTTGCCCTGCTGCTCTTCGCAGCCCGTTCTGGCTGCTCGCAAGCAGCGGCGCAGGACATGGACATCGAGGTGCATGCGGACCAGCCGGATGGACCAATGATCCCCATCTGGAACTATTTCGGCTACGACGAGCCCAACTACACGTACTCGCCTAATGGTAAGAAATTACTCAGCGAACTCGCAGCCCTGAGCCCCGCACCGGTCTACGTGCGTGTCCACAATCTTCTGACCACAGGCGACGGGTTAGCGTCATTGAAATGGGGTTCTACTAATATCTACATGGAAGACGCGGCGGGAAAGCCGATCTATAGCTGGACAATTCTGGACCGCATTTTCGATACCTTCCATGCCGCTGGAATCAAGCCTCTGGTCGAAATTGGATTCATGCCGGAAGCGCTTTCTACGCATCCTCAGCCTTACCGCCACAACTTTCCGGAAGGCTCCGTTTTTACCGGCTGGGCCTACCCGCCAAAGGATTATCAAAAGTGGTCGGAAGTTGTTTTTCAATTTGTTCGACATCTTCGCGAGCGATACGGCGAGGCGGAAGTAAAGAACTGGCTCTGGGAAGTTTGGAATGAGCCGGATATCGGTTACTGGCAGGGCACTCGCGAGGAGTTCTTCAAACTGTACGACTATTCGGTCGATGCCGTGCTGCGGGCGCTCCCCGAAGCTCGGGTTGGCGGCCCAGATTCCACCGGCCCTGCGTCTTCGAAAGCTGCTGAGTTCTTGCGCATTTTTCTCGATCACTGCGCTCACCAACGAAACTATGTGACCGGAAAAACCGGCTCGCGTCTCGACTTCATCGCGTTTCACCCCAAGGGCTCACCGACGTGGCAAGGCGATCACGTGGTGATGGGGATCGCACGCCAGCTCACATCCATACAGCAGGGCTTCAAAATCGTGAAATCTTTTCCCGAGTGGCGTGACACTCCGATCATTCTGGGGGAATCCGACCCAGAAGGCTGCGCGGCATGTTCAGCACGCACCAATCCACAAAATGGATATCGCAACGGTGCGTTATACGCCGCCTACACGGCGGAGTCGCTGAACGCCACCTATTCGCTTGCGGTCCAGGAACAAGTCCATATCGCGGGAACCGTTAGTTGGTCCTTCGAATTCGAAGGCCAACCCTACTTCGAAGGATTTCGCGAACTGGCCACAAATGGATTAGACAAACCGGTACTGAATGCCTTCCGGATGTTCGGCTTGTTAAGCGGCGAACGCGTAAGGGTTTCGAGCACCGGCGAGCTTCCAATCGAGCAAGTGGTGAACTCAGGAGTGCGTCAACAGCCGGACATCGGTGCCATCGCCACGCGCAAGAATCAGGAAATCGACATCCTCATTTGGAATTATCATGACGAGGACGTCGACGTGCCCGCAGCGCCCATCAATCTAACCATCCGTGCGCTGCCTGGCTCCCTAAGCCTTGCGCTTCTTGAGCATTTTCGCATTGACCGCCATTGCAGCAATGCGTTCACAGCTTGGAAGGAAATAGGTTCCCCGCAATCTCCTTCCGCCGAGCAATTTGAACAACTGCAGCGCGCCGGACAGTTGCAACTCCTCACTTCGCCGGCATGGACTCCGCTTAAGCATGGCGAAATGCATCTGCAATTCGCGTTACCACGGCAAGGTTTGTCACTTCTCCGCATCACCTGGTGACGTCAAGCTTCGACGAATCTTCAGGAGGATTTGCTTCGGACGTATCGGGTTGATGCGTTATCATACGAGAACTCAAATAGCCTGAATTTGCAGCCTCGGCTGTTGCACCGAATCAATGAACCCTCACACGAGAGTAATTCGAACCTTAGCCCTCATCGTTTTGGTGGCGGGCTCAATACTGCCTGGCCGCGCACAAGTAAACGACAAAGCGCCGCCATCGGTCACTCAGCTTGAGGAGCAAATAAAACAGCATCCGGGCAGCCCCAAGCTTTACGTCGCCCTTGGCCTGGCATATTGGGACCGCAACGACTACCAGCAAGCCTTCACTGCCTTTCAATCCGCAGTGAAGTTCGGGCCCACGTCCGCGGACGCACATAACTGGCTCGGCGTCGCCACATTGGAGCAAGGAGATTTCCCCGGCGCCGCCGTGGAATTCCGCAAGGCCATCTCGCTTGACCCGAAATACGCGCGGGCTTACACGAATCTGGGATCGGCCTTAGCGAAAGATGGCGAGTTGGCCGAAGCGGTCAAGATGTTTCAAAGGGCCCTCGCGCTTGAGCCAAAAAACCCAGCGGCGCGTATGAATTTAGCCGTGGCTCTTCGCGAAAATGGGGACGCCAAGGGAGCGCTTGTGCATCTGCGGCTCGTCGCAGAGCGCGAACCCAAAAATGCCAATGTCCAATACGTTCTCGGCCAGACCTTGCAGCAGAGCGGCGATCTTCGCGGAGCCATTGCGGCATTCGAGAACGCGGTACGCATCGATCCGGAGTCCCGGGAGGCTTACTACGCGCTGGGCCAAGCGCTAAAACAGCAAGCTGCATCGCTGCGTAAGCCACGGCAGCCGCCGGTGAGTCCGCCCGTGAGTCCGGTTGATGAGCTTTACAAACGTGGACAGCAAGCCGCGGCGCACGGCGATCTGAAAGATGCCGAACGACTCCTCAACGAAGCCCTCAGCAAAGATAACGAACGCGCGGACGTACAGAATCTGCTCGGCTTCATATTGGGTCAACAGGGAGATCTGACTGCCGCGCTAGTCCATTTGCAGCGAGCCGTCGCCCTGCAGCCGGATCTTGCGGACGCGCACTACAATTTCGGCGTCGCCCTCTGGTACAGCGGTTCGAAGACTAAAGGTATATCCGAGCTGCAAGAGGCTGTTCGACTGGATATGGCTACAGGCGCAAGCTATGCCTTCTTGGGGACGGCCCTGCGCGAAACCGGCCAATTAGAAGACGCACGCAAGGCTCTGCAACGAGCCATTGCCCTACTTCCGTCTTCTCCCGCCGTATACATCGACCTCGGAATTCTTTTTCTTCGCGCAGGCGATGTTGATAAGGCCATGGGGCAATTCGAGGCCGGGCTCAATATCCCTGCTCCCTCTGGCGCCGCCCCGGACTGGGATACGGCGGCCGTAGGTATTCGCGAACTGCTGGCTAAAAAGCCGGACCACGCCGAAGCGCACAACGTGCTCGGCCTCCTGCTGGGACGCAAGGGTGCAGGCAGCCAAGAAGTCCTGGCGGAGTTCCGCGAGGCTGCCAGGCTGCGCCCGGATTCCGCCGAGGCGCACAACAACATGGGACTGGTGCTCGCGCAGGCAAACGATGAGAAGGCAGCGATAGCCGAGTTTCGCGAAGCGTTGCGTATTCAGCCCAATTATGCGGACGCACACGCGAATCTCGGCGCAGTTCTGATCTCCACCGACACTGGAGCCGCTGTCCGCGAACTCGAAAAGGCGGTGTCCCTCGCGCCGGGAATGCTAAAAGCGCAGTTCAATCTAGCCATGGCTTACGGTGCAGACCCGAACTACGGACCAGCAAAAGAAATCGATCAGTTGCGCAAAGTACTTGTAACCGAGCCGAGCTTCGCGAGAGCGCGCTTGGCGTTGGGCAAGGAACTTCTCAGGGAAGGGAAACTCGAGCAGTCCATCGCGGAGCTTCAAGAAGCGGTGCGAGTGGATTCGCAGAATACCGCGGCTCACTATCAGCTCGGGCTGGCTCTGTCGCGGGCAGGACAGAGCGACGAGGCCGCCGTGGAATTGCAAAAGAGCCGCGACCTGGCTGCTACCGACGACCGGAAGCAGAACGCGGACTTGGACATCGCGGAAGGCCGTGTCGCGCTCGACAAAGGCGAATTGGACCAAGCCGCTGCCAAATTCCGGCGCGCACTTGTGCTGCAGCCCGAATCTGCCGACGCGCAACATTTTTTGGCAGGGGTTCTTGAAAAACAAGGCGATGCCGAGGGTGCTTCCGCCGCATATCGAAAGACTCTAGAACTCAATCCCGGCGATCTGTCCGCCAGGGAGAAGATCGAGACATTTTCGATCGAAAAAGGTGCAGCAGACGATTTCCAACGCATCCCCGAATTCGAACGCCATATCCGAGACGGGCGATTCGCGGAGGTTGAACCCCTCTTGTCTGCTTATGTCAAAGAGCACGCGAAATCCTCTTGGGGTTGGTATGCCTTGGGCTATTGTCTGTTCGCCCAGCGGAAGGTCGGCGAATCCATTCAGGCGCTCGCGAAGTCGCTCCAACTCGACATCCAGAATGCCGAGGCGCACAAAATTCTCGGCCGCGATTTGATGACCATCGGAAGATTCGACGCCGCCCAGACGGAATTCGAGCAGGGAATCCGGTACAACCCGCAATCCGCCGAGATGCATTTCGACTTGGGCAAACTATTCTCCATCCAGGATGACTGGAGCGCTGCGCTAAGGGAATTTGAAGCGGCGGTTCGCCTCGACCCTTCGTACATGGAAGGTCTGGATGCTTTGGGTTTTGCTCAAGAGGCAGCGGGCAATGAGGCCGGTGCGATCGCGAGCTACGAGCGAGCCATTGCCATCAACGAGGCCCGCAAGGGAAAGTTCGTATCGGCGCACGTCAACTTGAGCGCTTACTACAATCGCAAGTCCGACACCGAGAAGGCGCTCGAGTACGCCGACGCGGCGCTAAACCTCGACCCTAAGTCGGATGGCGCTTGGTTCCAGAAAGCGAAGGCCCGGGAGGCGCAAGGCCGACTGAATGATGCGGTCGATGCACTGAACCAGGGCATCTCGTCTAATCCGCGGGCGTCTGCTTACTATTACGTTCTAGCGCGTATTTACCGGCGGCTCGGGAAAATGGAGGAAAGCCGCAAGGCATTGGATTCGTTCACGCGCCTGGACAAAGAAACGAACGACATCGAAGAAATGCGGCGGCGAAATCTCGCCAATCGCTCCGCCAACCCGCAGCAACCCAAGAGCCAACGCGACTAAGCCGGTTTTCGGACTAGGCTCCCTTGCCCTTCGACGAGCGTAATGTATTGATCGATGGGGACCTTCGCGAAGCGTTCCACACGCCCGCTAGGCGGAGGCCATTTCACCTCTACCCAGTCGATCTGCGTGCGCTTGCCGAGGCCCAACACCACGCGCGGATCGTGAGAGGCCAGATAACTTCCCGCTCCCGTCTTGTAGTGTGACCGCTTCAGATCTCCAGCCTGCCAGGTAATCAGCGCGCCGACCGCATCCGGATTGCTTCGCTTCGCGAGCAGCTTAACCCCCAACCAGTGGTTTAGCCGGCCCACCTGATTCTTAAGCAGCAGCGGCGACCCGCTATTAATCGCAACGAGGACGTCAAGGGCGCCGTCATTATTAAAATCCCCGATCGCCATACCACGCGCGGCATACGGTTTAGAAAACACGGGGCCGCTGCCAGCCGTCACATTCTCGAATCCGCGGCCTGTACCGTGAAAGAGCAACATCGGCTCGCGGTATTTCACTTCGCTGGAATGCTCCTGGATTTTGTCGTCAGGGTGGCCGTTGGCAAGGAACAGGTCGAGGGTCCCGTCGTTGTCGTAATCAAAAAATTTCACGCCCCACCCGCTCATCAGCCGCGTAACCTTGCCGATGCCATAAGGGACGGCCATATCGTCGAAGGTCTCATCGCGATTGTTGTGGTACAGCGAATACATCTCCTGGTCCACGTTGGTGACGAACAAATCCGTCCAGCCGTCCTGGTCGTAGTCGGCGGCGTCCACCCCCATCCCGGACCTCGCCCGTCCCTCGCTGCTGTAGCCCACGTTAGCCTGCAGACCGATCTCCTCGAACTTGCCGTTGCCACGATTCAGAAACAGAAAATTCTCCACGGTGTCATTGGCCACAAATAAATCCATCCGCCCATCGTTATTGATGTCGCAAGCAACGACGCCCCACGCCTTGCCGAGCGACTTCGCGATCCCAGACTCGCGGCTAACATCTGTAAAAGTACCATCGCCATTATTGTGGAACAGCCAGCTTGGCATTGGATCGTAAACGCGCGGGATACAGTAATAGCGCTCGCCGGTCCCACGGTTGCCGCAGAACTTGTTCTTGGACCTGTCAAAATCCACAAACCGGCAAATAAAGAGATCGAGTTTCCCGTCGTTGTCGTAGTCAAACCAGACCGCACTCGATGCCCAGCCCACGGTCGGCAGCCCAGCTTTCCGGGTGACATCGGTGAATGTGCCATCACCGTTGTTGTGGTAGAGGATGACGCCGTTGTACTGCGTCACGAGGATGTCGGGCAAGCCGTCGCTGTCGTAATCTCCAACCGCCACGCCCATACCGTACCCGCCGCCCGGGACTTTGGCCTTTTCCGTCACGTCCGTAAATGTTCCGTCGCGGTTGTTTCTGTAAAGCGCATTGCGCAGCGGTGGCTGGGGCTCGAAGAAATCACACTTTCCGCTGTTGACCAGATAAATGTCCATCCAGCCGTCGTTGTCATAGTCGATGAAACCGCACCCGGCGCCTACGGTCTCCGGCAGGTACATCTCTGACGAACGCCCGTTTTGGTGCGCCCACGTAATCCCGCTCACTTCGGGCGGGACAAGCTCAAACGGGAACTTGCTGTTGCCTTGTGGCGTTGGAAAGGAAAGTGACCAGGGTAACCTCGGTAGATAGCCCGCGGCGAGCGCAGCGGGCACATGCTTCAGGAAGGCACGGCGCGAGTGGGCGTGCGATCCTCTTCTTCTGAACATTAAGCTGCCAAGCTCCCCAGATCGCCGGATGAATTCAGCGCAATAGTCCACCCTCTCGGCAAGACAATTTACACTGGGCGGCGCACGCTCACAACCCTTCCATGCGCACGTAAACTGGGAAAACGTGGGGCGTTGCCGCTACTTTGGAGCCCTGTTATCATCCGCTGCCATGGGAAATTTCGACCAGCGCGCATCGTTATTAGGGTATTCCGCTGGCCGTTTTGGGCCATTGCACCGCTGGTACAAGCTCTGTCTCATAGCTTTATTGTTGCCAACCCTCGGCTTCGCCCAACTGAACCACATTGACATGGCGGCACACCTCTTGGAGCAGGGACAAGTGCAACAGGCGGAAGCCGAGGCGCGCCAGGCCCTTGAGAATCCCACGACGCGACCGCTCGGCTTGGCGCTGCTGGGCACGATTCGCCTGCAGGAGGGCAAATACAAAGAGAGCACCAGCTTTCTGACCCAAGCCCTAGCGCTTAATCCTAACCTGGTGGGTGCTCGAACAACCCTGGGCAACGCCTATGTGTTTCAGGGCAAGGCTGATCTAGCTCGCAAAAACTTCCAGGAAGTCCTGCGACTCGACCCAGGGAACTTCAACGCTCGGTTTGACTTGGCTAAGGTTGAAGCATCTCTCCATAACTATCAGCAGTCCCTGGTCGTGGCTGGGCCGATCGTAGGTCAATTGAGCGATTCTGATGACGGAATCCTGTTGCTCGCAACGGACTATGGGTCGCTTGGAAGAAAAGACGAGTTGCGAGCGCTTGTTCGTACCTGGCAGCACTTGCCGGCGGCGTCCGACGAATCGTCCTTGGAGTTTGGCAATACCTTGGCGGTCTTCGGCATGAGCCTTGAGGCGCAACACATCTTCGAAGCCGAAGAAACAAAGATAACTGCCCATCCCACACCTACGCTCGCCTTCAAACTCGGAAAAAGCTACCTATCGCTGGGAATTCTGGACCACGCGGAACGCAATTTTCAACTGGCGCTCTCCTTGAACTCCGCCTGCGCGGCCTGCGAGGCGGGCCTTGCCGAGATTGCCGAGCGGCAAGGAGACACCGAGAAGGCTTTGGCGCACCTGATCACCGCGAAACAACAGGCTCCGGAAGATCCTGAAATCCTATTCCAGTTTGGAAAGTTGTGCCTCCAGCGAAATCTACTCGAGGATGCTTTGCCTGCCCTTACCAAGGCTGTCGGCCTGAAGCCTGATCAGGACTCGTACGTCTATGTTTTGGCCTCCGCCAACGTAGGTCACGGTAACCTCGCCAAGGCTGCGTCCCTGTTCGGCGCACTCCTGCAAAAACATCCGCACGACGCTGTCCTGAAGTACGCCGTCGGAGCCGTGGAGTACCTGCAGGGCAAGTACCCTGAGGCCGAGTCCTCGCTGAAACAAAGCCTAAAAACGCAACCTGACCAGGTTGCGGCCTCCTACTATCTAGCTCTCACCTACGATGCCCTTGGCCAGGACGCCCAATCCGTGGCGGTGCTTCGCGACCTACTCCGGAGCCATCCCGAGCATGCTCCTTCATATGTCAAGCTGGGGAGCATACTTTTGAGACAGCACGAATATGACGAAGCCCAACAAGTTCTCGAACGCGCGATTTCGCTCGATCCTCGCTCCGTGCAAGCCCACCATCAGCTCGGCCTGTTGCTTAGACGCCTCGGCAAAACGGCCGAGTCAGAAAGTCATTTTGCCGAGTCACGCAAGTTGGAAGCGGAACGTATTTCGCAGACCGACTTACGTCTCCGATTGCTTTTGCCCGACTGATCGAAAAATGCCGAACTCCTCTGCGCGATTTAGAGATTTGCGCAATTGCACGCAATTGAATCGAGTCTCTCGCACGCCTCGGAACGTGCTCGGATGACTCTTCATCGCGGCTTCTCCGGGTCACGGCGTGACTTTCTCCGTCAGCTTGGTTCGTTGAGCTCAGTCGTTCCCGCGTCGTTACTGCTGGCAGGAATACGGGATACGGCGGGCCTTCAGAGATCGCCGACTGGACCCGCCAGCCGGAAATCCGCGAGCAGTCTCGACCATGTGGCGGGATTCTCCTTTACAGATATCGCCGCTCAGGCCGGATTAGGCGGAGCAATCAATGTTTTTGGCGGCCTCACGCGCAAGCGCTGGCTCCTGGAAGAAATCGGATGTGGCGTGGCTCTCTTCGACTACGACCACGACGGCTGGCTGGATATTTTTATGGTCAACGGGACGAGATTTGAAGACATCTCGCCGCAACATCAGCCTGCCAACTTCCTGTTTCACAATAACCGCGATGGCTCGTTTACCGACGTAACGGAGAAAGCGGGACTGCTGCGATCGGGATGGGGTCAGGGATGCTGCGTCGGAGATTATGACAACGACGGATATGACGATCTCGTTGTGACCTACTGGGGCGGAATCGTCCTTTACCACAACAACGGAGACGGGACATTCACCGACGTTTCGCAAAAAACTGGCCTCGATCAACATAGCCCTGCGCCGCGCTGGAACACCGGCTGCTCCTTTCTGGACTACGACCGTGACGGTCACCTGGACCTCTTTGTCGCAAACTACGTAAATTTCGATCCTCGCGTGGCGCCTCAACCGGGCGCGAACCAGTACTGCAGGTATTTTGGTCTGTCCGTCGGGTGTGGGCCGCAGGGTCTCAGCGGCGGCACGAACATTCTGTACCACAATCGTGGCGATGGAACCTTCGAAGACGTCTCCGAGCGATCAGGCATCTCCATCCCGCGTGGCCTCGTGGCTCCGACTTCTGTCGATAATCAATGGATTCCCGTGGGCTCGTACGGACTTGGCGTGTGCGCGGCCGACTTTGACAACGACGGCTGGCCCGACATTTACGTGGCGTGCGACTCCGTACCAAGCCGGCTCTATCGCAACAATCACGATGGCACGTTCGCAGAAATCGGCACCGACGCCGGCTGCGCGCTGAATGAGAATGGGACGTCGCAGGGAGGCATGGGTGTGGGAGTCGGCGACTACGACTGTGACGGCTGGCTCGATATCGTGAAGACAAACTACTCCGATCAGACTGCCAATCTATATCACAACAACGGCGACGGCACTTTCTACGACGCGGTTTTTCAGGCTGGCTTGGGCGTGAATACGAAATATCTGGGATGGGGAGTGGGCCTTTTCGATTTCGACAACGACGGCTGGGCCGACATCTTCATGTCGAACGGCCATGTTTTCCCAGAAGTCGACACTCGGAGGCTGCACGTCACATTCAAGGAAAGAAAAATTGTATACAAGAACCTCGGCAACGGGCGCTTTACAGACGTTAGCTTGAGCACCGGACCGGCCGTGACTCAGCCGCACAGCAGCCGAGGCACCGCATTCGGCGACTTCGACAACGACGGAGACGTCGACATCGCGATTATCAACATGAATGAGCCGCCGTCGCTTCTCCGCAATGACAGCCGATCGAGAAACAACTGGCTGAAAATCAAATGCATCGGCACCAAGTCCAACCGCAGCGCCATCGGCTCGCGCGTGAAAGTGGTTACAGGCAAACATGCTCAAATAAACGAGGTAATGAGCGGGTCCAGCTACATGTCCCAAAATGACTTTCGCCTGCATTTTGGCCTCGGCCAAGCAACTCAGGCGGACGTGGTCGAAGTCCACTGGCCTTTGGGCCTAGTGGAATCATTCAAGAATGTAGCCCCAAATCAACTGCTCGTGCTGCAAGAAGGCCAAGGAATAATTCGCAGAGAGAAATTAAGCAAGCGATAACCCCGGAACGCCAATCTCCCAATGGGACGGGCACCTCTTAGCCATTGAATGTCAATTTCATGTTAACAATACAATTACGACTATGGCATATATCTTCGCTCAGCAGTGCGCCTGGCCGAGAGAACCCCCCTTACAACCTAAATTCCTCTTCGCACAACTCGTGCGACTACCAATAGCTTCGATTGTTAACGCCGGAACGGTTTGCTTCCACGCGCCGTTCGGAGCGGAAACTGTGGAATCTTCAGGATGAATCGCGTCCGGATCGGCCATCGAGTTTGTTGCCTGGTAGCTCGCGGCGTGCAGCTTCGTCATCCTAACGTTGGCGGGCCGCTGACGCCCGTCAGAAGAACAGATAGCGGCTGTTCGACACTTGACGCGTTCACCAGCTTGAGGTGCAGCACCTTATCCCCCGCACTCGCCGTTGCCGAGTAGAAAAACCGCTTGTTCTCGGCAGAGATCGTGCTGCGTGCCGTCCCATCGCCCAAGTGCTCCGCAAAAGATACTGTGCCCAGTAGCTTGGAGATGCATAGGTATTCTGCGCATCGAAGCCGATCAGGTCGGTCGACCACTCCATCGCACCTGGGCTGACATTCACGAGCAGCGGCGCATAGACTGGCCATGACGATCAGGTCGCTGTTGCGCTCCATGGAGGTCATCCAAGCCGCATCGCCGAGCGCGTCGCCAAAATTAGGCGTGGGCGTTCCCGAACGCGTCGCCCACTCACCGACAAAGATTTTGGGGCCCATCCTGGCGACAGTATCGTAGTGGTGGACTAGCTCCATCATGTCCGAGGGGTATTTGTAGTAGTGTTGCATTTCGGGGTTCGCGAGTTCGCTGTGGCCCGTTAGGCAGGGGTTCAAAAGGGAACAGCTTCCCGGCTGGACTTATAGCATTCTGTCTTGATGATTAAAGCTAAAGCACTAACGCCGGAACAATGGTCCTCGGTCCCATGTCCAACATGCGGGGTCGGTGTCGGAGAGGCTTGTGTGTCATATGCAGGAGCGTTGTCTGACGACCCCCATGTGGACCGGAAGTATGATGCTTTTGAAGCAGTGAAAAAAGTGAGATCGAGACCCGCTGCCTGATTGATTTTGACATGTCTGCGCCAGAAACGTTATTTACTCATCGGACTTCAGGGGTGTAAGCTCGCCCGATTCCCTTAGACAACCAACGCTTTTTGCCCCATGAACTCCAAAGCAGCCAGCACCGGGTCGACAATCTTCTGTTCTCCTCCGCCCTGACTTCTTCTCTATCGAAGGAGGCTGCCATGCCCTGCTTAGGTAACTATCGGTGTACAGAATGAAGTCGTGCTCCCCCTGACTACCACACAGTTCCAGCCCAAATTTAAAAACGTGGTCGCCTTCATGGGTAGCCCAAGGTGTACATGTCCTCACGGCGAACGGTAAAGCCGAGGTCGCTGGCGACCGTCTTCTTGTCCATCCTCATGTGGCCTATTTGTCGTGCGGATCGCGAGAGTGCTCGCCGTCGCTGTGGCTTCACTACGTTGCATCGAGCGGAATGACTGTTCTTTCCTGTGTGCGTTGGCTGAATATCATGTACTCACCCGGCACGTTCGTCGCCAACTGTCTCACCTTCAATTTCGCAAGCTCAAGATTTTCCGCTGCTCCCTTCCACAGGTAAATTCCATTGTTCTGCATTTTGAAGAATATGTCCAAGGGTTCGAGCATGGCCGGGTCCTTTCAGATTCATCGCTCCTGCGGCTTCTAATGCGTTCCCATATATATTCCAGCGCGAATCGGAAAAAGTTCCGCGCTGGTGGCGGGCACGACATCGCAACCCGTCCGTCGGTATTGAAAGCGGAAACGTTAGAGAGATTGTCGCGCCCACTTTGATAGATGCGCTGCGACGCTTGACGTTTCTAACGCTTACAAACGCTAACAAATAACGACAATCTTCTTAGTGTTGCATTTCGGGCGTCAGGAGATCGCTGTACGATCACGCCGCGCTCCCCGGTTCGGGCAAATCGTCTATGACCACAATTTCAGTGCCCGTATTTTGGTCAAAGATCCTGTAGTCGCCGGGTGCGGCAATCGCCAGTTGTGCAATCTTCGATGCCGCAACTTCAAAGGTGGGCGCCGCTGCCTTCCAAACGTAAGTTCCATCTTCCATTTTGATGAAAATGTCCAAGGTTTCGAGCATCGGTTTAATTCTTTCGGGGACTACTCGCACATAGCCGAATCATAAGGGGCACGACATCCCAACGCCGTCGGTATTGGAGCGGAAACGTCAAAGATTGCCGCGCCCACTGTGATAGATGCGCAGTGGAGCCCGCCGATTACGCTTGTGCGCTGAATTTTTCCAAATTTTCTTGAAACCGTGCGGCCTATGCCCGCCGTCCAAAGCAGAATGTCGCGAGCATGAAAATGTTCGGCTCGCGCCCAGTCTGCTCCGGTCTTCTCACACTTCAGCTATCTTTTCCTGCCACACTGTTTCTGCTACCTGCCCGAGACGTCCAGCATCGCACACAAAGGAGGACCAATACATGGGTCATGAAATTCATCAAGGACACTCGCATCAGCATGGAAATAAATGCGGCCACACTGCTCTAGTGCACGATGGGCATCAATGTTTCCTTCACGATGGCCACATGCACTATGTGCATGGCGATCATGTGGACGAACACAAGCTGGAAGTGAATGCTAACAATCCGGTGAAATGCACTGCCGGACACTCCTGCAGCCATGTGGGCACTCACCGGCACGGCCCGGGTTGCGGGCATGAACCTGTTCCCCACGGCGATCATACGGACTACCTCGTGGATGGTCATCTCCACCATATGCATGAGGGCCACTGCGATAACCACGGCGCGGTTCAGCTAGCTGCTGCTGCAGCGCGGTGACGACAGCTAAAAACAGGTGTCGGCCTTGTGAGGAAAGACTCGCCCTTCTTGAGGTTGTGGCTTGTAAAAACGGCCGCAATTCACCTAAGCAGCCCTCCCAAAGTCGCATCGTTTCGCCTAGCACCTATCCGGATTAAGTCGATTTGACCTAACGACCTGAATCGTATGTAATCAGCTTATGCGATTTCGTGCTGCCTTGTGCGTCGCAGCCACGCTTGTCTGTGCGATTTGTGCACAATCGGTGCGCGCGCAGGTATCCGCCAGCATTACCGGTGTCGTTACCGACCCGTCGGGCGCGCCGATTTCTGCGGCCACGGTCACCGCGAAAAATCTTGAAACCGGAGCGGTCCGAATAGCCAGCACGGACGATGCCGGGCGTTACCTGGTCTTGTCCCTTCCCCTCGCGCGGTACGAAGTGCGCGTAACGAAAGGAGGTTTCCGCGACGCAATTCGCAACGGTGTGAATCTCGCCGTCGGCCAGGAAGCCAGAGTTGATCTCTCGCTGCAAGTCGGCACTATCGAAACGCAAGTCAGCGTAAACGCCGACGCATCGTTTGTCAGCACCACCACGAGCGATATTTCCGGCCTTGTCGGCGAGCAGCAGATCAAGGATCTTCCCCTCAACGGCCGCAGCTACGATCTCCTCCTCCCGCTCAATCCCGGCATCATCAACTTCACCTCCCAGAAAACCGGCGGCACCGGCATCTCCAATTCTTCCACCGCGAACAACTTCGCGGTCTCCGGTAATCGCCCCCAGCAAAATATCTTTCTCCTCAACGGCATCGAGTACACGGGCGCCGCCGAAAACAACATGCAACCCGGCGGCACCAGCGGCATGCTTCTCGGCGTGGATGCCGTCCGCGAATTCAATGTGCAGCGCGATTCCTACAGCGCCGAATTCGGCAAGCATCCCGGCGGCCAGGTCATTATCGTCACGCAATCCGGCAGCAATCAGTGGCACGGCGCAGTCTTCGAGTTCCTGCGCAATAACGCGCTCGATGCCCCCAACTTTTTCGACCAAGGCTCCGCTCCGCCGTTCCAGCGCAACCAATTCGGCGCCTCCGCCGGCGGTCCTCTTCGCGCAAACAAAACCTTCCTTTTCGCGAACTACGAAGGCTTTCGCCAGCATCTTCACCAAACCTCCGCCGCCTTCGTGCCCGACGCAGCATCGCGCGCCTCCGCCGCGCCCAGCGTCCAGCCCCTGCTCAATCTCTGGCCCACGCCTCCCGCCGGCGCTCCCGACTTTAACGGCATCGCGCAAGTCTTCAGCAGCCCGCTGCAAACTGTACGCGAAGACTTCGGCACCGCTCGCGTCGACCACATCTTCTCGCTGAAAGATTCTCTGGCTGCGATCTTCACCGTCGACGACGGCGACGACTTCACCGCCACGCCACTCGACCCCTTTAGTGCTGACCTCGTGGCCCTGCGCGAACAGGTTTTGAGCGCGGAAGAAACGCACATCTTCTCGCCAACTTTTCTAAACACCGCGCGAGTCGGCTTCTCCCGCGCCGGATACTTCTTCACCGGAGAGCCCACGCCCGGCACGCCCGCCGCTAGCGTCCCTGGCTTCCTTCTCGGTCGGCCCGTGGGCGCGGTAGTTGTGGGCGGTAGCGCTGCGTCAAACCCGCAAGCCTCCCTCGGCCTCGCTGGCAGCAACAACGGCAGCAATCTCCGCATCGCCCGCAATCTCTTCACCTACGAAGATCGCGTGACGCTGACGCGCGGCCGCCATCAACTCAGTTTCGGCGCCTGGCTGCAGCGTTTCCAATCCAACGAAACCATCGCGCTCAGCCAATACGGTCAAGCTACGTTCTCCAGCCTCGCGCAATTTCTCAGCGGCACCGTCAGCACCTTCCTCTTCGATCCCGCGCCCACGCAGATGTACTGGCGCTCGCTCTTCGGCGCATGGTACGCCGAAGACGTTCTTCGCCTCAGCCCAAGGCTCACGCTCTCTCTCGGCTTCCGCGCCGAATCCTCCACCGGTTGGAACGAAGCCCACGGCCGCGCTGCCAACTACACTTTCACGAACGGTGTCATCAACACGCAACCGCATATCGGCGGCTCGCTCTTCACCACCAACAACGCTAAATTTCTCCCGCAACCGCGCATCGGCCTTGCCTGGAGCCCTCTCGGCGCCAAAACTGTCTTCCGCGCCGGCTTCGGCATGTACAACGATCTCCAAGACGCCCTCGGCTATCGCACCGACCAAAACGCGCCGTTAAATCCCGTCTACAGCCTCGCCTCGCTACCCGTTTCCAAGCTGCCCATCGACCCGGCAGCGGCCTTCCCCGCGACCGCAAAGGTCGTGCCCGGCGGCGTTCAGCCCGACATGCAAACGCCCACCCTAATCTCCTGGTCGTTCCGAGTCGAACGCCAACTCTCTCCCAACACCGCGTTCACCGTCGGCTACGTCGGCTCCCACGGTTATCACGAAATCGTCGGCGTCGACGCCCACGAGCCATTCCCCATAATCTGCCGCGCCGCGCCGTGCCCCGCGAACTATCCAAGCACTTTCCCTGTCGGCTTAGCCAACACGCCCGTCCCAGCCGGATCGTTTTACATTCCCTTCGTTTCGCCGGCAACGCCGCGCGCCAATCCCGCCATCGCCAACACTTGGACCTGGTTCTCCCGCGGCGACAGCTCCTACCACGCCTTACAACTCGACCTGCGCCGCCGGTTCAGCCACGGCCTCTCCGTCCGCGGAATTTACACCTGGTCTAAAGTGCTCGACGACGGCGATTCCGTAAATCAGACCACCGCCGGCAACGCCCCCGGCCTCGTTTCCAATCCCTTTAATTTGCGAGCAGATAAAGGACCCGCCACCTTCGACGTGAGAAACGCCGCAGTAGTCAACGCTCTCTATGAGCTCCCGTTTGGCCACGGCCGGCAGTTTGCAAACACGCTGCAAGGTTGGAGCAGCAAATTAGTCAGCGGCTGGTCCGTAGCCGGCGTCCTCACTGCGCAATCCGGTTTTCCCTTCACGCCGCAACTCAGCTACAACCCATCCAACAACGGCGACACGCGCAATCCCGTTCGCCCCTTCCTCGATCCCAATTTCTCCGGTCCCGTCGTGCTCGGCCATCCCAATCAATGGTTCAATCCCGCGGCCTTCTTAGCCCCGCCTTCCAACAGCGGCTTCTACGGCAACGCCGGCCGCGACACCTACCTCGGCCCCGGCCTGGTCACCTGGGATTTCTCCGCTCTGAAAGACACCGCCATCGGTGATCGCCTCAACCTGCAGTTCCGCGCCGAGATCTTCAATCTCCTCAACCGCGCCAATTTCAGCACCCCCAACCTCATCGTCTTCACTCCGCCAACCGCCGCCAACCCTACCGGCCTCTCCGGCACCGCCGGCGCCATAACCAGCACCTCCACTACGTCGCGCCAAATCCAATTCGGCCTTAAATTGCTTTGGTAATGACTCGAGATTACACCGGGGGTTATCATCAGGCCGGGACTTATGAGCAAAAAGCTGCTGCCTCCCGTTCACCCTGGGGAAATTCTCCGCGAAGACTTTATGAAACCCCTAAACCTTTCCGTCAACAAACTCGCCCTCGATTTGCATGTGCCCGCCACGCGCATCGGCGAAATTGTGCATGAGAGGCGCCGCATCACCGCAGAAACTGCCCTGCGTCTCGCGCGCTACTTCAAAACCAACCCTGAGTTCTGGCTCAATCTACAGAGCTTCTACGATCTGGAGATTACGCGTCGTTCCGGTGCGGGATCGGAAATTGAGCGCCAGGTTCATCCTTTGAACGCATCCGTTTCGAGTTGATGTGTCTAACTGCCGGGATGCACTAGCATCCAAATCCCCAGCCCAAGAATGATGGCTGAGACGAGCGTGCGATGAGACCGCTCCGGGATGCGCTTCAGCAAATGCTTGCCCACAAGCGTCCCGATCACCACTCCAATCGTCGCCAGCAGCATCGCCGGCCACACCGCAAGGATGCTGCGGTATTGCGTCGCCGCGTACACCGGCATGAGTCTCCGATCTCCTTCTGGACTGAACAAGTCCGACCTCGGAATCTCCGGTGCCAAACTTAGTGAATCCCTGTGCGGCAAATCGGTTCAGATTTTATGATGCGGAGTTTCCAGAAGACTCGTTCGTCGCTGCTCTTTCATCATCGGGCCGAAGGCCCGTTACCTCCCAAGCGCTGGGTCGAGCGCGGATACAATATCCAACACTGGACGGAAATGCCGTGGGGGCCATTTCGCTGCGCTCGAAGAGCCGGGAACTGTTGGTGGAGGATATCCGCTTGTCTTTCCGAGATTGAGGACACGGGTCGTAGAATTGGTCTACACGCTTTCAGGCACACGCTCATCAGCATCTTGCTGGACGTGGCAGCGCCCACCGTGGCGCAACGTCAGCTGCGCCATTCAAGTGCTTCTACCACGCTGGGAATTTACGGACACGTCATCGGAGATTCTCATCGACACGTGATGGAACGAGCTTCCGGTACGGTACCGATTCAGGATGCTTCTAAAGCGTTGTAAACAGGAACTCTTAGTAGGGGCGGTGGGGATCGAAAATTGAATCTACTTTCACAAGTCCTGGGTTGTCAAAGGCGTAGCGCCGCTGCCCTTTTCCAATTGGTGTCAAATGGTGTCAGACCTAACGAAAGAAGGTGGCTAAACCCTCCAATTGCACTTGCACTTGTATCGCATACATCCCCGCGCGGAATCCACTTGTCCAGTAACGGCAGCGTTAATCAGGCATTAGGCCGAGGGCTCGCTGGATAGAGCGGTCGCCGCAAAAGCCGCTGCCGCCGATATGGACGAACAGGCGCTTCCAACTTAATCGACATGGCTCTGAGCGGTGACTTACCACCAGGCCGGAAGTGGGGCAGGTTTGGCACCGCGCTTTGGAACCCCCAGTTTTGTCTGTCTGCGGGTTAGAACTTCTTAGCCAGGATGTTAGCGTTGCCATCCTCCTGAATCTGAAAGCTTGCAAAGAAGCCGGAATTAAGGAGGAAGAAGTCCGTGGTTACGCTGTCGTACAAGCCCATTTCGGAACAGCCCATGTTTACGGCGGCAGCATCCGAACAGATCAACGGCAGCCAGTTGGAGGCGGAAGCACGCTGGTCCGTCCAACTGAAACCCTGGTTGGTAGAAACCGAGCAGAAGCGGTCGATACGCATGTTGTTGGGGTCGTTGCGCCGATCGTAGTAGCAGGCGGCGACCGTGCCGCTTTTGTCGACGGCAATTCCGGGGAAGAACTGGTCGCGCCCCGGGCCGGTAAAGTTCGCTGGGACAGGACTAATGGCAGGCAGGACCGCGAAGGACCGGCCGGAATCGCTGGACTTAGCGACAATGATATCCGCATAGTCATAGCGACCGGTTTGTGCGGCCGGATTCGACGTGACGTGATCTTTTCCGTCAGCCCAGGCAATGTAGATGGTACCGCGCGAGGAGCTGGAGGAGCGGTCCACGGCAATCTGCGGGAACTCATTGGCGCGAAAACCGCCTTGCATGACGCCGGTGACGTAGTAGAACGCGGAGCGAGAAAAGGGTTCGCCCGTGGGAACGACCGGCGAGACAGTCAAGGGGCTGCTAAAGCTTCTGCCATGGTCCTGGGAGGAGGCAAAGCGGATCTCCAAAGTCGGCGGCGGATTGGTCGTGACCAGGGGAGAGATGAACTCCCAGGCTACGTAGACGGCACCTTGAGGAGACACGGCTATGTTGGAACCCGTGACGACGCTGGGCTGTGGGCCGCACTGGACATCAATCAGGGTTGGCGCGCTCCAGGTCGCTCCTTCGTTTGAGGAGGACACGACGCCGATGGCAAAACCTCCCGCCTGCGGCGAACATTGCGGAGGATTTGTAGCAGTGAAGGAGACGTAGAGGTTCGCAGTGTTCGTTGGGTCCACGGCCATCCAGGGCTTGTCAGAAATTTGAATGGATGGGGTGGCCACGATGGGACTGCCCCAGGTTCTGCCGCCGTTTGTCGAGGTTGACACGGAGATGGAAGCGCGCACGGCCGGCCCCGTTCCGGTAATAAGGATGGAGGCATAGTAGAAGCGGCTGGGGCTGGAACACACGACCACTGGATCACCGCCCAGGAAATTAGTGGAGCCCGAACCTTGAGGTATGAATCCTACATCGGTGAAGTTGAGCCCCCCGTTTGTCGAGAAAGAGACGCCGTCACCGCTTTGTGGTTTGGAGGGAGTACCCGGCGGAGGCGTCGGAAAGCCGTGCGTGCGCAGCCGCGCACCGGCGTCCGCGTAGCCGACAACGACGGAGTTGCCACACTGGGCGGAGGAACTGGTACTTTGGGTGAAGCCGCCAATCACGGATCCCTTAAAATCGAGAGCAGGATCGGAAACGCGGATCGTGGCGCCGGGTCCAGCCCCGAGGAGTGCCGATTGAGCCGAAGCGCTCCCTGCAAAGAGAGAGCCTGCGGTAAATGCGACAGCTATGAGGAAAGATTTTTTCATGGCTAGCTCCTCTCGCTCAAAATTTCTTGCCGACAATATTCGGATTGCCGTCTTCCTGGATTTGAAAGGCGCCAAAGAACCCATCGTTTTGCAGAAGGAAATCGGTAGTGAGGGTGTCGTATTGTCCGATCTGGGTACAAGTTATGCCGGTGCCAGCCGAGGGCGGAGGAATCGGGGCTCTCAAATCAGCGCAGTGAAGAGGCAGCCAGCTGGGACTGGAGACACGCTGGTCGAGCCAGCTATCTCCTTGCGTGCTGGAGACGGAGCAGAAGCGGTCGATGGCCATGTTCTGTGGATCATTGCGGCGGTCGTAGTAACAAACGGCGACTTCGCCGTCGTTGTCAACCGCAATGCCGGGGAAGAATTGATCGCGGCCAGGTCCGGTAAAGGTAGACGGCGTGGGACTTACAGGAGGAGGGAAGCTGAACGATACGCCGAGGTTAGTGGATCTGGCAATCTGAATATCAGAATATGCGTAGACCCCGCTAGGGGATATTAGATCCGTTTTCTGGCGGTTCTTGCCATCGGACCAGGCGATGTAAATGGTGCCGCGAGAGGAGGTGTTGCCGCGGTCGACTGCGAGCTGAGGGAACTCGTTAATCGCGAAACCGCCCTGCAGCACTCTGGTACCGCCGAATGACTGAACGCCACCTTCAGTGACCACATCCGTGACTTTGAGGGGCGTACTGAAGTTTCTGCCGTGATTGAGTGAGCGAGTGAAGTAGATGGAGTTGACATCCCCTGGGTCGGGCTGCTCCAGCGGAAGCAATTCATAAGCGACATTTACCTGACCGTTTGGGGACACGACAACGCTTGATCCGGTGCCGAGACTCTCGTGATTGCCGCACGCCTGATGGAGAATCAGCGGGGCGCTCCAGCTGCCACCGCCATTTGATGAGGACACCAGCTCGATTGCCGTGCTGAAGATCCCCGGCCCGCAAGAAGAATTGCTACTGAACTCTGTATAAGTTAAGAAAAGGCGTGCAGGGTTGGAAGGATCAACCGCGAGCCAGGGCTTATCCAGGAAAGACTGGCCGCCGCGATTTGCGGCGATGATGGGATTGCTCCAACTCGCGCCACCATTGGTCGAAATAGAAACAGAGATCGTGCTGACTATAGTGCAATTTACGCCTGGGCAATTCATGGCCGCTTCAAAAAGCGACGCGTAGTAAAAATGGGACGAACTGGAGCAGGCCAGCACGGGATCGCCAGCCAACGAGCTGTTTGCACCTGGATTCAACGAGCCAATGTCGGTGAAATTGATGCCACCGTTTGTCGAAACAGAGTAGGCGTCGAGACTTCCCGATATGCGCAGGGCATCTTCGGCATCCTCAAAACCTGTGACTATGGTGTTTCCGCATCGCGCGGACGAGGTGGTGTTTTGCGTATACGCATCTACTCTGAAATCCGTGCCGGGATTGGAAACGCGAACGGTTCCGCCGGGACCTGTGCTTAGTAACCCACTAGCCAGCTGAACAGAAGACACGGCTGTCGCGTTGGCATCCGCCGCAGGAGATGAGTAACTGTCGCTGTTTGCTTGTCGGGCCGCGAAGTGAAGAAACTTTTGGAGACCGGGGGAGAGTAGTGCTTTCTGGCGAGGGGAGAGCCTCTCGGCTCTCGCGAGGAATCGCTCCAGGGATGTACGATCTAAGGTTGATTGTGCGCAAACGTCTACTGCAACCAGGAGGGCTGCAGAGCAAAGCACAAACAGGAACCTGAGCGAACACTTGCAGATCATGATTTCTCCGTGATCTAGGGCTGAGGAGCAGAGATGAACTGGGAGGGACTCGAAATCTTATGAAAAGGAAAACAGGGAAACGGCGTTAAGGGGCTTTGCGCCTGAGCCTCCAGACAGCAGGGGCGTTCGCATGCTCAGGTCGATTGTGGTGTACAGAAGCATCGGAAGGCGGGCTGCGAGTTCGAGACGCCTTTCGCGTGCTGCTGACGTTGCCGGGCTTTCCTTTGTCCGCGCCTGGTGTTTATGGAATGCGGTCGTCCTTTGTACATCGAAATTTGCGCCGAACTAATCTGTCCTTCGAGGGTTCAGTCGGGCGTATATGATAGCTAGGGTATTATTCGAATTATGTCGATACAGATTTCAGAGTAGCTGAACGATGTGATTCCTGTAGAGCGGTAGCCAGGCCAAGTATCGGTACCTGGTAACTCCTGCTAGGTCGGGTTACCGGACAAGTGGATTCTGCCGAGATCAATCATACTGGCTAGGTTTGAATGCAGGTTGCCGCACACGGTTCTCAGCTGCAAACTATTGCAAGGGTTCAAGTTGAAATCTGGTTTGCACGTTCTTTTGCACAGTGGAAGGCAAGAAGCCCTAATGGGTGTCCGCGTTCTCCGCTTCAGCATCTTCAACCGCCGCTTCCATTAGTTCGATGATCGCGCTATCGGGGCTGTCCGCTCCAATTCTATTTTAGCAACCGCCTTGTGCCTACGGCCCGTGTACTTGCCTGATTACCGGATAAGTCGATTCGCCACCATCAATTGTCCGGCTATGTTTGAACACAGGTTGCGCAACCCTTTGGTCGCTTCCATTCCGCTACGAACGCGAAACTTAGTCGCTCCTTTGCATGCGATTTGCACATTTCTGCAGAATCCCAGTTGCCCGGTAAGCGCGTTAATGCAGAGTTGGAGGACGGTGAAGCAAGATCGCAAGGCCCTACAGCTTGCGCTCACTTCCTGCGGTAGGCGGTCCGGTGCAAGGTGGTTCGACATCTTCAGCCGATCGGATTCAATTGATGTCAAACGGCGATATGGTGTCAAATCCAAAAACAAGTGCAGTGTATTGAAGTGGTTTGGTAGGGGCGGTGGGGATCGAACCCACGACCTTCGGCTTAAAAGGCCGCTGCTCTACCACTGAGCTACGCCCCTGTGGTCAAGATTTTCCATTGTAGCATGGCGGTACTGCGGGGAACGGAGCGCGCCCGAGGGCACTTGTATTGAAGCAAGCTGGAATTCGAGCTAGGCGGCTCCGTCTTGCGGATCCTCGGGATTGGGTTGTGGGCCTAATTGAATGTGTTCAACCCCGCTGTTCCCAGTCGGATTCTCTTTTTCGGCTTGTTTGTCGAGCTTTCTTTGGGCTCGGCGTGCTGCTTTCTCGCGTTGCTTATCCAATCTCTTCATTTCCTTCTGGCGTTTTTGAAATGTCGTTGTCATCCAATCTCCTTTAATGCGAGAGAGACTCGCCATTAAGTGCTTTGCCTATGAGCTACAGTTGCGCTCTGAAACTACCAGCGAGGCTCGCGTGGCTGACGCGGCGATTCGCGGTAATCCTCGTTCGAGAATCTTTCCCGGCCGCGTCCTCCACCACCGCCACCACTGGAACGAGGGCCGCCGCCCCCAGATACTTTAGGACGCGCTTCGTTCACTTTGAGGTTGCGTCCGCCGAGCTCTTTTCCGTCGAGAGCCGCAATGGCCTTGGCGGCTTCTTCGTCGTTAGGCATTTCGACAAAGGCAAAGCCGCGGGCTCGGCCAGTTTCTCTATCCATGACCAAGTGAACGCGGGTCACCTGCCCGAACGGCTTGAACAACTCGCTCAATTCCGCTTCCGTGGTTTGAAAACTCATGTTACCAACAAAAAGATTCTTCATTACCTCTCCTTAATTCTGCGCAGCTTTCGCTGCTGGCTATCACGGAGCGAATACCTGAACGTCATTTCGTACGCAGGAAAAGACGATGAGGATTGCAGGCGAGATAACCGAATTCCAGGCTGCCGTGATCTAATTCTGTGACCCCGATCCCTCGATTGTTGCGGAGCGGCTTATCTCGGAAGCTAAATATATTGTAACAGCTTCGCGCCCAAGCTGTTACAAATAGCATCGCAGAGGCCTGCCGCGAGCGTGCCCGAAAGCATGGCTCGACGGACAGGCCTACCAGGATCTCACCGCGGCCGCGGTTAGCTGTCCAATTGCGCTTGCAGGACTTCTCCCGGAAGCAGGACCATTCTGGGCCGCTCAGCGGGTGAGGAAGCCATTCGGTCTGGAGTCCGATCTTTACGCACGGGCGGATCGCCACCCAGGGTTAGCCTCTCTATGCGACTGCCGAGCGTACGCTCCAACTGGAACAACTCCGATCGCTGCTCCCGCGTGAATAGAGTGGAAGCGACACCGTGTTCGCCCGCACGTCCAGTGCGACCAACTCGATGGATGAAATTTTCGGGTACTTCCGGCAAATCGTAGTTGATCACGTGGGCGATGTCCTGCACGTGAATTCCGCGCGAAGCGAGGTCGGTCGCGACCAACACGCGATACCGCCCCTGCTGAAAGCCGGTTAACGCAGCGGTGCGTTGCGATTGCGAACGGTCACCATGGATCATTGCGGCGCGGATGCCTTGATGGTTCAGATTCCTAGCAATTCGTTCGGTGCCACGCTTGGTGCGAGAAAATACGAGGCATCGGCCGCGCTCTTTGGTAAGAAGGTGATGGAGCGCTTCCTGTTTCCCGTCGACGGTGACTTCATAGGCCTGAAGTCGCACATTTTCGGAGGGCTTTAGCGTAGAACCGAACGCGAGCCGGACCGGATTGCGTGTGTAATCCTTTACGAGATTGGCCATGGCGCCTTCCATGGTGGCGGAAAAACACATCGTCTGGCGCTCTTTTGGCACTACCGCCACGATTCTGCGAATCGCCGGAAGAAATCCCATGTCCAGCATGCGATCCGCTTCGTCGAGCACGAGCATTTGTAACTCGCGGAAATGAATCAGCCGCCGGTCGAGAAAGTCTTCGAGGCGTCCGGGCGTGGCCACGACCAAGCCGGGGTTCTTGCGGATGACGTGTAATTGTTGAGCTTCGGAGAGCCCGCCGACGACCAGAGCCGCGGGGGAAAGTTGTTTGCCGCGCAAGGCATTGTATTGATCCACGACTTGCATAGCGAGTTCGCGGGTGGGGACGAGCACGAGCGCTGCGATTCCCGTCGAACCGCGCTTGAGGAGCTTTTCTAGCACCGGAACCAGGAACGCGAGGGTCTTGCCCGTGCCGGTTTGCGCGGTCGCGAGCACATCTTTGCCTTCCAGGGCGTGCGGAATTGCCGCGGCCTGCACCGGAGTCGGTATCTCAAAATGAGCAGACGACAGGCGCTCCTTTACATAAGTAGAAATCGGAAGTTCTGAAAAAATTTGCATTTTGCTTTCTTGCTGGGGTAATCGCGGTGCGCACACGAAATTCGGGCGAGCTGGGCGACTAAATGGCCAGTCTTTTTTTTAAATTACGCTGAAAACGAACGGAGAAGACTGAGGGCGGGTTTCTCAGATCAGATAACGAACCAGAGGGGCCGCACAACACAACCGCGGTATTAAGCGCAAAGAGAGGATAGCACAGAACTCACGAAAATGTCTATAAACAATTAACAGTTCGCGTCGAGACAGCAGGGAAAGTGTTTCAAGACCTGTTTTTCTTGCGGGTGGCCGTCTTGTTCTTTGCCCACCTTTGGATTGCGCTTTTTCTCGAATCAAGCTGCATTTGTTTCTGGACGTTACCCGAGAGCCGGCGTTTGCGCATCGCGGTGCGGGAACGCTCGCGAAAATGGAGCGGATCTCTCAGGTTCTGCAATTCTCGGTAATAATAGAGCGGCGTCGGGTGCTTTCCCTTGAAGCGAAGCCTCCTTAGAAACTCGATTTCCTCTTGGGTGGCGCCACCGTTGACGGCCTGCTTCAGGAATTCTGTAAGGCCTGGCTCTTCCTCGATCTCGTTAGGTTCTCTTTCGACAAACTCGAATCTCTTGGCATCTCCGGGAATAAGTCTTCGATTCAGGACGATTTCCATGCCAAAGGTCGCCAGATCGATGTCCCAGGATTCGATGAGTGGGTCCATAAAGGAATCGCAGTTCTCACTCGACACATTGAAGATATCTGTGTCCAGAAATTCCAGGATGCTGACGCGCATCGCTTCATAGCTGCGGCCGCCAATCCGAGCTACGGACCGCAGCCAGGTTTCGCTCTCCAATTCGCCTTTCGCAACTGTTTTGACGACATCCAGCAGTTTTTGTGTGACGAGACGCTCAAGTTCACCGAAGGGCTGCTTCTCGAAAATGGCGCGTATTTGTTTTTCTTTAGCATGCGCGCATTTGCGCAAAACTAACTCTCGAAGCTCCTTGAGCAAGGGCTTGGGTGGCTCGTCCAGATTCCGCTTCAACACGTCCCGTCGCTGATCATCAGCTAGTTTGGAGAGCTTACCGCTGGGAAGTTTCAGGAATTTGCCAATCTTCTCGTAGATGTCGGTGCGACTAGGCTCCGGAGGCAGCTTTTTGCCTGTCAGTAGCTGGGAAATATAGGATTCGGTTACCTTGGCAGCCGCCGCCAAGTCTCGCTGCTCAAGCCCCAATTCCATGAGCCGTTGTTTGATGGCGAAACAGACGTCCACAGGCGCTCCCCGAGTGGTTAACTAAGTCTAATTAACTCTCATGAATGTTCTCAGTTTAGAGTTGACAGGTCAAGTGAATTAACCTACACTGGTTAAGTATTGCCGTCATCTGTGAACCCGCGAAGTAACCGATCACTGCAACAGGCCCCGACGTCTGCCTGGGGCTGGGAGATATGAAAATGAAAACGACGCGAAAACTGCTTTTCTGTGTGACCGCGCTGCTCTTTGCGGTCCCGGCGCTGCGCTCGCAGGATTTTTCCAAATATCGCGCTTTGTCCCTTGGAACGAGCTTGCCTGCGGTCCTGAAGCACACAGGGCAAAAAATGTCCGACGTAAAGCTGGTCCATTCGCGGCCTGCGTTGATTCAGGAAGTGACGTGGTGGCCAACGAACACTACGGGAACAACCTCGCAACCGGGCACAGTGCGTGAGATTGTTTTCTCGCTCTATAACGGCGAGCTGTACAAAATGGCGGTAACCTACGATCGGAGTTCCACCGAAGGACTCACCACGCCAGATATGATGAAGGCGCTTACCGAGAAATATGGCCCGGTTACGAATTTTGTCCTGGCCATCGATTCTGGGGCGAACGACCGATACGATTTGAGGTCGAAGACCATTGCCACTTGGGAAGATTCGCAGTATGCCGTCGATCTCGTCCGCTCCGCTTTCACCGATGACTTTGGGCTGGTCATTTATTCGAAGCGAGTGAGTGCGGACGCTGAGTTGGCGATTGCGGAAAGCGTGAAACTGGAAGAGCAAGAACGGCCGCAGCGAGAAGCCGAGCGTCACCAAAAGGCGACGACCGACCTTGAAGCGACGCGCCAGAAGAACCGGAAAATCTTTCAACCCTAATGGAAGCAAAGGAATAACAAATGGCCAAGCTGTACATTGGGAATCTCTCAGGGCAGTTAACGGACAGCGGGCTACAAGATTTATTTACGGGGAAGGGATTTCAGGTGACCTCGGCGCGGGTGATTTGCGACCGGGAAGGTGGTCGCTCGCGCGGTTTCGGGTTCGTTGAACTCGGGTCGAAGGACGACGTGGCGCGAGCTATCGGAGAGATGAACGGGCTCAACGTAGAAGGCCGCGTTTTGCAGGTCAATGAAGCGCGCCCACAGGAACCCCGCAGCGGAGGATGTCGTTCTCAGGGTGACCGGGTCCATTCCGGAGGGCGACCGGGAAACGCCCGCCGGAGCTACTAGCCATCACAACGGGTTTTCTTTTTGATTGCCATGGGTGAAGAATGAGCAGCGGAGTCATTGTGCGATACATGGGATTCGAGGCGAAGCTGCTAAGCCGCGAATACTCGTTTAATGTGCGCGAAGCCGGCGAAGAGCGCGAATTCAGACTCAACATAGCGAACGATGCTTTTGTCTCGCACCGCGCGAGCTATCAAGATGCGCCGGGCATCTGCGCGCAAAGGCTGCAGGTCGAGTTGGCCACTTATTCGAATCATCCTCCAGAGACGCGCTACCAGATCACTGGCGCGGAATTGGACGACTATCGTCGGGCTCGTTCGCAAAAAACTGGGCGGAAGGCCCAAAAGAATTTCTAATCCAATATCAACCGTATAGAACTGAATGACGCTGTATCGCGCAGCCTTGAACCTCCACGCGATCTCCCCCGAAACTCACGGTCTTGAATTAAGCTGAAACACCTGTCTCGAAGCCCAGGACCTGGCTGCTGCGATCGCAAAGCATCGGCAATTGCTTCTTGGATGCGGGTCGGGTGGCGTGCGAGACTCTGGCCGTGAACAAGGTCATTTTTTTTGCGGGAGTAGTCCTGGCGGCCAGCGGCTTGGTTTCGCCAGCGATTGCGCTGTTGGGTGGACTCATCTACGGACTCACCCTGGCACACCCGTTTCAGGCAGAGAGCCGGGATGTTACAAAATCTCTGCTGCAAGGTTCCGTGGTTGCGCTCGGTTTTGGGATGAATCTTCACGAGGTTCTTCATGCCGGCCGCTCCGGTTTTGTCTACACCGCGCTGAGCATCACGGCGGCGATGCTGTTAGGTCTCGGCCTCGGTTACGTTATTCACGTCGCTAGGAAGTCATCCTTTCTAATCAGCGCTGGAACCGCCATTTGCGGCGGCAGCGCCATCGCGGCGGTCGGACCCATTGTGGGGGCGAGTGAAGAAGAAATGGCGGTGTCGCTCGGAACGGTGTTCATCTTGAACTCGTTTGCGCTGTTCCTCTTTCCTCCGGTGGGGTTCGCATTGCACATGAGCCAGAGCCAATTCGGGTTGTGGTCGGCCCTGGCGATTCACGACACGAGTTCCGTAGTTGGTGCCACCGCGAAATACGGCGCAACGGCGCTCGCCATCGGCACCACCATCAAACTCGCGCGTGCGTTGTGGATCGTTCCTCTATCTGTGGGCACCGCGGTCGTGCTAAAGAGCAAAGCGCGCATTCAGTGGCCGTGGTTCATCCTGTTCTTCTGCTTGGCCGCGCTGCTCAATACTTTGCTACCGCAATTCAATCCTGCTTTCGGTGCGCTGAACCATATGGGGAAGCTGGGCCTGACTGTAACTCTATTTCTAATTGGTGCGAGCCTCAACAGGGAAACTCTCCGTAAGGTCGGGATCCGCCCTCTGCTGCAAGGCCTCACGCTGTGGGTTATCGTTGGAGCCGGCACGCTGGCATTGATAATTTTCAACTGGATTCGCGTGTAAGAAGTAGTTCGCGATTGCGCATTCAGGCAAAGGAGTGCCAATGAGTCAGCCCACCAACAACGGAATTGTCGACAAGCTTAGCCATCACTCCGTGGATGAAACAGTAGAGAGGCTAAAGGGAATTTTGCAGAGTAAGGGCGTGACGCTGTTTGCGACGGTGGATCACAATGGCGAAGCAGAGAAGGTCGGGATGAAGATGCGTCCCACGAAGCTGCTGATTTTCGGCAGCCCGAAAGCGGGCACGCCGTTAATGCAGGCGGCGCCCCGCGTAGCGATTGACTTGCCTCTCAAAATTCTGGTTTGGGAAGATGCGCTAGGAAAGGTTTGGGTCTCGTATAACAGCCCCGCGTATTTGCAGGAACGTCACGGCCTACCGCCCGAGTTGACGCAAAACATAGCCGTGATAGAAACGCTGGCCGCGAAAGCGGCAGAGTGATCTCACGTTGCGCACGCGTGAGCAGCATGCCGCCGTTTCGAATCTTCACGGGCCCGGAAACAAATACGATAGCGTGCGTCCTGCGGATTGGCGGTAAACCATATTGAAATCCACGCCAAAGGCTGACCTCGAAATTGTTCAGCCTGCCGAAAGGTAGCGGTGTGCGAACGTAACCGCCATAGCTCCCTCGCCAACCGCGGAAGCGCAGCGTTTCACCGAGCCATGCCGCACATCGCCCGCCGCGAATAACCCTGGCACATTGGTCTCCAGATAATACGGACCGCGATCGAGCGGCCAACCTCCATTCGACGACTGGCCTTCAAAATGTAAATCTGGCCCGGTAACCAGGTATCCCGCTTCGTCGCGCACGACTCCCGCTTCAATGGCCCAGTCCGTATGCGGAGAGCCTCCGATGCAGACGAACAGCCACTTCGTCTCAAAACTCTTTTCCTCTCCGGTCTTGTAGTTCAGCAAGGTGATGGAGCGTAGAACGTCATCGCCTTCCAGCTTGGTCACCAGGGTATTGGTAAGGACTTCGATAGTGGAAGTGGAGCGGATTCGGTCAATCAGATAACTGGAGAGTGTGCTCTTCAATGTGTCGCCGCGGACCACCATGGTCACCAGCCTCGCGAAATGCGAAAAATACATCGCCGCCTGGCCCGCCGAATTGCCTCCTCCAACAATGAAAACGTGCTCGTTCCCGCACATGGCTGCTTCGCTGGCGCCTGCTCCGTAGTACACGCCCGCTCCGATGAACCGGTCTTCGTTTTGCAAACCCAGCCGCCGGTACTCGATCCCGGTGGCGCAGACGGCAGTGCGTGCCACGATCTTTGTGCCATCGGCCAAGTAGCCGACCCGCTTGCCCGCCTGGAACTCGCCGCGTACGCCCTCGCGCGCGAGCAGGATTTCCGCACCAAAGCGACAGGCTTGCTCGCGGGCGCGCTCTGCCAGATCGGCGCCGCTGATTCCCTGAGGAAAGCCGAGATAGTTCTCGATCTTCGGGCTGCTCCCTGCCTGTCCGCCAATGGCCCATCTTTCCACGACGACCGTCTTCAAACCTTCGGATGCTCCGTAAACTGCGGCGCTCAGGCCCGCGGGGCCGGCTCCGTAAATCGCCAGATCGTATTCGGTGCGCGACGGAGTATGAAACCATCCCAGCTTCTGGATAATCTGGCGGACCGGGGGATTTTCCATCCGCGTGCCATCGGGAAAAAGACACAAGGGCAGCCGGGAGTCGCGCGTATTGTCGACCCCGATCTGGCGTGCTTGCTCATTCGAGTGGACTTCCACCCATTCGAAAGGCACGTCGCTGCGATGCAGGAAATCGCGGATGGCGTAGGCTGCGGGAGAACCCGCCGTGCCGAACAACCTCAGCTTCGGCTGCTGATCGTGTTGCTCAATCGGCATCTCGGGGGGCTCTCCCGTCGATTTCTACGGCTGTAGAAGCGCTCTTCAGGCTAGCATTATCTGGTCGACATAGCACCAGCGCCAGTCTTCACCGGGCTCAAAGGATTGAATGATTGGATGATGGGTTTTGTGGAAATGTTTCGTGGCGTGCTTGTTCTTGGACGTGTCGCAGCACCCCATGTGGCCGCAAGTCAAGCACAACCGCAGGTGTACCCAATCGTCCCCAATTTGCAGGCATTCCACGCAGCCATCGCTGCTTGGCTCCACGTCGCGAATCTCTTCCACGTGTTCGCAAATCATCGTGGCCATAGCAATCTCCTCAAATAGGCGTCAGTCCCGGACGCCGTCCGCTATGGCACGTCCACGACCAACCGCCGTGCCGCGAGAGACAGCATGAGGCGCGAGAAACCGCTGAACAACATGCTGATTCCCACCAATATCCCCAGCACCCATCCTGCGTTCGCCGGCCAGGTTCTCCAGATGATCACCGCCAGAACCAGGGTGACAAGGGAATCCACGAAGAGCCATCCAGAACCAGCCATGGGGCGCAGCCGGACAGCCAAAATGAATTCGATTATGCTCGCGGCGAATAAATAAATCGCCAGTGCGAGCGTCAGCGTCACCATGCCGGTGAGCGGGTTCCATAGCAAGTACGCGCCTGCCCCGATGTAGACCACGCCGAGTAACAATTCCAAGATAAGACCGCCCGTGCTGCGCGTCTGCCACCCAAACACCAGGTGAGCCACGCCACTAAAAATAAGCAGCCACCCAAACAGCACCGTTACCGCGATTCCGGCCGCCGGTGGTATGACAATCGCCAGAATCCCCGCCAAAATCATCAGCACGCTTAAGACGATCGACCACCCTATCGACTTCCTCACAATTACGGGAATGGGAGTTGATGTGACACTCATGAGATTCCTCCGAAGGCCCCTTTGGAACCTTCTGAATTTATTGCCGCTACTGGAGGCCGGGTAGCTGGGAAAGTTGGACTTCGCCTCTCTTCCTATTGCCCTTCGGCTTGATCCGGGATTACCACAAACGCCGCTTGTCCCTGACGCATAATGCGCAGCAGCGTTTGGCCCTTGGCCTCGGCCGCCAATTTGTTGAAGTCGGCTACGGAGTTCACGTCGTGATGGTTGATGCTCAGGATGATGTCGCCTTGCGTCAGATATTCAGCCGCGGGGCTGCCTGGATCGACTTCCGTCACAACAACGCCGTGCGTTTCCGCCGGTACGCCCAACTGTTTGCGCAAATCCGCTGTCAGGTTTTGCACTGTGATGCCGCGAAGGGCGCCTTCGTTCGGCGATCGCCGTGGTCCGCCAGCGTAAGAAAGATTGCTGGGTCGTTGCTCGAGCGTGACGCTCACCGTTTGCGGCTGCCCGTTGCGAAGAATTTCCAGAGTGACGGGAGTTCCCGGGTTCGTGTTAGCAACCTTGGCGAGCAGATCCGATGAGTCGCCCACGGCTTGGCCATTAAATTTGCGTATCACGTCGCCGGGTTTCAGGCCCGCTTTGGCCGCCGGTGATCCGGGGCTCACATCTTGCACCAATGCTCCGGACGTGTCGGGTACCTTGAATTCCTGGGCCAGCTCCGGCGTAACCGGCCCGATTGTCGCGCCCAAATAGCCACGGGGAACTTTGCCGGTTTTGATCAAGGACTCCATGGCACGTTTAGCCATGTTGATGGGAATGGCGAACCCTATGCCGATAAAGCCAGCGCCTTCACCTCCTTGAGCGCCGGGACTCAAGATCGCGGTGTTGACACCGATCATCTCGCCTCTGACGTCCACAAGCGCGCCGCCTGAGTTCCCAGGATTGATAGCCGCATCGGTTTGAATGAAGTCTTGTACCGCCTCGATGTTTCCTTGTGAGCGTCCGAGCGCGCTCACCGTGCCTCGCGTGACAGTGAAGTTCAATCCGAAAGGATTGCCGAATGCCATCACCGTATCGCCCACGTGCAGATTATTGGACTCACCCAGCGGTATGGCGGCAAGGCTTCGCGCATCGATTTTCAAGACAGCGATATCGATGTCCGGGTCCGAGCCGACGAGCTTTGCCTTGAAGATGCGCTTATCACTCAGCATGACCTGCACGGTAGTCGCGCGGTCGATCACATGATGGTTCGTGACGATATACCCTGCAGGGTCAAAGACAACGCCGGTTCCCAGCGCGTGCAGGCGTTGCTCGCGCGGCACCTGTGGAAACAGGTCGCCGAAGAATTGCCTAAGCGTTGGATCCATGAACAACGGGGATTGCTCGGCTTTCACGACCTGCTCGGTGCGTATGTATACGATCGAAGGCGTCGTTGCCTGAATGACGCGCTCAAACCCTTTGTTCTCTCTTTCCAATAGGTCAATGTCTGGCCCATCAAGTCCGGGGCGCGCTGCCATAACAAATTGGCTGTCATGGTGATGCGAGATGTACATACTCCCCACGATGGTGATCGCCACAAGCCCCAACAGTGCCAGGCGCAAGGCTGACACCCTCGCTCTACTCGAAAATGGTTCTGTCATGCGCCACATGAGCTTCTCCTTCTGGATTTTCGTCTCACCTGCCGAGATTCCTCACCATCCCGTTGCGTGTGCTGTGGCGATAGTCGGCATCGCACCTGGCGCACAGCAACGAGCGGAACGGGTGAGAGCTCTAATGAGTCAAGAGGCCGCAGCTCCTCTTGCCTTTTCCGGGTTGGTTACCTCAATTTGCCTGGGCAGAGCCGATTCGCGGAGCGGCGCTTTAATCTCCAGCACGCCGTTGTTGTACTCCGCCGTCAGTCTTTGGAGGTCTACTCCTTCTGGCAGAGCAATAGTGCGATGGAGTCGCCTTCGGGAAAATTCCTGGTTCAGATAAATCGTGTCTTCACTTTGTTGGCTGTTTTGGGGCAGCCCGCTCACCGTCAGATTGTTACCTTGCAGGCTGACCTGCAGATCGCTTCGATCCACACCAGGGAGGGCGACGCTAAGGCGATACTCCTTCTTCTGCTTGTCTACCCAGGCTTCGATGGGTGGCACGGCGATGAGCACTCGCTCGGAATTGTTATCTGCGCTTTCTCTACGAATCGCATTGTCCATTGCGCTCCTCCGGGATTTTCTAAGATTTTGTGTTGGACCTTAACGTCCTGCAGCTCAACGCCTTGGCCACGACGCAGGCCACAATTTGCTGCGTGTTTTGGTCAAAAATGACGTACTCCCCTGGCGCTGTCTTTCCAAAATTGTTGATGCGGCTTTTCGCTGCCTCCACGTTTTGCACTGCTTCCACCCAGATTAGGCTGCCGTCATCCCGCTTTCTCATCACATCGATTAGATCGATCTGCATAGTTCCTCTTCTCGGGCCCCTGGCCCGCGGTTGGGGTGTTGAAAGACTTTCTTGGGATTGCTTTTAGGCAGCAGCGGCCGCTGCCGTGCTTACTACAATTCGGTTGTCCACATTCCGGACCCCGGGTGCTCGCCACGCTGCGCGTTCTGCTTCTTCCCGCTCGAACCACGAGCGCACAGTGCCCTTTAGAATTACTTTGTCGCCCTCGACTTCCACAGTGATGCGGTTCGCGTCCACCTCTGCGCTGCGTTTCAGCGCCTCTTCGATCGCCAACTTCACTTCGGCGGTGCTCGGCCGCTCCTTCACCACAATGTGGTTGATTACTCCCTTTATCCCCACGAGGTTGCGTATTGCTTCTTCAGCCGCGTTCTTTTGAAACTGCCACTCCACCTCTCCTTCCAGCGTTACCCAGCCCTTCGATACTTTGACCTTGATGCGGTCCTTCGGAACTGTGATCGTCCATTCCAACCTGTTCACCACAACGCGAGCGATGTCCTCGTCGGTGCGTTCGCTGGAAATGGGTAAGCGGATTTCGAGCTCGTTCACGACTGCTTTGACTCCGGATACCCGCGCCGCCGCCTCTTCCGCGGCAATTTTTTCCCAATAGCTGTTGACGCGCCCAGTGAGCGTCACGATTCCGTCCTTAACGGCTACGCCGATTTCTGCTGCGTTTACGCTAGGTTCATAATTCAACTCTGCTTCCACGTTCTTTCGTAACTCCCAGTCGCTCATATGCGTCAGTTTTCCTTTCCAAACGCGTCGCCCTCATTTTGGTCGAGCTAACCGGCTGGCCTGAGACACTGCGCCTGCTCTACGACCCTGGCGACAAAGCACGAGACTCCCGAAGCGAATCGAGTGTGCAGCTTTGGGCCCAGTGCAGAGCGGATTCTTAAGCTGCCTTAGGAGCGCACGCATGCTCATCTCTGTTAACGAGTTACGAGAAACGTTTCGCTTGCACGAAAGATCCACGCGGAATTCCAGTCTGCGTTCGCGGCAGTATTTCGACGCTACCTTGACAGCGCCGTTAGCGCGAGTGCCGTTAAACATTCCCATCGGACTCGCGCGTATTAACGATCAACGTTTTATTACAGTTTTTTCTGTACCATCATCAGGCGAGAACCGTATCGACCTGTGAAACCAATGGTACAAGCATGGAATTTCAGTTTGAATCGGCAAACCTTTCCGCCGACGAAAGGCGGGTACGGTCGCTTTCCAAACGGCGGCTAACTGGAAGAGGATCGGTTCGTTCAGAACTGTGGGTAGGATACGTGCCTGTGTCCAGTGTCAAAGAAAGCTATCGCTCATCGCCTGAAAACGGAATGACATTCATGCCCGGCGAACCAGCCGATTTCGGTGAGGGCATCATCGGAAAAAGTGCGGGACTCGCGGCGCTCATCCACGGAGTGGAAACGGTTGCGCCGACAGATTCCACCGTTCTCATTCTCGGTGAAACCGGCACAGGTAAAGAGCTCATTGCTCGAGCCGTTCACAACCTGAGCCCCCGGCGCGACCTCGCCTTCGTAAGAACAAGTTGTGCCTCTATTCCCGGTGGACTCCTCGAGAGCGAACTTTTCGGCCGCGAGAAGGGCGCATACACCGGCGCCGTCACCAGGGAAATCGGGCGCATCGAGCTGGCTAACGGTGGCACGCTTTTTCTCGACGAGATCGGCGAGATACCGCTGGAGCTTCAGTCCAAGCTGCTGCGCGTTTTGCAGCAGCAGGAATTCGAACGGCTTGGCAGCACCCGTACGATTCACGTGGACTTCCGGCTGTTGGCCGCCACGAACCGGGACTTGGCGCACATGGTCAAGGATGGCCGTTTTCGCAGCGATCTTTACTATCGCCTGAATGTTTTCCCCCTCACAGTCCCGCCGCTCCGCAGTCGCATAGACGACATACCCTTCCTCGTCTGGCATTTCGTCAAGAAATATGCCGCCCGCATGAACCGGGTTATCGACACCATCTTGTCGCAAGACTTGGCGGCCATGATTGAGTATTCCTGGCCCGGCAACGTTCGCGAACTTCAGAATTTCGTCGAGCGCTCGGTTATCTTGTCGCTCGACACCATTTTGCGCCCTCCCTTGCAGGAGCTAAGGAGCAACTCCAAAAGCGCGCCCGCGAAGACTCGCACGCTCGCCGACGCCGAGCGCGAAGTGATCCAAGAGGCTCTCCGAAGTACGGAGTGGGTGATCGGGGGCCAGCATGGCGCCGCGTCTCGCCTCGGCGTCAAGCGCACCACTTTGCTGTACAAGATGCGGCGGCTCGGCATCTTTCGCCCCAAGCCTTACGAGCCAAGATAAAACTGACGGAGCGCCGTCATCAGTTTGACGTTTGGTGCGCTTCGCGCTTCGCGGGATTTTGCACCTGATCGAGCTAGCTTCTAAGCCACTCCAGACGCCGCACTAAGCGAACGCTCAATTAACCGCGACTTTGGAGCCAAAGCTGCCGGAATCCTTGCACTCAGCGCTGCGTGATTCTGCGCACGGAAAGCAGGAACGAGCATGAGTTCGACAAGAATTTGCAAACGCTTTTTTTCACTATCACGCCTTCTGCGGTTCCTCCTTCTGCTCACGGCGCTTTCATCGTGCACATCGCTGCTTGCTCAAGAAGAGAATCCGCCCGCTCGTGCTGCGCGCATCAGTTATCTGAAAGGCCGCGTCTCCTTCCAGCCCGCCGGCCAGGACGTTTGGAGCGAAGCCACTCGAAACTTCACGGTCACTACCGGTGACCGCTTTTACACAGACAAAGGTGCGCGCGCGGAACTCGAGGTCGGTCCCTACACGGTCCGCTTGTGGGAGCAAACCGACCTCATCGTCACCAATCTTAATGACCAGCTCATGCAGCTCGGTCTGGAACAAGGAACCCTTCGCGTCAGCGTCTATGAAGTGCCTTCCGGCAATACCGTAGAGATCGACACACCCAATGGTGCGCTTACGGTTCGCGAACCCGGCACGTACCGCGTCGATGTCGACCCCGACGGTAACCGCACAACCGTCAGCGTCGGTAGCGGAAGCCTGGAGATTACCGCCGAAGACATTTCGCAAACGGTGCAAGCCGGTCAAGCTGTGAGGCTCATCGGACGAGATCCCGTCAGCATCGACTCGATTCCCACGCCCAGTCTCGACGATTTTGATCACTGGAGCCAAAAGCGCGATGAACATGCGTCATCATCGGTTTCCGCAAAATATGTAAGCCGCGGAGCTGTCGGTTACGACGATCTGGACGACTATGGACACTGGCAGGAAGTCAGCGACTACGGTCCCGTCTGGTATCCCAACGGTGTTCCCGTGGACTGGGTGCCGTATCGCTTCGGCCACTGGGCTTGGATCGATCCCTGGGGCTGGACGTGGGTTGATGACGACGCCTGGGGCTTTTGTCCCTTCCACTATGGTCGCTGGGTTTTCATTGGGTCAGTCTGGGGATGGCTGCCTGGTCCTTACGTCGTGCTGCCTGTGTACGCGCCGGCGTTTGTGGCATTCGTCGGCGGGCCGGGCTTTGCTCTTAACATCGGCATCGGCGCCGAATTGGCTGCATGGTTTCCACTCGGTCCGGACGAGCCGTTTTTTCCGTGGTATCACTACAGCGTTGAGTATCTTCAGCGCATCAATGTCACAAACATCCGCAATGTCACGAACATCGCCAACATCACCAACATCTTAAACGTCGGGGACATCAACCAAATCCATTACAAGTATCGCGATGTGGCAACCACCGCCGTGCCCGCGCAAGTCTTCAGCAGCGGGCAACCTGTTGCGCACCATGTCGTTCACGTCGATCCCAAGGTGCTGGCTCGCGCGCCGGTAATTCCTCACCCAACCGTGAATCCCACGCGGCGCGCGGCTCTACCCGGCAGACCTGTCTCTCCGCCGCCCGTTCATCATCCAACTGTGTTGACGGCGCACAGTGCACCGCCAGCGAGAGCTCGGCCCGCACCTGGCGAAACTCGGACGCCGCCCCCGCTAGTCACTAGAAATCGGCCGCCGGTCGAAAGCGCCGGGCGTGCTCCTGCGCCGAGGCCTCCTGTACCGGCCCATCCTGCACCTCCACCGCCCGCAACTCATCCGGCCACTCCACCACCCGCAGTTCATCCCGCAACTCCGCCACCAACAGTCCGTCCGCCAGCTCCACCACCCGCCCATCCGGAATTATTTTCCAGGGTTCCCCCGCCGCCGCCTCCCGTGCCATTCGCCGACCGCCGGCCGCTTATGATGGAACATCCCGGCCGGCCCCTCGAACCTCAGCAATTGGATAATCTGCGCGCCGAAAGACCGCCGGGCCCAATGAGAGACGCAGAATTTCCTCACCATGTCGCGCCGGTCGTGCCGGAACGGCCAATGCCCGCGCCGCGACCAACTCCAGCCCCAGTGATTCCAGCTCGCCCGCACAGACCTTGATTCCACATGCACCTTAATCCCAACGTCTAAAGAAGCCGGACGCTGCCCTGTGGCACAGCCCTCTCTGCTCCATCGCAGGTGCTTTTTCCCGCGATGAATCATGCGTGTGTTCTTAACTCAGCCCCACAGGACCGCGCCATTGACACCCGCTCCCATCCGGCATACCGTTCCGCGCGAATGAAAAACAAAATTCTTGCGGCGACCATTGCAGTTGCAACTCTAGCGAGCGCCTTTTCGCTGCTAGCCAGCAAGAATATGTTGCCGCTGCCCCCGTTCGTTCCCATGGCCCTGCGTTGGCTAGCCATCGCCCTAATTGCCGCCAGCGCAATCCGCCGCCGGTCACTCACGCCGTGGATTCTCGTAGGCCTTCTAGCCGGCGCGGAAATGGGCCATGATTGGCCGGGCGTTGCCACCAACCTCCAGTTCCTCGGCACCATTTTCCTCCGCCTAATCCGCGTCATCATCGCACCGCTCCTCTTTGGCACGCTCGTCGTTGGCATCGCCGGCCACGCCGACCTGAAAAAAGTCGGCCGCCTCGGCCTTAAGTCCCTTATCTATTTCGAGATCGTCTCCACCATCGCCCTGCTAATCGGTTTCGCCGCCATCAACATCAGCCGCGCCGGTGAAGGCGTCCGCCTCCCACCCTCCGCCACCGCCGAATCGCTGAACGCCGCCCCGCACAGCGCCACGCAACTTATCATCGACATCTTTCCCGAAAACATCGCCAAAGCCATCGCCGAAAACCAAGTCCTGCAAGTCGTCGTCTTCAGCATTCTCTTTGCCATGGCCCTTGCCCTTGTTCCCGAAGCAAAGCGCCGTCCCATGCTCGCCTGGGCCGAAAGCCTCTCCGAAACGATGTTCAAGTTCACTAATATCGTCATGCTCGCCGCCCCCATCGGCGTCTTTGGTGCAGTAGCCTACACCGTAGGCCACCTCGGCCTCGGCGTTCTGCTTCCTTTGTTAAAGCTGCTCGCCACGATGTACGTTGCGCTCATCGTATTCATCACCTGCGTTCTGTTTCCCATCGCGCTTCTCGCCCGCGTCCCAATTAAGCAATTCCTCAGCGCCGCCGCCGAGCCCGTCACCATTGCTTTCGCCACCGCCAGCTCTGAAGCTGCACTCCCCCGTGCCATGGAAGAAATGGAGTCGCTGGGTGTCCCCCGTGAGACCGTAGCCTTTGTTCTCCCCACCGGCTACAGCTTCAATCTCGATGGCTCCAGTCTTTACCAATCGCTCGCGCTGATTTTCATCGCCCAAGCTGCTGGCATTCATCTCACCATCACGCAGCAAGCCCTCATGCTCCTTACTCTGCTCATCAGCAGCAAGGGCACGGCCGGAGTCGCCCGCGCTTCGCTCGTCATCGTTCTCGCCGCCGCCACCTCGTTCCATCTTCCCACCGAGCCGCTCTTCCTCCTCTTCGCCATCGACCAACTAATGGACATGGGCCGCACCGCCGTAAACGTCCTCGGCAACTGCCTAGCCTGCGTAGTAATTGCCCGCTGGGAAAATGAATTTCCAACCCTAAAATTGGCGTCGCCGCAAATCTAAGGGTTGCCTTTTTTTAAAGCCGTCAGATTTCAATCCTTAAAAGCCCGTCGTGAAATGAAAGTTAGCCGCACCTGAGCCACCTCGGTGTATAACCATTCCCAACCGGGCGGTCAGCTAGAGGACCCGGTTCAGAAATACACGGAGAGATAAAAATGAAAAACGCACTGATTGTGTTGGCAGTCGCGGCTTTAACCATTGTCGCGGCTTTCGTGGGTGCTGCGCAGGCTCAGAAGCAGGTCATCTACGTACCTTCAGGGCAAGCCACATATAAACCGATGCCGACGGGCGGCGCTTCCATGAAGGTCCTTGTGG
>Ga0209526_10000055_pt1 | contig 61684 bp, 49 predicted proteins | sample JacPinW_OM2H0_M1_FD_188566 | JGI IMG/M metagenome (GOLD analysis project Ga0209526, IMG submission 188566) | Forest soil microbial communities from Algoma, Ontario, Canada - Jack Pine, Ontario site 1_JW_OM2H0_M1 (SPAdes) (version 2) | ecosystem: Environmental > Terrestrial > Soil > Boreal... | reverse complement strand
GCAGCAGCGGGGGTAGTGGGGGGTCCAGCGGTGGGGGGATCATCGGAGGGTCGAGCGGCGGTGGGGGTGCGGGCGGGAGCTGGTGATGTTTGCCCGAAAAGTGCTACTGGCAGGACCGACGAGGGTGCGATAAGCTCCCGGCAAACGGAAATATTCCGGGGGGTGAGAATCACAGATAAAGGTGAGTGCAATGGAAGGAAAACTGTCGGAGTTGGTTAGCCGGCTAAAAGAAGCGGCGGGCAAGAACCTGGAATCCGTGATTCTTTATGGGTCCGGGGCGCGCGGGGATTACCGCCCCGGCAGCTCGGACCTGAACATTTTATGCACACTGGTGGACCTGTCGTTCAGCGAGCTGCAGCAGCTTGCTCCGGCGGTGGCCTGGTGGACCCAGGAACAGAGAGAACCCGCGCCGCTGTTTTTCTTAACCGAAGAGCTACGAAAATCCACGGACGTGTTTGCGGTGGAGAGCCTGGATGTGCAGCGCTCGCATCGTGTGCTTTACGGCAAAGACGTTGTCGAGGATCTGGAAATTCCGATGAATCTGCACCGTGTGGAGGTGGAGCACGATTTGCGGCTGCTATTGCTGCGTTTGCGACAGCATGTTCTGCTTGTGGGGCGCAATGAAATGGAATTGAAAGCGGTTCTGAATAAAACGATTTCTGGAGCCGTGACGCTATTGCGACACACTCTACTAGCTTTTGGCGAGGAGCCGCCCGCGAAGCCCAAAGAGATTTTTGGAAGGATCGCCGCAATCACCGGGGCGGATGCCGAGACGTTCGAGGATGTCTACGAGCACCGGGAGAGGAGCGCCAGTATAGAAGATACGTTCACGGCATATGGCAAATACCTCTATGCACTGGAAAAAGTGATTGTGGCGCTGGATGGGTTGGTACCGAAAAAGGAGTGGCAGCGACTTCAGAAGCAGGCGTCCAGTAGCTAAACCAACGAGGTGGTTATGAAAGCGGCAATTCTGATCGTGGTTGTGTTGTTGATTCTGGCGCTGATTCTGGGTGGAGCCTACGTGAGCCGCCGGAACCAGATGGCCATCAAGCGGGAAGCCGTGAACGCGGCATGGGCGCAGGTAGATGTAGTTTTGCAACGGCGCGCGGACCTGATTCCGAACCTGGTGCAGACCGTCAAGGGATACGCGGTGCAGGAGCAGACCGTGTTCGGGGATATAGCAGCGGCCCGCGCGGCGTTGGTGGGCGCAAAGACTCCGGCGGAGAAGATTGCGGCGAACGGACAATTGGATTCCGCGTTGAGCCGGTTGCTAGTGATTGTGGAGAATTATCCGCAACTCAAGTCAAACGAGAACTTTTTAAGGCTGCAGGATGAGCTTGCGGGAACGGAAAACCGGATCGCTGTGGAGCGCAAGCGATATAACGATGCAGTTCAGGACTACAACACGTACATCTCGCTGTTCCCGAACAGCCTGGTGGCCAGCATTGCCGGATTTACACGGAATGACGCGTACTTCAAGACCGACGAAGGAGCGCGGCAGGCACCCAAGGTGAATTTCGACTATAGCAAGCCAACGACGACTGCACCGACGCCTGCGCCAGCGCATTGATAGCGGCTAAACAATATTAAGTGCTCGTAGCAGGGGCGCAACCTGGTTTGCGCCCTTGCTTTTTTGTGCTGACAGTTAAGAAAAAAAGGAAAAAGTTTAACGCAGAGAACACAGAGGAGGCGCGGAGTGCGCAGAGGCGTCTGGGCGATTCCAAAATGCACCTCTGTGGGAGTGGTTAGAGCTCTTCAGATAAATCGTGCAGAGAAAAATTCGGCCATCTCAGGGGCCAAAAGTCCAGTAATTTGCTACGCTTCGCGGCACGATTAGAGTCCCGTCCTCCTGAAGACGGTTTGTGAGTCGCTTCTAGGCTTGGCCGAGGAATTCGCTCAGGAGCATATGGAAGTGATGGACGCCATTCTCGCGCTTCACGGAGTAGCGACCGCGGCTGTAGGTGGAGGAATGTAGCCCACGCTGGACGGCTTCGCAAATGCCCATGTCTTCCTGCTGGACCGTTTCGCTGAAGCCGATGGCTTTTTCCGCACGGGCCTTCGTTTTTTCCGATGTGGCGTCGTGGAAGAACCATTCGAAAATGGTCAACGTCTTGTCGTGTGAAAGAGGCACGATCAGATTGGTCTGGATATTGTCCAGGTAAAAATTGAGCATGAGGTTAGGAAAGACCCAGAAATAGAGGGCCTCCTTCAAACCGATACCCGGAGGATAGACACGGTTGGATGCGTCATTGAGCTTTAATTCCTTCACCGGACCTAGTTGCTGGGAGTGGTAGCGGAATGTGTCGGTCCGATAACATGGATAGTCGATTTCCTTCATGAGCCCTGGATGAACAATGGGAATGTGATACGCGTCGAGATAATTATCGACGTAAACTTTCCAGTTGCAGTTCACGACGTAGTCCCGGCGCTCGGCGTGCGCGAGACCATCAAAACTAAATTCGCGGGCGAGTTCAGGGATGTTGCCGAGAAAATCCGTCAGGGGCGGGGCAGCGGAATCGAAATTGACGAAGATGAATTCCCGCCAGGTGGCCAGCGGCAAGGGTACCATTCCCATGGTCGAGCGATCGAAAAATGCGACGCCGTCCACTTCAGGCGTGCCGATCAGGCGGCCGTCGAGCGTGTAGGTCCAGCCGTGATAGGCGCAGTTGAAGACGTGTCTGCAGCCGGTGCCTTGTGCTATGGGACCGGCGCGATGCCGGCAGACGTTGCTGAAGGCGCGAAGCACGCCGGAATTGTCGCGGACGATGACGACCGGCTCGCCGACAACTTCCACGGTAAAGAAGGATTCCGGATCGGCGATAGTACGCTTGCTGCCGTTCACTTCGCCACAATCCTGGGAGAGTGTTCCAACCAGCTGCCAAGTGCGGCGGAAAATGCGCTCACATTCGAGGTTCAGCATGGCGGGATCGGTGTAGAAGCGAGAGGCAAGAGTCTCCGCGCATTCGATCTTTTCGTTGATTTCGAGGTGAAGCGGCTCGTTGGCCATGCGGAGAAATTAGCAGTTCGATGGAAAAAGTTCAAAGATGAAAGCCCGGAGTTTAGTAAGGCACCCGCCTCAGAAGGCGGGCCGCTAGACAAGAAGAGAAAACCCGCACAAGACCCGTTGATCGTAGGGACCTGGGAGCGCTCTCGTCCCTAGTAAGGATTCGCAACATGGCGTGACTTGTTCGAAAGAAATGCGGGTTAGAACTTGCGGGTCTCTTGACGGGACCAGCGCTCGATTACGATTTTCGATTCGGTATAGAACTCCACAGCGTCTTTGCCTTGGGCGTGGAGGATGCCGAAGAAGCTTTCCTTCCAGCCATTAAATGGAAAATATGCCATCGGAGCGGCGACGCCTATGTTGATGCCGATATTGCCGGCCGGGGCTTCGTAGCGGAATTTTCGCGCGGCGGCACCGCTGGTGGTGAAGAGCGAGGCCTGGTTTCCGTAGGGGCTTTTGCGAATGAACTCGATAGCTTCGTCGATAGAGTTGGCGTGAATCAGGCTAAGCACAGGACCGAAAATTTCAGTGTTGGCGAGAGAGCTGGATTCCGGCACGCCGTCCAGCACGGTGGGCTTGAGGAAATTTCCGTTTTCGTAGCTGGCAACCTTTGTGTTGCGGCCGTCGACAATGGGTTTTGCGCCGTCGCTCACGCCGGTGGCGATAAGCGATTCGATACGGTGCTTGCTCTCCCTGCTAATCACCGGGCCCATCTGGATGCCGCTTTCGAGGCCGAAACCGACCTTGATGGACGAAGCAGCGTCAGCGATGGCATCGCGAAAGGTCTTTTGCGCCTCGCCGATGGTGACGGCGACAGAGACTGCGAGGCAGCGCTGCCCCGCACAGCCGAAGGCGGAATCACTGATGATTTGCTTGGCGAGGTCCATGTCCGCATCAGGCAGAACAATGACGTGGTTCTTGGCACCACCCTGGCACTGCATGCGCTTTCCCGCTGCCGCGGATCGCGCGTAGACGTGCTTTGCGACGGGAGTGGACCCCACAAAGCTGACCGCGCGGATGGTTGGGTGGTCGCAGATGGCATCCACAACATCCCGTCCGCCGTTGACCAGGTTGACGATTCCCTTTGGCAGGCCTGTTTTTTCAATTAGCTCGACTGCGCGGCGCATGGTTAGCGGTACGCGCTCACTTGGCTTGAGGATCAGTGTGTTGCCGCAGGCGATGGCGTAGGGAAGAAACCAGAACGGGATCATGGCCGGGAAATTAAAGGGCGTGATCGCAGCAACTACGCCTAGCGGCTGACGGATCAGCGTTTCATCCACACCCGGAGTGATGTCCTCCAGGTTGTAGCCCTGCATCATCATGGGAATGCCGCAGGCGACTTCGACGTTTTCGATGCCGCGGCGGAGCTCGGCTTTTGCTTCGAGAAAGGTTTTGCCGTTCTCGAGGGTGATGAGCTTGGCGAGCTCGTCGATGTGGTCTTCGAGAATGAATTTTAGTTTGAAAAGATATTGAATGCGCTCGCCCGGGGGCGTGCGGCGCCAAGCGGGAAAAGCAGCGGCAGCGGCCTGGACGGCCGCATCGAGATCGGCTTTGGTGGAAATCGGAGAGCGGGCGATGACTTCACCGGTGGCGGGATTGATGACGTCCAGAAACTCAGTATTGGTGGCTTTGTGCCAGGCGCCGTTGATGTAGTTCTCCACCTCGATTACTTGCGTTGTGACGGGACTGCTCATGAGAGGAACTCCGTGCCTCCGGATGCGCTCCGGCAGGGCTTGCTATATGAAGAGTGACGGTCGCCAGGGCCGTGCATACAAGGCTTGTAGTTTAGCAAATTTGGGAAGAGTCGGCGGGAGAAAGGCGAGGGCGATCTTTTCGGTTTGCTAGCGGTTCTAGGCTGCGAGAACTGCCGGCTAGCCTAGGGCGGCGAGGGCTTCGTAGGCTGCACCGATTAGGGGAGCAGTTTCGTTGAGGACCACGGTTACGGGGATGTCACCCAAGAGTGCTCCGAAGTGCCATTTGTCTTTGAAGGCTTCGAAGAATGTGCCGTCTTTCATTTTGGGCAGGATCTTTACGGCGATACCGCCGGCTATATACATTCCGCCGAGCGCAAGCACCTTGAGCGCGAGATTGCCGGCTTCGGAGCCGTAAAGGGCCGTCCACATATCCAGAACGTCCACGCAAACGGGGCAAGATTTATCCAGGGCGCTTTTGGTGATGAACGGCGCTGGATCAGCATCGGGATCATCGAAAATGGGGTGGCGCACCGCGGGTGCGAGGAAATCGTGAAGTGTACGGAAACCGCGCCCGGAAAGGACGAGCTCCCAACTCACTTGCGGGTAGCGATGCCGCATGAAACGCAGCAGATCGATCTGGCGGTCCGTGTGTGGCGCGAAATCGGAGTGGCCGCCTTCGGAAGGAACAACGCGATACCGCTTATCGTCCCAGAAAAGAATGGATTGGCCAAGGCCGGTGCCCGCGGCGATCAAGGCGCGGGTGCCGCCGGGCTGCGGAACGCCCTTATTGAGGACGAGGAGATCTTCCGGGGGGAGATGGTCGATGCTGTGGCCCCAAGCACCCAAATCGTTTATCAGAACGATCGGGCGCACGCGCAGTTCCTTGGCGAGAGTGTCCGCATCGACGATCCAAGGGAGATTGGTGGCATGAATGCGGTTGTTAATGACCGGTCCAGCGACGCCAAAACCGGCAGCTTCCATTTTCTCGGACCCCATATGGGGAGCAGCCTGGCGAGAGAATTCTTTAACGATCAGATCGAACTTGGAGAAATCCTTGCTGGCAAAGCGTTGCTGGAAAACAAGCTCGAGGCTGCCGTTCTTGCGGGAGAAGAGTGCGAGATTGCATTTGGTACCACCAACGTCGCCGGCGAGAATCACTTTTTGGCTCCCAAGGACTTCTTGCGAAATCCTATCATTAAATCGATTTAAGGGTTATACCACTGACGGCCGTCGCGTTCGAGAAGTTGATCCGATTCTTTGGGCCCCCATGTGCCAGCTGGGTATTGGGGAACCGTGGCGGTTTTCGCCGCACTCCAAACGTCCAGGATCGGTTCAATCAGGGACCAGGCCGCCTCAACGGAGTCGCCGCGGTCAAATAGAGTGGCGTCCCCTCTGAGGCAATCGTTGAGCAGCGTGGCGTACGCGCTGCGGGAACCTCCCCCGAAGGCCTGCAGGTAGCTGAAATTCATCGTTACGTTGCCGATGCTCATCTCCGTGCCTGGCCGCTTGGCGCCAAAGGAAACGCTGATGCCCTCGTCCGGCTGGATATTCAGGATGAGCCGATTCGGCTCAACTTCCCTTTCGCGAAAGACGATATGAGGCGCGCAGCGGAACTGGATCATGATTTCGGTAGTGCGTTTCGCGAGGCGCTTGCCGGTGCGCAGGTAAAACGGAACGCCAGCCCAGCGCCAATTGTCGATCAAGAGGCGCATGGCCACGAACGTTTCGGTGCGGGAGTTATGACTGACGCCCGGCTCATCGCGATAGCCGGAAACGGGTTTGCCATTGAGCTTGCCGGGAGCATATTGGCCACGGACTACTGCTTGCGCGACCATCTCCAAGTCGAAGGGACGGATGGACTGGAGAACTTTGAGTTTTTCGTTGCGCACGGCGTTGGCATCGAACGAGGCGGGAGGCTCAACGGCTACGAGGGAGGTTAACTGAAGCACGTGGCTTTGGATCATGTCCCGTAAGGCGCCAGCGGTTTCATAGAAGCCGCCGCGACGCTCGACGCCGAGCGTTTCCGCAGCGGTAATCTGGACGTGATCGACGTAATTGCGGTTCCAGAGCGGTTCGAAGATACCGTTGCTGAAGCGCAAGACCAAGAGATTCTGGACGGTGTCTTTACCCAGGTAGTGGTCAATGCGGTAGACCTGTTTTTCCTCGAAGACGTTCAGGACAATCTTGTTCAGCTCGCGCGCGGTGGCAAGATCGCGGCCAAACGGCTTCTCAATAATGATACGGACCCAGGAATCGGCGCCGGGGGCTTTGGCCAGGCCGGCGCGGCCCAATTGCTCCACGATGTTTGAATACACTTCCGGAGGTGTGGAGAGATAAAACAAGCGATTACCACCCAATTTTTTTTCGGCATCGAGCTCCGCGAGTCTCTTTGCAAGCTGGGCATAAGCGGCCTGGTCGGCATAGTCTCCCGCGGAATAGTAGAGATTTGACGCGAAATCCTTCCATTTTTGCGGGTCGATGGGGCCAACTTCGGAAATAGTTTTGGCGGCTTCCCCAATCGTTGCGCGGAACGACTCATCGGTCATGGGAGTGCGTGCAAATCCGACGATGGAGTAGCGTGGGCCGAGCGAGTTGTGCTGGGCGAGATCGTAGAGGGCGGGGATAACCTTGCGTTTGGCCAGATCGCCCGAAGCGCCGAACAGAACCACGGTACAGGGGTCGGCGGTGCTGCCGTAGATGGAACCAGAGCGATTGGCTTCTTCGGGCATGAATCTTACCTCCAGGGAAGTGGGGTGCTTGGTCCGATCCTGATCAGCGCGGAAAGACTATACCTCAATCCCAAGGGATTTCAGGTCCGCACGCAATTGCACAGCGTTCTGGTGGTGAATGACGTTCATACCGAGGCGCCGAGGAGTATCGAGGTTCAAAAGACGGTCGTCTATAAAGACGCAGCTCTCCGAAGGACGGTGGGTGACTTCCAGCGCGATACGAAAAATCGTCTCGTCCGGTTTTCGGCAATTGAGGTAGCAGGAACTGAAGAAGACCTGGAATTCGTTGCGAAGATGAAAGGCTTCGATGCGGTAGTTGTTCAGTTCCCGAGGTTCATTGTTAATCGAGGCCATGAAATAATTTCCGGTTTTGGCAGTGTCCGTCAGCACGGCGCGGGTGTCGGAGTACTCCTTTGATTGGGCAAACATGAAAGCGGTGAACTCTTCACGCGTGAATTCGCGCGGACGATAGAAAAGCGTTCGGTCGAGATACTGGTTTAGGGTAATCTGGCCCATATCGAAGGCGGGAAAAGTAAGGTCATGGCGATCGTGATAATCGTCCCAATCGAGATGGAAGGTTTTCGTGGCCTCTTTGCGTGATTCGCGATCCCAACCGTTGGTGAGAATGACGCCACCGATGTCCCAAAAGAGGGTCCTGATGCGGGCCACGAGAGCCTCCTAAGGAGCGAAACCTTTTATCTGATGCCTGGTGCAAACAGAAGGGTAAAGCGATGAGGCCGCTTAACGATTGCAACCACGGCATAGGGTATCAGAGAATGGAGTGAGGTTGGGAGGAGTACATGGCAAACGATAGTTGTGGACCAACGCCCGCGCCAAGCGAACCGGTGACGCCGGGAACTCGCATGATTCATTGCGTAAAATTTGGGAAAGAAATGCCCGGACTGGACCGAGTGCCATGGAGGGGTGAGCTTGGCAAACGAGTATACGAGAACGTGTCCAAAGAGGCGTGGAAGCTTTGGGTCGAACACTCGAAGATGATTATGAACGAATACCGGTTGAATCCGATCGATCCCAACTCGCAGAAAATCATGGAAGAGCAGATGGAGCAGTTTTTCTTTGGGGAAGGCGCTAAATTGCCGGAAGGATATGTCGCGCCGAAAGCGAAAGGCTGAAGAAGTCCTCCACTTGAGCCGCCCTGGCTCTCCAGAGAAATTCGGTACCGATCAAGAGTAACGGTTTTGCGCTTTACCGAATGCCCCCCAGCAGATGAACAACTAAAACAACTAAAGTCAGTGAATCTTGCCTGTCACGGGATGCTCTACTGGCAGACGCGGGGTGATGGTGAACTGCAGTTGCGCGTGCGCGGCGCGCAATGCGGTTTCGACCTGGGCCGGTGTTTTTGCCTGAGCAAAAATGAAGCCTAGATAACTGGAGCCATCCGGCCAGACTGCAATGTGGTCATATATCCGCGCCGTAATTTCGATGGATGTTACGCCCGGTGTTTTTTGCGCAGATTCCGTTCCTTTAACCTTTTCCAGGATGCCGCTGCGCGGCACCGGGATCATCATAACGCCTGAAGCAGCCACTTCCCGTTGCGCATCGGCCCCGGGAAGTTCTAACGCGTGGCGTAACAGGAGTTCTTCGAGAGCGATGCGCTCATCGGAAGACGCCAGTTGAAACTGCAAGGACCTCGCGCAAAGGCCGCCGATAGGCCTTGGAGCGATTTCGATGGGCCAGACGCCTGCTTCGTTGATGCGAAATTCCGCATGGATAGGGCCGTGCACGAATCCAAAGGCATGTACGGAGGACTGCAAGGAATGGCGAATTGCGCGTTGTTCTACTTCCGAAAAGCGCGACGGAGTCACATAAATTGTTTCCTCGAAATAAGGGCCTTCGAGCGGATCAGGCTTGTCAAAAATTGCCAGGATGCGAAGAGAGCCCTGGGTGAGGATAGCTTCGACGGCCACTTCCCTGCCTGGTAGATAATCTTCCGCGAGAATTCGATCGAGGTGCGGTTCACGAGTCGCGCGAATTTCAGGAGACTCGAGCAGGCGCTTTATGCGCGTGGCGGCAGCGAGAAATTCTTCGCGATTGTTTGCGCGGACCACACCCTGGCTGGCGGAAAGCGAAAGGGGCTTGAGCACGCAAGGATATTGCATGTCGAGGAAGGCGGGCTCCGGGATGGGAAGGAGGGTGATTTGACGGAACCGGGGCACGGGAAGACCAGCATCGCGAAGGACTTCGCGCATTCGCAGTTTGTTGCGTGCGGCTTCCACGCTGACGGGAAGGTTGTGGAAAATGCCTAAGCCTGAGGCTGCATAGGCTGCGGCTGGGCCGGGGCGATCGCCGAGGACGAGTATTCCATCCACTTGCGCGCCGCGTTGGGATTCGAGAACCGCGTGTGCGGCCTCCTGGGGCGATTCGAAATGGACAGGCAGGGCACGGTCGCGCCACGGATCGTCGAGGCGGTGGCAGCGGTCGGTGACGAACACAAGCTCCACGCCGAGTTTTTTCGCGGCGGCGTCAAAGGCCCGCGTCTGGTAGCCAAGCTTTGCGGCAAAGAGGAGAAGGCGTTTCATGAATGAAGTTTTGCAGCCCAGACTTCAGACGAAGGCTTCGGCTTGGCGGATGGCTTCCTTTGCTTTGGCGATGGGGACCAACTGGTCCCGTGTTGGTTCGGCTCAACAATACCAAGGCTCGTTGAGATAGGGCACGGTGGCGCGAGAGGCAATCCGCGGAATCGCGTTCAATTCGATGCGGCGGTCCGCGGCTAAGTTAGCGGCCTGCCAGATGTGAGAGAAAGTTTCGGTGCGGGTTTGCTTCGCCTTTTCGCTTGCCGCGACGATAACCTGTAAGTCCGACGCCAGTCTGTCCACTCGCGGGTCCGGATTGCTCCAAGGATAGACGAGAGACTGCGGATCGAACTTGCCAACAAGCTGACGAACCTCGGGGAGTTCGAGCAGGCGCGAACCCTCCGGGATTAGAAGGCGAATGGCCAACTGCACCGGTGCGACCGATTCGACCAGATCGAGACGTTGTAATTGCTCGAGCAGGTGGAGATAAGAGTCGACGGTGGTCCAAGGAGTGAAGGTGACGAAGGTCGGCTGAAGCGTAAGCCGTTCCTTTCGGAAAAGTTCCACCACCTTGAAGAAGTCAGCGCAGGTGTGATTTTTCTGGAGCCAGCCGAGAGTGGCATCATCTAGCGACTCGACAGCGGAAACCACGAAAAGGCATCCGCTTTCTCGCAGCGTAGGTAATAAGTCGGCATGTTTGCGCAGATGTTCGACCTTGATCGTCGCGTCGTAAGTGATTTGGGGAAATTCGCGGTGCAGGGATTCGACGATTGGGACCGCGTGGCGCACCGCATTGAAAAAGTCCGGATCGCCAAAGGTGATGTGCTGAGCGCCGGCGGAGACTTGCTGGCGAATATCCGCGAGGACGATTTCTGGATCCACGAGGCGAAACGCGCCATTGTAAATAGGAACGACGGGACAGTGCCGGCAATGGTGCTTGCAGCCGCGACTCGCCTCGGTGTAGCCGACGGTGCGATGCTCGCCGCCGGGAAGGACCAGATGCGCGTACGACTTCAACGGGGGCAGGCCGTGGCGATCAGGAACTTTGAAGCGCAATCGTGTAAGGGAAATGTCTGAAACGGGCGGTTGTGGTTGGAGAGAAGAATGCGGATTCGAAAGTCGATCGGCGAGATCCACGATGGCTTGTTCGAATTCCCCGCTAAAGAGGCTGGTGACGCCGTTCGCATGGAACATTTCGCGGGATATCGCGGCGTAAAGTCCAAACGCGCAAAACTGAGCAGTGGGATTAAGGCCGCGAAGCGTCGGGAACAACTCCAGAGCAAGGCGGGTGGCGGTGTGCATGGGCACATAGAAGCCGATTAGGGCGGCTTCGCGCGCAGCCTGTTCCGAGAGAGGCTCGCGGGAGAGATCGTTGCAGACGATTTCGTGACCGCACTCGCTGAGCCACGCAGCCGGGGAAGCAAGCCCGAATGGCTGGCGGCCCAACTCATACGTAGATAGGAGAAGAATCTTCATTCCTAGTTAGTATAGCGTCCACCGCCGTGCGCCGGGAATTTCAGCTATCATATAGGTCTACGCAATGAGCGAAAGGACAAGAGGATGCCCATCTCCGCAGCAAACTCCTTCGAAACCCGAGACAAATTAAACGTTGGCGCGCAGGTTTTTGAGATACATCGGCTCGAGAAACTGGAGAAACAGGGCCTGGGTCCGCTAACGAAGCTTCCCTTTTCGCTGAAGATTTTGCTGGAAAACCTGGTGCGCTGCGAAGACGGTCGATTTGTGCACGCGGAAGATATTCGTGCGCTGGCAAATTGGGCGCCTGGCGGGCCGCAAAGAGAGACGGCGTTCATGCCGGCGCGCGTTTTGCTGCAAGACTTTACCGGTGTGCCTGCCGTGGTAGACCTGGCAACCATGCGCGAAGCGGTACAGAGAATGGGGGGAAATCCAAAGCGGATCAATCCGCTTTTTCCCGCAGAACTGGTGATCGATCACTCCGTGCAGGTGGACAGCTTCGGGAGCTTGAATTCTTTCGGGCTGAACGCGGAACTGGAGTTTCAGCGTAACGTCGAGCGATACGCTTTTTTGCGTTGGGGTCAGACAGCGTTTCGAAATTTCAAGGTGGTGCCGCCGGACACGGGAATTTGCCATCAGGTGAATATCGAATACCTAGCGCGGGTTGTATGCGCGATGCCCAACGGAAATCGGTTCGAAGCGTATCCGGATTCGTTGGTGGGCACCGATTCGCATACGACGATGGTGAATTCGCTCGGCGTTTTTGGTTGGGGCGTGGGGGGAATTGAAGCAGAGGCAGCGATGCTGGGGCAGCCGCTCTCGATGCTGGTGCCGGAAGTTGTCGGCTTCAAGTTGCACGGACGACTGCGCGAGGGAGCCACGGCGACGGACCTGGTGCTCACGGTCACGGAGATGTTGCGGAAAAAGGGCGTGGTCGGGAAGTTCGTGGAGTTTTACGGCACAGGGTTGACCAGCCTGAGCGTACCGGACCGGGCAACGATTGCGAATATGGCTCCGGAGTATGGCGCAACGATGGGCTTTTTCCCGGTGGATGAGGAGACGCTCGCTTATTTGCGCTTCACGGCAAGGTCGCAGGAACAGGTGGCCCTGGTGGAAGCGTACTGCAAGGAGCAGTCACTGTTTCGTACCGACTCCATGCCCGATCCGACGTTTACCGACACCCTGGAACTAGATCTCGATAGTGTTGAACCCACCGTGGCGGGTCCCAAGCGGCCCCAGGATCGCGTGGCGTTGAAGAACGCCAAGGCGTCTTTCACTAAAGTGATAGAAGGTATGCCGTGCAAGCAGATCGCGGTGAAAGAAAACGGCGACGCGTTCGAGCTTTCGAGTGGCGCCGTGGTGATCGCGGCGATCACCAGTTGCACGAACACGTCAAATCCGTCGCTGATGCTGGGTGCGGGACTGCTGGCGAAAAAAGCGGTGGAACGCGGGCTGCAGGTGAAGCCTTGGGTGAAAACGAGCCTGGCGCCGGGATCGAAAGTGGTGACGGATTATTTGCAGGCTTCGGGACTTATGGCGTATTTGGAAAAACTGAAATTTCACCTGGTGGGGTACGGTTGTACGACATGCATCGGCAACAGCGGACCGCTGCCGGAGGCAATTGGCGCGGCAATTAAGGATAACAATATGGTGGCCGTAGCGGTTTTGAGCGGAAACCGAAACTTTGAAGGGCGCGTGCATCCGTTGGTGCGCGCCAACTATCTTGCTTCGCCGCCGCTCGTTGTTGCGTACGCACTGGCCGGGCGCATGGACATGGATTTGACGACCGAATCGTTGGGAACAGACAGCGCGGGCAAGCCGGTTTTTCTGCGCGAAATTTGGCCGACTCCGCAAGAGGTGGAAAAGACGGTGCGCGAATCGGTTTCGAGCGAACAGTACCGCAAAGAGTACGCGGGGGTGTTCGAAGGCGACGCGCGGTGGAAGGCAATGCCGGTTCCCGAGGGGGATTTGTACCAATGGGATCCCAATTCCACGTACATCAAGCTGCCGCCGTATTTTGATAACATGCCGAAGACCCCGACGCCATTAGCGGACATCCACGGCGCGCGGGTTCTCGCTGTGTTGGGTGACAGCGTGACCACCGATCATATTTCTCCGGCAGGCTCGATTGCGGTGGATTCCGCGGCCGGTAAATACCTGATCGCGCATGGCGTGAAGCCGCATGAGTTCAATTCCTATGGCGCGCGCCGAGGGAATCACGAAGTGATGATGCGCGGCACATTTGCAAATGTGCGGCTGCGCAACCAACTGGCACCAGGCACCGAGGGGAGCTGGACGCTGCATTTACCGGACGGCGAAAAAATGTTTATTTATGATGCGGCGGTGAAGTATCGCGAAGAAGGCGTGCCTCTTTTGGTGATTGCTGGAAAAGAGTATGGTTCGGGTTCCTCACGCGACTGGGCTGCGAAGGGAACACGGCTGCTGGGCGTGCGTGCAGTGATCGCGGAAAGCTATGAGCGCATTCACCGGAGCAACCTTGTTGGAATGGGCTTGCTGCCGCTGGAATTTAAGCCCGGCGATAATCGCGAATCGCTGGGATTGACCGGCAAGGAAGTTTACGAAATTGAGGGAGTTTCCTCTCTGAAGCCGCGGAAAGAAGCGACGGTCCGGGCGACCTCCCCGGATGGACAGGAAAAGCGCTTCAACGTGATCGTGCGCGTGGACACACCGGAAGAGGTTTCCTACTATCAGCACGGTGGAATTCTCCAATACGTGCTGAGGCAGATGCTGGAATAGCCGCGATCAAGAAATAGAACGGGACCATTGCCGGCGTATGCTGCCGAGGTGGGCGCGACCGCGCGATAAACATTGGCGCGTCGTGGATCGCAGATTACAAGGAGAGCAGATGAAGCTAAGGAGCTGGATCTGTGGAATGATCGCGTGGGTGGCGCTGGTTGGAATAGTCCGAGCGCAAGAAAAAGGGAAAGAAAAAGAGAAAGAGAAAGAGCCGGTTATTGCCATCAAGGCCGGCAAGCTGCTCGATCCAGAGACGGGAAAAACCGCGGCAAACCAGATTATTCTGGTACAAGGAAAAAACATAAAGGACATAGGAGGGTCGGTGGCAATTCCGGCGGATGCGCAGGTAATCGACCTCTCCAAGTCCACGGTACTGCCGGGACTGTTCGATGCGCACACACATCTTTGCATGACGGTGATGCCGCAGCGCGATGCAGGGAATTATTTTTTTACGACGTTGGTGGACACGACGGGTTATCGCGCTATTCAAGGTGTGGCGAACGGCCAGGCAATGCTGGCTTCCGGATTTACGACCGTTCGGGACATCGGGAACGCGGGAAATTACGCAGACACGGATTTGCGGCGGGCCATCGAAGCTGGTTGGGTAAAAGGGCCGACCGTCGTCAATGCGGGGATTATCATTGCTCCCTACGGTGGGCAATTTCAGCTGCAACCGGAAAAAAAGGATTTGGCCACGCCGGAGTATCTGTTCGCGGATACGCGCGACGAGATGGTGAAAGCGATTCGCCAGAATCTCCACTACGGAGCGAAATTCATCAAGATTGTGGTGGACGATCAGCGGTACATCTACTCGACCGACGACATCCGCTTCATGCTTGCGGAGGCGCATGCGGATGGCGTGAAACTGGCAGCACATTGCTGGACGCATCCTGGCGCACATAATGCCGCCGAAGCGGGCGTGGACTCGATTGAGCACGGCTTTAAAATGACGGACGACGATCTGGAGCTTGCAAAGAAGAATCACGTGACGCTGGTGGGAACCGAGTTCACAGAACAATTGACAAATGCCGCGGATCATAAGATTTGGGTGGACCGGTTGAAACGCGCGCACAAAATCGGCGTGAATATGGCGTTTGGAACCGACGTAGATGTTGCGCTGCCTGGAGAGACGCGCGGAACGCTGGCGATTGGCTACATTGACAGCTGGGTTGACGCAGGCGTGCCGGCGGACGATCTCCTAAGGGCTATGACTGTAAATGCGGCTCGGCTTCTGGGGGTCGACAATACTCGAGGATTCCTTAAGCCCGGATACGCCGCGGATATTATCGCGGCCCCCGAAAATCCAGAAGAAAATATACAAACACTGAAAAAAGTGACTTTCGTAATGAAGGATGGATACGTCTATAAGCAGTAGGCTGGCGGTTTTGACCTGTATTTTTCCGCGCTCCAATAAGAGGTGAATCATGCAAATGCGTTTCTGGAGAGTAGGCGTGACTGGCGGAATCCTCCTAGTCCTCGGTGGGGTGGGTGCGTCGGCGCAAACTGCCAGCACGGCCAAGGGAAAGGCGGAGACCCGCTCGGCGACGAAGATACCGATCCAACAGTTCAAATTGAAGAACGGGCTTCGAGTTGTGCTGAGTGAAGATCATTCGGCGCCGACCTATTCGATTTGCGTGACCTATGACGTGGGCTCGCGCGACGAGCGAGCTGGCCGAACCGGCTTTGCCCATCTGTTCGAGCACATGATGTTTCAAGGCTCGGAGAAAGTAGGCAAGGGCGAGCACTTCATTCTTATCGAAAACAACGGCGGCGGGATGAACGGAACAACCAATGCCGACCGGACGAACTTTTTCGAAACGCTCCCGACAAACCAAATCGATCTGGGATTATTTTTGGAGGCTGACCGGATGAAGTCGCTCGCGGTCAACCAGGCCAACCTGGACAACCAACGTAATGCAGTGAAGGAAGAGCGGCGCCTGGGCGTGGACAACCAGCCTTACGGCCATACTTCCGAAGCGCTTCTGGGAACTGCGTACGACAACTTCGCGTACAAGCACACAACCATCGGATCCATGGAGGATCTGGACGCGGCTTCCCTAGACGATGTGAAAGACTTTTTCCGCATCTATTACGCGCCGAACAACGCAGTCCTTGCTTTGGTGGGAGATTTCAAGACTGAGGAAGTGCTCGCCAAGATCAAGAAACATTTTGAAGATATTCCTTCGCAACCCGCGCCGGCCCGGCCGGACATGACTGAGCCCGCGCAAGCGGCAGAGCGGCGCAAATCCCTGGAAGACACATTCGCGCAAATTCCGCGGCTAGATATTGCTTACAAGATGCCGGGATATAACCTGCCGGACTATATGTCAGTCAATGTGCTGATGAGCATTCTTGGATCGGGGCAGTCCTCGCGACTCTATCAAAAACTGGTGAAGGAAAAAGAGTACGCAGCGAATGTTTTCACAGGCGCCGGGGCCCGGAGAGCCACAGGACTCGCGCAGATCGTTGTACTGGTGCGGCCAGGGGTGAATCTGGAGGATGTCGAGAAGACAATCTCTGAAGAAATCGAAAAGGCCAGGACAGAACCGGTGGCCGATTGGGAATTGGCAAAGGTGCGATTGAAATACCGGCACGATCATGCAGAACAAATGTCCAGCACCCTCTTTCGAGCGATTCAGCTGGCCTATTACACGGTTGCGTGGAATGACCCGGAAATTGTGAATAGCGAAGAAGCGCGGCTGGACGCGGTGACCAAGGACGACATTCTGCGGGTGGCGAAAATCTACCTGGTGCCCACGAATCGCAGCGTGATTACAACGCTTCCGAAGCCGAAATCAGCTGCCGGCGCTGCCGGGGAAAGGTAAGCGAAAAACATGCATACTCCTTCTTGCGCGTTCATCACTTCGCGGATCCTTGGCACTTTAGGCTTAACTTGCTGCCTTGTTGCTGGCGTCTTGGCGCAGACTCCAGGCGACTCCAAGGCGATGGATGTCAGTAAAGTGGAACGAAAGAACCTGGCGCCTGTTTCGAAGGAAATTTTGAAAGTGAAACTGCCGCGGCCGGTAGAAGCAACGCTGGCAAATGGAGTGACTGTCCTGATTCTGGAGGATCACCGCTTCCCCACCATCACCGTGGATTTCACGATCGATGGGGCAGGCGCGCTGTGGGATCCACCAAGCGAACACGGCCTTGCCGGAGCGACGGCGCAGATGTTGCGCGAGGGCACGGTAACCAGAAACAGCAAGCAGATTAGCGAACAAATCGAAACATTGGGCGCTTCGTTTTTTGCGAGTGCACCCTTCGGCGAAGAAGCCGCAAGCGTGGGTGGTTCGGGACTCTCCGACAATGTGGATACGTGGTTTCCGCTGATGGCTGATCTGTTGATGAATCCCTCCTTCCCTGCTGACGAGTTGGCGAAATTGAAGCAGCGGCAAAAGGTTCAGCTGGTGCAGCAGCGGCAACAGCCGGGGTTTCTTGCTTCGGAGCAGTTCAGCAAGGCGGTGTACGGAACGCATCCGGCGTCCACCATTTCCGCAACGCCCGAATCAATTGACGGCCTGACAAGCGAGAAGCTCGCGAAATGGCACAAGCAACGCTACAGCCCGCAGAACACAATTCTCGGCGTGGCGGGCGACGTCAACCCAAAGGAATTTGTTGCAAAGCTGAACACGTGGCTGGCAAAGTGGCCAAAGAATGAATTTAAGCCCACGCAAGTCCCTGCGACCTCGATGGTGAAGGAACGGCGAGTTTTTGTCGTGGATCGCGCAAATTCCGTGCAGACAACGCTCGCGATGGGCAATATTGCGATTACGCGAACCAGCCCGGATTATCCGGCAATGGTAGTGATGGATCAGATCCTGGGTGCAGGAGCGGCGGGACGACTCTTCCTGAACCTGCGTGAAGCAAAGGGCTACACGTATGGAGTGTACAGCCGATTCGTCGCGGATAAATATGCCGGACCGTTTCGTGCAGGCGGTGACGCGCGCACGGAAGTAACCGAAGGAACGATGACCGAATTCTGGAATGAATTCCGGCGAATTCGAGAGGAAAAGGTTCCCGATACGGAATTGGACGACGCGAGACACGCGGTTGTCGCCGGCTTTGCACTCTCGCTGGAGCGTCCAAGCCAGCTTCTCGATTTTGCAGAAACTCTGAAAATTTATGGATTGCCGGCGGACTACTGGGACAAGTATCCAGCACAGATTTCAGCGGTGAGCGCCGCGGATGTGCAGCGAGTTGCAAAGAAATACGTGGACCCAGAGACAATGCAGGTGGTTGCTGTTGGCAACGCACAGAAAATCGTGCCGGTGATGGAAAAGTACGGCAAGGTGCAGCTCTACGACACGCAGGGAAAGCCCGAGGAGAGCAAGCCAGCAGGAAATTGATTCAGAGCAGCCGATATTGATTGATGGGTCCTTCTCACGTTTAGCGTGGAATCCATCACCGAGGACTCGGGATTGCCTGACATTTGCCATGGTCCCTCCGCTACCAGCCGCAAAATGCGCGGCATTCCAGTCGGGTGACAGCGCGGGAAAACGTCAAACCCAAGAGCAAGCGGCCTCGGAAGGTCGCGCCTACACAGGCTCCGCAGTCAAGCTTACTTCTTACCCGAGTAAGCGCTCAGGTGCGACCTTCGCGTTTTTGCGCCAGGACTAAGCCACGAGGCGTAGGAAGAAGCAGGACGGAGATCAGGCCCTCGGCTTCCATTTTCAACGCGCCTTCACGGACACTCTTCATGGAAGAGCTGGCGTCGTGCATCAAGATCAATCCGTAAGGACTGATTTGCGGCAGAAATTTGCGCACTTCCTGCTCGCGCAGCGGCACATCGCTATCGCAGAAGAGCATGTCAATCTTGCCGGCAACCTGCATCTCCAGACTGGATTCGTTGCGCGCATCAATCCACTTTGCTAGGCCAGATTCAGTGAATCGCTTCTTGGCGGCGTCGTAGACCTTTTTGTCCCACTCACAGGTGATGATGCGGCCGCCGCTGTTTTCTTTGAGCCCTTCGGCCATGCGCAGGGTGCTTAAGCCGGAAAAAGTGCCAGTTTCTACGATCAGCTCCGGTTTGATCGTGGTGACAATGGTTTTCAGAAAATCGAGGACTTCCACTTCGGCGCTCATGGAATCGTACATGTGCCACCGTTCCGGATGCGGACATTCCGGAGTAGGCCGGTGATACTCCGGCTGCAAAATGTCTCCGTGGGTAGCGATGTGTTCGACAATGCGGTGTTCCTTTTTTAGCGTGTGGAATTGGCTTTTAAGACGCCAAAGTAACACCGCGCCAGCTAATATCGACAGCAAGCTGACTACCTGGGCGTTGGACATTCCCAGGAACGAACGTGGATTAATGCGGATAATCTCGACGAGAAATCGCGCGATGCCTGTCAGGATCAAATAATTGCAGAAAATTTCGCCTTTGGCTTTCGGGCCGCGGGTGGCCTTGGAACCCATGTGCCACAAAAGCGCGCCGATTCCGCACCATACGATGAGTTCATAGAGCGGCGTGGGATGGACGCGATCCGTGGTGGGAACGACCCCGTTGGGAAAACTCATTCCCCAAGGAAGCGAGGTGGGCGTGCCGTAGTCGCCGTCGCCGGAGAGAAAACAGCCAATTCGGCCGATCGCGTAACCGAAAGAAGCCGCCGGAGAGCAGGCGTCGAGAAATTCGAGCAAAGGAAGCTTTGCTCTTCGGCCGAGAAGCAGCAAAGCCCCGAAACCGCCGAGGAATCCGCCAAACCACGCAAAGCCATAGCGGCTAAAAAGAAGGTGGAACGGATCTGCGAAAAGCTCCGCCGGGGATTCCAGCAGGTGATAGAGTTTCGCGCCGAGGATTCCCGCGAGACCTGCGATAGTGATCATCAAAAAAGCGTCGGCCTTCATCCCGCGGCGATTGAAATCGGCTTGAAGGATATAGCCCGATGTGATCAGGGCCAGTGCGACCATCAACCCAAAGGTGGGGATGGTGAACGGGCCGATGTGCAGGTATGGAATCATTCGAAAGAGAAACGAAAACTTCTCTAGAAGTATACACGACGCGTGCGATCAGGCAGCGCGGCGGCGGCGATGAAGGAGAACTCCCAGCACCAACCAGATCGCCAGAGAGATCCATTCAGCAGCCGAGAAATGCCCGGGGAAGACAGGCAGCCACTTCATGGCAAGAAGGAGGAGAGAGACGAGTATGCCGAGGGAAGCAATGAGACGAAGCCGCAGACTTTTCTCAACCAGCCAGAACGAAAGACACGCGGCAAACCAGCCAAACGCTGCGGCCATGGAGCCAACCTCGGTGACCGGAACGAGGATGGAGTCGCCGAGGCAAAGGCCGAGGATCGTAGCAATGGAAACCGAAAGGATTGCGAAAGATGGTGTGCGGAATCTGGGATGGACAAAGCTGAGCGCGGGATGAACAGTGCCACGCCGACTGTATGCGAAGAGCAACCGCGTTGTAGCGACAAAGTTACCGTTAAAAACCTGGAACAACGCAACGACGGAGATGGCAAGAATCAATCGAACAACCCAAATGGAGTGAGTTCCTTTCTCAAAGGCGATGGCGGTGGCAAAGCGCTTGCCGGAAAGCTGCTGCCAGGGATAGATATAGGCCACCGCGCCGATTGCCAAAACATAGAAACCGGCGCCAATTAGAAGAGCCATGGCGATGGCTTTGAAGAAATTTTTCGCAGGAAAACCCGGTTGAGCTTCCTCGGCGACTTTTGGGACGGATTCGAATCCGGTAAGGAAATACGGAACGATCTGTAGGGCAAGCAGGATCGAAACGAACGGGGTATGGATGAAATGCGGTTTCAGGTTCGCCGGGGAGCCGCTTGCAGCGCTGGTGAGAACAAGTATTAAGAAAACGGCTAGAACGGAAGTCGTGGCCCAGTTTTGAAACGTAGCGCTGGCGCGAATGCCACGAAAGTTGAGAAAGGCGAGCGAGACTGTTAGGGCCGCGCCTAACAGTAGACGCGGGAGAAAAACGGGCTGGCCCGCGACGCGATACAACTCGAATGTACCCAGCTGGGGGAAAATGTAGGCGGCAAGCTTGCCGACGGCGACGGCTTCCCAGGGGCAAACGATGAAATACGCCAACAGCATAATCCAACCGGTAAGGTAACTGACAAAAGGCGGAAAGACCTGTGCGGTGTAGGCGGCTTCGCCCGCGGCATCCGGCAAGCGTTTTACCCATTGTCCATAAATATAGCCAACAGGTAAGAGGAGGATCCCGCCGATGGCGTAGGCCCACATGGCACCGAAGGGACCGCCGCGCGAAAGCCAGTCGTCCATCAGGACGACCCAGCCGGTCCCAATCATCGTGCCAAAACCTAGCGCGAAGTAATTCCAAAGGCTTAGTTTGCGCGCGAGTTCCGCCATTTAGAGGACGCAGAGCAGCTCGTACAGCAGATTTGCGGCGAGAAGCGATGTTATTTCGCCGGTATCGTAGGGAGGAGAAACCTCAACGAGGTCACAGCCGACGATGTTCAATCCGCGTAGCGCTCGCACGAGTTCAAGAATCTGAATGCTTGTGAATCCGCCGACTTGCGGCGTCCCGGTTCCTGGAGCGTATGCGGGATCAACAGAGTCAATGTCCAAGGTAATGTATACGGGCTTTCCGCGAAAGGCTTTGAGTTGGCGGCGGAAGAGTGCAATGCCGCCGGCATGAAATTCTTCGGCAGTGATCATTTTTATTTTGTGCTTTTTGGCGAAGTCGAAATCGTGCTCGCTGTAGACTTGGCCGCGCAGGCCGACTTGCAAGAAAGTACCTTTCCGGATCAGGTCTTCTTCGATAGCGCGACGAAAAGGCGTGCCGTGGGAGTAGCGGCTGCCGAAATATTCATCCCAGAGGTCGTTGTGGGCGTCAAATTGAATGACGCCGACGGGGCCATGGTGTTTTGTTATTGCGCGCAGCAGCGGCAGGCTCAACGAGTGGTCACCACCAACGGAGATGCAACGTGTGCCCGTGTCGTGCAGCGGCTTCATCTGGTCTTCCACGCGGCGGAAGGTGTCTTCGATCGAGAGCGGGTTTACGGAGAGATCGCCGTAGTCTGCAATGCGATATTTGGCGAAAGGATTGACGTGGAGGACGGGATTCCATCCGCGGATCAGCACGGACTGGGCGCGCACATGGCGCGGACCGAAACGCGGGCCTGGACGATAAGTTGTACCCCCATCGAACGGAATACCGAGCAGGGCGATATCGAGTTCTTCGGGCTGCGTGAGGTGCGGCAGCCGCATGAAGGTCGCGATTCCGCCAGAGCGTGCATGGACGAGGGCATCCAAGGGCTCTGGGTGTGGGAGTCTGTACTTTCTGGGGAGCGCTTTCATGCTGGCGTATGCTAAGTGGGCCTCGCGAGCAAGTCAACGAAGGAACGAACGACGTTTAAGGGTAGTTGCTGTGGGCAGGAAGTTTCTAGAGTACTGCGCTCGCGTTGAGGCCCGGATAATTGACCTATTCCGGCGGCGCGTGAAGGCCTTAGGCCCCAGGATGTTCGGAGGGGGGATCGTCGTTGAACTGATTGCGCTTTTTGTACGCCATCCAGGTAATGGCAATGCAGATAAACATCGGCGGAATGATGAGCATGAGGATACCGCTGCGAAGCGCTTGGATCATCCGAGAGCCAGATCCAGCCGCCTGGGAGTAGCAAAGCGCACAATTTTGCGCGAATGCCAGGGGTGCCGCCAGCAACGAAAAGAGCGGCGCTGCTAACCAATACGAGAGGTTGTTGCACAACTTCATATTTTTTGGCCCTTTCCACGAACCTGAACGGCCGCCTGCTCGAAGTCTATTACTGCAAGGGCCGCATGTGCAAGAGGCGAAAGCTGTCCGACCAGATCATATTCATCATGAGAAGGACGAAGATGGTTACAGGGATAAGGGTTAAGAGCAAGCTACGGCGCTCCGTGGCCAAGTGCATGAAATACATGAGGCCGAGTGCGGCGCTTGCGATGGCCAGCAACAGGAGAATGATGACAAGCGTTAGAGTCGAGAAGTTCTGGAAAGCCAGAAAGACCTCGATTAGGAAGATACCAAGAAGGACAAAATAAACGGGAAGATACTTTCGAATCACATTTCCGGAAGCGCTGGCCGTAGTCATGGTCTCTCCTTTTAGTCCATTGTTAGCGCGCAATGTTGGTCAGATAGACCAGCGGCACTACGAACATCCAAACGAGGTCCACAAAGTGCCAATACAGACCAGTCGTCTCCACATAGCTAGGCGTGAGGCTACCCCTGGAATATTTTGTGGCCACAACGAACATGGCGACCACACCGCTGATTACATGGAGCAGGTGCAAACCGGTTATGGTGAAAAAGGTTTGCCCAAATAAGCCAGAGCCGATGGTAATGCCATGCCTGAACAATTGAAACCATTCGCGGATGTGCAGGCCGGCGAATAGCAAGCCCAGGAACATGGTGGAATAGAGAAAGCGCATGGCCTTGGCTTTGTCGCCAACTTTAGAGGCATCCACCGCGCCGAGCATAGTGAGGCTGCTGGTAATCAGGACAACGGTCATGAGCACGACGTTAATGACGCTGCCAGTCTCAAAGGGGCGCGTCCAGTTAGGCGTCGCTACACGGAGATAGCCGTAACTAAAAAGAAAGGCGCCGAAGGTGACCGCGTCTGAGATGATGAACAGCCACATCGTCAGCTTGCGCGAAGGGATGGCATACGGCGACCCTTCCATCAACGCCCCGGACCCATGCATTGCCGCTTCCGACTCGCTCACAGTTACTCTCCCTTCGTCCCGGCTACAGTTTCACAAGACACAACATGAACAGATAAACCCAGAGAACCCCAATGAAATGCCAATAGACCGCGGTGTTTTCGAACAAGCTGCGACGAAACGTAGAATGGCTGGCCATGAGCCGTCCCAAAAGATAGACAATCGCCGCCACGCCAACCAGGACGTGGAGCACGTGCACAAACGTCAGCACATAAAAGAACGAACTATTGGGGTTAGTTGCCAGGTAGAGGCCAGCAGCGCGAAGTTGTTGCCACGCCATGTATTGCCCAACACAAAAAGCGACGCCGAGAGCGAAGGTGGCCAACAACCAGAGTTTGGCACGGCGAGCGCTGTGCGATTCAATGATGGTGGCTGCGCTAAGGGACCGCCTGGAAATTTCGAGGGTAACGCTGCTTGCCAGGAGGAAAAAAGTGTTGAGGTACAGCACCGACGGCATGAGGATGTGGGTCCAATCCGGGGTGCCCTGCCGCACAAAGAGCGCGCTGGTGAAGGCGGCAAAGCTCATGGTAATTGCGAAGATGCCCACCCAGATGCCACTACGCGAGGCACGGTCGGCGCTGGAACCCACGAAAGACACAGGTACAGCTTCTTTCTTGGAACCAAAGCCCGCTGCTGATTGAACGGTCGAAGCTACCGTAGAAGCCATACGTTCTCTTTTCTCTGCAAAAAAGCTGCTTGGCGCACGGTGGCTCCAAGCCGGTAGTTGCTAGTCGCCGCTTCCGACGATCTGCTCTGGCGAATCCTGCATCACGAAATCGCCTTTGGACCCGCTCACACCATACTGATAAGGGTCGTGATAAACGATCGGATGGCGGTCGCCGAAGTTGTTCCATGGCGGAGGAGAAGGAATCGACCACTCGAGCGAGGTGCAATTCCATGGGTTTTCCGGCGCCGGGGCACCCTTGAAGCGGCTGTAAATCACGTTAAACAGGAAAAGGAACTGCGCCGCACCGGTGATGAGCGCTGCGATGGTCATGTCCTTGTGCAACCAGAGGTAAGGCGCCATGAAATCGTTAACAAACGATTGGTAGCGGCGAACGTTTCCGATCAGGCCTAAATAGTGCATCGGCATGAATATCAGATAGGTTCCGATAAAGGTGATCCAGAAGTGCAGCTTGCCGATTGTCTCGTTCATGTATCGCCCGGTCATCTTCGGGAACCAGAAGTAAGTCCCGGCGAAGACGCCGAACAGCGAGGCGACTCCCATAACCATGTGGAAATGGCCCACCACGAAGTAGGTGCCATGCAGATAGATATCGAGGGACGGTTGAGCAAGGAAGAAGCCGCTGATACCACCGGATACAAACATGGAGATGAAGCCGATGGCGAACAGCGACGCAGAAGTAAGCTGGATTCGGGCGCCATATAAGCTCCCCAGCCAGATTAAGGTCAGGATGGTGGCGGGTATGGTGATGGTTAACGTCGGAAATGAGAACGTCAATGACGACAGGGGGTTCATGCCGCTGACGAACATGTGGTGTCCCCAAACCATGTAACTGAGAAAGCCGATGGACGTCATCGAGTAGATGACGACCTTGGCGCTAAGCAGCGGCTTGCGCATGCTGTTGATCAGAATGTGGGAGACAATGCCCATGGAGGGCAGAATAGCGATATACACCTCGGGATGGCCGAAGAACCAAAACAGATGCTGCCATAGCAAAGGAGAACCGCCGGAATGAGGTTGCAACCGGTCGCTGGCAACGAGGCCGCCCGGAATATAGAAGCTTGTTCCAGCGTGACGATCGAGGATAAGCAGGATGCAAGCGGGGAGCAGCACCGCAAACGCAAGGAGCGCGATGCAGGAGGTGATGAACCAGGCCCAGGTGCAAAGCGGCATGCGCATCAGGGTCATACCTTTTGCGCGCAGGTCTAGTGTGGTGGCGATGAAATTCAACGCCCCGAGCAGCGAGGCGATACAAAAGATCGCAATGGAAATTCCCCAGAGACTGGCACCCCACTGCATGCCGGGCCCCGCGTCCTTACCGACGGCGCTGAGTGGTGCGTATTCTGTCCAGCCGGCAATTGGCGGCCCGTCCGGAATGACGAACGCCAGCATCAGCACCACCCAGGCGAGGAATGTGGTCCAGAAGGACACCATGTTGAATCGCGGGAACGCCATATCCTCCGCGCCAATCTGAATCGGCAGGAAGTAGTTTCCAAATGCGGCGAATGGCGCGTTGGTAAGAACAAAAAAGACCATCAGGGTACCGTGCATGGTGAGCAGCGAGAGATAGTATTCCGGGGTCATGACACCGGCCGGAGCTCCGTTTTTGGAGAGAAGCTCCAAGCCGGGAATCCTCGCGGTCGGCCACACCATGTGAATACGCATCAGCCAGGAGAGGACCATTCCCGTGAAGACCGCCACTAAGGCCAGGGCGTAATACTGTTTGCCGATGACTTTGTGGTCTAGACTGAAGACATGCTTGCGCCAGAATCCTTGCGGCGGAGCATGAACGTGGGCTTGCTGCGCGGACGACTCTTGCATCGAATCACCTCACCAGAGTGAACCAAAGAACGCGTGGAGGAGGGAACGCTCCGTGCGTTGGCAAAGAACTTGAACTACTGCGACTGCTCCTTCAACCACTTGTCGTAATCGTCTTGCGACTTCACGTTCAAATACGCCTTCATATTGTAGTGGCCGAGACCGCACAGCTGCGTGCATACGATTTCGTACTTGCCGATCTTGGTGGCTGTGAAATGGATGGCAAGGTCCAGGCCGGGCACATAATCCTGCTGGATGCGGAGCTCCCGGACGTAAAACGAGTGCCCAAAATCCTTAGCATGCAGCATCAGATTTACTTCCCGGTCCACGGGAATGACCAATTCGCCTGATACGATGTCGTCTCTTGCTTCCGGTTCGTTAGCAGGATCCAAGCCGAAATAGTTTTGATTGCCTTCATCGATTTTGTCCGGATGGATGGTTCCGAACTTTCCATCAGGACCCGGGTAGCGGAAATAGAAGGCGAACTGTTCGGCTTGGGACTGTATCTGCAGAGCATCCGCCTTCGGGGGTACGAAGTAAACCGTGGCCCAGGCTTTCTGGCCGAACGCACCAAGCGCAAGAACTTCCGCGCCGACAATGAGGAAAGCGGCAATGACCACGAGTTTCGCACCGCCTGGCAAATTCTTCAGCCGGCTGTCCGGCTTAAGCCCTGTAAAGGCAAAGACGAAGTAGGCAAGAACAAGCTGGGCGCCGATAAAAGCGAGGCCCGCTTCGAGCATGGTGTCATGAAGCTGCGTGTCGATCAGATGACCGTGGGTGGAGATGTCCTCGGGAAGAGGAAAATAGTTTCCGATGATTGGATAAGCAGAAAGAATCGCAATCAATACAAGTACGACGGCAAAAAACTTCCCCATGAGTCCTCGCCTCTGCCCAAGTCCAGGCATCAACCACTATCAAATTGTGAACGGCGCAGCCGGGAACAAAAAATAAGAGCAAACCGAAATTTAGTAGGGTTTGGCCTTGAATACGAAGTTGACCGTCTTTGCTTCGGTTCCCGAGATCGTCACATCCTGCGACTGATCGCCATAGGACTCGTGCCACGCAGTAATGGTGTACTTTCCCGGGGGAAGATTGGCCAGGCTGAACGCGCCGCCATCTCTGGTTACCGAGAAGTGGGAATTCTTGAGTACGGCAAATGTGCCGTGCATCCAAGGATGAACGTTACACTTCACGGGAATGAATTCGGCCTTATCGTACTTTTCGCTGATCGGCGGGGTCCCGGGAGGCTGCGACTTATTCCACTCTCGGTTCAGCTTCGGCAATGGGTGGATGTTGTGTGAAGTCTGATCCTCGTTGGTAATTTTAAGTTCTTGATTGACCTGAAACGCCAACAGATGCGGAATATACCGGCAGCCTTTTTGGGTGAAGGTGGCTGCGGTGGAAGGCGCCGGCTCGTCGGGAGCGCCTGCCGAAACATAGACGACCACGTTTTCAAGGCTACTCCCCGCCCCAGTAACTACTGTCTCGGCGAGGGGCGGCGATGGGTACATCTTCGCGCACGATGGCTCTTTGGACATATCAATCGGTTTCATCTTCGCGGGCGTGCCTTCATAAGTAACTTTTCCGCTGACGGTGCCACCGCTCGGCCCGGCGACGGCTACTGCCGAGGCCGCAAGCATGGCCAATCCTGCAATGACTGCATGCTTCACTTGCATTCGATTACTCCTCCTAAGGTAAGGGAGTCCCGCCTTACGGCTGGATTCCAGAACCGGTGTATGTATTCTGAACGTGCTTTGCGTTCACGATCTCCCTGCCCTCTTTGGTGCTTTCCCAAAGCGCAAGTTCCGGGCTGCGGTTGTTGTACTGCAAAGTACGCAAATAGTGAACTAGATCCCAGGCGTCTTCCGGCTTGATCACGTCCGCGAAGGAGGGCATCGGTGTGCCATCTACGCCAGTCATGAAAATCCTATACAGGTCCTGGTTGGTCTTGCCGCATTTGGAGCGGTTCGTGGTTGTAAAGTTGAAGGGCCGGATGGGCTGGTCGTTGCTGTCGGTGAGGGTTGAGGCGGAAGGACCGTCGCCTCGTCCTTCCTGGCCGTGGCACTTCCAACATTCGAGCTTCTGATAAAGCTCTCCACCGTGCTTGAGACTTTCCAGCGTCAATTTTGGTTCGGCTGGGATCGGAATGGGGTCGCCGGGCTTTTCCGTTACCCAGCGCGCCGAGAACGTTTTGATAAAGGCAACCAGGTCTGCACGACTCTGCGCAGTCAGGGCGGCCCAGCTCGGCATGTTCGTGAAGTTGAAGCCGCGGACCAATGAGTTATAAAGATCCTGGTCCAGTGGCAAGGTACCGGTCGGAGTGGAGCGACATTTAAAAGTGGCAGCGACGAAATTGCGCGGCTGAGGAGTCAGGTAAGGTGCGTTTTCACCGTTGCCATCGCCGCGTGCACCATGGCAACCCCAGCAGTAGCGATAGTAGAGCGGTCTGCCGGCTTCGGAGTGACCCGTAAGATTTCCGACATGCGATTCCAAGTGCGCCGATGGCTTAGCAGCGGGTTGATCGGCCAGCTGAGCCACGAGACCCGCGGGAAGCATGAGTGCTACTGCGACATTCAAGCAAAGTTTCTTGATGTTCAGCATCATCATTCTCCCTTAGAAGGCGAAGTCAAACCCGAACAACAAGCTGCTGCTTGTCTGGTCCGTGAAGGTGACCGGGGAAGCGCCTTTCCGCCAAATAGTTGCGTACTCCGCGTGGTAGGCAAAACCCGCGCGACTGGAGATGAATGGGTAGTAGCGCAATCCGAAGGTAAGCACGTCGGCGTTGCCGAGGTTGGAAGGATTGGTGTCAAATGATTGCTGGGACATGCGCACCAATTCATAGCGATTGGTCAAGACCAATTGCGGGTTGAATGTGTAGTGGCTCTCGAACAGGCCGCCGTTCCAAGAGGGCGCATGAGCACCTGTCGGCAGCGGCTGGTTTGCCGCGGTATTGGTACCGAGGAAGGCGCTGTCCGTTCCGTGGAAGAAGATCGTAGTAATATCAAGCTTCTTGATGTACCACATTCCGATCAGGCCGTAGCGCTGGAAACCTTTGTTCCCAATGCCCGTGCCGGCGATGCCTGGACCCCCGTTGGTGAATTGAAAATAGGTTGGCGCCTGTCCGAGGTAGGCAAACGCACCGACGCGCTGCAGACCGAGGCTGCCCACTTCGAAAGCCTGGCTTGCAGCGAGGTAAGCGTTATAGCCACGACTGGTGGGGAGGCCGGGCTGGCCATCGCTCGAGGAAAGCACCGAGGCGGATACGCGCGTGCGGTCGTTTTTCGAGTGTCCCATCCACTCCAAACCCACTTGGTTGTCGCCAATTCCGAAGGTATAGTTTTCGGTGACGCCGGGCGATACGAAGGGCTGGAAGTGATAGTTCGTATACACGCCGGAAATGTTGGTCAGGGTTAAAATGCGCTTTTCGGACAAGAGATTATCGAGCTCAAATTTGCCCAGCTTGACGTTCAGCCAAGTGCTACCGAGCAGATTGTCAAGGCGCGCCCACACCGCCTCAAAGTGGAAGACGGCTGTATTGTCCGAGGAAGGCAGAACATAAAAAGAAAAGTCCTTGGCCAGGGTTCCCGCCGTGTGGAAGTCCAGTCCGGTCCAGTCGAACCCGTGGGTGGTCACCTTGGCTTCATTCCCACCGAGGCCGTTCGAGCCGTCGACTTGCACCTTATCCGTGCTCTCGCGGTGCCAGATGGGGGTAATGCGGAAAGTGACAGGCCAATAGGCGGCTTGCTGGAAAATGGGGGCATCGCGGTCGTTCCCCATCTGGTAGCCGTTATCTTTGAATTGTTGGCCAAATGGACTCAGCATCGGCCAGCCCAGGTGGCAGGCCGAGCAAGGCATGCCGTATTTCCGCGCAAAAGCGGGAAGGGCAGCTGCAGGTTGGCAAGTCACGAAGAGTAACGCGAACAAGAAAAAGATATGGAACAGAGCAGCAGGCAACCCCTTGCCGTGGCTCCTTACTTCCGAGGAACACCACCAATGCATACTGCCTCCTCTAAACGTCCGGCAAAAAACGTCGAGTAGACAACTAGAGTTTTTTCAAACAAACGCAAAAGGGGAGAAGGTGTGAGAACTTCCTCGTCGACGCGTTCTCTCCCGCCTGGAGAAAGGGAAACGGCCTAATGTAGGAGCTCTAGCAAACCCGCGAAAATCGCATGTAGCTCTCCGTCAAAAGAGCCAAAATGAAATTTTCGGTCCCTGAACCGAGGGGGATGCTACTCCCAATTGAAACGAGAATGCAAGGTCTTTCTTGTAGGGATGCAAACAATTCATGGAGGCCAAGTTCTGGTACCGAGATTTTCGGTTGTAGCGGCGATGGGAATTTGACATTCAACAACTAATGGGGTTAACACAGTGGTGATTATTGGTAATGCCGTGTTCGCTCTCGTGAGGATATGAAGCAACCGGAATTCCATTCCTGGAACTCGTATCGACGGGTTGTATGCCTTGCGATAACAGCGTGGGCGCTGGCAATCGGCAGCTCATCTGCTGTCTCGAAAGAAAAAGAAACCCTCCCATCGCCGGGCCTGGTGCGAGAATTCACTGCATCGTTGGACGAGGTGCGTAAAGCAATATTGGACATCCAACACGACCAGATCATCCATGGAACACTTATGTTCGATAAACAACCTATTCTCACTGGCGCCGAGGCGGTTGAGCAGACTGCGCTCTTCGAACCTTGGACCGGCGAAGGGACCGTCTATTACAAAATACGCTCGAAGGCTGTCGCGCCGCGTCATTTTGTGGAGAGTGCGGACCAAGGGACTATCGGTGTCCGTTACGTGGTCATCCCGGCGAGTGGAGATCGGGTACGAGTCCGAATTGACGCGGTTTACATTGAATCCTTCCACCATATCGTACATCCCTCGGATGGCACGGTAGAAAAGAGCGAGATGAAGGAGATCAAGGATCGGATTGATTCCGCGCAACAAGCCACAATGGAACTGGCAGAAACAAAACGGCGCAAAGAGAGCGCCGAACTCGTGCGTCAATCTTATGTGCGGCAGCGCGAAGACGAAACCACCAAGTTAAGTTCGGGGGAATCTGAGGAGCAAAGACTCAGGGTTCAATTAAATGAATTGCGCCACGAACTGGAACGGCGGGTAAAAGCGCCGGGCGCGGATTTGAAGGCTGCCCCATTCCAATCCGCCGCTACCCTCAAGCCTCTTACCGCATATACGGAATTGGTGGTCTTGATCATTACACCGAATTGGCTGGGCGTCGAAACCCCGGAGGGGCAAAGGGGATGGATTCCCACGGATCGGCTGGAACTGTTGCCTTGAGGCGTTCTCGATCGGCACTTTTTCTCGCCCCGGCAATGCTTTTTTGCGTTTCTTGTTCGTGCGCATTCGCACAGAACCAGAGCGTGCCCTATGCGCGAAGCTTCCATAAATCAAAAGCGGATGTGGAGCAGGCCTTCAAGGACCTACAGGCATATTCGGGACAAAAATTGCCGCTACTGGATGGGTTCGTTGCTGCCGGCGATCAGGCGTTGGACCGATACGAGCGTGGCTTCTACCAATTTTCTATCGAGTTGCTTCCTGGCGAACCGGGTTCGACCTTGGCGCGGGTTACGGCAAAAATCACGGCCTGGTATGCAGACCGCGACGTCGCCAAAGCTGGGTATCGTGTGCTGCCCTCCAATGGTCGGCTGGAATTGGACCTTCTGGACCGCGTGGAAGAAAAGTTGAGCGGCAAAAAAGTCTTTTCCCCTATTACAACGCGGCCTGACCTTCAAGCACCCAGCCCTAAATTGGATCTTTCGGGGGCGCCAGGTGCGGCCACTTCACGCGTTCCCGCCGAGACCACGCGAACTCCGGATGAAGTAACGGCCTTGCGAATCAAGCGTGAACAGCAGGATAGGCGGGTGCAAGAACTCTCCGGCGAAGTGCGGAATCTTGAGGAAATCAAAAAAACTCAGGCGCATCCGCAGAACCTGGTGTTGGTGCGAAATAATGCAACGCCGGTTTATTCGCGCGCAGCGGAAGGTTCGCGAGTGCTTTTTCAGGCGTCTTCGAAGGATGAATTCGAGTTTTTGGATTTTGAGGATGAGTGGATACACGTCAGCATTTCAGGAGATTCCCGCGGATATTTACGGCGGAGCGCGGTAGAACTGCCGGAATATCTGGCTGCTAAGCTGGCCGTGCATTCTACAAGCATGGAAGAAAAATTTCCGGCCTTTAGAATCGAACGTGAAGAGGACGGAACTTTCCCTGGAAGCTGGGAACCGCTGAAGGGGAAGCCAGTGAAGATTTTCACCGTGCAGATCGTTTCGCAAAACCCTAAGGAAGCGGAAGGAGTTGTTCGATTAAAATATGCGCTGGCCCTATTTCAGAAAGGTGCAAACAGACCTCCATCAGAGAGTTCGGGTTCGGCTGGAGTGGTCGTCATTTTTGATTCAGCAGATGGCGGGATAGTCGGCGCAGTCTGGGAAAATATTCAGAAAATTTCCTCGGGCGCTATGAAGGAAGATGTTTTTTGGGTGCAGAGCTATGTCGATCCACCCGAGGCGTTTCAGCTGACCAAAGCGAAATGAAGAGTTGGGCAAGTCCACGCAAGAATTTTACCCAGCCGAAGACACGAGAAATCTAATCGCCCATGCTTTAGTTGTTCAACTTTTTGGGGTAGATTCACGAACCACTAATTCCGCCGCGATTCTTCGGCGGACAACTGGAATCGCTTTCTTCTGTGCCGCAGCATCGATCGCTTCCAGAGCCAGCGCGGCGCTCATGGCACCCATCGCTTCCATCGGTTGGCGTATGGTGGTCAGAGAAGGAACCGAGAGGCTGGCCTGTGCGATATCGTCGAATCCTACGACCGCGCAATCTTCCGGCACGCGGAGGCCTTTCTTTTTCAGGGCACGCACGGCCCCCAGCGCGGTCAAATCGTCATAGGCCATCAACGCCGTAAAACTCTTGCCCCGCTGCAAAAGTTCCGCGGTCAATTGCGCTCCAGCCTCGAAACTAGAATTCGCGTCCAGCGACTCCGGAAGTTCCGCGACGCGTTTGGAATCCACGGTCAAGCCCACGGATTGGGCAAACGTTCGAATTCCCTTCCAGCGTTGACCGCTGCTGCTCAATGCCTTGGGGCCACGAAGAAAGGCAATTTCCCGATGTCCTAATTGGTGCAAATGCTGTAAGGCGAGCGCTGCGCCTCCTTCGTTATCCACGGAAACGGTGCTGATATTTTCGGTTCCGAAGGAGCGCCCGGCGATCACTGTGGGGACCTGCTTGGCGGTTAAATCAGCTAGCAACTTGATATCCGTGACCAGCCAGTTTGCGATGACGATGAGTCCTTCCACGCGGCGATCCAGAAGCATTTCGAGATAGCGCTCGAACCGGTGGGATTCATTGTGCGCATCGGTGAGCAAGCACAAATAATTGGCCTGGTAAAGCGAGTTTTCGATGCCTCGCAGAATTGGGGTGCAGAAAGGGTCGTTTATATCGAACAACATTACTCCGACGATGTTGGAGTGCTGGCTTCGCAAGGAACGCGCAAGGGGATTGGGACGATAGCCGAGCCGCCGAGCGGTGGTTTCTATTTTCGTCTTGGTCTCGCCAGGAATGTAGCGTGCAAGTGGTGCGTTATTGAGCACGATGGATACAGTCGAGGCGGAGTACCCGCATTCGCGCGCGACATCTCGAATGGTGATTACCCCTTTTCGGGCCATCAAGTGATCCTCATTTGTCACCCGGATAGGAATAGCGCAACTTGCCCGGCAAACGATCCGAACGCGCGCGAGTGTTGTATTCGAGCTGATAACGAAGATGGTCGTCGTCGGCTGGATAGCCCTTGCCTTCCGGGTACGGGTAGGAGGCGAGTCCGTGGCGAGGCAGAGGTTCTACCGTAAAAGCATGTGCGGCGTAAAAATCGAGATCCTTTTCGAAGCCATTGGCGTAGAAAAAATAATCGCGTACCCATCCGGCGGGCAGCACGGGAAGTCTTGCGGGATCGAATTCGAGCTTTATTCCTTCGCCGGAGCCGAAGACGGCGAATTTCTCGTCCGGCGACTCAAGCAAGGACTTTACGTCGCCGAAGCGCGTGTAGGTTCCTGCCGCGTGTGCGTAGGGACCTGTCGGGCTCAGGCGCCGGTAGGAGTAGACGGTGTCACTGGCAGGATGCAACCGTATTTCCTGCGGGTAGCCGAGTGCGGCGAGTTCTGCCTGAGCCAAGGGAACTTCGGTCATGCGGGTATCTGGCAAATCGGGAGTCTGGTCGATGCGAATCCGATCCCAGTAGATTTTCAGATTGGTCACAATACGGATGCGGCGCGTTCCCGGCGGTATTTTCCCGGAGAGGTCAGTAACCATGGTGCGCGCAAGGCCCGCGGGAAAACCCATATCTTCGACCACACGAATCCACTTTCCGTTGGTGTTTTGAGCTTCTACATACGGCGCGATTACTTTTATGCCAGCCTGATCGGCCGCGTACATCGAAGTGGCGGTGAAGTAGTCCGTATAGCCATCGAGCAGAAGCCGCAAAGGCTTCTCGGATTGCCAGGCACCTAAATCCAATTCGATCCAGTGGAGTTTCGCAAAGCCCGCGAACGGAAGTTCCCCATACGATGTGACGTAGCGGCGGTCCCGCTTGGTGAGCAGCGGCAGAACATTCTGTCCACGATCATCCCAGGCGCCGGCGGGTAGTGTTGCGTTCCGCGTCGCAATCACACGGAAGTCGGGAAATGGCGGCGCGCTTAGGAAGCGTTCGTTTGGGTTGATTTCGAAGCCGGCAGGATGATCCACGGCGAGCAGACGCACCTGATCAAGATAAACAGTCTCCTCCATTGGCTCCATAAATCGAAAACTCAGTAGTCCATTTTTCTCGTGGACGCTTTTTGCGGGCACTTTCAGGTATTCGTCGGGGTCCGGAACATCCCGTTCGCCCGGTGCTACCCAATGGCCAACAACGCCCGGCCCAATCATGTCCGCGATGAATTCGTACTCCTTGCCATTCCAGGAAAAGAGTATCGGGCAAGAGCTTCCGCGGCGATCCAGCTCGCCGATTTCCTGGATTTTCTGTGCGGCAAGCGAAATTTCATCCTGCGGCACGCCCGTTGGCCATAAAAGCCGGACAACATCCACTTCCTTTTCGCTGCCGAGGCCAATGAGTAAGGGAGCGGAGCTTTGACTCAAATAGCTGGAACCGCCGGCGATTTCCCACTTTTGATAAAGCGCGCCGGCATAAATTTCAAGCTTGGTGCCGATAGAGCTCTTATTGTCGTTGAGTGCCTTTAAGCTGAACTGGATCCAGTGATTTTTGTTGGCGCCAAAATTTTGCAGCAGCACCGGTTGCCCCTGCGCGTCTGTGACGATCAGGTCCGGGCTTCCGTTCGATCTCAGATCAGCAATTGCGACGGCACGTGGAGCTTTGAATTTCACTTGGTCCAGCTTGACCGTTTTGCTGACATCCGCCCATCCTGCATCGCCGAGGTTTCGAAGCAGCCGAAGCTCGCCCCCGCTTGTAGACTCGCCGACCGCCGCAAGATCGAGCCAGCCATCGTTATCGTAGTCCACCGAAATAAGTCCCCAACCCTGCTTCCATCCCAAGTCCGGAAGAGAAATGCGTTCGAGCCGCTGCCCCTGCACGTTCCGCCAAAGACTGAGGCCGGGTGTTCCGGAGTGAGTGAAGGCCAGATCCATCCAGCCGTCTTTGTTGAAGTCGAATGCAATCACGCCCGTCGCCGGCGGCAGATTTTCTTTGGAGAAATCCAGACCGGCAAGAGCGGTGAACTTTCCTTCGCGCGGATTTAGATAAACAGCCGCGCCTGTCGGGCCTCCCGCCAAAACAAAATCAATCGCGCGATCGTTGTTGAAATCGGTGACTGCGACGCCGCCCCCTGTCGCAGCAACGCCGAGCCCTGTTTCCTGCGAAACATCGGTGAAGGTGGAATTTCCATTGTTCCGCCACAGCCGGTTTGTGCGGGCTCCGGCGTCCACCATCTGTGGCGAGGTCGTCAGGTAGAGATCCAGATCCCCGTCGTGATCGTAGTCCACGAAAATGGGCGCGACGCACCCTTTCTGGCGACGAATTCCAACTTTTTCCGTAACGTCGCTAAAGTTGCCGTTTCCGTCATTGTGGAACAGAGCTACGCCATCGGCTTCACATACGGCGAGATCCACGTGGCCGTCATTGTCGAAATCACCGGCAGCGCAACCTAATCCGCTACTTACCGTGGTCAGGCCGGATTTTGCTGTTACATCTTCAAAATTTCCATCGCCAAGGTTCTTCAGCAGGCGACTGGCTCCCTTTCCTGCGGACACGAGAAACAAATCGAGCTTTCCGTCGCCGTCATAATCGAGAAGACACGCTCCGCTGTTTTGACCGACCATCTCGGAGTTCATTGGTGGAGAAAGATGTTTGAACAGCGGATCCGCTTGGTAATGAACTGGAATCGCCACGGGAGCAGCCGTACTGCCTCCAGGAATAAATTCCGCCAGGGAATATTTACCTTGGTCGCCGTAGCCTGCACCGAACGGCGTGCCGAGGTGCTCGGTCGTAATTTTCTGGAAGCGTTTCATCGCCTCTCGCGCGGAATCGGCATCGCCCTTTCGCTGATATGCACGCGCAAGACCGAATTGCGCGGAGGCATGGTAGAGCGCAAGTGCCAAGGCTTTCTGGAAGGCGGCGATGGCCTGGTCGTAATGCTGCAACTGGGCATTCAGAAAGCCTTCGAAATAAAATGCGTCCGGTTCCTGGGGAGCAATTTTTTCAACGTGTTTGAACGCCTCAATCGCTTTTTCTTGCTCGCTCAAATCCTTGTAGACGAGCCCCAGGTTGTACCAGGCATAGGGGTCGTTGGGAAGTTTTGCGGCGGCTTCTTCGAGGGCTGCTCGTGCCTGCTCGAGTCTTTGCTGTGCAAGCAGGGAAATTCCCAGATTCATCTTGGCGGGCGCAAAATTCGGATCGGCGGCGAGCGCCCGCTCAAAATATTTTTGTGCCTCGGCAGCTTTTTGCTGATTCAGGTAGGCTACGCCGAGAGTATTCAGGCGCAGCGCTTCGGCAGAGGCCGCGGCCCGGGCTGCAGCGCCAACGGAACGCAAAGAATGCGCAGCCTGGAGAATGCCAGCGGACAAAAACCCTGCTGCGAGCAAAACGAAAAAGCAGTAACACAGAAAGCTCAACCGCTTCTGCCGAACTGTCCTGGATGTCATGAAGGTTGAATCTTTCTGAATGTGTGGCGCAAGAATCGGACAGGCCCCACTTGCGCTTCCCTTGATTTTCTGGGGTAGCCCCGCCATCGTCAACCGATTTTATACTGGGATATGGAAAGGTGGCTTCCGGATCGCTTGACCGGAGTGGAGCGGGGGATTAGCTTCGTGTAGCCATACATGACATTGTCTCCTTACTCCACAATTTCCGAAACGATCGAACGGCTCAAAAAGAAAGAAATATCAGCTATTGAGCTGGTAAAGACTCATCTGGAACGCCTCGAGGCGTTGCAACCACAGCTAAATGCATTTGTGCATGTGGATGGCGAGTCTGCCATGGCACGCGCGCGCGCCATGGAGTCAGCCATTCTGCGCGGCCAACCACTTGGCACCCTGGCGGGTATTCCGCTCTCGATGAAATCGAATATCGATGTCGCCGGCTGGCCGTGCCCCGCTGGTTCGCTGCTGCGCAAGGACTACATTCCTTCGATCAATGCGGTGGTCGTCGATCGACTGGAAATGGAAGGCGCGATTTTGCTCGGCAACACCAACGTTCCGGAATTTCTGATGTCGTACGAAACCGACAGCTTTATTCAAGGCAAGACGTCGAACCCATGGAATTTGGCGTATTCGGCAGGCGGCTCAAGCGGAGGAGAGGCTGCCGCAATCGCCTCCGGATGTTCGATGGGTGGGGTCGGTAGCGACGGTGGAGGGTCCATTCGCGCCCCGGCGCATTCTTGCGGGATCTGCGGGCTGAAACCGACACCGGGCCGCGTAAGCAGCACAGGCCATTTTCCGCCGGGCGCGGGAGCGCTCGGCTGGATCGGGGTGGTGGGTCCTATGGCGCGGACCGCTGCGGATTTGCGCCTACTTTTTGAAGTAATCGCGGGTCCTGATCCCGGCGATGCGCTCTCTGCGCCGGTTCCGATTCGTCGAGTCTCTCCAGGGCAAATCCGGGGTTTGCGCGTGGGAATTCTGGACAGTCCCGGCATGGGTTCGGCATCTGCAGATAGCACGGAAACGGTTCGCAAAGCGGCAAAATTACTCGCCGGGCTTGGCTGCAAGGTCGAGAGCGTCCAACTGCAGAAGCTCGACCGCGCGATCGAGCTCTGGTGGTTTTTCTTCGGCTCGGTACTTGGACGTCTCATCCAGAAAACCACACGGGATAAGGAAAACCTGCTGAGCCCGATGTTGCGTGCCTACTTGGAAGTCGCCTTGGAGGGGCCCGATGTGACATTGGAGTCGTTTCTGGCCGCCTGCACGGAACGCGATCTACTGCGAGCGGATGTGATGCGGCAAATCGGCGAGAACAGGATTGTGCTCTCTCCTGTTTCTACCGAACCGGCTTTTCGCAACGGCGAAGGAAATTTCCGTGCCGGCGCGGCGCACAACTTCCGCGACACCATGCGTTATTGCCAATGGCTGAATTTACTGGGATTTCCAGGGCTATCCCTGCCGATGGGTCAGTCGAGAGAAAACATGCCAATAAACGTCCAATTGATTGGGCGGCCGTACGATGAAGAACGGCTGCTGGCAGTTGCGGAGTTAGTCGAAAGCGTGCGAGGCCCGTGGCAAGCTCCGCCAATTTGAGTTGATCGGGCTATTCAGTGTTGCGACTCTGTGACCTCTGGACTGGGAAGTATTTTTTCTCGCCATTTCTCGCGCTCTTTGTCCAAGTCCGCGTCCATCAGCTTCTTTGCGCTCGTGAATTCCGATTTGGCCTCCTCGCTGCGTCCCAGCTTCTGGAACAACTGCGCGCGTAGGAAGTGGACCTTGTCGCTCTCCGGTGCCAATTTCAGGGCTTGGTCCGCGGCCTTCAGTCCATCCTCGTACTTCTCCTGTTTCTGGTACAGCTTCGCTAGGCCAAACCAGACGCCAGAGCGGCGCGGATCGCGCTTGAGCGCCTCTCGAAATGCATTTTCCGCCTCGGCTTCGCGCTGCCCTTGCGAATAAATCTTTCCAAGCTGGTAATAGCTGTCGGCAAGGTCGGGATCGATCCTCAAATCTTGAAGAAATTCTTCTTCGCTCTTTTGGGGCTTACCCAACTCCTCATAAGCAATGCCAAGGTTAAAGTGTAGAAAGGGCAGATCGGGATTTGCGGCAGCGGCCTTCTGAAACTCATAGAGAGCTTTGTCATATTCCTGGTGCTGCAGAAAAGCCTTACCGAGAATGAGATGAAATTCGGGGGAATCTCCGCCAACTTCAAGCAGGCGGTTCATGGCCTTCTCGTCGAGATCCTTTTCAGTCGCTTTGTTTGCGGCGATTCCGAGAACGTACAGGTACATCACGTCACTCGAGTGCTGGTTCCACAAAGGCTGAAGGGTCTTCGTCGCTTCCGAAAAGTGATCGCTGAAGAGTTGGCTCATCCCGAGTAGATAGCGAGCCTGTTCCGAATCTGGCTGATCACGGAGCACGCTTTCCAGCGACGGAATCGCAGCCGGATAGTTGCCGCGCCGGAATTCCACGAGCGCGATGTTAAGCCGGATGCCAGCAACTTTCGGCGAAAGTGCTTCTGCCTTTCGCAGGCGGTCGAGTGCTTCTTCCCACTTCCGTCGCCTCATAGAAATTACGCCAAGATTGGCATAGGCGGCGCCTGACTTTGGGTCAGCCGCCAAGACGTGTCGAAAGGCGTTCTCGGAAGCGTCCAGGTCACCTTGCTGAAGCGCTTGCTGCCCTTTCTGAAACCAGGCTTTTGCACTGGCTTCGCCCGGTTTTGTTTTCTGACCGTGCGCAGCGAAAGACCCAGCTGTGCAAAGGCAAACGATGAGGAAAATTCGGCCGCTCTTTGTGGGATTTCGCATGAACAGCCACCAGTTTCCGCCAGGAACAAGCAGATCGGCAAGCTATCTCGGTTCAATTCCTCCGGCCACGCGCCGGAGTGCAGGGTTGGTGGTCCTGGTTCTTGGCCAGGATGACACGGAACTCTTGCTTCAATGCAGTATGATTTTGCACTTGACACGCTCAAAAGATTCCTTTATTAATCCGATTTAATAGAATATTCAGGGTGCTTATCGGAGTGCGTCGAGGACCGGGGAATGGTTGCGGGTGGCCTCACCCTCAGACAAGTTCGTTGATCTTTGTTGCAGGCCCGTCTTTTCTCCGCGCAGCAGTGCTGGTGTCTCAAGAAGGATATCTTTGTGGAGGATTTTCGTTATGGCGCACCACATTCTTTCGGCTTGTAAGAACGGCATACAAAATTTCGGCTGGCTGGCATGCTTGACGCTGCTGCTCCTTCTTCCGGCCGTGGCCAACGCGCAAACCAGCGGGCTGATCAGCGGCACGGTTACGGACAAGTCCGGGGCAGCGGTGGTTGGCGCCAGAGTCGTCATTGCGAGTACCGGCGGAAACTTAACCAGAACGACCGAGACAAACGGCGATGGCGTGTATGTGGCGGCTTCTTTGACGCCGGGGACCTATAACATCACCGTAACTTCCAAAGGTTTTCAAAAATTCGAAGCGAAGAACTTTGTGCTGGAGGTCGCGCAGAAGGCCCGCGTCGACGTGGTGCTCACCGTCGGCCCCGTCACCGAAGAAGTCATGGTCACCGGCGAAAACGTAGCGCAGGTGGATACCCAATCGTCGGAAATCGGGAGCACCATCACCGGCAAGCAGGTGCAACAGCTGGAATTGAACGGACGGAATTTCACGCAGCTTGTAACGTTGGCCCCAGGGGTGGTCAATCAGACCGGCCAAGATGAAGGCAAGGTGGGAATCGCAGGCAACACCCAGTACAGCATCAATGGCGGTCGCACCGAATACAACAATTGGGAACTCGACGGCGGCGACAACATGGACAATGGGTCGAATACGAGCCTTAACGTCTATCCTAATATCGAAGCCATCGCCGAGTTTAAAGTTCTGACCTCGACCTACGGCGCGCAGTACGGGAAGAGCGGTTCGGGCACCGTCGAAGTCGAGACAAAGAGCGGAACGAATCAGTTCCACGGAAGCGCTTTTTACTACGGCCGTAACGATTTCTTCAACGCCAACTACTGGCAGAATGCCGGCCAGGGCGTTCGCCGTCCGTCCTATAAGAAGCATGATTGGGGTTATACCGTTGGCGGCCCGGTGTATATCCCTCACTTGTATAACAACGAAAAGAAAAAGACATTTTTCTTCTGGTCCCAGGAATGGCGACGCGAAATTCAGCCAGGGACAACGATTTCACAGAACGTGCCTTCCGATGCCGAACGCGGTGGCGATTTCAGCGATGTATGCCCTATTTATACGGGAGCGAGTTTCAATCCAACCGTCTTTAAAGATTGTCCCTACCAGTCCTTGACCACCTCCACCTCGGCGGTACCGTTCACCAACAACAATGTAGTTGTCGGCAATCCTAATTTGCCCGGAGGGATCTCTTCGACGGCTACAGCGCTGTTGACTTTGATTCCGCATGCGAACGGAACCTTAGGAAGATACGCAACCGGCCAGGCAGCGGGGAATCCCCTTCCTGCCTATATCGTCAATCCGAGTTACCCGACACATTGGCGTGAAGAATTGATCCGCGTGGACCACAACCTGACGGACAACCAGCGGCTCACCTTCCGCTACATCCACGATACTTGGGGCACCATCAATCAAGGACCCCTCTGGGGCCAGCACAACAACACATTCGATAACACCAACACGAATTTCGCCGGCCCGACAACCAGCTTCGTGGCGCGGTTGACCTCCAACTTCACGCCGTCGCTCATGAACGAGTTCGTCGCAAGTTACACCGATGACCACATTTTCCTGACCAATGTGAGCAGCACCGTAAACCTGCCGGCAGGCGGGATCGACCTGGTGCCGCTGTTCAACAATGGACTTGAAAACAAGATTCCCGCATTTTCCGTCGGCAATACGGCAGGAGTTGCCTACGGCTCGGGTGGTTTCTCTGTGGATACGGGCTACTTCCCTTGGAGAAACGCGAATCCCACCTACACCTATCGTGACATTGTCACCAAAATCATCGGCAACCATACGCTGTTCTTTGGCGGCTATTTCGTTGCCGCCCAGAAGAATCAGTCATCCTCGGTGGATCCGCAGGGGCTGCTTAGCTTCGCAAACAATAGCCCGAACACGAGCAGCAATCCCTTCGCGGACCTGCTTACGGCCCGGATTGGAAGTTATGCGCAGGATCAGAGGAAACTTTACTATTATGATCGCTACAAGATTTTTGAGCCTTTCTTCCAGGACGACTGGCGCGTCACCAAGAAACTGACGCTGAATCTCGGCCTGCGCTGGAGCGTCTTCGGCCGGTACCAGGAAAAGAACAATCACGAATTCGGGTTCTCCATCGCGGCTTTCAACCCGGCTGCCGCACCTGCATTTTTCGCCTTCAATGATCCCAATAATTCTCAATTGCTGAATATTGGGCCAGGCCAGAGCCTGTTCAATGGCTTGGCACAGTGCGGTGCTTCTTCCACAAGCGTTCCGGGCGTGTCCCCCGCACCGACAGGCTGCATGCACAACAAGTGGATCAATCCTGGTCCGCGGCTTGGATTTGCCTACGATCCCTTCGGCAACGGTAAGTGGGCCATCCGCGGAGGCTACGGAATCTTCTTCGAGCACATGAACGGAAATGAGGCGAACGCGGAAGCGCTTCAGTTCAGTGCTTCTCCGCTCGCTTCCAACGGCAGCGTGAGCGCGGTAACAGGCTACGCAAACGTCGGTGGCTCAGCTGGGCCAGCAGGTCCGCCCAGCCCGCTTGGCGCGATTTCCATTCCCGATCAGGTTCAGTGGCCGTACATGCAGCAGTGGAACTTGGGCGTGGAACATCAGCTTCCCAGCAACATCCTGCTCTCGGTTGCCTACGTGGGAAGCAAAGGCACGCACCTCAGCCGGCAGTACGACCTGAACCAGCTCAGTGTTGTACCGGCTGCCGACAATCCCTACATCGCCGCTCGTCTTCCAATCACCTCCACGGATTGCGGGAGCTTCGTCGTGGACGGAACCGGCCTCCCGGTTTCCGCCACTATCAGCAATGGAGCAAGCGTCACCGGCCAGGCCGCCCGGAATCTTTTCATCGCGTGCGGCAACGCGGCGGCCAATTACTACCGCAAATATCAAGGCTACGGAACGATCACGCGCATCGAGAATTCTGCCAACTCCATCTACAACTCGCTGCAGATTTCGGCTCGCCGCAGCATCGGCGACTTGACCGTCAGTGCCAGTTACACGTTCAGCCACTCGATCGATGATTCTTCTGATCGCTACGACGCGATCTTCGTTGATCCGTTTGATCCGGGGCGCAGCCGCGCTAGCTCGAACTTCGACGTGCGGCACGCTTTCACGCTCAGCTATGTCTATGCGCTGCCCTTCTTCAAGTCGGGAGGCTTTTCGCACACACTGCTCGGGGGCTGGCAGATTTCCGGAATCACCACAGCGCTTTCCGGCGCTCCGTTCACGGTCACGAACGGCACGACCTATGGAGATAACGCCGGTGTCGCTAATGGAATTAGCGGGGGAGTCGGTTCTTATCCGGAACTGATTGGCAGGCCCAATCAAGTCTCCCAGGCGCAGAAGGATGCTGTTGCTGCAGCCGGCGTATTCGGGGTGTTGAACTACAACCCCGCGGCGTTCGCCCTGCCGGTCGGACTAACCTTCGGCAACGTGACGCGCAACTCGATGCAACTGCCCGGACGCTTGAATTTTGACTTCGGCCTTTTCAAACGCTTTGCTTTCAAAGAGCGCTACGCGTTTGAATTCCGCTGGGAAAACTTCAACGTTTTCAACCACACGCAATTGAATGCGATCGGCGGAAATCAGTCTGCAACCGCAACGGGCCTGGCCTCCGGCATGGGCTGCGTGGGAGGGGCAAACAATAACGCCGGCGATGCAAGCTGCGCCTCCACCGGTTTTCTCGTTCTCAACCAGGCCCACGCGCCCCGCATCATGCAATTCGGCTTGCGGTTCCAATTCTAGCTTGCATCCTCGGCCGGAGGGCGGGGCCGCGCTAGCGTAGATTTTCTCGGCCCGAGAAGGCAGAATATCGTTTCTATATGGCAATTTCCGTGTACAATCCGCCCATGAACCGACGCACATTTCTTGAATCCTCTGTTGCCGCGGGAGTTCTCGCCTCCCTTCCTATTAAAACCTTTGCTGCCACGCACCGGATTGAAAAGGTCGGCGTGCAGCTTTATACCGTCCGCGATGCCATGAAGGCGGACTTTGACGGCACGCTTGGAAAAGTTGCCAAGATTGGATTTAAGGAAGTCGAGTTCGCCGGCTATTTCAACCATTCGCCGAAAGATGTACGCGCCAGTTTGGACAAGGTTGGACTGAGCGCGCCCTCCGCGCACTTCGGCCCGGACATCATTCAGAATCACCTGGCGGAAACGCTGGAAGCAGCTCACGTCATTGGACATCAATTCATCGTGTGCCCCTGGATCGAGGAATCCGATCGCAAAGCTCCCGGTGGTTACAAGCGAGTCGCGGACACCTTCAACAAGGCAGGGGAAGCATGCAAAAAAGCAGGCATCCAGTTTGCCTATCACAATCACAATTTCGAATTTTACCCGGCGCCGACCTTAAACGGGCAAACTCCGTATGACTTCTTGTTGACTTCTACCGATCCCAACAATGTGAAGATGGAAATGGATTTGTGCTGGATTACTGTCGGAGGCCAGGACCCCGTGAAATATTTTCAGAGCCATCCCGGTCGCTTCCCGCTGGTCCACGTCAAAGACATATCGAAAATTCCGGATGCTGCGGCTAAGTCAGGCCCGCTTTCCATGGAAGACATCGAAAAGACCATGACCGCCGTGGGCTCGGGCGCGATCGATTGGAAACGGATCTTCTCGCATGCGGATGAAGGCGGGATTAAACACTATTTCGTGGAAAACGATGTGCCGAAGGATCCCTTCGCCAATATCGCGGACAGCTACAAATATCTTTCCCAGCTTCAGTTCTGAATCAGCCTCTAGCGACCATCATTTTCACCTGCTTGAAGCAGGACCCGCACCTGGCAGCGGCGGGCATCCCGGCCAGACGGCAAGCGCGGTATTGCCGATGTATTCCAAGTCTTCAATGCCGATTTTGCTGGAATAGAATCCGTCGCAGGTCATATTCCGCAAGCGAGCGAAAAACGCTACGCCCTGGCTCAAGGATGCATCCACGACGGCATTTTTCCGGAAGGCGATGAGGTCAAGTGCCTCCTTGCGCTGCTCCGGAGCTGCGGCAAGAAATGTCTGTTCGAAACGGTCCTCGCAGAAGTTGTCCAGCCACATCAGGCCGCCGCCGAATTCGAGTTGATAGAGCTCGTTCTCGCTTGTCAGCAGGTCGATGAACTCCGGCGCTCCCGCCTCCACGGCCCCGCCGGACTTTTCATCCTTCGGAATGATCGTGTCACACAATACCAGAAGCGTTTCGTACTGGTGAGGGGAAAAGTATTTGGGCGTGTAATTTCCATTCGGCGTTGCTGCCTTTTCCTTGTGCACCGTCTGATGGGCAAGCGCTGCCGCTTCCACGGGAATCACCCGCAGCACGGAGCCGCCCGCGGCGCCGATCGCTAGGTTCTTAAGAATATCGCGTCTGGAAATTCCGGCCATTTCTTCTCTCCGATGCTTTAGAGATTCCCTTTGCGCGCTTCATCCAAAAGATGTTCCGATGCGCGCCAGGAAAGCGCCATGATCGTCAACGTCGGATTCTTGTCCGGATTGGTGACCAGGGGCGCGCCATCGGTGACGAAAAGATTCTTGACGTCGTGGGTCTGGCAATACGAATTGAGAACAGATGTCTTGGGGTCTGCTCCCATGCGAGCCGTCCCCACCTCGTGAATAATTTTTCCGCCCGCCTCAATGCCGAAGGGATACTTTCCATCGATCGAAGTGCGGGTCCGATATTCTCCGCCCATTGTTTCGATGAGCGACTTGAACGTCTCCTGCATATCTTTCGCTTGTCGGAGTTCGTACTCGCTCCACTGGAAATGGAACTTGAGCACGGGTATGCCCCACTGATCGACGACATGAGGATCAATCTCGCAAAAGGTATAGGGGTTGGGGATCATTTCGCCGCGCCCTGAGAAGCCGATGGCGGTCCCATAATGATCGCGGCAGTTTTTCTTCAAAGACGCCCCGTAGCCTTCCGACTGATGGCAAACATCGTGAAACATTCCGACACCTGGCATATCGCGACCGCCGCCGATTTCAACATGGTAGCCGCGGGGAAATTCATTCTGGCGGTCATATTTCCACCAAGGGATGTAAAGATGCATTCCGCCCGTGCCATCGTGGTTGTGCGGCGGCATCTTGCCCATTTGCGGCACGTAGCCCCAGCCGTCGCTGCCAACGGAGTCGGTAAGATTGCGCCCTACCTGACCAGAAGAGTTCGCCAGTCCATCCGGAAAAAGTTTGGAGCGCGAATTCAGGAGCAGGCGCGCGGATTCGCAGGCGCTGGCAGCAAGCACCACCGCTCTGCCGTACACACGCTTTTCGGTGCGCGTCGCTTTATCGATGTAGGAAATGCCCTGGGCCTTGCCATCTGCGCCCACAAGAACTTCCCGCGCCATGGCTCCGGTAATCATCGTCAGCTTGCCTGTTTTCATGGCTGGCGGGATGAGCACTTGGCTGGAGCTGAAATTGGAGGCGGTCGCGCAGCCTCTGCCGCATTGTCCGCAATAGTGGCAGGCGGCACGACCGTTCAGAGGTTTCGTCAGGATAGCAAGCCGCGCGGGTATGCAGGTAATGTTCAGCTTGTCGCAGGCTTTCTTAATCAGAAGTTCGCTGCAACGCGGCTTGGGAGGCGGCAGGAAAATTCCGTTTGGCGCGCTGGACACGTTTTCCGCCGTGCCGAAGACACCGATGTACGATTCCACTTTGTCGTAGTACGGCGAAATATCTTCGTATGTAATCGGCCAATCTTCACCGAGCCCATCGCGCGTTTTGGATTGGAAGTCTACCGGGGCAAAACGCAGCGCAATGCGTCCCCAATGGTTGGTTCTGCCCCCCACGATGCGAGAGCGGAACCACTCAAAGTCTGAGCCCGGAGCGGAGGTGTAGGGTTCCCCTTCGATCCGCCAGGCACCGTTGGGCGCAAGAAATTCGCCAAAATTCTCTTCGGCCTTGCCTCCCACGCCGACGCCACGATGCGGCAGATCGTAGGGCCAGGCAAACATCTTGAAGTCTTTTTCTGGATTAACCGGCGGTCCCGCTTCCAAAAGCACGACGCTAAGTCCGCCTTCGGTCAGAATCTTTGCCGCCATGCCTCCGCCGGCCCCAGAACCAATCACACAAACGTCGTATTTTTCAGGAGCGCGACTGACCTGGGCCATCTACAGTTCCCCACGCTTCAATTGTTGCACGGCATAGTCGCTGGCACGGGCCGTAAGTGCCATATAAGTGAGCGAGGGATTCACACAAGCGGCCGAGGTCATGCAAGCTCCATCAGGCAGAAATAAGTTTTTGGCGTCGTGAAGCTGATTGTGGGCGTTTAATACCGATGTCTTCGGATCGCGGCCCATGCGGGCCGTACCCATCTCGTGAATGCCGAGTCCGGGTGCGGAAATATCGTTCCAGGTGATAATATTTCTCGCGCCAGCAGCGGCAAGCATCTCCGCGGCCTGAATTGCAATATCACGAGACATAGTCAGTTCATTTTCATTCCACTGGCAATGAATCTTGAGCGTGGGTATACCCCATGCATCGAGCTTTTCCTTGTCAACCTCCACGTAGTTGCCGTGGCTTGGCAAGCATTCCCCAAACCCACCCATGCCTAGATGCCACGGCCCCGGTCCACGCAAAGCCTCTTTGAATTCCGCGCCGAGGCCGGGCATGGTCAAGCCGCGCTGCCATTCAGCGCGATTACCACTGCCTTGATACCCGTAACCGCGCAGGAACTGCTTTTGTTTGGTATCGACGTTCCGAAATCGAGGTATGTAAAATCCATTCGGGCGATTGCCAAAAGACGTCTTGTCTTCATGTCCAGGCATGGTGCCAGAGGCACCGCTGCCCATGTGATGATCCATCAAGTTGTGGCCTAATTCGCCGCTGGAATTTCCCAAGCCATCAGGGAATTCCGCCGTCGCGGAGTTCAGCAAGATTCGCGTGGATTCGAGCGTAGATGCGCACAGAAACACGATGCGCGATTTGAACTCCATCGCAGCCTTGGACTGCCCGTCGATCACGCGTACGCCGGAAACGCGCTTGGCGCTGGAATCGTAAATAAGACTGTGCACCACGCTGTAAGGGCGAATTGTGAGGCGTCCCGTTTTTTCTGCTGCAGGCAGAGTCGAACTCAGGCTGCTGAAGTATGACTGCGTGATGCAGCCGCGGTGGCACACCCCGCAATAGTGGCAAGCCGCTCGTCCTCGGTGCGTGCGGGTCAAAATCGCAGTACGCCCGATAGTCAGCATACGATCGTCAAAGTGTTTGGAGAGAGCCGCGCGCAAATCCTGCTCAACACAAGTCAACTCCATTGGCGGCAGAAATTTTCCGTCCGGCAGTTGCGGCAGTCCTTCGGCTTGGCCGCTGATTCCCGCAAAATCTTCGACATAGTCGTACCACGGGGCAATGTCCTGATAACGGATCGGCCAGTCCACCGCGATTCCCTCTTTCAAATTGGCTTCGAAATCAAGATCGCTCCAGCGATAACTCTGGCGGCCCCAGGTGATCGATTTTCCGCCTACCTGGCGTCCGCGAATCCAGGTGAATGGTTTGCCTGGATCGGTTGTATATGGATTCTCGATATCATTCACGAAAAACCGGTTGGAATATTCGTCGCAAGCGTAATAACACTCTCGTTGCACGGGCTGAATGCGTTGGCGTTCCGCGCGCTTGTCCCAACCGCGATATTTCAGTTCCCACACCGGAACGTGCTCCACATAATCGTGGTCCGGCACGATTGGCCGGCCCGCTTCCAGCACGATCACTTTCAACCCTTTTTCCGTCAGCTCTTTGGCGGCCCATCCGCCGGTAATTCCCGATCCGATTACGATTGCGTCATATGTATTCGTGGCCATGCCTTATCTCACACATCCTTTCGAACGGGCACGTTGGTACAGCCGTGTTGCGCGCCGGGAATGACTTCGAGCTGCAACTCCTTGGTGAAGCCTATTTCGGAGGTGTAATAACCGTGAAGAGTCATCGTTTTGAACACGCGGAAGAACTCGCCGTGCAACTGGGTTTCCCGGTCCTTCGCTGGAACCGACCCATGGTGCGGCAGGATTTCGCGGTTCCAATCAACGGTATCGTCTAGCACGCGCAGAAGCGCGGTCTGCTGCTCGGCAGATGAATGCAGAAACTTTTTTCCAAACAAAGTCTCGCTTTGAGTATCTACGCCGTTTAGTCCAGTCAAAAAGTTATCGCGCTCTTCCGGAGTGGCCCAATCCGTCAGGATGACATCCATGAATTCGTTCACGCGGGCTTGTTTTGCGCCAGGGGTCGTCGTGGCTGGGATGATGAGGTCAATCATGGCAACAACGACTTCATTCTGGCTGGGACTTAGGGTCCGAAGTGTATATCCCGCTGCCGGCTGCGCTTGCTGCAGAAGCGCGCCAAGCCCGGGCGAGAAAGCGGGTATCAGCGCTCCGGCCGTCATCAGTCGAAAGGCTTCACGTCGATTCATTGTTGTGTTCCCCCATTCCGATCTTTAGATGCAGAGGCCCGGCCTTCTGCCCACCACTTCTCCGCGGATTGCCTGGCGCTCCGCAGGGCGGAAACGACATCCCCCGTTGGGACGAATTCCATCGCCGCGTAGCGCGAATATCCAAGCTGGCCGAGCTTCCGAAAGATACTGGCGTAGTTGATCTCACCGGTTCCAGGCTCGTGGCGACCTGGGACATCAGCAACATGTACCAATCCTATCAGATCGATGTTTTTGGATAATTTCGCGATCAGATTACCTTCGGAAATCTGCTCGTGAAAAAAATCGTAAAGGAACCTGACGCCCGGGGAATTAACCTCGCGAACGACTTCAAACCCTTCGGCAACGGACGTTAGAAAATATTTTGGGTTTTCCTCCGGATCGATGTTCTCAAGAAGCAGTTCGATGTGTTGGGAGGCAGCGAGGTCCGCTCCACGCTTGAGCGCCTCTACGCAGTTGGCGTGCATCTGTTCGTGGCTTACGCCAGCTAGTTTGTCGCCCGTGAGTAAGATAAGCTTCGAGCATTCAAGTTCGGCCAGAATTGGCAATTTTGCGCGAACTTGGGCGAGAAACAGGTCGCGCTGCGAAGCGTCGCAAAGGCTTGCGTCAATACCGCTGCAAGCATCCACGACAACGCCCAATTGATGCAGCTGAGTCCGCGCCTTGGCGAAATCCGAAGCAGCCCAGTCGCGGTATTCCCACACCAGTTCGACGGCATGATATCCGGCCTCCGCCACTTTGTTAATGCGCTGTTCGAATGGCAGGTTTCGCTCAACGGTCCAGAGCATTACAGAAAAGAGGAACGGATCCGCGGCGCTTGCGGACCGGGAAACATGCGATGCTGCTCCGGCCAATGCACCAGGCATACTTGCAGCAGCAAAGCCTGCTGCGGGAACGCCGCGAATGAATTCGCGCCGCAGCATTTCAGGCACCGAGGATTTCGTTGCGAATGTTTTTGAGTACGTAAGCGGCGCGCTCTACGCCAACAGGACCTGGCAAGATCGGATCTTCATTCTCAATGCTAAGTATGCCCTCGTAGCCGATGTCCATATACGCCTGAATAATAGACTTCCATGTCGACGCTCCGTGTCCATAACCCACCGCACGAAATGTATCCGAGGCGTTGGCCAGATCATCGGCCTCAAAAGCGAAATTGAGCACGCCATATTTCGCAACGTTTTCCGGAAACAGAACCGTGTCTTTCATGTGCGCATGAAAGATGGCGCCTTGCTTGCCAAGAAAGTGAATGACTTCTACTGGATCGCAGCCCTGCCAGAAAAGGTGGCTCAAGTCACAGTTCGCGCCGATTTCCTCGCCCACAGCCTCCCGCAATTTGAGCAGTGTGCGCGGGTTGTAGACGACAAAATTCGGGTGCATTTCGAACGCAAGTTTACGGATGCCGTGATCGCGCGCAAATTTTGCGGCTTCCTTCCAATACGGAATCACCTTTTCTTTCCATTGCCATTGCAGCATGTCGTTGTATTCAGGAGGCCAACGATAGGTAATCCAATTCGGCTGTGTGTCCGTCGGAGTCCCTGCCGGGCAACCGGAAAATCCAACAATTACTTTCACGTCCATGCGCTCGGCCAGGAGCACCGTTTTGTGAAACGTTTCGATGTCTCGTTTCGCGTGCGCGGGGTCAGGATGGATGGGATTTCCATGGCAACTGAAAGTAGCTACGTGGATGTTGCGGTCTTCAAATTTCTTTTTCCAGGCTTTGGCTTTCGCCGGATCCGCAAGTAACTCATCCACCGGGCAATGATTGGAGTTAGGGTAGCCGCCGGTGCCCATCTCGACCGCTTCGAGCCCCAGTGCGCTGATGGTATCCAACATCTGGTCCAGAGAAAGCTTTTCGTAAACCGGATCAAATACGCCGATCGGGATTTTTCGCTTATTGGAAACGGAAGATTGTGCGACGCGCCCGCTTTCAAGCGCTTTTTCATGTCTTGATCCGGGAGAGATTCCGCCGAGCGCCGAAGCCACGGGCAGGGCCACGCCGAGCAGGCCGCTGCCAGTGGAGGTTAGGAACTTTCGACGATCCAGTATTCCGCTTCCTTTCTCACCGGCACCACGAGAAGGCTTGCACTCACGCATTCGGGTCCTCCGATCGCTTCTGGATGAATCAAGGATAACGATTTTCTGCGGCATTATACGCCCGCGGAGGCGTTGTGAGTGACAAAACTAAAGGGTTTATTTCTTGCGGTGCAAACTCTGTAGCGGAGGGAAAGAGGTGGCCCCAGTCAGCGCGCGTTCCGGCGGCGTCTTGCCACTTTTCAGCGCGTCCACGAGCATTTCGATTGCCTGGCCCGAGTTTGGCGGAATATAGATGGTAGCTGTGAGTAGACCACTGCGAACCCAAGCTTGTCCCGTTTTGGGCAAACCATCGCAACCAAGATATGGCACTTTGAGCCACTGCTCTTTCTCGATGTCGGAACCCAATTCCTGGAAAGCCTTGCGCGCACCGATTGCCATCGAGTCGTCTTGAGCCGCGACAAGGTCAACGTTGGTCTTCTGAGAAGTCGTTAACTTCAGCCAGGAACGCACCGCTTTTTGGGCGCTTTCTTCTGTCCACTGCCCCTTCAAGATGATCAGATGAATGTTTGCCGGCTTCGCCTCTTGCATCCCAAGAGTGCGCTCCTTGGCGGCGGCGTTTTCCGAAGGACCCTGAATGTACAAAACCGTGCCCCCCGTGGGAAGAAGAGCGGCACATTGCCTTCCCTGGATCCGCCCAATTTCCACATGGTCGGAACTCACGCTAAACACCGGCACTTTTTTGCCGAGGCGCAGTTCGGGAATATAGTTCGCATCCCGATTCAACACTGCCCAGCCTATGCCGGCATTGACGGCAGCACGCGCCACCTGCGGTAAAGCAGTGCCGCCTACTGGCTCGAAGACGATCGCTTGAGGGCGATCTTCGGGCGCGGCCTGAATGGCTTTCAAGATCTGCGTGCTCTGGGTGATCGCATCATTTTGTGCAAACAACGTCTGGAGGGTGACCCCGAATTTGCTCGCGGCTTGCTCTGCAGCCTGCGCTTGTTCCAATTGGAAGTCGTTGTCGTTTGTTGTCAGCGACACCAGAAATCTGAACTTGACCATCGCTCCACCTGAATAGGGAATCTCTTCTACCTTACACTGGCGGTCATCATAGCGGGAACAATCCTTAATACATGTTTCATCCGGAGAAATACAAAATAGAAGTAACTTTGAGAGAGAATCGAACTTCGGTTGGGTTGCCGCCAAAAAAAATGCCAAGCGGGCAAATTGGATCCGCAGACTTGGCGTTAGGACGTGACTATATAGGTTGTAAGGGGCAACTCGCCGCCTCAGGAAAAAGCGCGAACTAACTCCGCGCCGGCAAAATGAGCGCCGGAGACGAAGTTCAGCAACGGACCGAAGGTCCACGCTGCAGGCTTGCCGACAAAGTGAAGGCCCGGAATAGAGGATTCCAACCACCGGCAGGCAATTTACGAATCCGACGCCTTTAGAGAACTCCGTGCTTACGCTGGAGCATGGTGAAGCAGCCCGGTTCGACCGCAGATACATTCCCGCCGGCATGTGGCCCTGCACCCACAATTGTAACGGCGAAATCCATGGTTGTTGAATTTCCTCTGGATGGCCAAAAATGGCTAAACTTTTGCTACTCCTGCCTCTTGGCGTGGGAGCCGGGGGCCTCGCTTGGATCCCCGTAAACGAGCTAACTTACGCAACACAAATAGCTTAATTTGAGGACAGAGGGCTGGGCCGCCCGATATTGATATTCCATCCTCACCCAAGTGTTTGCAAGCGTGATTCCACCCTTAGGGCTTCGGTTCGCGCTGCAATCCGCCCCGGGACACTCTTACTCTAACCTCAGGAAGATACGAATTACGGTTATCGCGACAGTCTCCCGTTCCGGTAATTGGGTCCTAAACCATTCTTCGGTACCGGACTTATATGTTGCTTTTCTAACCACGCCGCTAGCAGGTCGCACGTTGACTAACGCACACCTCACGCTGGCCGAGAGGCACAGATTCAGTTGGGCGAGCCTTGTCCGCCAGGAATGTTATGGGTATAGTATGGGCTCATCAAAAAGAAAACGAAGGATTCGAATTGATTCCGGCGAAAAGACCTGATTCAGCCACAAAACGCATCTGCCTCTATCTATTGTTGCTACTTCCTATACTCCCCCTCGCGCTAGCCGCGCAGAACAAAACAACCGATTCCCGATCGTGGTCCGGAACGATTGTGACTAGCGCTTGCAACGCAGATGAAGCATTTAACGAATCTCCAGAGTGCACCAAGAATGTGCCGGGGGCGAAGTTGGCGCTCTATGACGATACAAACAGGGTCATGTACTCGCTTGAGCCACAGGAATTGGTAACCGCTCACCTGGGAGATTCCGTCACCGTCCGGGGGACAATCGAGGATGAGACCATTCGCATTACTTCCTTCGAGATGATGTCGATTGGACTCGCCGTTGGTCAGAAGGCTCCCCCGTTTTCCATTCGCGACCAATTCGGCCGGATACAAACCCTCGATACGTTAACGGGAGCAAACGGCACCGTTCTTCTATTTTTCCGTTCCGCTGACTGGTGACCGTTCTGCAAGGGGCAGCTGGTCCAGCTGCAAAGTGCCTTCCCGCGATTCGAAAAGCAAGGGGTCAAGCTGGCGGCCATCAGCTACGACTCGGAAGAAATCCTGAAATTTTTTGCCGACCGTCACAAGATCGACTACCCGATGCTGGGCGATCCCGAGTCAAAAATCATCCGGGCTTATGGCGTGCTCAATCCGGAAGCGACGGGGATGCAGAAGGGTTTTGCCCGCCCTGGATATTTTTTTATCGATGCGAACGGCATCATTCGAGAAAAGTTTTTCGAAGCGAAATACCGGGAGCGACTTAGCGGAAACAGCGTTGTCGCCAAGCTATTTCCGGAATTAGGCCAGGAAGTAACGCAAATCGTCGAAGCCCCGCATCTGCAACTGGCCCTTGAACAATCCGATCCCATCGGCGTTCCAGGTACGCGCATCACGCTTGTTGCCGAAGTCCGGCTGCCCGCCGATGTTCATGTGTATGCGCCCGGTGCTGTGGGTTACAAGCCCATCAAGCTCGTAATCGATCCTGTCTCGCAGCTGGAGCTGACACCCCCCGTTTATCCACCTTCCAAAACCCTCTATTTGCCCGCGATTAAGGAGAAAGTGCCGGTCTTCGATGGTACATTGCGCATCAGTCAGGATCTGAAAGTAAACTCCGGGGCACAGTTCTGGGGCTCGCTCGGCAACGACGGGAAAATCTTCATCATCACAGGAAAGCTTGAATATCAGGCTTGCGATAAGACCACTTGCTACGTGCCAACTTCGGTTCCAGTCAGGTGGCAACTGCAAGTGTTTCCTCTCGATCGCACCCGTGCCCCCGAAAACATACGGCATAAATAAGCAACTGGCTGGAGCGACGCGGCTCTGCAGGGATTGATATGCATTGGGTTTCTGATTGTTCGTATGGAAGATCTAAAAGTGGCGCGCCCGGGGCGATTCGAACGCCCGACCTCGTGCTTCGGAGGCACGCGCTCTATCCAGCTGAGCTACGGGCGCGCAGAGAAACTTTGCTCCAACATTAACTTTGCTAGTTTAGCGTTTCTGGCGCTTCCTGGCCAGTAGCCAAGCCGACAATTGCACCTCTGTGACCAAAAGGCCGCGCCAATCCTGAACTCCCAGGCGGCGCTTATCCTTTCGACCGGCTCTTGATTTCGTGGGCCAGTTTCTCTATCTCTTCGGCTTTTTTGATCAGGTTCAGGGAAAGGACCTTACTGGAATCCGTCTTCTCTACTTCGGCTTTCAGCTCGGACGCGAGATCATACAACCGCTCCACTTTCTTTTTGATCTCCTTCTCGTTTTCGTCCAGCATGTGTTTGTTCGCCGAGGGGACTTCCGGTGTTTCCGCGGGCCCCTGCTCCGATGCAGGCTTGTGCTCCCGCAGGGGTGGTGGATTCTGGGAAAATGCGGCGACGCCCAACCACACGAGGGAGGCCGCCGCAAGGAAAATTGCCGACACAAATCTACGCCTGGTCTCCACGAGCTTCTCTCCTTAACACGAGCTTCTCTCCTTAAACAGATGCGATTTCGCGGCGGGTCCGACTGCATCCTCTTCCAGCCAATGGTATACTCCCCTTCCGATACACTCTATGTCCAGCTTTCTCGCGCATCTCCCTGATGTTCCCAGCCTGCTTAGACTCCTTGGCATTTTTGCAGTTGCTCTTCTGCTTAATCGATTCCTGAGGAGCATCACGCGTCAGATCGTCAAACCCGCCGCTTCCCAGGCGCGCGCGGCACAGGTGAGGGAGCAGCAAACGTACACGCTGGCAGAGATGATCTACAGCGGGGGTAGCAAGATCGTCTGGACCATGGCGCTGCTTACTGCGGCACAGGAATTCGGCATTAATGTCGCCCCATCTGTGGTCCTGGCCGCCCTCGCCTGCCTGGCGGTCGGCTTCGGCGCTCAGAATTTTGTGAAGGACATCATCACAGGCTTTTACATCATCCTTGAAGATCAATACGCCATCGGCGAATCGATCCACGTCGGCGAAACGATTGGCCGTGTTGAGCAATTTAGCCTGCGGCGCACCGTAGTCCGCGATCCGCGCGGCGCTCTTGTCACTTTGTCGAACGGGGACATCCGCACAGTGGGAAATCTTAGCCGCGACTGGTCGCAAGTATTCGTGGATGTGGCTGTGTCGCCCGCGGTCCCGCAGGAGCTAGCGCTTCAAGTTTTGGACGCGGCTTCCGGTGAATTGCGCGCCGATCCTTCTTGGTCGCAAGCGCTGGTGGACGGCCCTAGAATCCTCGGCGTGCAGGCCTACGACCTCAATACTTCCACGTTGCGCTTGCAGGTTCGTACCACGCCATCGCGCCAGGACGATGTCGCGCGGGAGTTGCGAAGACGGATTCAACTTGAATTTCAACGCCGCGGTGTTCCGATGTCCCACGTGCAGCGCGTCGAACTTCTCAATGCTAATTCATTCCAGGAAAACAGGCCGCCCACAGCGGCTACTTGATCCAATTGGATCTAGGAGAAAAATTTATGAGTCAAACCACGTACGAGGAAGTGAATTTGATGTTGCGGCTTTACGATCTCCGCCGGGAGCCGCGGCTGCGGGAGGCGCGTGCCTGGTTCGTGGAGCATTATCACGCCTCAACACCCGAAGAAGTCATGCAAAAGTATCCGCAAGGAAGCCAGGAGAATACGTACATCCGCATGGTGATCAGTTATTGGGACATGGTGGCGAGCATCGTCAACCGCGGCCTCATCAATGACGAGCTGTTTTTCGAAAGCAATGGCGAGATTTGGGTAGTATGGGACCGCATGCGCAGCATCGTGCCCACATGGCGCGCTGCGTTCAAGAATCCGTTTCTTTTCTCCGGGATCGAAGAAACCTGCAAGCGCCTGGAAAGTTGGCGGGAACGACGGGCGCCAGGTTCGACGTCCGCAATGCGCCAGATGATGGAGCAGATGAAGGAAGCTCCTAAAAGAGCATAAAATTACTCGCCAGACCTGGTAATTAGCTGGGTCTATTTTCCGCCGCGTTCGCTTTCATCCTTGCTAATGGGTATTCCTCGCACAAGACTTTCACCGTCTACGAGAAACTTCTTAAGTCGAAAGCAAAGCGGAAGAAAACTAGTCCCCGTAATAGAGTGCTGCGACGCCGCTCAGGTCAGGACAAAACGTAGCAGGCGTCCGGCTTGCCAGCTTTGCGAACATTCAGGACGCTGCCGTCCAAGTGGTACCAAACACCTATGCGGCTATACCCGCTACCAGCTTCCGTCGTGACGCCGTTCCAACTCTCTAAAGGCACAGCCTGTCCAGCCTCCGCTTGACGTTCGATTTTCGTATAACCCAACGTCTTGGCGTGTTCCTTGAATTCGCTCAGGCTGAAGAACTCCATTTTCGCCATGCTGGATGGCACAGCACCGTTGTAAATAACCAGTGCTCGCCCTATCTAAAACGTGATTGTCGGGGACATCAGGATTTTACAGGAAATGGCGTATGGATTCACCTTTCACAACGACAGAATATCTGACAACCTCCGTCATCGAACTACACCTGACAAGGGCATCCGTTCCGACCGGGTGCCCTCACTTTGTGAAGTCTAATCCGCTGCTTCTCTAATCCAGTAATGCGCCGTTCGGCTGTTAACACCATGCTTCTTCATGTGCGCCTTGACAGCTTTTTCTACTAGTATTTTGGCCGATTCCCACATGACATCTTCCCTTTTGCAGACAGTAATTTCGTGTTCTGCTTTCCGCATGGTCTTGTACACGCCGACTGTCTCCCCTGCGCTATCAATGATTTCGAATTGTGGGCCGTCCGGTCTTATTCGGTATTCGTCAGCCATACTCACCACCAGCTTCACGGTACTCTTTTCGGCTTAGGAGAACGGCACGCTGGCGGACATTGGCTAAACCGCGTCCGCTCCGCCCCATGTAGTTCGTCCTGCATATAGATGGTGCTTGCTATCCACGTTTCGTGGGCAGACACTCAAGCCACTACCCCGCAGACCGGAAACATCGACAAAAACTGAGAGATGATGTATGAGTTCTCGATACGATTTATTCGAAATGAAGGACGGGAGTCCAATCTGGGTTGGCTGCGCCAACACGATGGAGGAAGTCAAAACACAAGTTCGACGTCGGGTCGCCGAGGCCGCCCGGGAGTGGGTAATCTTAGACCAGGCGACTGGGCAAAACAGCATCCTTACGCCTGAGCAAATTGCAGAGCGATAATCCTTCCGCCCTGTTCGAATATTGTGAGCGCAAACCAATCGGGTTATCGAAGACTTTCAAGACCTAGCAGGAAGCGAAGTTGGCGCGTCTAAAGTATCACTTGCAAAAAGGTAGAAGGATTGGCGTCGGTCTGGTGCGAACCTCGGCCGGACGGTAGGCCGTCGCGTCTGGCTTATTAACCACTGGCGAACTGTTTGTCGCGCTGGTTCCTCCCAATGAACAAATAGTCTCCGGCTGAGACTGGGGTGCAAAGCTTCTTCTGCGGACACCCGAGGCATTGCTCTTCCGTCGAACAATAGACATTACCCCGACTGCCGCGTGCCTGACCGCGATAGTGCAGTGCTTTTCCTTCGGGGCAGTAGTAGGCATTCTCTTTTGGCTCGTAGCGAAAATGCTCTGGTGTGAAATGTCCTTTGGTCTGGTGACGGCGATCGATAACCGGAATGTGCGGTTGAATGTTTCGTGCTAGGAGCCAAGCCAGAAACTCTCCACTTCCGTAGGCCTTATCGGCTGCCAGATTCTGTGGGTGAATTCCGAACTGACCAGCATGCTCAACCATGCGCCGCGCGGCCAATGTTTCTTGACTGAACAGGGCCGGTGTCGCATCGACCGACAAGATAACTCGGCTGGTGGTGTCGACCAAATAGTTGTCGTAGTAGCCCAGCACCGCCGGCCCACTTTTAATAGCCCAGGTAGCATCTGGATCGGTCGTCGACACCTTCTCTTGGAGCTTCATGCTCCCTTCTGAATCAGCCACAGGGTTTTGTCGCTCTAGTTCGGTCAGATACTCCTGAACCGTTCGGGAGAGCTTCGCCGCCTCCACTAATCTCTCCCTGGGAACTCGGCTTTGTTGGCTGGCATTGGCGCCCACAAGTGTCCCATCCACCGCCACATTCCGCCCCTCGACGAAACCCGCCTCTAAACAACGGCGCACGATCTCCTCAAATACTTTCCGAAATACGCCGGACTGGCGGAATCGACCGTGGCGATTCTTGGAGAACGTTGAGTGGTCGGGAACTTCTTGGTCAAAACCGAGACGAGTGAACCAACGATAGGCCAGATGCATGCGTACCTCATCCATTAAACGCCGTTCGCTGGTGATGCCATAGAGATAGCCGACCAGCAACAGTCGCAAGAGAACTTCGGGATCGATCGAGGGTCGGCCTGTGGAGCTGTAAAAGTCTTTCAGCTGTTCGCGCACAAATCTGAAATCAACGTGGCCATCAATCATTCGCAGCAAGTGATCGGCAGGGATCTGCTCTTCCAAACGGAAATAATAAAACAGCGACTCAGTCCGGCTCTGCTGACCCATCATCGGCGTTGTTCCTCCCTGCACTACCCAGTAGCACGACAGGGGATAGTCACGGCAAATAAAATCTGCGCCGAGCCGAGTTTTTCAACAGACTCAGTTGTTTTCGGAACCCATCGACGGCCACTGTGTCCGGACTGATTCCTCGCGACTGGCGCCGAACGGAAAGGGGATTTCTGAACCTCGGGAGGGGGTCTCGCGACACTGGGGTGCGCACAGCCACGGTCTCTCAGCCCGCGGAAATGCCTTGTGACTTGCCAATCCCGGGAGTAGACTCCGGCCAATACCTCGGACGGGCCCCATTCCACTTCAGGAGGAAGTTATGCACCAGCGCTCCCGATTGTTGACGGTGGCTGTGTTTGCAATTTCAATCGCCCTGCTGATTGTGGCGGCAACGAAGGTTTCGTCGTCCGCCCTGAAACACGAGTTCGACATCACGGCCACATATATTGAAGCGTGCAGTTGCGACATGTTCTGTCCCTGCTACTTCAACACCCATTCGACCGGTCATGAGCACGAGCACTTTTGCCGCGCCAACCTTGTCTTCAAAGTGGATAAAGGACACTACAAGGACGTCAAGCTGGACGGCGCAAAGGTTTGGTTATCAAGTGACCTCGGATCCGACTGGAGCACGGGAAAGGATTCCTGGGTGGTGATCACGCACGATACCAGCTCGAGCGCGGCGCAGAAGGAGGCCTTGAATGACATAGTCGCGCAACTCTATCCATTTAAGTGGACCTGGGTGAAGACGGACAGCGCGCCCTTCTCCTGGAAGATCGACAAATCTACGGGGATGGCTGTCGCGAAACGCGACGACGGCAAGGGCGAGGTTGTTCTGGAGCGTGTTGGCGGTGACAACCCGAACGAAGAGGTTGTCATCAAGAATCTTCGTTACTGGAACGCGCAAAGTAACGATGGCTTCCGGATGTGGAAGTCCAAGCACGAGATGTATGAAGGCATGGGGCAGAAATTCGAGTACGGCGGCACAAACGGCTTCCTGACCACCATTCATTTTTCAGGTAGTGCCGCCGCTCATTAGTAATCTTCTGCGCGGTTGCATCGCCGGGTGGCCTGCGCCTTCAGCAGCATCTGTGCCAGGGATTGATGCCCGGAGATCCGGGATACGATTGTGCCAGGTTCAAAAAACCTTTTCCCGAGTTTTGGAACCCGCCAGAGCGACGAGATAGATGTTCCAACTCCTTACTCCCATTTCAGCGATGATCCGCTTCCAGCCAAAGCCCTAGGTGCGCAGTGCCGCAATCCTCCTCATATCTTTCCGCTCATCAAAAACACTGGTTGTGGGCAGGCTGGAAAGAACATTGTGGGCAAGCAAAAACCGAGGTCCGGCGCCATTGCCTGTAGGTAGGTTTCTGGGCAAGCATTTCGCCGGTTGCCCTTTTGGGCAGGTGGGAGTCGGCGACTATCTCGCGGCCGGCAATGTTTTGCGAAATTTTTCCGGTAGTCCGACTCTAATCGAGCACTAGACACGGAGACATCCCAACGCGATTTTTGTCTATGCGCAGGAGCTG
>Ga0209526_10000054_pt1 | contig 62573 bp, 60 predicted proteins | sample JacPinW_OM2H0_M1_FD_188566 | JGI IMG/M metagenome (GOLD analysis project Ga0209526, IMG submission 188566) | Forest soil microbial communities from Algoma, Ontario, Canada - Jack Pine, Ontario site 1_JW_OM2H0_M1 (SPAdes) (version 2) | ecosystem: Environmental > Terrestrial > Soil > Boreal... | reverse complement strand
AAACCATTGCGCAGGGAATGCCGGATTGCCTCCGCTGAACCTGTATGCTCGTGTGCGTTTGTTTTGTGCACTGTTGCACACGAGACCGCGGGTGCAGCGTGCACCCGGTATTCCCTGCGCCCTCTGATTGGAGGGTAAGGAAATTTCTGGCAAACCTCGGGCGCATCGCGCCGCGAGATCGCGGATTTGCGTTTGAAATCGTTTGGTTGTTTGAAAAGTGAATCCGTCGTCCCGGCCAAGCGAAGCGCGAGCCGGGACCCATAACCTCAATGCCCATATTGCGCACAGCTGGGGCCGCAGCTCCGTCTATCCCGGATATTCGTGGTTATGGGTCCCCGCTTTCGCGGGGACGATGGAAGTGGGAGTCGCTACGCCCGCACCGCCGCCAATCCCGGCACCGCGGCAAACCCGGCCTTGCTGGCATAGCCGCGCACGATGGCTTCGCGCTGCGAATAGCTCAACACGTTCTCGACATTGTCAAAACCGTCGGGCGCGAGCTGCTCGACCGCGTCGATGACGCCTTCCGGGCCGCCGCGCCGGTTCGAGCGCACGATCTCCGCCGTCATCGGCAGGCGCTTCTGCTCGTAGGCCACCAGGGCCTGGCGCGGATGTTCGGAGCGCGCCAGCGCGTCCGCCAGGCAGCGCGCATCGAGAATGGCCTGCGACGCGCCATTCGATCCCACTGGATACATCGGGTGCGCGGCATCGCCGAGCAGCGTCACACGACCGCTCGACCAATACGGCAAGGGATCGCGGTCGCAGGTCGGGTATTCGTAAAATTCGGGCGTCGCCGAGATCAGGTTCGGCACGTCGACATAGGGCACCGAGAAGCGCGCGACATGCGGCATCAGTTCTTCGCGCTTGCCCGGCCGCGACCAGTCCTCGCGGCGCGGCGGCGGCGCGTTGCCGTCGCTGACCTTGACCAACACCGCCCAGTTGGTCAGCCGGCTCGCCGGGCTCGATCCTTCGGCGATCGGATAGACCACGACCTTGGCATGCAGGCCGCCGGCGACGATCATCGAACGTCCGGTCAAAAACACTGGCCAGTCGCGCGCGCCGCGCCACAGCATCAGCCCGTTCCAGCACGGCGGGCCCTCTTCGGGAAAAAGCGTCTCGCGCACCCGCGAATGGATGCCGTCGGCACCGACCAGGATGTCGCCGCGCACGGTCTTGGCGTGGGTGCCGGCACGATCGAAGAAATAGGCGGTGACGCCGCCTTCGTCCTGGCTGAAGGCGCCGAGCCTGCAGCCGGTGTGGATCGCATCCCGCCCGAGCCGCTCCTCGACGGCGCGGTGGATCACGCTCTGCAGCCGGCCGCGATGGATGGAGAATTGCGGCACATCATGGCCGGCATCGATGCCGCGGGATTCCTTCCACACTTCCTGGCCGTGGCGATTGAGATAGTAGAGCACGTCGGTGCGGATCGCGACGTCGTCGAGCTTTTGCAGCAGGCCGAGGCCGGCGAGCTCCCGGATCGCATGCGGCAGCGTGTTGATGCCGACGCCGAGCTCGCGGATGGTGTCCGACTGCTCGAACAATTCGCAGCCGATGCCGCGGGCGCGCAACATCAGCGCCGTGGTAAGGCCCCCGATACCACCCCCGACGATAATCGCCTTCATCGCGCTACTCCACTCACGACCAAAACGCTACGCGAAGGCCTAAGCTCGCACGAGCAGTCACTCCGCCGCAAGCGGCTTTGTCGCTTCCGCTTTCAGCTCGGCCCGGGTTTTCGGCTTAGCCTTAATTTTCAGGTCGTCGAAATCCTGCCGGTCGCGCACGCTGTTGCGGAAGATCTGCTCCTTGCCCGGCAGATATTGCGGCGGGCAGAACACGCCGTCCGCGCCATACCAGGCTGCTGCTTTCAGCGTGAAGGATGGATCGACCAGATGCGGGCGGCCGAGCGCGACCAGATCGGCGCGGCCGGCGGCAAGGATGGTATTGACCTGGTCGGCGGTGGTGATGTTGCCGACGCACATGGTGGCGACGCGGGCTTCGTTGCGGACCTGATCGGAGAACGGCGTCTGAAACATCCGGCCATAAATCGGCTGGGCGTCGCGCACGGTCTGTCCGGTCGAGACATCGACCAGATCGACGCCGGCCTCAGCAAAGGCGCGCGCGATATCGACCGCATCGTCCCCGGTGATGCCGCCCTCGGCCCAGTCGGTGGCGGAGATGCGAACCGACATCGGCTTATGCGACGGCCAGGCCGAGCGCATCGCCTCGAACACTTCCAGCGGAAAGCGCAGGCGGTTCTCGAGCGAGCCGCCATAAGCGTCGGTGCGCTGGTTGGTGAGCGGCGAAATGAAACTGGCGAGCAGATAGCCGTGGGCGCAATGCAGCTCCAGCATATCAAAACCGCAGCGCTCGCCGCGCTCGACGGATGCGACGAAGGCCGCCTTGACTGCGTCCATCGCGGCGCGGTCCATCTCGCGCGGCACCTGGCTATCCGGGAAATAGGGGATCGGCGAGGCCGATATGACGTCCCAGCCGCCCTCCTCCAGCGGACGATCCATGCCGTCCCACATCAGCTTGGTGGCGCCCTTGCGGCCGGCATGGCCGAGTTGCAGCGCAATTTTCGCGACCGAATTGGCATGGACGAAGTCGACGATGCGCCGCCACGCGGCCTCCTGCTCATCATTCCACAGGCCCGCGCAACCGGGCGTGATGCGGGCATCGCGGCCGACGCAGGTCATTTCGGTAAAAATCAGGCCGGCGCCGCCGATGGCGCGCGATCCGTAATGCACCAGATGAAAATCGCCCGGCAGGCCTTCGTTGGCCGAATACATGCACATCGGCGACACCACCGCGCGATTAGCAAGTTCCATCTCGCGCAGTTTCATTGGCTGGAACATCGGTGCCACCGGTTTTGCGATATCGACGTCGAGACCTTTGGCACGAACCTGTTTTGCGAAAGCCTTGTCGACTTCGGCGACGAAGTCGGGCGCGCGAAGCGTGAGATTGTCGTAGGTGATCGCTTTCGCTCGGGTCATGACGCCGAACGCGAACTGCACGGGATCGAAATCCCAGAAGCGGTCGACATGCTCGAACCAGACCAGCGACACGTCGGCGGCATGCTGGGTCTTCTCGACCTCCTCGCGGCGGCCCTCTTCGTATTGCTGCAAGGCCGTCTCGACCGTCGGCGCGTGATGCATGGCGTCCGCCAATGCGATCGCGTCTTCCATTGCGAGCTTGGTGCCGGAGCCGATCGAGAAATGCGCGGTCGCCTTGGCATCGCCAAGCAGCACCATGTTGTCCTTGACCCAGCGCTTGCTGCGGATCATCGGGAAATTCCGCCACATCGAGCGGTTGGTGAGCAGCGGATGCCCGCCCAGGAACCAGCCGAAAATCTGCGCCATCCGATCGGCGGATTGTTTTTCGGTCAGACCCTCAAGTCCGGCGCGCTTAAAGGTTGCGGGATCGGTCTCAAAGATCCAGGTCGAGCGCCCGGCCTCGTACTGGTAGGCGTGGGCGATGAACGGGCCCCACTCGGTCTCCTGAAAGATGAATGTGAAGGCATCCAGCGGCCGGGTCGAACCCATCCAGGCGAACTTGTTGGAGCGAACATCGACCTCCGGTTGGAAATGCTCGATATATTTCTCGCGAAAACGGCTGTTGATGCCGTCGGCCAGCACCACCAGATCGGCGTCGGCAAAACGCGCCTCGTCCTCGATGTCGGTCTCGAACTTGAGGCTGACGCCAAGTTCGCGTGCCCGCTCCTGCAGGATCAACAGCAGCGTGCGGCGCGAGCAGCCGCAAAAGCCGTTGCCGCCGACCCGATGCACCGTGCCGCGGAAGTGAACGGCGATATCGTCCCAATAGGCGAACTCCCGGGTGATGCGGCGATAGCTCGGGGGATCGTATTTTTCGAAATTGTCGAGGGTGGCGTCGGAAAACACCACGCCGAAGCCGAAGGTGTCGTCGGCGCGGTTGCGCTCATAGACCGTGATCTCGGCCCCCGGCCGCTGCTTTTTGAGCAGGATCGCGGAATAGAGACCGGCCGGTCCGCCACCGATGATCGCAATCTTCATCCAAGCCTCCGGCAAAGCGGGACCAATTTAATTGTTTTAAACCTAAAACAATTTCCCGGCAAGACCCGTTCGCCGGTTGGCACTCCCTCAATTACCCTGAAATACCGGCTTTGCCTTGGCCGAAAACGCCTCGAAGGCACGGGCAAAGTCGGCCGTCGTCATGCACAGCGCCTGCGCGACCGCTTCGGCCTCGATCGCTTCCTCCACCGACATCGCCCATTCCATCGCCAGCATCCGCTTGGTCATGGTATTGGCGAAGGTCGGCCCTGCGGTAATCTCTTTTGCCAGTTGCTGCGCCTGCGACAACACCTGTTCCGGCGCCACAATGCGGCTGAAGAACCCCCAGCGCTCGCCCTCCTCCGCGGTCATGAAGCGCCCGGTATAGAGCAGCTCAGAAGCGCGCGATTGCCCGATGATACGCGGCAGGATCGCGCACGCCCCCATATCGCAGCCGGCAAGGCCTACCTTGTTGAACAGGAACGCGACCTTGGCGCCGGTAGCCGCCAGGCGCATATCCGAGGCCATCGCGACGATCGCGCCGGCGCCGGCGCAGATGCCTTCGACGGCCGCGATGATCGGCTGCGGACAGGCCCGCATCGCCTTGACGAGATCGCCGGTCATGCGGGTGAAAGCGGTGAGACCCTTGGTGTCCATCTTGACCAGCGGCCCGATGATTTCGAACACATCGCCGCCGGACGAAAAATTGCCGCCGGCGCCGGTCATCACGATGGTCTTGACGTCATCGTCGAATGCACAGGCACGGAAGAAGTCCGTCAGTTCGCGGTAGCTCTCGAATGTCAGCGGATTTTTTCGCTCCGGACGGTTCAGCGTCACCGTCGCGACGCCATCCGTCACGGCCAGCAGAAAATGTTTGGGCGCATACTGCGACAGCGGCAGCGTGACGGGATTGGCTGGGGTGCTCATGGGATCTCCCTTACGGATTATCGTTCATCGTTATCAGGCGTTGCGCGCTACGCACGCACCCTAGACCTCGCCGCCCGCGACCGCGATGGCCTGTCCGGTGATCGCACCGGCGCCCTCGCCGCACAACCAAAGCACGGTATCGGCGACTTCGGCAGGGGTCACGAGGCGGCCTTGCGGATTATGCCGGGCAAGCTCAGCGACAGCCTGCTCATGGCTGCGGCCGGTTTTCTTCATGATGTAGTCGATGCTGCCGGCGAGCAGGTCGGTATCGGTGAAACCGGGACACACCGCATTGACCGTGACGCCTGTGCCGGCGAGCTCCAATGCCAGCGAGCGCACAAGGCCCACAACCGCGTGTTTGGCGGCACTATAGGCGCTGACATAGGCATAGCCTTTCAGACCGGCGGTCGATGCGACGGCGATGATGCGGCCGTGAGGCCGGTGCTTCATGATCGGCAACACGGCCTGAATCGCATGAACCACGCCCATGAAGTTGACATCCATCATGCGCTGGAACAGCGCCGCATCGGATTTTGCGAACGGCGCGGACTCTGCTGCGCCAGCGTTGGCAATGAGAATATCGATCGGCTGCCGCGCCGATGCTTCGGCAACCGCCGCGCTGACGGAGGCCTGGTCCGCGACGTCGGCGACACTTGCAAAGTGCGCGGCGCCGGCGGCGACGGCCTCATCCAGCGTTGCGCGATTGCGGCCGAGTACGGTGACGGTTGCTCCCGCCTGAACCAACGCGGACGCGATCGCCCGGCCGATACCCCGCCCGCCTCCGGTGACGAGCGCATGCGAGGAACGCGGCAGTCCGGACATGCACTAGCCTCCCCGAATGACATCATCAACCAGAGACCTGCATATATTTTAAACTTCAAGCTTTTGCAAGAAACGCAGGCCGCGCGCCTATCGGCTCCTTCTCAGCGTCGCGGAGGGGCTTTCGCCGAACTTGGCGCGATAGACACTGGCCATCCGGCCAAGATGCGCGAAACCAACGTCGAATGCGATGTCGATCACCCGTTCGCCGGGCCGAGAATTCAGCAGCCGCGCATTGAGACGTTCCAGCCGAATGTCCTGCAGAACGCTTGAGATAGAGACACCAAAATGGCGCTTGAAGCCCAATTGCAACGACCTGATTCCAATGCCGGAGAGCTGCGCCAGTCTTTCCAGATCGAGCGGCTCGGCCGCGTGCGCCTCAAGGCTTTCCCGCGCCCGCTTGAACACGGGCGGCACCGTTTCGCGATGCGGGGACGGCCGATTGATCGCATGGCTGAGATTGTGCGGCTGACCGGTGAGAAGAAGCCCGACGATCGACTCGCGCAAGGTCGCGACCATGACGGGCGGAAGGTCGGAGGCTTGCCCGCCATGCTCGGCAAGATCGACGAGATATTCGATCTGGAATTGAAGTGCGCGCCCGAACGGCGTGTTGAGGTCGATCCGCGGTTCGAACTCGACCGGACCTACCGGTTTTTCCGCCAGCGCCGCGGCCCGGTGTTCGACCTGTCGCCGGTCCACCAGCAAAATGAGCTGCGCGCAATTATCCTGCCAGATCATCCGGGTCGGCAGCGTCGGGGACAACAGCGACGCCACGCTGCCTGGCCCGGCCTCCACCTCGCGTCCTGCGGTCCTGATTTTCGCCCGGCCGCGGATCGGCACCTGCAACAAGAAGAAACGATCAAGGCAACCCGGATCGATCGACACCGAGCCGCCGTAAGCCACATAGTTCACCGAAAGCCCGTCAAAACCCGCGCAGTTGTGCAGCGCGTGGAAATCCGGCCAGGAATGCTCGAGTGGATCCAATGCATGCGGGCAGAAAATTCGCCCGATCGCCTCCGCAGCCTCATCGACATCGGTGGTATGAACGCGGGAGTACGCCGCGAGCCTCGCGATGGCAGCGGCATTGTCGATATTTGCAACGGCTGCGTCCGACACCATGGCCTGGTCGCCTTGCGTTATTTGAAGCCTATAATATCTCGGTCCAGCCATTTGGAAAGCCGTCTCGGGCCGGCTGGCCAACCAAATTATAGGCGGCCTTCGCCTCATCGGGCCTCCGGCGACATGGAGGGCGGCCTGCCCGGCCATGCCGCTTTCGCCAGGTGGACAGGGTGGATTCGTCTGGCGGCTAGACTTAGTTCGCGCAACCTTGCAACCTGTCGTCCGTCTGGAACAACGCGAGAGGGGTTACCGCCATGGCTGTACTTGAAAAAGGCATTACCCGGAACGGAGAGGGATTTTCAGGCAAGACCTGGAACATCCTCGGCCAGGTTTATTTTCCAAAGGCCGTATGCGAGTCGACCTTCGCCTTTGAGACCAACAGCGAACCGGGACAGTTTGTCCCTGTCCACATTCATCCGACGCAAGAAGAGTTCATTCTTGTGCAGGAAGGCATGCTGGATCTCAAACTCGACGGCGTATGGTTGCAGGCCAAAGCCGGAGATCTCGTCCGGCTGCCGCGCGGCATTTCGCACGGTTATTTCAACAAGTCGGACAGGCCTGCCCGCGCTCTGTTCTGGGTGTCGCCTTCCAGGAAGCTCGAGGCATTGTTCAATCACCTCCACAACCTCACGGATGTGGCTGAGATCGTCCGTCTTTCGGCAGAGCACGAAGTGAATTTTCTGCCCGAAGACGCCAACGCTTAAGCGTCCCGATCCAAAAGCCCGCTTCACCGCGGGCACCGTCGTCAGTCAACTCCAGGCTAGCTGCGAGGCTGATTTGTCGTGCCTCGCGCGAGGAGGCTAATCCATGGTCAAACAGAAAAATGTTTGCATTATCGGCGCTGGCGTCTCCGGTCTTGTCGCTGCAAAGACGTTCGGCGCTCGCGGACACAAGGTGACGATCCTCGAGCGCAGCGGCGATCTCGGCGGCGTCTGGGAGCCGGCGCGATCCTATCCCGAGGTTCAAACGCAAAGCCCGAAGGACCTTTATCGCTATACCGACAAGCCGATGCCGGAGACTTATCCGGAATGGCCGAAAGGCCCGCAGGTTCATGCCTATCTGGCCGACTACGCCAGGGATCACGGCCTGATCCAGGTGATGCGCTTCAACGCCACCGTGTTGGGCATGGCGCGCAGGAGTTCGGGCATTCCGGGCTGGATGCTAGAAATTCGCAACGCAGACGGCAGCGTCACTCGCGAGGAATTCGACTTCGTCGCGGTTTGCACTGGACAGTTCAATGATCCCCAAACCATCAGCCACCCCGGTGCTGGTGCCTTCCAGTCGGCAGGCGGCAAAATCCTGCACTCTTCTCAGAATACCGATCCCTCGACCGTCAAAGGCAAGAAGGTCGTCGTACTCGGCGGCTCGAAATCGGCGACAGACATCGCGGTCAATTCCGTCGACGCCGGCGCGAGCGAAGTCACGCTGGTCTACCGCGAGCCGGTCTGGCGAATTCCGTATTTCATCGGCGGGCTCGTTAACTTCAAGCGGATTCTCTACATTCGCGCCCAGGAGGAAATGTTCAAGAGCTGGGGTATCGGCGCCGTGTCGCGCGCCGCCCATGCCATCGCCAAGCCGCTGGTGTGGGCAAACTGGCGAGGCCTTGAGAGCCTGCTCAAGGCCCAGTTGAAGCTGAAGAAGTGCGGAATGGTGCCGCAGGAGCGGATCGAGGACGGCGTGAACTGCTCGGTGCCGATCGCCACGCCGGATTTTTTTCCGATGGTGGCCGACGGCCGGATCAAAGCCGTTCGCGGCACCTTCGACCATTACGACGGCAAGACCATTGTCATGACCGGCGGAGAACGGGTCGCCGCCGACCTCGCCATCCTCGCGATCGGCTTCAAGCTCGGCGTTCCCTTCCTCCCCGAGACATATCGCAACAAGCTCGTCGAACCCGACGGCCAATATCGGCTTTACCGCGTGATCGCCAATCCCGATCTTCCCGACATGGGTTTTGTTGGTTTCAATTCCAGCTTTTGCACGGTGTTGTGCGCCGAAATGGCGGCAAACTGGCTGGTGCGTTATTGCGACGGCCAATTGGCGAACCAGCCGAGCGCCACCGAGATGCAGAAAAATATCGAAATGATGCTGCACTTTAAACGTGTCGAGCGGCCGGCTGCCGGCGTCTACGGCGGACTGTGCGTCGCGCCGTATCATTTCAAGCATTTCGACGAACTGTTGGCCGACATGGGTGCGACGATACGCCGGCGTAGCCCGTTGGTTGAGAAATTCACGCCGCCGGACGCCGATGCCTATGCACGCTTCCTGGCCTCAGCGCCGGATTATAAGGTTGAGACTGCCCCGCCGTCGGCCGCTTGAGGGTGCAAAAATTGCTTTAAATATAAAATATCTCTTTTCATATACCGAGGTCCTGTTAGCATCGGTCGGTCCGACAAGACAGGGAGTTCCGGCGTGCCTCATCCCGCGCCTATGAAAACCAGTGACCTCCGTTTTGGCTATGAAGCCGCCGGTCATCCGATTTTGCCGCCTCTTGTGTTCTTGCATGGAATTGGCGGTGCGGCGCGGGCGTGGCGCGGCCAGCTGGCAGCCTTTAGTGATCGCTATCGCACCATCGCATGGGACATGCCGGGCTATGGCGGCTCGGCGGCGCTTCCCAACGTCAGCATCGCCGTCCTCGCAGACGCCTTGCAGGATTTCCTGCAACAGGTGGGCGCGACAAAACCCATCCTCGTCGGGCATTCGATCGGCGGCATGATCGTTCAGCAATTATTGGCGAAAAATCCTGGTATCGCCGACGCCGTCGTGCTTGCGCAAACCAGCCCGGCGTTCGGCAAACCTGATGGCGACTGGCAGAAATCCTTCATCAGCGCGCGGCTCGGTCCGCTCGACCGCGGCGAAACGATGGTTTCGCTCGCGCCGACACTGGTCAGGGAATTGGCCGGCGACGATCCCGACCCCAGCGGCATGGAGCTTGCGCGCGATTGCATGGCCTCGGTTCCCGAGGCGACCTATCGCGCCACCATGCTGGCGCTGATGGGGTTCGATCTGCGCAGCGCACTCAAGGATATCGCGGCGCCGACGCTGCTGCTATCGGGCTCCAAGGACAATAATGCGCCGGCGCCGATGATGGCCAAGATGGCGACTTACGTTCCATCCGCAACATACGTCGAACTCGAAGGCGTCGGCCACCTCGCCAATCTCGAACGCCCCGGCGCCTTCAACGCCGCGCTGGATCAATTCCTGAAAGCCAATATGGCTGCAACACAAGTGACGGCATGATGACGATACAAGCCAGCAAAAGCGTGACGGCGATCGATGCGATCAATCTGGATGCGCCGATCTTTGCCACAGACGCGTTTCGCCTAAACGATGAACAGGCCGCGATCATCGCGACCGCGCGCGAGCTTGGCCAGAGCGTGTTCGCCGGCCGCGCGGCGGCTTACGATCGGGAAGCAAAATTTCCGATCGAGAATTACAAAGACCTGCACCGCGCAGGCCTGCTCGGCATCGCCATTCCCAAGAAGCATGGCGGCCTCGGCGCCGGCTACCAGACCTACGCGCTGGCGGCCGCCGAGATCGGCCGCTATTGCGGTGCGACCGCGCTGACCTGGAACATGCATGTCTGCTCGACACTGTGGTCCGGCCCGCTCGCCGACGACCTCGACATGGATGCCGATACCCGCGCCGAACACGAGCGCCGGCGCGCCCTGCACTACAAGCGCATCGTCGAGGACGGCGCTGTGTATTCGCAGCCGTTTTCGGAAGGTGGCGCGGCCGCCGCCGGCGGTGTCGCGTTCGGCACCGAGGCAAAACCGGTCAAAGGCGGCTGGCTCGTCAACGGCAAGAAAATCTTTGCATCGCTCTCAGGCCACGCGGATTATTACGGCGTGCTCTGCACCGAAATCGTCGAGGGTGAAAAAGCCTCCCGCCGCAACACCCTCTACCTCGCCGTGCCGGCCAAGACCGAGGGCGTCTCCGTGGTCGGTGACTGGGATCCGCTCGGCATGCGCGGCACAGTGTCGCGCACGCTTTTGTTCAAGGATGCTTTCGTGCCGGAAGATGCAGCGCTGATGCCGCGCGGCGTTTATTTTCAGGCGGCGATGCGCTGGCCGCATATGTTCCTGACGCTGTCGCCGACCTATGTTGGGCTGGCCCAGGCAGCCTACGATTTCACCGTGCGCTATCTTCGTGGCGAGGTTCCGGGCACACCGCCGGTCAAGCGGCGAATGTATCCGACCAAGCAAATCGCGGTGGCGCAGATGCAGATCAAGCTGGAACAGATCAAGGCGATCTGGTTTCAGGCGGTCACCGAAGCCTGCGCCAACCCCACCAAGGAGCAGGTGCTGCGCGCCTACGCCGCGCAATATTCCGCGATGGAAGGCGCCAACGAACTCGCGACGCTGGCAATCCGCACCTGTGGCGGTCAAGCGATGCTGAAATCGTTAGCCTTGGAGAGGATTTATCGTGACAGCCGCTGCGGCTCGCTAATGCTGCCCTGGACCGCCGAACTCTGTCTCGACCGCATCGGCCGCGAAGCGCTGTACGAGACCGGCGAGACGGACGACTAGTTCGACAATGGACCTTTCCGATCTCATCGAACGGAACGCGGCGTTCACGCCGGACAAGGCCGCGATCATCTTTGAAGGCGAGACCTTTACCTACGCTGTGTTCAACACACGCATCGAACAGACGGCACGCGCGCTGAAAGCCGAATGCCGGGTCAGCCGCGGCGATCGCGTCGCGATCCTCAGCCTGAACCGGCCGGACTATCTTGTGCTGCTCTATGCCTGCGCCCGGCTCGGCGCCATGCTGGTGCCGCTGAACTGGCGGCTCGCGGTAGCCGAACAATCGTTCATCCTGTCGGACGCCTCGGTAAAAGTGCTGGTGCTCGAACGAGCCTTTGCGCAGATATTAGCGACGCTTGAGACAAGCCTGCCTGACGCCACCATCGTGGGACTCGATTTTACGCCGCAGGGTGGAAGCACGTTCGACACCCTGCTGGCGCAGGCGCGCGGCGATGGCCGCAATCCGGGAACCGATCTCAGCTGTCCGCTGCTGCTCGTCTACACCTCAGGCACAACAGGGAGACCGAAGGGCGCAGTGCTGCGACAGGAAGCATTATTGTGGAACGCCGTGATGAGCCAGCATATGCACGGCCTCACTTCGGATGATCATGTGCTTACCGTGCTACCCTTCTTTCACGTCGGCGGCCTCAATATTCAGACCACACCGGCGCTGCACTCAGGTGCGACCGTAACGATCCATTCACGCTTCACGCCGGAGACGACGCTGACGACCATTGAGCGCGATCGTCCGACACTGACGGTACTGGTGCCGGCGATCATCCAGGCGGTGACGGACCATCCCGACTGGGCCACCACCGATCTATCCTCGCTGAAAGCGGTCTCGACCGGTTCGACCATCGTGCCGCCGCACCTGATCGAACGCTTCGTCGCGCGCGGGGTGCCCGTGCTTCAGGTCTATGGCTCGACCGAGACCTGCCCGATTGCGGTTTACACGCGTCTAGGCGGCGATCTTTCGCGCGTCGGCTCGACCGGCCTTCCCGGCCTTTGCTGCGAGGCTGCGGTGATCGATGACGACGGCAATGAACTGCCGCCGGGCGCGCCGGGGGAGATCGTCGTGCGCGGCCCTAACGTATTCTGCGAATATTGGGGCAATGAGCAGGCGACCCGGGAGGCGCTGCACGATGGCTGGTATCGCACCGGCGACATCGGGCTGCGCGACGCCGACGGATATTTCTGGGTGCACGACCGCAGGAAGAACCTGATTATCTCAGGGGGCGAAAACATCTATCCGGCGGAAGTCGAGCGCGTGCTGCTGGAGCACCCCGAGGTCGCGGAATGCGCCGTGATCGGCCGGCCAGATCCCAGATGGGATGAGGTGCCGGTGGCCTACGTCATCAGGCGGACAGGATGTTTGGTGGAGGCGGAGAATCTGAAGGCGCATGTGCTGACGCAACTCGCACGTTTCAAGGTGCCGCGCGATATCGTTTTCGTCGATGACCTGCCGCGGACCGCCTTGGGGAAGGTCCAGCATTTCATGCTGCGGCGGCTCGATAAGCCCGCGCCGGTGCAAGGAGAGGCGTCGTGAAGATTGCGGTGCTTGGCGGCGGCAACGGTTCGTTCGCGGCTGCGGGTGATTTTGCGCTGCAAGGCCACGATGTCAGGCTATGGCGGCGCGATGCGGCTCAGGTAGCTGAGCATCGCGCGGCGGGCTCACGCATCATTCTCAAGGACTCAAACGGCCGACACGATGTGCGGCTGGCCTTGGTGACGACCGACATTGCCGAAGCTATCAGCGATGCCGAACTGATCCTCTGCCCTGCCCCGGCCTTCGCGCAGCCCGATATCGCAAAACTGCTTGCGCCGCATCTCCGCGGTGGGCAGGTGGTGTTCCTGCCGCCGGCGACATTCGGCTCGATGATCTTCGCGAGAGCCGCCCATGACGCCGGCAATCGCGCCAGCGTCAGCTTTGCCGAGACCGGCACGCTGCCATGGCTGACGCGCAAGCACGGACCGTTCGAAGTCGCCATCACCATCCGCGCCAAACGGCTGCCAGTCGGCGTGTTTCCGCTTGATACTGCCCGTCATGCACTGGACGTGATCGGTCGCGTCTTTCCCGGCGTGATCGAACCTTGCGGCGACGCACTGTCGGGTGCGCTGATGAATGCCGGGCCGATCATCCATCCGCCTCTGATCGTCATGAATGCCGGCGCGATCGAGCATTTCGAGCGCTGGGACATTCACAAGGAAGGCACGCAGGCCGCAATCCGCCGTGTCACGGACGCGCTCGATACCGAGCGCATCGCGGTGCGCGAAGGTTTTGGTTATGGCGGCCCGCATTTTCCACTGGCGCATCATTACGCGAGCGAAGGCGAGCAATGGATGTATGGCCGCGGCTCGCATGATCGCCTGACCGATTCCGGCGACTGGCGCGAACGGATCGTGCTCACAGAGCATCGCTACATGCGGGAAGATTTGCGGCTAGGCCTGTCGCTTCTGGTCTCGGTTGCAGACCTCGCCGGTGTTGCGACGCCACTGGCAAGGGCCTTTCTGGCCATCGGCGGCGCGATCTGCGGCGAGGATTTTCTCAAGGACGGACGCACGCTGGCAAGTCTCGGGCTCGGCGGCCTCGACCGCGAGCAATTGCAAACGCTTCTGCGCAAGGGCTTTCGCCAATGACCGCTGCTCGCGCGATGATCGCCTGTCTTGGCGCCGGCCGCATGGGCCGCGGCATTGCGGTGGCGTTTGCCTATGCCGGCCATGACGTCGTCATGATCGATGTGAAGACGCGCGCCGCGGAGCAGTTCGCAACGCTTCGTGCTGATGCCCTCGGCGAAATCCGCAAGACGCTGGCAAGCCTCGCTCGGTTCGGATTGCTGGCGGACCATGAGGCTGATGCCGTCATCGCCCGTGTCTCCGTAGTGCCCGCGGAGGATATGGCCGCCGCGCTTGCCGGTGCCGGGATCGTGTTCGAGGGCGTGCCTGAGGTGGTGGACCTCAAGCGCGAGGTGCTGGGGGCAGCCTCAAAATGTGTTGAGCCTGACACTATCATCGCCTCGACCACGTCGACCATTCTGGTCGACGATCTCTCCGGCGCCGTCCGGCGCCCGGAGCGCTTTCTCAACGTGCACTGGCTGAACCCGGCCTATCTGATCCCGCTGGTCGAGATATCGCCAGGTACCGTGACCGATCCGGCCATCCTTGCGCGGGTAAAGGCGCTGCTCGAAGGCATCGGCAAGGTCCCGGTGGTGTGCGCGGCGACGCCGGGCTTCATCGTGCCGCGGATCCAGGCGCTCGCCATGAACGAGGCCGCGCGGATGGTGGACGAAGGCGTCGCCAGCGCCGAGGATATCGACAAGGCGATCCGCTACGGCTTTGGGTTCCGCTATGCGGTGCTCGGTCTTCTGGAATTCATCGACTGGGGCGGCGGCGACATTCTTTATTATGCCAGCCGTTATCTCGAGAGCGCGCTTGGCAGCGACCGCTATCGCGCGCCCGAGGTCATCTCGCGCAATATGCGCGAAGGCCGCATTGGTCTGCGCACCGGCGCCGGTTTCCTCGACTATTCAGGTCTCGATGTCGATGCCTACCGCGAGCAGCGCCTCGCGGCGCTGGTCGACATGCTCAGGCATTTTGGGCTGGCAAAACCGCCTGTGCTCGACCAGGATTAGCCGAACACATCCAGCAGCACACCCTCGCGGACCACGGCGACGTTATCGAGCTCGATGGTCGTACCCATCATCGGCAGATCAAAATGCCCGGCGGTGTAGCGGCCGGCAAATTCATTGGCGCCGGTAGAGAACAGAAAATTGCCGGCGACGGCGCGCAGCTCCGTGCCGTTGGTATCGCGCTGGTCATACATCGCCAGCGCCTCGTAGCGCGCGCGTGGATTCATGCCGAACCCGACATGCGACACCGCATAGGCTTCGCGGTCGCCCCATGCCGCCAGATAAGCGCGCATCATCGCCGCGTCGGCGCCCTCGCCTTGCAGATCGGTGACGTAATCGTCCTTCAGCGTCATCTTGACCGGCGACGTCAGATAGCGCTTGAAGGTGAGATTGATGTCGCCGGCCGCCATCACCAGCCTACCGTTGACAGTACCGCTCTTGGGAAAGCTTACGACGATACCGCCGGGCCAATGCGCGAGCGTGCCGGGCTTGTCGGTCCAGCCCCAGACGCCAACCGTCGAGGCGCCGACCATGTCGACGTCGAGTTCGGTCCCCGCTTTGGAGGTCACGCGCATCCGCTTTGTGCCTCGCAGCATCTTCGCCGCCGCGCGCACGCGTTTTTCCAGGGCGGTGTCGGGCACCATGCGCTCGAGCGCTTCGGGATGTTCGTTGGAAATGACCAGAATGCGCGCACCGGCTTTGAGTATTTCGGGCGTCTCGACGGCGTGCATCAACCCTTCGATGGTGCAGTCGACCACAAAACCCGCCTGCTGGAGCGCGGTGACGACAGGCGCAAGCCGCTGGATCGCCTCGCTGGCGCCGGTAGAGCGGATCGGCACGACCTGGCGGTTGCGCGGCGTCGGCACGACGATGTGGAAGGGTTTTGCGCCCATCCGTAGCAACGCGAGTTCGGCCAGGTGAACATTGAGCTCGCGCGACTGTGTTTCGGAGAGTATCGCCGCGGTGTCACCCGACTTGACCGCGCAGCGCTCAAATATCTCGCAGAACGCGTCGATCCATTTCGCCTCGATGCGATCCGCCAGCATGCTCTATCTCCGCTCCAACAATGACATCAGACTTCCGGAAACCCGCGCAGCAGATACGACCGCACCCCCTGCAACAGGCCGTTCAGAGCCAGCCCCAGCAGCGAAATCGTAATCAGCGGCACGAACATATCGACCGCCTGGAAGGTGCGCGCCGCCGTTACCAGCACATGGCCAAGGCCATCGGTCGAGGTGATCATTTCAGCGAGGAACACCACAATGCAGGAGATCACGAGACCGATCCGGCAGCCGGTGAGGATAGATGGTACCGCCGCCGGCAGCACCACCTTGAACAGGATTTGCCGGCGTGGTGTACCCGCCGCCATCGCCGACCAGATCAATTTCTGCTCGACCATCGAGGCGCCGTAATAGGTCGAGAGCAGAATCGGAAACAATGCATCGGCGACAACCAGCGTGATCTTCGATCCATGACCGAATCCGAGCAGCAACAACAGTGCCGGATAAAGTGCGACTTTGGGCAGCGGTGCCAGCACCCGCACGATCGGACGGACCACGGCGTTGATGGCCGGATTTGCGGCGGCGAAAAGGCCGATGGTAACGCCCAGCACCACTGCAATCGAAAATCCCGCGAACAGCCGGAACAGCGTGGCGGCGATGTCCTGCTGAAACGTACCGGAAACGAGTTGTTGGACGAGACGCGTAAACACCATGCCGGGCGGTGGCAACAGCGTCGCAGGAGCATAGCCGAACGAGGCGATCGCTTGCCAAAAGGCTATCAGCAACGCGATCGGCACGATGCCGAGCAGAACGTCCGATGTAACCGCGCGCGCGTTCATGCAAAGCTCAAGGGAATATCGAAGCCCGGCTCGGACCATTTTACCAATTTGCTGCGCATCCTTTCAAATCCGGCGTCGAGGCCGATACCCATCGCGCCGATGATGATGATCATCGCGTAGACGGTGTCGTATTGTCCCATATCGAGCGCATTGAACAAAATGTTTCCGGCGCCTGACTGCCGCGCGATCATCTCGCTGGTGACCATGGTGATCAGCGCCAGCACCAGCCCGGTGCGGCATCCCGTGAGAATTTCCGGCAACGCCGCCGGCAGCACGATCCGGGCCATTCGCTGCGCCGCCGACAATCCCATCGCAGCGCCCGACCACAGCATCTTTTCCTCGACCGCCTTGGCGCCCTGAAAGCTGTGATAGATCACGGGCAAGCTGACGCCGAGGAAGATCACCAGCATCTTCGCGATATCGCCGACCCCGAGCCAGAGCATGATGATCGGCATCAGCGCCGCCTTCGGGACCGGATAGGTCACCATCAATAGCGGATTGAAAAACGACGCCACGGCGCGGCTACGGCCCATCATCAATCCCAACGGAATAGACACGATAACCGCGACACCGAAGCCGATGGCCATACGTCGCAGCGAGGCAAAGATGTTGATCAGGGATTCCTTGTCGCCGAGAATGGACGGAATTGCGCGGATCGCCTCCAGCGCGGTCGGAAAGCTGTCGGTATTGATGATCAGCGCCGCAACCTGCCAGATGCCGAGCAGACCGAGGCAGGCGAGCAATGGCGCCGAGCGTGTGAGCAGAGCGTGACCTGAAATCATGGGCGCAGCTCGTCTTCGCTGGTGTCGTCGATCATCCGCTCGATATCGACAACGTATTTCTGGTAGCGGGGATCGAGCAGAAGTTCCGCCCGGCGGCGCGGACGCGGCAGATCGATATCGACGATCTCCTTGATGCGGCCAGGCGAACGCGTCATCACCACGACCTTGTCGGACAGAAACACCGCCTCCTCGACCGAATGGGTGACGAACAGCACCGTCTTGCGGTCGCGTTCCCAGATGTTGAGCAAGTCATTCTGCAGCCGCGTGCGTGTGTGTGCATCAAGCGCGCCGAACGGCTCGTCCATCAAGAGCACCGCGGGGTGATAAGCGAGCGTGCGCGCGAGCGCGACGCGCTGCTTCATGCCGCCGGACAATTCCTTGGGGTAAAAATGCTCAAAGCCCTTCAACCCGACCATCTCGATCAATGCGCGGCTTTGCGCTTCGGCGTCCGCGGTCTTCACGCCCTGCTGACGCGGGCCGTACATCACGTTGCCGAGCACGCTCTTCCAGGGAAACAGCGCGAACTCCTGAAACACCGGCCCGCGGTCGGGACCGGGCCCGGTGATCGTCTTGCCCTTCATCCTGGCGGCGCCTTCCGTCGGACTGACAAAACCGCCGACGATATAGAGCAACGTCGATTTCCCGCAGCCGGAGGGGCCGAGAATGGAGACGAAGGCGCCATCCTCGATGGCCAGCGAAATCTCCGACAAGGCCAGATGGTCCTGGCGGCCCGAGGTCCGAAAAACCTGTGAGACCCGATCGATCTCGATCATGGCAGCCGCCTGCTTGGGCGACAGCGCAGCTTCAACCCGAGCATCTGGTCGCGATGGCAATACCTTCATTCCCGCTTTGCTTCCCGGCATAGGTCCCTTGGGCGCTCAGGGTTTCCCGATCAACGGACTGAGCATAGCGGAAACCTGCAAGTTTTGGCGATGTCGATTTGCCACCACCATCTCATTGGGGACCGGATCGCCTGAGCACCGCGCGTACCGGCGCCGCGTCGAGACCGCTCAGTTTCAACGGCAGCGCTATCAATTCGTAGTCGCCTGGCTCGACCTCGGCCAGCACAAGATTCTCGACAATTCGAAGATCGTACCGCTTGCAAACCATATGTGACGGCAGGACTTTTGAGGCCTCCGGGTCGACGGACGGAACGTCGACGCCGATCAGCCGCGTACCACGAAGCGCCAGGCGCTCGACCGTCTCCGGAGCCAGGGCACGGAAACCGGTCGGCCAGGCCAATTGATCGCCCCTGTCCATCAATTTGAAGAGCAGCCGTGGCGGAGCGCCGTCGAGGGCGGATGCGATCTCATCAAAACTACAGAGAGCATCCGTTCCGCGTGCCTCAATGACCCTCGCCGGGCCGATGAAATCGGCGAGATCCAACATGTCGATGCTGGCGCCGGCGGGATCATAGTGCAACGGTGCATCGGCATGAGCGCCGCAATGCGTCGACATCGCGATGCTGGCCACGTTGACAGGACAGTCGGGCCCGATTGTAAATGTCTGATTGACCGCGAACGCGGCATCGCCGGGAAAGACCCCCATGCCGACGCGCAGCGCGGGCGATATGTCGATCAGGGTTTTCACAATTGAGTCCTGACCTGCCAGAGCTCTGGGAACAGCACAACGTCCAGCATCTTGCGCAAATAAGTAACGCCGGAAGAGCCGCCGGTACCTCGCTTAAATCCGATGATCCGCTCCACCGTCGTCACGTGGTTAAAACGCCAGCGGCGGAAATAATCCTCGAAATCCACCAGCTTTTCGGCAAGCTCGTACAATTCCCAGAAGCGGGTCGGGTCTTGATAGACCGCCAGCCACGCGTTCCGGACGCTGTCGCTCGCTTCGTGCGGCACGGAGACATCGCGCTCGAGAATGGCGTCATCGATGCCAAGACCGCGGCGATACAAGAGCTGTATGGTGAGATCGTAGATACTCGGGGCCCGCCGGACCGCCTCGAGGCGTTCGACAGCGGCGTCGTCGTCCCTGTGAGTCTGGATCATCGCGGCATTCTTGTTGCCGACCAAAAATTCGATCACCCGATACTGCCAAGACTGGAAGCCGGAAGATTGCCCAAGCAAGCCGCGAAATTCCGTATACTCGCTCGGCGTCATCGTACGAAGCACGTCCCAGGCCGAGTTGAGTTGCTCAAGGATGCGGGACACGCGCGACAGCGTCTTGAAGGCCGGCTGCAGGTCGTCCGCGGCGATCAGCCGGCAGGTGGCGCTCAGCTCGTGAATCGCGAGCTTCATCCAGAGCTCCGACGTCTGGTGCTGGATAACGAACAGCATCTCGTCATGGGCGGTGGAAAGCGGCTGCTGTGCCTGAAGAATCTTGTCGAGCTGGAGATAGCCTGAATAGGATATTTCCTTGCGCTGACTCATCGCGTTCACGCCTTTTGACGAGTCGATGATGCTTTCGCAGCATGCCGTACCCGGTATGCTGCGGACGATATTTTAAACTTAAAATGATTGTCTTTTGCTGTCAATCCGGATTTCCGCTATGCTTCAGGCATGCCGTCCGGCTCTTGATCGCAAGGCTCTCCATGATGTCGTCAGCCTCCATGACTTCTCGCGAGGCATGCGTCGGGCGCGATCTGGTCGATCCGCTTCGCAGTTTCCGCGACCGTTTTGTCATTCCCGACGGGATCATCTATCTCGACGGAAATTCGCTCGGTCCAATGCCCCGGGCCGCGGCGGACGTCCTCAACCATACGATCGAGCGAGAGTGGGGCCAGGATCTCATCAGGAGCTGGAATAGCGCGGGATGGTTCGACATGCCCGTTCGGCTCGGCGATCGCCTCGGGGCGCTGATTGGGGCGGCTCCGGGTCAAACGCTGGTATGCGACACCACGTCGATCAATCTCTACAAAGCCATCCACGCGGCCATCGGGTTGCGGCCCGATCGCAACGTGGTCATTGCCGAGGACCAGTCGTTCCCGACGGACCTCTACATCATCGAGGGCGCCATGAAGTCCGCGGGCCGTCCGATGAAGCGGCGATTGATCGGCACCGACGGACCGTCGATCGAAGCCCTGATTGATCGAAACGTCGCAGTCGCAGTGCTCTCGCACGTCAATTACCGCACCGGCGAGCTGCTCGACATGGCCGCTATCACCAAACAGCTGCACGACGTCGGCGCGCTGGTGGTATGGGACCTCTGTCATTCGATCGGCGTGGTGGAGATCGCCTTCGACGGTCATGCTGTCGACTTCGCCGTCGGTTGTACCTACAAATATCTCAACGGTGGTCCGGGCTCTCCGGCATTCATTTCCGTCGCGAAGGCGCATCAAGCCACCGCCCAACATCCATTATCGGGCTGGTGGGGTCATGCCGCCCCCTTTGCCTTCGATCGCGACTTCCGGCCCGACGCAGGCATCAAGCGTTTTCTCTGCGGAACGCAGCCGATCATTTCCACGCGCGGCGTGGAGGTCGCTCTCGACGCCATGGAGGGCGTCGAGGTGGTGGCTTTGAGACGAAAGAGCCTCGCGCTCACCGAACTTTTCATGGCGCGTGTCAATGCGCTCTTGCCGGGCCTCGATATCGTGACGCCGCGGGAGCCGTTGCAGCGCGGCAGCCAGGTAGGGATTTCCTTCGACAATGGCTATGCGGTGGTTCAGGCGATGATCGAACGCGGCGTGATCGGCGATTTCCGGGCGCCGGACCTGATGCGGTTTGGCTTTGCGCCGCTCTATGTTCGATTCGGAGATGTTTGGGATGCCGCCGAAATACTCGCCGAGTGCATCAACGCGGAGGTCTGGCGCGATCCGCGCTACAACCGGAAGCTTGAAGTCACCTGAGGCTGCCAGAACATGCGCTAGTCGAACCACGGCCATTCCGCCGCACCGTCATGGGTGACGGCGCCACCGGGCGCCTGTCCGACCAGGCGGGCATATTTGGCGAGCGCGCCCGCGCGATGCCGCGGCGGTCGCGGCGTCCAGGCCTTTCGCCGCGCTGCGAATTCCTTCTCTTCAATCAGCAGATCCATGCGGCGCTCGGTGGCATCGATCCTGATGCGGTCACCATCGCGCACCAGCGCCAGCGGGCCGCCGATAAACGATTCCGGCGAGACATAGCCGATGCACATCCCGCGCGTGGCGCCGGAAAAACGCCCGTCCGTGATAAGTGCGACCTTCTCGCCCATGCCCTGGCCATAAATCAGCGCGGTGACACCCAGCATCTCGCGCATGCCCGGGCCGCCAACCGGGCCTTCGTTGCGGATGACGAGAACGTCACCGGCTGAATATTTGCGATTGCGCACGGCGTCGACGCAGTGTTCCTCGTCCTCGAACACCCGCGCCGAGCCTTCAAACACCAGGTTTTTCAACCCCGCGACCTTGATGACGGCGCCATCGGGACAAAGATTGCCCTTTAAAACCGCCACGCCGCCATCCGGCATGATCGGCGTCTTCGTGGAGAAAATAATCTCGCCATCAGGCGCATTCGCGCCGCCGTATTCTTCGGCGATTGATCTACCTGTTATCGTCAGGCAACTGCCGTCGATATGGCCGCTTTCGACCAGCGCGCGGATGACGACGGCGGTACCGCCGATGTCGTAGACATCCTTGGCGGTGTATTTGCCACCGGGGCGCAAATTACCGATCAGCGGCGTGCGCGCAAAAACCTTGCCGACGTCGTCGATGGTGAAGGAAATGCCGGCCTCGTTGGCAAGCGCCGGCAGATGCAGCGCGGCGTTGGTCGAGCCACCGGTGGCGGCGACGATGGCTGCGCCATTTTCCAGCGCCTGCCGCGTCACGATCTCGCGCGGCAACGGCCCGCCCCGCTCCAGCATCTGCATCACAAGGCGTCCGGCGCGGCGCGCAACCTGCGCGCGCTCGGCATAGACGCCGGGGATCATCGACACATTGGGCATCGTCAGCCCCATCGCTTCGGACACCATGCCCATGGTGTTGGCGGTGAACTGTCCGGCGCAGGCGCCGATGGTCGGCAGGCAGGTGCGCTCGATGCCCTCAAGCGTCGCCTCGTCGATTTCGCCCGTCATGAAGCTGCCGACGGCCTCATAGGAATCGAGCACGGTGAGGGTCTTTCCCTCGAACCGGCCAGGCAGCGCGCTGCCACCGTAGATGAAGATCGACGGCACATTGCAGCGGATCATGCCCATCATCACGCCGGGAAGCGTCTTGTCGCAGCCGCCGAAGCCGATCAGCGCGTCGTAGGCTAGGCCGTGCACCACGGCCTCGATTGAATCAGCAATCAGCTCGCGGGAGAGCAGCGAGAACTTCATTCCCTCATGGTTCATGCTGATGCCGTCGGAAACCGAAATGGTTGAAAATTCCCGCGGCGTGCCGCCTGCCTCCGCGATCCCAGCTTTCGCCGCTTCGACCTGGAAATCGTGGGTCATGTTGCAGGGCGTCTGTTCGCCCTTCATGCTGACAACGCCGACCATCGGCTTTGCCACCGCCTCGTCGTCGAGGCCCATCGCACGCATGAAGGCGCGGTGGGGCGCACGATCCAGACCATCGGTCGTCACGCGTGATCGCCACTTCTTCATCGGAATAAATCTCTCTCCAGGTCGTCCCGGCGAACGCCGAGACGACTCGTGGATCAATTCTGCCTATTGCAGCGGCGCGACGATGGTCGGATGCTTGAACTGTGCGACATCCAGTTTCGGCAGCATTCCCGTCTCGGCATAGATATCGAGCATTTTCTGGATCGCCGGGAAATTCGGTGCGGCGCCGGGATCGCGGCCGAAATCATTGTCCTTGAGCAGATAGGTGTCGAGGACCGGGATCGGCGCCTTCAGCACTTCGTTGACAACCTTGAGCGTCTCTTCACGATTAGCCAGCGCCTTCTTCATGCCGGAAGTGATATCGCGCACGTAAGCCTTTACCAATTCCGGATTCTTGTCGACAAAGTCGGCACGGCAGGCTTCCAGGATATGGACGATGTTCGGCATTGCCTGGGAAAGCGAAAACAATTTGCGTGTCCCGCCCTTGGCCTCGGCGCGCGCCGCGAACGGCTGGTTCATGTTGACGGCATCCACCCTGCCCTGGCGCAGCGCGTCCTCGGAGACAGCGAAGCCGACTTCGACCAGCTTGATGTCCTTTGCGAGGTCGACGCCGTTTTGCTTCAGAAGCATGTTGAACGGCCCTTGGGTGCCGCCGCCGATCACCGAAATGCCGACGGTTTTGCCCTTGAGGTCAGCAATGGTCTTGATCGGGGAATCGTCCATGACCGCCCAATAGACCGAAAAGCCGCCAGGCTTCTCGAAGACGTGCTGCGCGACGATGTAGGCCTTGAGATTTCCGCCGACCACGCCGTTCGCCAGCGACAATGGCGCCTGCGTCGCGCAGTCGAGCGCGCCGGCGGCCAGCGCTTGCGTCATTGGCGCGGTGCCCTGGAATTGCGTCCATTCGACATTGTAGGTCTTGCCGAGGTCGGGAAATTCCGCGGGCCTTCGCATCATCCAGTATTTCGATTCCTCGGCCGGAATGGTCCAGCCGACACGGATCGTCTGTTGCGCGTAGGATGAACTTACGCCCGCAAGTGCGGCGGCCATCGCTCCGGCGGCCAAAATCCATGTCGAAGGTACCCGCATCATCCCCGCTCCACTTTTTCGATGCCAACAGGCACCCGCGCAAAACTAGTTTCGCTAAACCTTTCATGGTTCAAACAATCAGGCAAGCCACCGGAGATTGCCTATCATCGCCCGGCAAGGCCTGGCGTATGGTAGACCCCGCGTGCCGGACAGGGTTTTACCGGCCGCCAAGCTTGGGAGACGTGGAATGGCAATGGTTGGCAAAGCGGATGGACAAAACCGAGAGAGGCTCGGGTATCTCGGGCTTGGAATGATGGGATTTCCCATGACGCGGCGGCTGCTGAACGCCGGCTACGACGTCGCCGTCTGGAACCGCTCTCCGGGCAAAGGCGCCGCACTGGTGGAGGCGGGGGCGAAGCTTAAAGCCCATCCGCGCGATGTCGCCGATAGCGCCAGCATCATCTTCGTGTGCCTCACCGATGCCGCCGCCGTGGAAGAGGTAATGTTCGGTCCCGGCGGCCTTGCGAGCGCGGCCGGCTCCGGAAAACTCGTCGTGGATTTTTCGTCGATCCACCCGGACGCGGCACGCTCGATAGCCGCGCGGCTGAAGACGTCGAACGGCATGGGATGGATCGATGCACCGGTCTCCGGCGGTACACCGGGCGCCGAGCAAGGCACGCTGGCGGTGATGGCTGGCGGCGATGCCGCCGATGTCGAAAGAGTGCGGCCTTACGTCCTGGCAATGGCACGACGGCTCACGCATATGGGTCCGACTGGCGCGGGCCAGACCGCGAAACTCTGCAATCAGGTGATCGTCGGCTGCGCCATGGCTGTGCTTGCGGAAGCGACGCGGCTTGCCGTCAACGCCGGGATCGACGCCAAGCGGCTGCCGGAGGCGCTCGCCGGCGGCTTTGCCGATTCAATTCCCCTGCAATTGTTCGTGCCGCGCATGGTGCAAGGCATTCATTCGCCGCCGCTCGGCCACATCGCAACAATGCTGAAAGATCTGGATACGGTGATCGATGTCGCCCGTGATACGTCCAGCCCGGTGCCGATGTCGGCGCTGGCCGCGCAATTGTTCAGACTGGCCAAGACGGCGCGGGGCGCGGATGCCGACGCGCTTGAAATCTATAAACTGTCGGCTTCCGAGGTTGGTTGAGGCCGTCTGGATCGGTAAGCTGGGGATCTCAGTTGCCAAAAATCCTATGGGATTATATTCCTAGAAGAGGACATGCGCCATGTACGACCCCACCGGCGTCAAGACATCGCCCAAGCTTCCTGTCCCCGATCAGATGAAGGCTTGGGTCCTGGGCGACCCCGACCAGCTTTTCCTGCGCGACAAGCCCGCGCCGGTTCCTGGGCGCGCGGAAGTACTGGTTCGCATCGACGCGGTCGCGATCTGCGCAACCGACCTCGAGATCATTCGCGGCGGATCGCCGGCGAGCATCGGCGGCGGCGTGCCCTTCAACAAGAATTTTACACCCGGCCATGAATATATGGGTACGGTCGCAGCCCTCGGACCTGAGGTCGACGAGTTCGAGATCGGCGAACGCGTCAGTGTGGAAATCCACGCCGGCTGCGGCCAGTGCAAGCGATGCCGCCAAGGCATGTACACCTCATGCCTCAATTATGGGAAACCGGAGAAGGGCCATCGCGCCAACGGCTTTACGACCGACGGTGGCTTTGCCGAGTACGCGGTCAATCACATCAACACGCTCGTGCGGGTGCCGGACACGATGAGCGACGCGGAAGCCACGCTTGTCGTCACCGCAGGGACCTCGATGTACGGCTTGACCGAACTTGGCGGGCTGGTTGCCGGTGAAAGCGTGGTCGTCATCGGCCCCGGTCCCATTGGACTGCTCGCCGTCGCCGTCGCAAAGGCCCTGGGCGCAAGCCCCGTGATCCTGACCGGAACACGCAACAAGCGCCTCGCGATCGGCAGGGAGCTAGGCGCCGACCGCGTCATCAACATCGCCGAAGAGAACGCGGTAGATGTCGTGAAACGGCTCACCGGCGGGATCGGCGCGGATTATGTGGTCGAGTGCGCCGGCACCGAAGCCACCGTCAATCAAGCCATTCAGATGGCCAATCGTGGCGGGAAAATCTGCCTGGCGGCGTTCCCGCACGATCCTGTGGCGACCGATATCAAGCATCTCGTGAAGAACAACATCTATGTCTACGGCATTCGTGGCGAGGGCCGCAGCGCCACCCACCGCGCGATGGCGCTGATGGCCGAAAAGCGATTCGATGCGACGAAGATTCATACCCACACATTTGCGCTCGCCGATCTGCCGACCGCGCTCCGATACGCACGCGACCGGGTCGAGGACGCCATCAAGGTCGTCGTCACCACTCGACAAGCGGGGATGCTTGCCGGCGTCGCGGCAGAGTGAAGCAGCGGTAACGCAAGGACGAAGCTACTGTCTTCGGCCGTCGCCTGGGAAATACCAATCAAGCCGCTTCAATAGCGGGGATCGTACATTTGCGACTGAATGTATCCGATGAGATCGTTGGGCACTGGACCGGTTGCAAGGCCGCGCTTGTAGGCAACCTCGGCAACAGCGGCTGCGATATGAGCCGACACTTCGCGGATCCTCGGCAACGCCGGAAACAGGCTGCCTTGTTCGATGTCAGCTTCGTCAACGAGGTACGCCAGGGTGCGCGCGGCGGCCATGAACATCTCATCCGTCACCAGTCTTGATCCGCTCGCGATGGCGCCAAGGCCGACGCCGGGGAAGATGTAGGAATTATTGCCCTGGCGCGGCACGAACGTCTTGCCGTCGAGTTTTACTGGATCATACGGGCTGCCGCATGCAAATAGCGCGCGGCCGTCAGTATGGCGGTAAGCCGCCTCGGCGGAACATTCCGCCTTCGAGGTTGGATTGGAGAGCGCAAATACGATCGGCCGATCGTTGATCCGCGCCATGGCCTCAAGCACCTCAGGCGTGAAAGCGCCGCCGACGGCCGCAACGCCGATGATCGCGGTGGGCTTGAGCGTTTCGATCGCGGTCAGAAAATCGCTGATCGGCGTATGATCGTGCGCGTAGCGAAGCTTGTGCTCGGTAAGTCCTGGCCGATCTTTTACGACCAGGCCACGGGAGTCCACGAGCCAGTTGCGCCGCAGCGCCTCGGCTTCGGATACACCCTCCGCCATCATGGCCGAGACCACCAGGTCGGCGATGCCCGTCGCAGCCTCTCCTGCGCCGAGGAATAGCAGCCGCTGTTCCCCGAGTTTGCTACCGCTCACACGTAGCGCCGAGAGCAGACCCGCGAGCGCCACCGCGGCCGTCCCCTGGATGTCATCGTTGAAGACGCAGATCTTGTCGCGATATTTGTGCAGAAGCCGGAATGCAGAGTGATTGGCAAAATCCTCAAACTGCAGCAGCACGCCCGGAAACGTCTTGCGCGCTGCGGTAACGAATTCATCCATGAACTCGTCGTATGCTGCGCCGCACATACGTTTCTGGCGCAGGCCGATATAATAGGGATCGTTCAGCAAGGCCTCGTTGTTGGTGCCCACATCCAGCATCACCGGCAGACAAAGCTCGGGGTCTATCCCCGCGCAGGCGGAATAGAGCGAGAGCTTCCCGACCGGAATGCCCATGCCGTTGGCGCCGAGATCGCCGAGGCCCAGGATGCGTTCGCCGTCGGTCACGACAATCAGCTTGACCGGGTAAGGCCAGTTGCTCAGGAGTTCGGCGATACGCCCGCGATCATCGGCTCCAATGAACAGGCCGCGCGGCCGCTGGAAGATGTAGCCGAACCGTTGGCAGGCGAGACCCACCGTTGGGGTGTAGATCAGCGGCTGGATTTCATCGATGTTGTCGCACACGACGCGGAAAAACAGCGCCTCGTTGCGGTCGTGCAGCTCGTTAAGTGCGACGTATTTTGCCAAGTCGCTGGACAGGCTGCGCAGATTGGTCAGCACGCGCTCGACTTGCGTCTGCATCGTACACACATGCGCGGGCAAAAAGCCGCGCAGTCCCAGCGCATCGCGCTCGGCCTCGCTGAAGGCAGTACCCTTGTTGAGCAGCGGATCGCGCAATAGCGCGAGACCGCGCGCTGAAGTTGAAGGCGTTGAGCGAGCGCTCAGCCGATTAGCTAGGCTCAAGGCATTTCCCCCAAATGTTATTTGTTTTAGGCTTCGTCCTTTAAGCCAGGCTCAAGAGCAAAGCAGCCGTTTCCAGCCCCATAATACGACCCAAAGCGGATTTCCGCCAAGCCTTATCGGTCAATTTTGGCTGATGGGCACGACCCGATTGCTCACACCGAGCAATAACGTTCCTTAATATCGTTGTCGGCCAGTAGCTCTTTCGCAGATGCGTGATGAACTACCCCACCCTGATCCAGCACATAGGCGCGATCGGCAATGTCGAGCGCCAGCTCCACATTCTGTTCGACCAGCAAGACCGTGGTTCCCTGCGCCTTCATGGCGCGAAACAGCTCGAACATTTCATCGACCAGCACCGGCATGATTCCCTCCGATGGTTCGTCGAGCATGATGAGATCGGGCTTTGCGATCATCGCCCGCGCAATCGCCAGCATTTGCTGTTCACCGCCGGACATCGTCTGGGCCTCCTGATCCAGGCGCTCGGCCAGTCGTGGAAAGATTTTGGCGATGCCTCCGATCAGCTCGGCTTCCCTTTTCCTTTCGGGAGACGCCACCAGACCCAGCCTGAGATTTTCGCGCACCGAAAGACCCTGCACGATGCGCCGTTCTTCCGGCACGTAAGCCAGCCCGAGCGCAAAGCGCAGATGCGCCGGCTGGGTCAGCAGCTCCCGGCCTTTGAAAATTATCGACCCCCGAGCCTTGTCCATCAGACCCATGATCGATTTCAGCGTTGTGGTCTTGCCGGCGCCGTTGCGCCCTATCAGACAAACAATCTCGCCTTTGGCCACCTCGATCGAGATGTCTTGCAGGACGTGGCTCGAACCGTACCAGGCGTTCAGATTGCCGATCTGCAACATCTGATCAGTGCTCCCGCTGGCCGAGATAGACCCGCTTGACGGCCTCGTTCTGGCGGACCTCCAATGGCGTTCCCACCGCCAGCAGCTCGCCGTGGTGCAATACCAGGATGCGGTCGCTGATCCCGAGCACAAGTTTCATCTTGTGCTCGACCAGAATGACCGTGCGTTCGCTAGCAAGCTTCACGATAAGATCCATCATGACGCGGGTTTCTTCCGGACTCATTCCGGCGGTCGGCTCATCGAGCAACAATAGCCGCGGCCGGCTCGCCAGCGCCATTCCGATTTCTAGTGCGCGCTGCTCGCCGTGGGCCAGAGCCTTCGCCGTTCGTTCGCGCGCGTCCCACAATCCAACCAACGCCAACAATTCATCGGCCTGCTCTATCAACTCCGTATGCCTCGCGCGCGGACGCCACATGTCGTAGCGCGACACCAGCGCCTGTAGTCCGATGCGGACATTCTCGCGCGTCGACAGCTGAGGGAACACGTTGGTGATTTGAAATGACTTCGCGACGCCCATATGGGCAAAGCGATGCTGCGGAAGTCCGGTAACATCCCTGCCCTCGAATTCCACGTTGCCGCTTGATGGCCTCAAGGCGCCTGACAGCAGATTGAAATAGGTGCTCTTTCCCGCGCCGTTGGGTCCGATGATCGAGGTGATGGCGCCCTTGGTGAATTCGGCCGAGATGTTGTTCAACGCGACGAATTTGCCGAACGTCTTGCCCACGCCTTTGGTGCGCAGAATGGGCTGCTCCGTACCGAGCGCGGTCATGGCTTGCCTCGCGAAATCAAGGTCCCCCAAATTCCGGCCGGAAAGAACAGCACGCAAATCATGAAGATGGCGCCGACGATGAGTTGCCAATGTACTGTCCAGAGCGAGACGAGATTTTCCAGGAGCAGAAACGCCGCCGCGCCGACCATCGGCCCGAAGAACGTTCCCATTCCGCCAAGTAGCGCAATCATCACCACAATGCCCGAGGTGTCATAATGCAGGATTTCGATCGGCACGATGGACAGATGCAGTGCCTGCAGCGCGCCCGCCAGTCCGCAAAACCCGCCGGACAGAATGAACGTAATCAAACGCGTCAATGTCACGTCGTAACCGGAAGCCTTGGCCCGGGTCTCGTTTTCGCGCACCGCCTCAATCACGGCCCCGAAGGGCGAAGCAAGAATTCGCGACAGCACGAAGAACGCGGCAATCACGAATACGGCGATCACATAATAGCGCGTTAGCGGGTTGATGAAGTCGAGTTTGACGCCAAGGATGTCGATGACGCGGACATTGATGCCACGCAGGCCATTCTCTCCTCCGGTCCAGTCGACGGCCTGATAAAACAAATAGTAGACGCACTGCGACAGCGCCATCGTGACCATCGCGAAGTAGATGCCGCGGGTCCGGATCGCCAGCACACCGATCAGCGCCGCCATCAACAACCCGCCGAGGATTCCGACGGCGATGGAGACGAACCACGGCAGCGCAAAATGCGCGATCGCGATACCGCAAAGATAAGCGCCGGTGCCGAACAATGCGGCGTGGCCGAACGACAACAGGCCGAGATAGCCGTAGACGAGATTGAAGCCCAGCGCATAGAGGCCGTAGATCAGGATGTTAACCGCAAGCGCGGTGAACGGCATAACGAGCGGAAACACCAGAACGACAAGGCTCGCAATACTGGCACGATGCTCGGTTGCGAACTGAAACCAGCTCACGCGCGTCGCGGCCCCCCGCTGTTGCGGCCGGGTAATTTCATTCATACCCCTGAATTTCACCTTCAACTCATCAATCCGGCGCGGCCGAAGAATCCTTGCGGACGAACGATCAGAACCACCGCCATCAGCGCGAAGATCGAGACCTTGCCCATTTCGGGCGCAAACAGCGACGTCATGCTAACAACAACACCGACCAGCAGCCCGGCAAGCACGGCGCCGCCGATAGACCCCATGCCCCCCACCACCGTGACGACAAAGGCTTCGGCGAGAATGGTGCCGCCCATCTCGGGGATGACGCCTTGAAGCGGCGCTGCCAGTAACCCTGCAAAGCCGGCGATCGCAGTCCCTATTCCGAAAACGATCAGCCAGACCCGCGCGACGTCGACACCGAGCACGCGCACGATTTGCGGATCGCGCGCGCCGGCGCGAATGATCAGGCCGAAACTTGTCTTTTCAAGAAACAGCCAAAGCGCCAGCAGCACGGCAGCGGTCGCGCCGATAACGAACAGACGATAGAGCGGAAAATAACCGACGCCGATATTGACGGCCCCTTGCAGAACTTCGGGCGTGTCAAAGGGGTACCCGGTCTTGCCGAAGGCAATTCGAACGAGCTCGACCATGACGTAGCTCAAGCCAAATGTCAGCAGCAGCGGATAGTCGATGCCCCTGCCGTAGAGCGGCCGTATCAAGAAGCGTTCCACTGCAAGACCGAACAGGCCGACGGCTAACGGCACGGCGACCAGGCAGATCCAGAAATTTCCGCCGAACGAGAGAATGTAAACTCCGGCATAGGCGCCGATCATATAAAACGCGCCGTGGGCGAAGTTGACCACGGTGAGCATGCCGAAGATCAGCGAAAGGCCGATCGCAAACAGCACGTAGATCGCGCCGAGCGCGAGACCCGTAAACAATTGCAGTGCAATCAGATCGAGGCTGAGACCAGCCATGCGTTCCCCCTAAAAATCGATGTGTGCCGAGAAGGGCACACATCGTTCACCGCGTCAGGCCTTATGGCCGAGCTCCGCGCAGGTGCGCAAGTTTGCCTCATTGGGCTCGTCGGTGCTGATGACTTCGAAAACGTCGGACTCGTTGCGCATGTCCTTCGATTTCGACTTGATCACCAGTACCGACTGGACCGACTGGTGGTCGCATTTTCGATAATATTGCGGTCCCTTGTAAAAATCGTACTTCAGCGCTTCCAGTGCCGCGATCACCTTGTCAGTGTCGACGCTGCCGGCGTTCTTGACGGCGGCGAGCACCGCGCTGACACCGCCATAGCCGAGCGCGCCGTAATCAGATGGCAGCCGCCCGTCATACATCTTCTTGAAGGCATCATTGAACGCCTTGGTGGATGCGAATTTGTCCTCTATGCCCCAATAGAACGAGCATCCGCCGATCACGCCGTCAAACGCTTGCGGCCCCGCCGCAACCCGGCTCGCATGGGAAAGCAGCGGCGCGATGATCTGGGTCGTCTTCTTGATACCAAAATCGGTCGCCTGCTTCAGCACGATCTGCTGGTCGCGGCCAAAATTGCTGATGCAGAGAATATCAGGCTTGAGGGCCTGGATGCGCGGCAGCAGCGTCGAGAAGTCGGATGTTCCGATGGGGTGACGGATATCGCCGAGGTTTTCGATATTGAATGCCTTGCCCACCTCGAGAAAGCCGCGGACCATTTCGTGACCGTAGGCATAGTCGGCGGTAAGGAACGCGACCTTCTTGCCGAATTTTGAGAAGGCGTAGCGCCCCACCGCGCCCGAGGTCAAATGCGGGTTCAAGGCCTCGTGGAAGGTAAAACGGCTGAAATCGGAGGCTTCGTTGATGGTATCGGACTGACTGATCGAATTGAAGATAATACCGCGTTCCTTGGTAACGTTGTTGATCGCAAGTTGCACGGCGGCGGAAAGACTGCCGACGACAAAGTTCACCTTTTCCTTTTCGACCAATTCCAGCGTCCGCGTTGCCGCCTCGCCGGGATTGAGCTTGTCGTCGCGCACGACCAATTCCGCCTTGCGCCCATTGAGTCCGCCGCCGTCGTTGAATTGGGCGACCGCGAGCTGCCCGGCGCGCACCTGATCCTGGGCTTCCGTGCCGTAAGGCCCGGTCAACGGAACGGGAAACCCGATCTTGATGTTGGCCTCCTGTGCCCGCAGCAGATTGATGCGAAGCGGCGAGACGGCAAGGGCTGCCCCGGCGCTTGCCGTCGTCAGCAAACGGCGGCGGGAAATCGATCCCGATTTGGTCGTCTTCCTGGTCATAGCTCCTCCCCCTGCAATTCTGTTTGGTTTTGTTGGCGCATCCCGGTTCAGATTCGCCCCAAGGCCGTCAGGATAACCTGTGGCGTCAACGGAATCTCGGTAATTATTGCGCCGAATGGCCTCAACGCATCATTGACCGCGTTGGCCACGGCCGCGGCGGCTCCCGCCGTCCCGGCTTCGCCCGCGCCCTTGGCGCCCAGCTCCGTTTCCAACGTTGGCGACACCACGTGCCCGACGTCGATATCCGGCATTTCGCCGGACATCGGAACCAGATAATCGGCCATGTTGGCGTTGGTCAGTTGCCCCCGCTCATCGTAAATGCATTTTTCGAACAGCGCAGCTCCCAGGCCCTGCACGACGCCGCCCCGGATTTGCTCGTCGACCAGCTGGGGATTGATGATAGTGCCGCAATCCTCGACCACCCAATGCCGGAGCAGTTTTACGAACCCGGTGTCGGTATCGACTTCTAGCCAGGAGGCCTGAACGCCATTGGTGAAGGCGAACGGATATTCGCGAGGCACGAAATGGCGCGTCGCCATCAGTTCGGGTTGAATGCCGGGCGGAAGCGTATCCGGGCGGAAATAGACTATTCTGGCAAGCTCACGCAGCTCGATGCGGGGTGATCCGTCATTTGCGTTCACGACCACATTGTTGGCGATGTCAAGCTCGCCGGGCGAGGATTGCAGGATGGCGGCCGCGACATCCAGCACATTCTTCCGCAAAATCTTCGCGGCCTGCAGTGCGGCCTCACCGCCAATTCCAGCGCCGCGCGAGGCCCAGGTGCCGCCGCCATAGGGCGTGTTGTCGGTATCGCCCAGTATGACGCGGACGCGCTCCATCGAGACGCCGAGCACGCTTCCCACGATTTGCGCCGTGAGCGATTCCGAGCCCTGCCCTTGTTCGGTGATGCTGGTCTGGCAGATCACCGAACCCTGAGCGTCCAGCCGCACGGCAACACCATCCTGCGACGAGATCCGCGCACCACCGACACCATAGAACGCCGCACTTGGGTTGGTGACTTCGATGAAGTTCGCTATGCCGATGCCGCGATGAATGTTGCGCTTGCGCAAAGCCGCCTGCTCTGCACGCAACGCGTCATAGTCCATCATCGCGATCAGCTTGTTCATCGCTGCATGATGCGACAGCTGCTCAAACCTCAGGCCCGAAGGCGACGTGCATGGGTAAGCGTCGTCGGCAATAAGATTGTGGCGGCGGACTTCCACCGGATCCCTCCCGATCTTTGCAGCCGCCAGGTCAACGAGACCTTCCGTCACCGAGCATGCGATCGGGTGGCCAACAGCGCGATATTGGCACATCACATTCTTATTCTGGAACACGACGCGGGCCCGCGCGCGATAGTTCTTGGTCACATAGGGACCGCCGACCAGATTGACGACCTGATTGGCTTCGATGGCGCTGGTGCGCGGATACATCGAATAGGGACCGATACCGGTGAGATCGTCGATCTCGAACGCCGTGATCGTCCCGTCGCGGTTGACGCCGATCCGCCCCCAGCAGCGGTGGTCGCGGGCATGAATGTCGGTATTAAAACTTTCAATCCGGTCGGCGACGAATTTGATCGGCCGTCGCAGCAGTTTCGACAGCGCATAGGTAGCCATTTCGTCGGCGTAAATGTGGACCTTGATGCCGAACGAACCGCCGACATCCTTGCAAACCACGCGAACCTGCGCGTCTTCAAGTCCGAGATGCAGCGCGGCGATGTTCTGAACCATGTGCGGCGCCTGCGTGCCCTGATAAATCGTCAGCCGCGCTTCGGCCGCGTTCCAGTCAGCTACCACCGCGCGCGGCTCCAGCGTCACGCCCGTGTGCCGGCCAAAGATAAAATTCGCCTCCACCACCTTGTCGGAATCGGCAAACGCAGCATCGACCCTGCCGGCATCGAGGCTGCGCTCAAAAGCGAGATTGTCGCCAAGACAGGGATGAATAACAGGCGTTTCCGGATCCAGCGCCGTGCGCATGTCCGCGACCGGATCGAGTTCCTGGTATTCGACCTTGACGATCTCGGCTGCGTCCTCGGCGACAGCCCGGCCGATCGCCACGACGGCGGCGACCGCTTCCCCCTGCCAGCAGACCCGATCGATCGCGATCGCATGTTGCGGGGCGGACTTGAGGCCCTTCAGGTGCGAGAGCACGCCAACCCACGGCGTGATCACGGAGCTAAGCTGTTCGCCGGTCACGATGGCGTGGATGCCCGGCATGCGCCCCGCCTCTGTAGCGTCGATCCCGACGATTTTCGCATGCGCATACGGGGAACGCAGGAAAACCACATGCCCCATGCGCGGCAGTTCCACGTCGCTGACATAGAGCCCTCGTCCCTGCATCAGCCGCTCAAGGTTTGGCCGCGGAACGATCTTGCCGATATACGAATTCGGCCGATCAAGTTCCGAAAGTCCTTCCGGTTTTGCAGGCGACACGGTCATGACTGGCGCCCCATGCGTGCTCGAGCCGTATTCTCGACCGCATCGATAATGGCCTGGTAGCCGGTGCAGCGGCAGTAATTGCCGGAAAGATGCTGGCGAATCCGTTCCCGGTCGGGCTCGGAATTCTGCTTCAGCAAATCCTGTGCGGCGATCAGCATTCCCGGCGTGCAAAAGCCGCATTGCAAGGCATTGCGCTCGCGAAAGGCGGCCTGCAGATCGGCGACCTCGCCACTGTCGGACAACCCTTCGATGGTTTCGACCGATGCCCCGTGCATCTGCACCGCAAGCATCAGGCAGGAGCGAACGATCTCGCCATCGACGCGTACCGTGCAAGCACCGCAAACCCCGTGCTCGCAGCCGACATGTGTTCCCGTCAATTTCAGATGCTCGCGCAGGAAGTCCGCCAGATTGAGACGCGGCAGAACAAGCGCTTCGATACGCTCGCCATTCACCTTAAGCGAGATTGGCATCTGGGCCGTCAAACCGATCCCCTGGCATTGAGATCGGGGCCACCCAGCAGCGCGGAGACGCAACGCGCCATCAGCACTTTCGCAAGATGACGGCGCATCGGAGCTGACGCCTGTTGATCGCCATGGGGATCTAGTTCTTCAGCCAGCGCCGTTGACACCTCCGACAACACCGCAGGCGTAACGGTGACATTGAGCAGCCTCCCTGCCGCCCTCGCCAATAGCGGCCGATCGCCGACGGCAAAAAAGGCCATGCGAAGACCCATGAAAACCTTGCCTTCGACGACCGCCTGCGCCGCCAGGCCCGCGATCGCATAGTCGCCGTGCCTCCGGGCAAATTCGCAAAAAAAATGCGCAAAATTTCCTCGCGCGACTGGCAGCTCAACGGCGGTGAGCAATTCGTGCCCCGACAGCGCCGTCTCATAGATTCCCTTGAAAAAATCTTCCGCCGCGATCCGCCGTTCGCCAGCCTGCCCGTTGACGATAATGGTCGCGTTGAGCGCCAGCATACAGGCCGGCAGCTCGGCGGCGGGATCGGCGTGAGCAAGGCTGCCGCCAAGCGTTCCCTTGTTGCGGATCGCAGGGTGCGCGACATGGGCGATGGCTTCCGTCAGCAACGGTGCGTGCGCCGCGATCTCAGGCGATTTCAGGAGGTCGACATGACGCGTCAGCGCACCGATGGTAAGGACATCTCCTCTCACAGCGATGTCCCGCAGTTCGGTGATGCCGCCGATATCGACGACAAGTTCGGGAGAGATCAAACGCAGGTTCATTGCGGGCATCAGGCTCTGCCCACCCGACAACACCTTCGCCTTGTCCCCATGCGCGGCAAGCAACTCCAACGCGTTCATAACGCTGGTAGCGCGTACATAGCTGAAAGCCGAGGCTTTCATTTGGCGCGATCCTCCCCGGCCCGATTATGGCGTCTTTTGCGAAGATTAGACGGCGCCGACTATCAAAGGTCAAGTTTGTTTATCGAACGATTATTTCGAGAGATTAGACTTTTGGACTTGTGATATCGTTACGAACGACGCACGGTTTGAATCGCGTCAAATCGGCCCGGGAGAGGAGCAGGCGATGAATCTGGGTTTCTTTACGATGCCGATCCACCCTCTCGACAAGGATTGGCGGCTGTCGCTGCGGGAAGACCGCGAAGCCTTCCTGCTGGCCGACGAATTGGGATTTACCGAGGCGTATGTCGGCGAGCATGTCACCGACAAGGCGGAGAACATCACCTCTTGCATCGCATTTCTTGCGTGGATCGCCGCCGCTACCAAAAAGATCAAGCTCGGAACCGGCACGATCAATATGCCGAACACGCACCCCGCCACCGTCGCTGCCTCTATGGCGATGCTCGATCACATGCTCGATGGGCGTTTGATCTTTGGAATTAGCCCCGGCGGGCTTCTCTCCGACGCGGAGTTGTTCGGCAATCTCGACGCCAATCGTAACGCGATGTTTCTCGAATGTATCAATCAGGTTCTCGAGATCTGGGCAGGAAAGCCGCCATACAATTTCGTGGGAAAATACTGGAACATCTCGACGCAAAAGACTTTGATCGGGGACATCGGCCAGGGTTTCATCGCAAAGCCATTGCAGCGGCCGCATCCACCGATCGTCGTGACCGCCGTGGCGCCGTTCTCGAAGGGCGTCACCGAGGCTGCCGCACGTGGTTGGGAGCCGATATCGGCAAACTTCCTGATGCCGGCCTGGGTGAAAAGTCACTGGCCAAAATATGTCGAAGGTTGCGAGCGCGCCGGCCGCCCCGCCGAGCCAGCAAATTGGCGTGTCGCCAAAAGCGTCTTTGTCGCTAACGATGCGGCGACAGCAAAAGCCTATGCGACCGACCCGGAAGGACCTTACGTCTATTACTATCGTTCGTTGTTCACTAAATTGAAACTGGGCGGCCGCATCGAATTGTTCAAAACGCGCCGCGACCAACCCGACGATGAAGTGACGCTGGAAATGATCTGCGACAAGCTGATCATCCATGGAACGCCTGAAAGTGTCGCGGATCAGTTGCTGGCCTTTCAGGACGAGGTCGGCACGTTCGGCACTCTGCTATATGCCGGCAAAGATTGGAAGGATCGCGAGCTTGGGCGACAGTCCATGATCCTGATGGCAGAAAAGGTCATGCCGCTTGTTAGCGCCGGCACATCGAAATAATCCAACGCTGCGGGATAGTCCGTAAATCGACTTTGAGAAGGTACGCCGTGGCTCTGACCGATCGCATTCCCTATCAGGCGCAAATCGACCGGCCGAAGTTGAGGTTGCCGGGCGGCAAGAGGCTCGCGGTATGGGTCATCCTCAATGTCGAGGAGTGGCGGATCGAAAATGCGATGCCGCGAACCGTGCTCAGCCCGCCGATGGGGCAACCGTTGTTGCCGGATGTGCCCAACTGGTCGTGGCATGAATACGGCATGCGTGCCGGCTTTTGGCGGCAGTTCAAGGCGCTGACCGACCGCAACATGCCGGTTACCCTCGCGCTGAACGCAAAGGTGTGCAGCTCCTATCCCCGCGTCGCATCAGCCGCGCGCGAGGCCGGCTTCGAGTTCATGGGCCACGGATTCGTGCAGGGCCCGATGCACAAATTGGACGATCAGGCCGATGCGATCAAACGAGCGGTCGACACCATCGCAAAATTCACCGGCAAACCGCCGAGGTCGTGGGAAAGCCCGGGATTGACGGAGACCGACCAAACCCTTGATCTGTTGCGTCTCAATGGCATCGAATACGTGGCGGATTGGGTGATCGACGATCTTCCCCAGGATATCGCAACGCCCCATGGCACCATCACGACGATACCCTACTCGGTAGAGACCAACGATATCGTCATCCATGCACTGCAGTATCTGCCGTCCGAGCAATTTTTGAAGCGCTGCACCGACCAATTCGACCGGCTCTACCTTGAAGGCGCAAGCAACGCCCGAATCATGGCAATCTCAATTCACCCCTACATCACCGGCGTCCCGCACCGCATCAAATATCTGGAGGCGTTGCTCGACTATGTCATCGGCCACGATAGCGTCGCCCTGATGACCGCGAGCGAAATCGGCGACTGGTACCGAACCGAAATGTCGAAATCATAATCGGAACCAGAAGCCGCGCATGGTGAGGCGATCCAGCGGTCGGTTGAAAGTGGCGGCGGCATCGAGATGATCTGAACCCGCTACCCCACAGCCTTTATCGGCGCGCGCCTTGGAAGGGCTGGCACGGTAAAGACCCTTTCGAATCCCGCCAGAAAAACATCCAGCGTGTCGCCAATCATCTGTTCCTTATCCTCGAGCACGGGCGACTCATAGATGTACTTGCGGACCCCGTAGTAAAAGATTCCGCTGTGGAACACCCATGCCATCTCGAGCTCCGACGCGGTCGGTTTGCTTTGCACCGGAAGCCCGGCTTCATGGCGGCATTCCCGTATGATGCGTGACAAGATCTTGTCCCGCACCACGCCGACATACCACCGGTTAATGTCTAGCCCCTTCAGGCCCGCGTAAAGATAGATGCGAAGCCATTTACGGGTAAAAATCACATCCGTGTAGGCGCCATAGAATTCCAGCAACCGATCGCGGATCGGTCGCGAGCGGTCGGTGAGAAGCTTCTCCCAGCCGGGATCGAACGGTTCGAGATAAACCGTGCGATAGACCTCCTTGATCAAATCATCCTTGCTTGGAAAGTAACGGTACAGCAGCGGCTGAGTGACGCCGAGACGGCGCGCCAGGTCGCGCGTTCCGCCACCAAATCCTTCCTCCGAGAAGAATTCGGTCGCCTTGGCAACGAACTCTTTGCGGCGATCGTGCGGCGACAACCGTTTCTGTTTTGCGCGAATTCGCTTAGGAGACGCTTTCCTTCTCATGGCTTAACGGCCGCTGAAATACCGTCGCCTGGAAGAAAGTGGCCATAGGCGCCACGCGCAAACAATAGCGGATCTTTGCGGTTGTACGCGTAGGCCTCGACCGCGCCAAGAAAGATGACGTGGTCGCCGCCATAATATCGATTGGCGGCTCGGCACTGAAAATGTGCAACGCTATCCGCAAGCAGGGGCGCATTGCCAAGGCCCGGCGTCCATTCGACCCCGGCGAATTTGTCTTCCAAGGATTTTGCGAATTTGCTCGCGAGCGATTGCTGCGATGCGCCAAGTACGTGAACCGCGAAATGGCTGGCGTTCTGGAAGATAGTCAACGCCTGCGAAAACATCCCTAGACTCCAGAGCACGAGCGGCGGGTTCAGCGATACCGAGGCGAACGAATTACAGGTAAGCCCATAGGGCTTGCCGTCCGGTCCCGCCGCAGTGATGATGGTGACGCCGGTGGCGTAAGTGCCAAGCGCATTGCGGAAATCTCTGGGATCAATCAGCGAGCTATCGCTGGCCAGCTCGTTGGCCGGGTCCGGTTCGGTCGGATGCTTTGGCGCGTCGGTCATCCCTCAGCCTCAAAGCGTCAGATTTTCGGACGGCAGGCCGAGCGCAACGCGCCCATAATTGGTGCCAGCCGCATCGAAGTTGAACGCGAGGTGCGAATTGATCGCGTGGGCGTCTCGAAACTGACGCTGCAATGCAGCCGTCGTGGACAATCCCCGCGCGCCGCTCGCCGCGAACAATAGCGACACCGCTTCGGTGCAGAGATTAACGGCAAACGCCCCGTCGCGGCGCGTTTTGGTCTTGGCGGCGATGTCCGGAAGGCGACCGCGCCTGGCGTCGGCCATCACCTCGATGCATGTCGAGCGCATGATCAGACGGGACGCATCGATCTTGGCGGAGGCTTCCGCAATCTTGATCTGCGTACTCTGCATATCGCCGAGTTTGGCGCGGTTGTAGGTCGAGGCGCGATGCCGCGCGACCTCGACATAGTCGTCGAGACAGGCCTGCGCGTTTCCCACGGCAACGCCGGATAGCACATAGGGAAACAGCGAAAACACCGGCAGCGCATAGAGTGCATTCGGATTGACGGCGCTTCCAGGCGTCGGGCCCCCGGCGAGATCGTTCACGGCAACCGTCATCGGCTCGGCAACGAAGGCATCGTTGACTTCAACATCGTTCGATCCTGTTCCCCTCAATCCGGCCGAATTCCAAGTGTCCTTGATTTTGTAGTCGCTTTTGTTGAGCAGGAAGATGCGATACTCGATGCCGTCGGCTTCGTCGTCGGACGAAACGACGCTGGCGAGCATATTCCATTCGCAGGAATCCACCCCCGAACAAAACGGCCAACTGCCGCGCAGCACATATCCGCCATCGACTTTCCTTGCGCGTCCAGCCGGGAAAATGAAGGAGGACGCAATCAGGGCGTCGGCGTCCTTGTTCCACACCAGATCCTGCGCACGCTTGTCGAACATGCCCAGCATCCAGTGGTGGCTCGCGAGGTTGGCGAGATTCCAGGCTACCGACGCGTCGGCCCGCCCGATCGCGTCGGCACAATCTACCAACGCAACATAATCGAATTCGGAGCCTCCCACCCGCTTCGGCTGCACGATCCTCAACAAGCCCGATTCATGCAAATCGCGCTCAGTCTCCGACGGCAGGCGTCGCAACTCTTCAGTCCGGGACGCGCGATCGCGGAAGCGCGGAATCAGCGCCTCGGCGCGCGCGATCATGGCGGCATAAGCGGGGTCGTCCGCATCAGGCTGCGGAGACGGGCTCGTGTTTGGCTTCCGACCAACACCTGCCATTTTGGCGTTCCTCGCTATCTCGCCGGTCTTGGGCTCTCGAGAGGCGGCCGACATGAATGCCTGGAGACAGTCGGCCACTTTTAGCGCTTCCGCATCGAACGTTGACCGGCCGAAGCTGCTCGACGATCGTTTATCGCTCGATCACTAATTAAGGCGCGGCCGAGGATGCCCGTCAAGGGTCCATCGACCATATCGAAAAATCTCCCCTTCAATCTGACGGGAGCGTCCGCTCCAGCCGCGCCTCGCTCGGGCGCACCATCGCTGTATCTAGCTTTCCTTGGGCGAATGCGTCAGACGCACACGCAAAAATGCGATAGAATTGCGAACCATCGAACGCGACAAGCAGCAGATCGACGCCTGCGTTGAGCGCCTCAACGACGGCCGTGCAGATGCTGTGGCTATAGATCGCGCCCATCACCAAATCGTCGGTAATGATTACGCCCTGGTAGTTCCATTTCTGGCGAATGATTCCGTTGACGATGAGCTTGGAATGCGACGCCTGACGATCCGGGTCGACCGCAGTCAGCGTGACATGTCCTATCATGAGTTGCGCTCGCGAACCTGCCAAAACGTCCCTGAAGGGACGCCAGTCGGACGCCTCAAGCACGGCTAACGGCGTGTCCAAATCAGCGTTGAAATGGTGCGTATCGGCGCGCACGCGACCCAATCCCGGGAAGTGCTTCACGGTCGCCGCAACACCGAACGCGTCGAGTCCACGTATGTAAGCCAGGCCGATATCGATTACCGCGACAGGGTCGCCGGATATCGCGCGTTGATAGATGAGGGTGTTGAAGTCAAACCGGTTGTGGCTTGCCTCCGGCCGCAGGTCCAAGACCGGCGCAAAATCTTGATTCACGCCAATCGCCGCTAACTCCTGCCCGTGAACGCGCCCAAATTCTTCCGCTCTCTTTGCTCGAATGTTCGGCGGCAGATCCGCCAGAGTGGATAGAGACGGCTATGCGGTCAGTGGCGGCGACAGATGTGATACGATGCCGCCCTCTTGCAGCAACGATCAAGGGCGGCAGGCCGGCGATGCGCCGCGCGTCCTGCAGCATGGCAATCTCCGACTTTAGTGCGTCGGCTGGACGCCCGGTGATATTGTGCCGGGAAATATAGACGCCCGAGATCAGACCTTTTTCGGCTAGCGGCATGACTTCATCGAACGACGAGTAGCCTACGACGAAATGTCGCCCCAGCGTGTGCGCCCGCGCGACGTCAGTTCGTAGGACATTTCGCTTACCGACTTCGAACGAAATTTTGGCGTACAGCATCGACAGTGATGGCAAACACCACAACAAAATCAGCAATCTCTCCGCAGCACCTCGTCCGTTCCAATATCCCCGCTTGATCAGGAGAACGAAAACACCATTGCTCGCAATAAGGAGAGCAGCGGCACCCAATCCACGCAGCGAAATCAGATAGTAGGGCTCATTAATATTGACTCCCACGAATAGAAAAACCAATCCGAAGATCCAGAGTGAAATGGTGCCGTAGCATCTTGTCATCTGACTGGACGATCATTTGTGCGAGGAATTCGCGGATCATCCCGGGTATCAATCCTGTCTGTCGAAGACCAGCGCATTGGCGGCAATTGCACAATATCTGCATAAAAATCCTAAATTCGTCGAAGCCGTTCCCAACGGGAGGCGACTTGATGATTGTTTATCGCTTGATCAACGGTTATTCAGAATACGAACTAAAGGATGCATGACGCGGCTAGGTTTGGAGGTAATTTCTCATGAACAAGATCGTTGGCATCATCGGGCTTGGGATCATGGGAGGGGCAATCGCCCGCAATCTCGTCGATCGCGGATGGCGGGTGATCGGCTTCGATATCGACGCCACACGACGAGCCGAGCTTGGACTTGCGGGCGTCACCATCGCTGCCGACGTCGGTCAGGTCGTGCGCGACGCGCCTGTTGTCATGACCAGTCTTCCCACTCCCGAGGCCGTCGCGGACGTCGCGCAGACAATCGCCAAATCCGGGCAGTCTCCGCGGATCGTGGTCGAGCTATCCACTCTCACTCTTGCCGACAAGCTCAGTTTCGAAAGCATCCTGAACAGAGCCGGTCACATCGCGCTGGACTGCCCCCTCAGTGGGACCGGAGCACAGGCCAAGAACCGCGATCTGGTCGTCTACGCCAGCGGCGACAGCAACGCCATTGCCCAATGCGAAAGCCTGTTCGCCGACTTCGCCAAGCAAAGCGCCGATCTTGGCAAATACGGCAATGGCAGCCGGATGAAATTCGTCGCCAATCATCTGGTGGCCATCCACAACGTCGCCACTGCCGAGGCGATGATCCTGGCGGAGCGTGCCGGGCTCGATCCGAAGATGGTGGTTGACATGATCGGCCCGGGCGCCGGCGGATCCCGGATGTTTCAGATGCGGGCGCCGATGATGGTCGAAGGCGTTTATGAGCCTGCCACCATGAAAGTGTCGACTTGGAAGAAGGACATGACGATCATCGCCGAGTTTGCCGATGAGGTTGGATGTGCAACGCCGCTGTTCGCATTGACCCAGCCCGTTTACGCGCAAGCGTTGGCGATGGGACTGGGCAACCAGGACACGGCCGCGGTATTCGAGGTGTTGAAGAGAACCATCGTCGTGCCTCCCAAATCGGCCGGTCGCGATCGGGATTAGCCGTCTCACTTCGGGGATTTCGAACAATCACCGAGCTGCGAAATGATGATAGCCGCGCGATAGGAGATGCGCGCCCGCAATACCGCACCGCATCAAGGCGCCGCTAATTTGGGCTATCCCACCATTCGCGTCGCGAAAATATCCAGCATGCCAAGTCGATAGCGTGGTTATCACTTGATCATTTGTAACTTCCGTCCGATAAATTGCTCAATCAATAAACACGGGAACAGCTGATGTTCAAATCCAGCGTTCCGGGGAGGCTCCAATGACGATATCGCGACGACAGTTTGTCGGCGGCGTTGCCAGCGCAGGTATCGCCAGCATGACGACCCCCAGCGCCGTCATTGCGCAGGATAGCGGCCCGATCCGCATCGGTATGCTGGCGGTCAAGACCGGACCACTCGCCTCCGGCGGTATCGACATGGAACTTGCCATGACGATGTTCCTGAAGGAGCGCGACTACACTATCGCAGGCCGCAAGGTCGAGTTGATCGTCGCCGACACCGCTGGCACTCCCGCAACGGCGCGGGCCAAGGCGCAGGAGCTGATCGAAAAGAATAACGTCCACTGCATCATCGGCCCACTCGCCGCCTTCGAGGCGCTGGCGATCGCGGACTACCTCAATGAAAAGGAAATGCCCACCCTGGGCGTCGCCGCGGCAGAGGACATGACGCAGCGACACACGAGCTCGTGGTTTGTCCGCCTGACGTCGACCTCGGCGCAATGCGCCTACCCGCTTGCCGACTATTCTGCCACGGATTTGAAATATAAAAAGATTGTCACCATCGCCGACGATTTTGCCTACGGGCATGAAATGTGCGCCGGCTTCCAACGCGTCTTCGAGGACAACGGCGGCAAGATCATACAAAAAATCTTCACGCCACTGGCAACACCTGACTACGGCAGCTACGTCGCCCAGGTGAAGAGCGCGGATGCTATTTTCCTTGGTACCGCAGGCTCGAACGGATTTCGGTTCCTACGGCAATTCATCGAATACGGGCTCAAGGAAAAGATGGCCGTCATCGGCGGTATGACCGCGCTCGATGAATCCGTGCTTCGCAATATGGGCGATGAGGCGCTGGGGATCCTGACCACAAGCTGGTATTCCGCAGAGCTGGACAACCCGCCCAACAGGCTCTTCGCGCCGGCTTTCCGCAAACAGTTCAAATATGATCCGGGCTATTACGCCGGCGGCGTTTACGTCACGGCTGCAGTCCTCGAAGCCGGGATAAGGACCACGAAGGGAAATGTCGAAGACAAAAAAGCACTGATGGCGGCGATCCGCAGTAGCAACGTCGATACAGTGCGGGGTGTCGTCAAACTCGACGAATTCGGTAACGCGATCGGCGACGTTTACATACGCAAGGTAACAAGGAGCGATGGGCGGCTGGTCAATTCCGTGATCAAGACCTATCCGAATGTCAGCCAGTTCTGGACCTATGACAAGACCGCTTTCCTGAAGAATCCGGTCTATTCGCGCGACTATCCGCCGGCGAAAAACCTGGAGTAACCAACCTCTTTCCGGCGCGGGGCGCGGGTCTAGCAACTTTCCGAACAAGATCGGTCAACGATGCAGTTTTGGATCATCCAGGGTCTCAACAGCCTGTCGCTTGGTGGTCTGTTGTTTCTGCTCTCGTCGGGATTCTCGTTGATCTTCGGCCTGATGAGGCTGGCGAACCTGACCCACGGCGCCTTCTTCATGCTCGGCACCTATTTCGGCGCGGCGGCGCTGCGTTCCTACAGCGGCTTGAATATTTGGGTGACCGCGCTCGGCGCCGGAATCGCTGTCGCGGCGATCGGCGGTCTTTTCGAGCGGATGGTGCTGACCCGGCTCAAGACCAATCCACTCGGGCAGGTGCTGGTTACGCTCGGCATGTCGTTCATCATTTCCGACGCCTGCCTGATGCTGTGGGGAGGCGATCCGATACCGGTGCCGACGCCGCAAAGCCTGCAGTCGCCGACGCGGGTGTATGGTTTCGTGTTTCCGACCTACCGGCTGGTGCTGGTCGGATGCGCAATTGGCGTTGCGATCGTGCTGTATTTCCTTCTGGAGCGGACGCGGCTGGGCGCGATGATCCGTGCCGGCGTAGACGACCGGCAGATGGCACGCGCGGTAGGAATCCCCGTCTCAAACTTGTTCACGGTAGTGTTTTGTCTTGGCGCGGGAATAGCCGGCGCCGGCGGCGTGCTGGGCGGACCGCTTCTATCAGCCTATCCCGGCCTTGACGCCGACATGCTTCCGTTAGCGCTGATCGTCGTCATTCTGGGAGGCATCGGGAGCCTCCTGGGCGCCTTTATCGGCAGCTTCGTCGTCGGGTTCACCTATACATTCGGAACGGCGCTTTTTCCCGAGCTGGCCTACATCATCCTTTTCCTGCCAATGATCTTTGTCATCGCGTTCCGGCCGCAAGGCCTGTTTGGGCGCGTCGGCGCATGAAATGGATCGGCATTACCTTGATTGCCGCATCGCTTCTTCTACCGCCCCTCTTCGCGGGCGATTTCTACATCAACCTCGCCAGCCAAATCCTGATCGCAGCGATTTTCGCGCTCAGCCTCAACCTGCTGGTCGGTTTCGGCGGGATGACGTCGCTTGGACACGCCTCCTATCTCGGCGTCGCCGCCTATATTTCGGCGCTGCTGACAAGCCGTTACGGATTCGGGCACGGCACCGCTGCCATCATCTCGATCGTCGGCACGACCGCGACGGCCGCCCTCTTCGGCGTCATCGCGCTTCGCACCACGGGCTTGGGCTTTCTGATGATCACGCTGGCTTTATCCCAGGTGTTGTGGGGACTCGCCTATCGCATGTCCAATGTGACCAACGGCGACAATGGGATAGCCGGCCTGACACGGCCGACGCCTTTTGGAATTTCGCTCGACAGCGCAGCATCGTTTTACTGGTTCGCGCTGCTTGTGGCGACGTTTGCCTGCCTGATGATGACGATTTTTGTGTCGTCGGCGTTTGGATCGTCATTGAAAGGTGTACGCGATCAGCCGCGCCGGATGGCCGCGCTGGGTTTCAATCCCTGGATGATCCGATGGATCACGTTCACCTATGCCGGCCTCTGGGGCGGCGTGTCCGGATTGCTTTACGTCTATTACAACAAATACATCCACCCGACTTCGCTCTCTACCACGAGTTCGGCCGAAGCATTGCTCGGCGTCATTGCCGGGGGCTCGGGAACGCTCGGCGGTCCGGTCGTCGGTGCCGCGCTCGTGCTGCTACTGAAGAACTATGCCTCGGCCTACATCGAGCGATGGAACATGTTGCTGGGTCTGGTGTTCCTGTTCATCGTCCTGGTCATGCCGAGAGGAATCGTTCCCGGCGTCAGCAGCCTCACGGCGGCATTGCGGGACGAATCGCGATGACCCCGCAAACCCCCAATCATGCGCTCGAGGTCATCAACCTGAGAAAAGCGTTCGGCGGGCTTGTCGTAACGCAAAACGTGTCTCTCGCCATCAGGCCAGGCGAACGCCGCCTGATCATCGGTCCGAACGGTGCGGGCAAGACTACCCTGTTCAATCAGATCAGCGGCGACTTGCGCCCGAATTCTGGGCAGGTCAAGCTGTTCGGCACCGATGTGACGCAATTGATGCCCTACCAGCGCACGCACCTCGGATTGTCCCGCACATATCAGATCATAACGCTGTTTTCCGGCGACACGCTCGAGCACAACGTCAGGCTCGGCCTGCTCGGTTTGCGGCCCTCGCGCTGGCAGATGTGGCGGCCGTTGTCATTCTACAGCGATGTCGCAACCGAGGCGCGCCGGATTCTCGATACGGTCGGACTTCTGCATCTGGCTAACGATCCGGTAGCCGCGGTCGCCTACGGTGAAAAGCGCCGGGTTGAACTCGCGATGGCACTTGTGCAAAAGCCGCGCCTACTGTTGCTTGACGAGCCGCTGGCGGGCCTTTCGAACACCGAGCGATCTCAGGTGAAGTCGCTGATCGCGTCGATCCCGCGGGAGACTACGGTAATCATGATCGAACATGACATGGACACAGCGCTTGACCTTGCCGAGACAGTGACCCTGCTGAACTACGGCCGCGTGATCGTCGATGGCGAGCGCGACGCCGTGGTTGCGGACGAGCGAACGCGTGAGGTGTATCTTGGCACCTGATGCACTCAGCCTTGCAAATGTGCATTCATTTTACGGTGACAGCCATATCCTGCACGGCGTGGGGTTTTCCCTGCGGCCAGGGGGCGTGCTGGCACTGCTGGGACGCAACGGTTCGGGCAAGACCACCTGTATCTCGACGATCATCGGCTTCCTGAAGCCTCACGAAGGCGAAATCAGGTTGTTTGGGGAATCGATTGAAGGACTCAGCCCCGAACGTATCTCGCACCTCGGCATCGGTCTCGTGCCGCAAGGACGCCGCATCTTTCCCTCTCTCACGGTTCGAGAAAATTTGCTCGTAGCACAGCAGCGTGAGAGTACCATCGATAAACCATGGAACTTCGAGCGGATTTACAGCATGTTTCCGCGGCTGCACGAACGTCACGCGCAAATCGCGGGTACACTCTCGGGCGGCGAACTGCAGATGCTCGCCATCGGGCGGGCGCTGATGGGAAACCCCCGGGTCCTGCTGCTCGACGAGCCGTCGGAAGGTTTGGCGCCAATGATCGTCGCGGAAGTCGGCCGCACCATCCGGCGCCTGAAAGAGGAAGGACAATCCATCGTTCTGGTCGAGCAAAATCTCAAATTGGCGCTCGACGTCGCCGATCAGGCGGTGATCCTCAACACTGGACGCTGTGTGTTTGCCGGGAGCGCCCAAGACATTCTGGACAATGAAGAATTGATCAACCAGAATCTCGGGGTCTTTCATGCTCAATAGACTTTGTCTATCCACCCCACTTTGAGGTCAAACAATGAAAATCGGCATTTGCGGAACTGGACGTATGGGATCGTCGATCGCGCAGCGATTGATGTCGGTGGGGCATGAGATCGGGGTCTGGAATCGCAGTTCAGCGAAGACAAAACCGCTGATGGATGCCGGTGCGAAGTCGTTCGCGTCTCCCGCGCAGCTAGTCGAGGGCAGCGAAGTCACCATCGCGATGCTGCTGAATGACGCCGCAACCGAGGCAATTTATGGGGGGCCTGACGGCATCCTGAAAGCCATGCTCCCCGGCAAGCTCGTGATCGACATGAGCACGGTGCGCCCGGACACGATGAAAATGAACGGTGCTTCGGTGCTGCAGCAGGGCGCCGCCTTTGTCGAAGCTCCCGTAGGCGGAAGTACCGGTCCGGCGAAGGAAGGCAAGCTGCTCGGCCTTGTCGGCGGCTCGCAGGCAAACGTCGCCCGGGCGATGCCGATCCTCGAACAATTATGCCGCCGTATCGAACATGTCGGCGAACTCGGCGCGGGCTCGACGATGAAACTTGCGGTCAATCTGCCGCTATTGGTGTACTGGCAGGCGCTCGGTGAGGCGTTGGCGATCTGCAAGCCGCTCAATCTTCCAGCCGACCGGCTGATCGACATCCTGTCCGACACCTCGGGCACGCCGACCGCCATGAAAGGGCGCGGACCGGCTATCGCCAAGGTGTTGGGCGGAGCACCGCTGGGCGAAGCTGCGTTCGGTCTCAACGCAGCGAAAAAGGATCTGGCGACTGCAGTTCAATTTGGCACGTCGATTCATGCTGAGCTGCCGGTCACCGCAAGCGCGCTAGCTTGTTTTGAGGAAGCAGAGGCTGCGGGCCTGGGCGACGCCGACGCAACCGCGGTTTCGACCCGTTGGGCCCACCGCTTCGGACCTAAATAAGTCGGATCGACTAGTCTTCACACTCTGTACAATCAACTTCAGCAAAAAGAGTAAACTAAGATGATCGATCGCAAGAACCGCTATGGCCGAACCGCCGCCCGCATCCACGACGCCGACGGCCTTGCCCGGCGGCCGTCATCCGTCACGATTGATATTCACGCCCATATCGTGGTTCCCCAGGCCGCCAAGCTGGCGCAACCGCACATCGATATCAGCCGGATCCCACTTGCGTATTTTGCGGATCCCGCGACCCGGGAGATCAATACGCAGCAAGAAAAAGATGTCAGCGAAGTCATGACCACGGTCGATCGCCGTCTGCTCGATCTCGATAAGATGGGGATCGACGTTCAGGTCGTCGCGCCGGCTCCGGGCCAGTGCTATTATTCGATCGATCCGAAAATCGCGGAAGCCGCCCACCGCCTCGCCAATGAGGGCGTGGTGGAATATTGCGCGCGCAAGCCCGATCGCTTTGTCGGACTAGGCGTCGTGACCTTGCAGGAGCCGGAGATCGCGGTTCGCGAGCTCGACTACATCACGAAGGACTTGAAACTGAAGGGCGTCGAGATCCTGACCAATGTCGACGGCCAGGAATTGTCCGATCCAAAATTCCGTCCCTTCTTTGCCAGGGCCGAGCAGCTCGGCGCGTTCATCATGATGCATCCGAACGGGTTCACCCATGGCGAACGACTGACGCATTTCTATTTCAACAACGTGCTCGGCAATCCGCTCGACACCACGCTCGCGCTTCACAACCTGATCTTTTCGGGAACGCTGGCGCGCTTTCCCGATCTGAAGCTGATGGCCGTGCATGGCGGCGGCTACCTGCCCGGCTATTCCGGGCGGATTGATCATGCCTGGGGCGCACGACAGGACTGCCACCGCGATCTGCCGTTGCCACCGACGACTTATCTGCGGCAGGTCTATCTCGACACCGTAGTCTTTACCTACCACCAGCTCGCCTATCTGATCGATGTTTTCGGTCCCGACCGCATCATGATGGGCACCGACTATCCCTTCGACATGGCCGAATATAACCCGATCGGACATGTTGCAGGCGTGCCCGGGATAGACGAAGCAACGCTAGCCCAGATCGCCGGTGGAAATGCGGCCAGGGTGCTCGGTTTTGATGTCTGAAGCTTAGATGGCTCAGCGAGCGGCGTTCCCGCTTTTGTAGCCCGGCTGCTCGAACGGATGCGACGTTGCAAAGGCCGGTATCTCGAAACAGCGCTCGGCCAGACGCGCGACCGTCGGAAAAGCGCCCAGTTCAAGTTTTAGGTACTGTGCGGTGACGAGCTGGCCTGCAATGCAGATATCCGCAAGGCCAGGCTCGGCGCCCAGAGCAAATGGAGACGGTGCGCGGTGGGCGAGCAGCCGTTCATAAGTCGCAAGCCCCTCGGTTGTCCAATGCCTGCCCCAACCCTCGATCGCCTCGGTATCGGCGCCAAATGTCTTGGCCAGATGGTTGCGAACGCGGGGCGTCACCAGCGGATGAGAATCAGCAACCGTCATCAGCGCCAGCGAGCGCGCATAGGCGCGCTCCTTCGCGTCCTCCGGTATCAGCCGCGGCTTGGGCTGGATGTCGTCGAGATATTCGATGATCGGCAGCGACTGGAATATGGAATGGCCGTTGTGAATGAAGGTGGGCACCACGCGCTCGGCATTGACCGCTTCATACTCCGGCTTGAATTGTTCTCCGGACAGAATGTCGATCGGAATTTCCTCGAATGGCAGTCCCTTGAGCCGCAGCGCAACCCGCACGCGAAATGAAGCAATCGACCGCCAAAATCCGTAGATCTGTATGCTCATCGGGCGCCCCCTTTGCTTAGCCGCTTTCCGGCTCAGTTACACCGAACGATACCGGAAGCCAACGCAGGCATCTTCCATTACTTGCATGCGATCGCTTATTCAATTGACTTGTTGTTGACGTTGACGACCGTGCATTTGGCGTTGGTGCCGGGCCCGCAAAACCCCAGCGCATCTTTGATGGCTTCATTGGTCGACCGGCGGCCCGTGGCCCAGCCGAAATGCGCGTCGCCGGCGACCGCAAAAGCCTGGTTCGGTCCGCTATCGAGATACGTCTTGAACGCTTCGCGGCCACGGCTATTCAAGCTCGATGGCGCCGCCACGTCCGGCGATGGAACCTCAATGAGCCTGTCGCGGAGCGCGAGATGGCCACACCCGGTAAGGGTTCATCGTGGGGCGGTCGCTCTCATTTCGCGGTGAGCCGTGATTGAGCACGGCCAGGGGATGCGGCAGCCTGTCGTCCGGCCGAAGCACGATGGCTTCCAACGCAACGGATGCCGGTCTACTCGATCCGGGAATGATCACAGGGATTTTCACTTCGTCCAGACGAATTTCCTCAGCCCGGCCTTGCCCGCTCGACGTGGCGATAACGATGAGCGTAAGCAGAACGGCGGTACCAGAAAGTCTGAAGCTTGTCGCAAAACTCATCGATCGCACCCGCGAGGGTGTTCAGCACGTATCCGCGTCCGTTAGCGAACACCAAGCAGTCTCGCTTACTCCATCATGTTATGCTGCTGCCAGCGCAGCAGATAGGCCTGGAGCCGCCAGATCATGGCCGACAGCGCGACCCCCACCAACATCAGCACGATCACCGCGACCATCATCCCCGACGCCTCGGCGCGTGCCTCCGACTCGATAATCAAGCGGCCGATGCCCCGCTCCGCCCCGATGAATTCGCCGACGATGACGCCGATCAACGCGAAAGAAATTGCCGGAGAAAGTGAGGCAAAGACCCAGGCCATGGTCGAGGGGATCACCACCGTGCGTGTAATCTGCCACTCGCTGGCGCCTAGCAGCCGCGCGACGTTGACAAAACCTTCGTCGATCGAGCGCGCGCCCTCAAACGTATTGAAGAAAACCAGGAACACGACCACGATCCATGATGTCACGACTTTCGAGGTGTCGCCGATCCCGAATGCCAGCACGATGATCGGCGCCAGCGCGATCCGAGGAATGGAATTCACCGCCGTTATGAACGGTTGGAAAATGGCGCTGAGCTGATCGGAGCGGCCCAGTATTAGCCCGGCGGCAAAGCCCGTTGACACACCGATCACGAAACCGAAGAAGGTATTCTTCAGTGTGATGGCCGTCGCAATCCACAAATTATTCTCGTTGCGAGCCATGCACTTGGCGAAATCGCCGCTGAACCAGCCATTGAACACGCCCATCTTCGACTTGATACAGCTCACGATGAGAAAATGTTCGAATATCTCGGAGGGTTTCGAAACGAAATACGGGTCGAGTAGATCAGGCACCAGCCAGGGAACGCTGGCATGCAAATCATATCCCCATTGCCAGGTCGAAAGCACACCGACACAGATCAGCGCCTGCCATGCAAGTATGCTGATGGGCCGCCGGATCCTCATGGGCTGTGTCCCTTGACGAATTCTTCGCCGAGCGAGTGCCAGATGTGCTGGAATAGCTCGGCGTAGCGCGGCGTCTCGCGTACCTTTATTGCATCGCGCGGCCGCGCAAAGTCGACCCCGAACATGTCCTTGATCATGCCGGGGCGTGCCGAAAACAGGATAATACGGTCCGCCAGCGTCAAGGCCTCGCCGAGGTCGTGGGTCACGAATAAAACCGTTTGCTGCTCGCGCTCCCAAATTCGCAGCAAGACGTCGTGCATGTCGATTTTGGTGTGGGTATCGAGCGCACCAAACGGCTCGTCCATCAGCAAAATCTGCGGCTCGACAACCAGCGTCCTCATCAGGGCGGCGCGCTGGCGCATTCCGCCAGACAGCGCCGATGGGTAAGCCTGTTCGAAGCCCTTAAGGCCCGCCTGCGCCACGCAGGCCGCAACACGCTGCTTGCGTTCCCCCTCGGGAACGCCGGCCAGTTGCAGACCATAGCCGATGTTATCGGCTACCGTGCGCCATGGAAACAGGGTGTCGCGCTGGAACACATAGCCGACATTGGGCGTCGCTTTGCCGGCAACGACAGGAGTGCCGTCGATCAGGATCTGGCCGCTCGAGGGCCTTATCAATGTTGCGATCATGTTGAGGATGGTGCTCTTGCCGGAACCGGACGGCCCTAGCAAGGCAACAAATTCGCCGCGCCGAACGCTGAAGGAGACATCCCGCACCGCCTCGACTGCCGTGCCCGCGAGCTGGAACGATTTACTCAATCGCCGGACGTCGATTCGCTGCGGAGGCGGCGCCGCAGACATGCCTTGCATCTTCAGATCATGGGCTCTCAAGTCGGATATGCTTTTCGTGCCGCCTCGATAAAGCTGGGGCTGATCACTTCGGCAATCGTGAGCGGCTTGATACCGGTCATTTCCCGAAACCACACTTTTTCGCCCCGCGCCCAACCTGCCGCATCGATGCTGGCTTCATAGTCGACGACCTTTTGGAGTGACGTGATCTCAAGAATGTTGGCGCTGCGTGACGTACTGCCTACATAAGGCTCGATAGTGCTGTAGATCTCGTCAGGCGAATGCACCTTAATCCACTGTGTGGCCCGCCATAGAGCGGTGACGAATGCCTGCATCTTCGGCGGATCCTTGTCGATCGTCGACTGCAGTGTGAAGTGCGAGGTAACTGGGACTTTACCACCGATATATTTGTTCCAGATCGCTTCGTCGGTGCCATCGAACAACAGGGCTCCCCAACCTTGCTCCACCGATTCATTCAGCAACGAAAGCGAGCTCACGAGCACGTCGACCTGCTTTGTCTTCAGCGAACCCAGCATGGTGTCGACATTGCCGGTGCCAATCCAGGTGACTTTGTCGTCGAGCCCCATGGTTTCCATATAGTAAGAAGCCCAGACATGATTGGTGCCCCCGAGTGACGACACCGAGACGATCGGCTTGCGTTCGTCTGGCCTTTTCCAGGCCGCTAGCGCCTCGAGCGACGTGATGCCCTGGTCTTTGAGGTCTTTGCGGATGATAAACATTACGGAGCTGCTGCGGGTGTCGACCGGCATCAGCACGCGACCGGCACGGCCGTGATTGCTGAGCTGCATCGGATGGGTGATATCGCCGATACCGATGTCGCCCTGAGAAGAGGCAATGATCTCGCGCGTCTTGACGCCGCTGCCGCCCTGGATCAGCTTGCAATCGAGGCCCGCTTCCTTGAAGTATCCAATTCTGTCGGCCACGAATTGGGTCTGATAAACTGGCACCGCGACCGGATAGATCACGCGGCCGGTCTTGTCTTCGGCCCGCGCAGGACCAGCCGCGATAGACACGCCGGCCCCGGCGATGATCGTCAACGCCGATCGTCTCGTGAAACGTTTGGTCATCAGGCGCGCTCCCTCTCCTTGCTGACGGCCTGTTCCAGGGCGTCGAGCACCGCGTCACCCATTTGCTCGGTCGAAAGCTTTGTCGCGCCCCGCTCGGCAATGTCGGCTGTTCGCGCGCCGGCTGCCAAGGCGGTATCAACCGCCTTTTCGAGCAGGGCCGCGTCGTCGGGCCGGTTGAGCGTCATCCGCAGCATCATGGCAACGCTGAGAATGGAGCCGAGTGGATTGGCGATGCCTTTGCCCGCGATGTCAGGCGCGCTGCCATGGACCGGCTCGTAGAGGGCCTTACGGCGACCGAAACGGTCGACCGGACCCAGCGAGGCCGACGGCAGCATGCCGAGCGAGCCCGACGCCATCGCCGCGCAATCCGAAAGGATGTCGCCAAAGATATTGCCGGTCACCATCACATCAAATTGCGCCGGCTGCCGCACGATCTGCATCGCGGCGTTGTCGACATAGAGATGGCTGAGTTCGATATCGGAAAACTCGGCAGCATGAAGTGCGATGACTTCCTCGCGCCATAGCACGCTGGTCTCGAGCACGTTCGCCTTGTCTACCGAGCAGACCTTGCCCTTTCGCGTGCGCGCCAGTTCGAAAGCGGCCCGCGCCACGCGGCGGATTTGGTTGGTGGTGTATTGCTCGGTGTTAAAGCCGCGGCGCTGCCCGTCGGCGAGTGTTTCGATGCCGCGCGGCTCGCCGAAATAGATGCCGCTGGTGAGCTCGCGGATGATGACGAAGTCGACACCCCTGAGCACATCGGCCTTGAGTGGCGCCGAATCGGCCAAGGCCGGATTGGCGACGATCGGCCGAAGATTTGCATACAGATCGTACTTGCTGCGCAACGATAACAGGCTTCCCGCCTTGCGCGCCGCCGCCGGAACCTCCTTCGTCTCCGGGCCACCGGTCGCGCCCCAAAGGATCGCGTCGGCTTCGTCCATTGCCTCCGCAGTGTCCTGCGGCAATACCGTGCCGGTCGCGAGATAGGGAATGAGGCCGTATTGCGCCTCGCGCAGGATCATCGGAGCATTTCGCCGTGTGGCAAACCAGTTGAGCACGCGATGCGACTGCGCCGTCACTTCCGGGCCGATGCCCTCGCCGCCGACCACCGCCACCTTGATCATGTTGGACGGGCTGTTCATGCCGATTTCCTTGCGAAATGGATCCACGGCCGCTCTGCGCGGTCAGCTGCCTGAAACGCGCGGATTTCGTCATCGCGCTGCAATGTCATCGCGACCTCATCGAGACCTTCGAGTAATCCGGTGCGCCGGCGTGGGTCGATCTCGAAACGGTGCCGCTGCCCTGTTGGCGAGGCGATCGTCTGTTCCTCAAGGTCGACACCGATACGGCCCGAACCCTGGGTGAGTTCGATCTCTGCGGCTAGGTCATCGACGATCGTCTTGTCGACCACGATCGGCAGAATGCCGTTCTGAAAGCAGTTGGCGAAGAAAATATCGCCGAATCCGGAGCCGATGATGGCGCGGATACCCATTTCCTGCAGCGACCACACCGCCCCTTCACGGGAGGAACCGCAGCCGAAATTGGAGCCTGTGACGAGGATTTCCGCGTGCCGGTAAGGTTCGCGATTGAGAATGAAATCGGGGTTTTCCGAACCGTCAGGCAGATAACGCAGCGAGCCGAATGCCCATTTGCCTAAAGTGCCGCGAACCGAATTTCCGACCAGACGCTCGATGCGGATGATGACGTCTGTATCGATGTTGCTGCGCATGATAGGTGCAGCAATCGCGCTTAGTTTGGTGAAGGGCTTCGGCATGCTAGCGCTCTATGGTCCGAACGTCGGTGATGGCCCCTGCGATCGCCGCCGCCGCCGCCGTGGCTGGGCTCGCCAGATGGGTGCGCGCGCGCGGCCCCTGGCGGCCGATGAAATTTCGGTTCGAGGTCGATACGGAGCGCTGGCCGGGAGCGACGGTTTCGCCGTTAGCGGCCAAGCACATCGAGCATCCCGGTTCGCGCCATTCGAAGCCGGCCTCAGTGAAGAGCTTGTCGAGCCCTTCGGCAACCGCATTCCGCTTGACTGTCTCCGAACCCGGCACCACCCAGGCGCGCACGCCGGGCGCAACCTTGCGGCCGCGCGCGACGGCTGCGGCGGCGCGCAGATCGCTCAGCCGGCTGTTGGTGCACGATCCGATGAAGACCCAATCGATGGGCGTGCCGGCGATCGGCGCTCCGCCCTTGAGACCCATATAGTCGAGAGCAGTTTCGATCGCGGCGCGCCGTGCCGGATCGGCAATCTTGCTTGGATCAGGGATGCGACCGTCGACGCCGATGACATGCTCAGGGCTAATGCCCCAGGTCACCTGTGGAATGATTTTTTCAACGTCGATGATGACTTCCTTGTCGAACACCGCGTCGGCGTCGCTCGGAAGCTGGCGCCACGCCGCGGCGGCCCTCTCCCACATCTCGCCTTGCGGCGCGTAGGCGCGACCGCGGATATATTCATACGCTTTCTCATCCGGCGCGATCAGGCCCATTTTGGCGCCGAGCTCGATCGAAAGATTGCAGATGGTAAGACGGCCTTCGATCGGCAGATCGCGGATCGCGCTGCCGGCATATTCGACGGCGTAGCCGGTTCCGCCGGCAGCGCCGACGTGGCCGATCAGCGTCAGGATGAGATCCTTGGCGGTCACGCCGAACGGCAATCTGCCCTCGAAATTGACACGCATGGTTTTCGGTCGGCGCTGGATGATGGCCTGCGTTGCCAGTACATGCGTGAGTTCGCTGGAGCCGATCCCGAAGGCCAGTGCGCCCAATCCACCATGCGTGCAGGTATGGCTGTCGCCGCAAACGATCAGGCAGCCGGGAAGGCTGAGGCCAAGTTCGGGCCCGATGACGTGGACGATGCCCTGACCGGGCTCGTCGACATCGAACATCGCAATTCCGCTGGCCGCAGTTTCCACCCTCAGCGCCGCCAGTAGTTCCTGTCCGATCTTGCTTGTGCCGGCCCGCCCGTGTGCCGTCGAAATCGCGTGGTCCGGCGTCGCGAATGTCAGTTCCGGATTGTGGACCGAAAGATTGCGGCTTTTGAGATCGAGCAAGCCGCGCGACCCGCCGAGATCGTGCAACAAATGACGGTCGACGTGGAGGAGATCAGTATCATCGCCGATTCGCGCGATGACATGCTGGTCCCAGATCTTAGCCAGCAATGTACGGCCGGGCTTTTGCAATGGCCTATCCTCCCCTATTATCACTCAGGCCAGCGGGGACGACCGCTCACCGTGTTTGCACGGTGTTGTTCAGACCTAAGCCTCCCGTATCAAAGCATGGCAGGCTACCACTCGACCAGAGCCTACCCCGAATGGCAGCCAACGGTACGCCGCTGAGCTGTCCTTTGCGATGCAATATCGCACCATCAAGCACCTAAATCACCGAGCGAGTCATGTCCCACCCCAAACGGCGGGCTGAACGACAACCACCCAAAAACAAAAAAAAGCCCGACGGCCGTCAGGCCACCGGGCGTTGTTGCAATCTCGGACACATTTATGGACTTGCCGATGCTCTGCTGGAGGCACCGTTCAAACTTCAGCCGACCTCAACCGTTGCGACCATGCCAAAAACCCCCGCCTCAGCCAGCGCTGCCATGCGCGTTTCGTCATAACCGAGCTGCCTGCGCAAGACCTCCTTTGTATGCTCGCCTAGCAAGGGCGCGGCCACTGGGTCGACGACTGGCGTCAGACTGAGATGAATCGGCGATTCAATGTTCGGAACAGAACCCGCGGTCGGGTGCGGAATCTGACTAATGCGATGGCGCTCGCGCACTTCCGGCGAGTTGAAAGCCTCCTGGACGGTGCGAAGATAACCGACGGGGATGTTGGCCGATTTCATCTTCGCCACCCAGTTTTCCCGAAGGTCTTGCACAAAGATCCCGGTGAGGATTGCGCGCAGCTTCTCCTTGTTGGCCGTTCGCGAGCGCCGGTCGCCGAATTCACCGCTGGCGAGATCAGGCCGACCGAGCACTTCGATGACAAGACGGCGATATAGTCGGTCATTGGCGCAGGCGATATAAAACGGCGCGTCGGACCCATGGTAGACTCCGACGGAAGGAGACCCATTCGGCGAATTGCCCTGACGGCTCGGATTCACGCCGGTCATCAAGTAGGCCATGCCGTAAAACTGGGTCATCGCCACCGCTATATCGAACAGCGCCACCTCGACATGCTGGCCTCGGCCGATCCGGTCGCGGGCAAGCAGCGCCAGCAGGATGGCGTTGCAGGCTGACATGCCCGTCATCATGTCGACCGCGGGCGGTCCAGTCCGCACCGGCGGCCCATCGGGAAATCCGTTGAGCGACATGAACCCACTTTCGGCCTGCGTGATCGGATCGAAGCCGGGCCGGGATGCAAACGGCCCCTGGCGGCCATAGGCCGAGATCGAGCAATAGACCAAACGGGGATTGGTTGGCGCGACCGAGGCATAGTCGAGGCCATACTTCTTCATTACGCCGGCGGAGAAATTTTCCACCACGACGTCCGCCCGCGCGATCAATTCGCGCGCGATGTCGCGCGCCTCGGGTTTGGTAAGATCGAGAGCGATTCCGCGTTTGTTGCGATTCAGGTTAACGAACGCAGCGCTTTCTCCGGCAAGATCGGCGTGCTCGTAACTCCGCGTATCATCGCCGCCGTCCGGGTTCTCGATCTTAATGACTTCCGCGCCAAAATCGGCGAGCGTTTGCGTGCAGGCAGGACCGGCGACGACCCGGGTGAAATCCACAACCAGCAGACCATCGAGCGCAGTCGGCGCACCCTTCGTTCGTGGCGCACGGTCCGGCAATTGCGGTCTGGCAGTCATGATCCGTCTCTTCCCTTCTGGTATCACTTGGCGCAAAGATGGCGCGACAGGCGACTTTAAGGTGTATTTTCAGAAGAGCAACGGCCGCAACAGCTGGAGCGCATGCGCCAATTGCGGCCCTCAGCCGCTTCATCCGATCGGCTTGCGCCAATACAGCGTGCTCGGCCAGGCCCAGGGACATTGCGGCTGATAAAGCCGGTAGCCGGCCCGGATGAAGTTGTTGGCGGAGGCAAGATTGTCGGTGGTATCCGAAACGATCGAGGTCCAGCCATTGTGCCGCGCCCGCGATTCCAGCGCGCGCATTAGCCGCAATTGAAGACCATTACCGCAATGTTTCGTCAACACTCCGACCCGGCAGAGATATCCCGCGTTGAGCGCGCGCGTCGAGGGCACCACGCCGGCGAAGCCGACCGGAGTGGCCTCGTGAAGGGCGAGCCACCAATGCCCCTGATCGAATTCCGGAATGGCAGCTCCGCCAAAGAATGTCAGGCGGTGAAGGTCCGTCAGCGTATCCACGATTTCGTCCTCATGCCCGTCCACCTCACGAATCCTGTACATCGGCAAGACCCCCACATCCGCTGCTGACGAAATCGGTGTTGCCGGCCGATCCAGCTCGGTGAATGATGTCGCGATGAAAATTCGCGATGCCGTTCCCGAAGACGCCGCGGCAGCGTGCCAGGCCATGCGACGATCGATTGCGGAGCTGTGCGCTGCCGATCACCGTAATGACCCGGTGATTCTGGAACGATGGTTAAGCAATAAGACACCCGAAATATTCAAATCGTGGATCAGGCCGGACAACACGCTGCTTGTTGCCGTCGATGACGATCGGATCCTGGCGGTGGGCTGTGTCACCGATTCCGGGGAGATAACGCTCAACTACGTTTCCCCCGATGCAAGGTTTCGCGGTGTCAGTAACGCATTGCTGGGCGCGCTTGAGGCGCGCGCGGTCGAACGCGGCAACAAGCTGTGCACACTCAAGAGCACAGAAACCGCGCGGCGCTTCTATCTCGAAACAGGCTACTCGGAAGACGGGCCAGCCGACGGTAAATTCGGCACGAGGTCCGGCTACCCGATGTCAAAACGCGTGATCGAAAAATGCTGAATTTTCGTGTCACGCCGGCCTCTGCTCAAGCACCGAACTTATTGCAGCATCACTTGAGACATCGCCGGGCTTTCTCGATATCTCTCTCCGAAATACCCTTGGACCGCGCCCAAGATTCGACTGCCGCCTCGCCATATTCGGCGACGGCCTTCCTAACCACCCAGCAGGGCACCGCTTGTGCGGGAAATGAAGCCAGCAGCCAGGTAATCAACACCATCGCGCAGATCATTTGCCGAGCATAACCTTGATACCGAGCCAAACCGCTCCGACAAACCCGGCTGCGATGATTGTAATTACGGCCTTGAACGTATAGCTCTGCGCCTGCTCAACGCTTTTGCGCCAACGCCTTAAGTGCTGAAAGTCCGCCCGCAGCTCCTTGCGATCTTCTTCCTCGATCCCAAACGAGGTCAGGATGGTCGCGATCGTTCTGAGAACCAGGGCGTCGATATCATCGTGATAGAGCCTCTGCTGTTCGGCCAATGTTTCGGCGACAACGGCCCTGATATCTTCGTCGCGCATGACATTCATCGCTTGATAGTCCCCGCCGTCATCTCTTGATGATCCCCGCGGTCATCTCTTGATGATCCGCGCGATGTTCTCAAAGCCGCGTTTGGCGAAATAGAATGACACGACGAGATTCGATGTCACGGATGCGAATCCCGCGAGCGGGTCGGTTGTTCCAAGCCCAAGAACCTTGTCCCATACCAGGAGCTTGCCGCCGGAGCCGAGACCGACATTGATGGTCATGTCGTCGCGGGTTTTCCAGCCCCGTGGGTCGACATTGATCCAGGCATTGCGCAGCCGCACGGTCTCAAGCTGCTGGCCGTGCTTTCGGATCGTGCCGTGCAACAGCGAAAAGATATCGCGCACCCCTTCCGCCATGATGCGGGCGATCAGTTTGATCCGCATCTGCGAGGCGGAGAACACCTGCGCCACCGCGGTGGCCGACTGGTTCTGCAGCGCGTCGGCGTCGATGCCCTGGGTCTGCTTGCTCAGGCCGCTGCGGGTTTCCAGCTCGGCATCGAGATATTGCATCATCGGGAAGATCGAGCCGGTGATATCCGGCACCACCTGCCAGTTCAGCCCGCCCGCAGTCTTGGTGCGGACCACTCCGCCCGGGCGCGACACCAGCAAATCGTCAAGCGTATTGGGGCCGGCGTTGCTCTCGGCGACTTCCACCCGCGGATTGTTGTGCAGATAGAGATTATCCAGCGCGCCGCGCTTGAGCGCGGTCTTCTCCCGCTGCAGCGGCATCACCAGATCGGCGATCGAGCGGCCGAAGAAGCGATGGGTGATCGGCACGGGCGTCGTCGTTGCAAAGGGAATGGCGTCGA
>Ga0209526_10000053_pt1 | contig 64701 bp, 52 predicted proteins | sample JacPinW_OM2H0_M1_FD_188566 | JGI IMG/M metagenome (GOLD analysis project Ga0209526, IMG submission 188566) | Forest soil microbial communities from Algoma, Ontario, Canada - Jack Pine, Ontario site 1_JW_OM2H0_M1 (SPAdes) (version 2) | ecosystem: Environmental > Terrestrial > Soil > Boreal... | reverse complement strand
CCGCTGGCGGTTGCGGTGGATGCTGGCTATTGGCTGGACCCGGTCTAACGGCTATGGGAATTGAATCCTTTTTCGTTTGCAGCCTATTGATTTTGCATGGCTTAGGAAAATCAGAGAAAAGCGAAAATCGCAGTTAAAAGCTCTACCTTGCGGCATGACGTGAGGGAGCATAGCACGCGAAGCGTCCGTCGCACGGGCGGCTTTGTTCTAACACAGTAACCGGAGAAGTCGCCCCCAATATGAATCGGCCAGTTGTCCGATTTCGCGACTTCCAGAAGATCGCCTCCGGGTCGTGCGTCGGGAGTACTCCCGGTGAAAATCACGTCACAGTATCGCGCACGGGTGAAAGGGTGTATGCTCGCGCTGCTTTGGGTCAAAAAGAGAACCAATGTTAGGGCTACCTTTACATTATTTGTTAAAGCATCCAATGGTAGGCGCGGCGATCTTAGCATCCGATCCACTTGAGGTATGGACCAGGGTCCAGGAATCGTACGTTGCTCAGCGCGAACAGCGCGGACCCCCGTGCCAATACGAATCCGATGAGAATTGGGAACGTCGACTTCATGACCAATTAGGCATCCCCTGGCCATGTAAGTTGATTCAGGAATTCTGGAAGTTGTGGTTGGAAGTCGTGAAAGAGCTGGAAGCAAAAGGGATTCAGCCCGGTCCGCAGAGCTTCGGGTCCTGGAATGACGGGGATGCCGGATTCGTGCGGGCGATCTGGTGTCTGACTCATCATCTTAGGCCGAAGGAGGTCATAGAGACTGGTGTTGCTCACGGCGTGACGTCGCGCTTTATTCTTGAGGCACTGGAGAGAAACAAGGTCGGTCATCTCTGGAGCATTGACCTTCCTCCCATAGAAAGATTTTGGCAGTCGCATATAGGAGTGGCAGTCGGCGATCGCTACCCAGAGCGATGGTCATACATTAAGGGCTCGAGCAGGCTGTGCCTTCCCAAGTTGCTTTCCCATCTTCGTCAGATCGATCTTTTCATTCACGACAGCATGCACACTGAGCGGAACGTACGCTTCGAGCTGGATCGAGCCTGGACACGTGTAAGGCCGGGCGGCGTACTCGTTGTTGATGACGTCGATGCTAACTGGGGCTTCCGGACCTTCACCCAATCATTTTCCGGTCATCAATCCATGATTTGCGAGGCGGAACCGATCCACCCTGATCTAAGGCGCTTCAACAAAAAGGGACTGTTCGGTATCATCCTGAAGAAAACAATTGAGCTGGGCTAGCTTTCGAATCGAAGCGCATTTCTGATGCTATGCGTACTCCGTTCGCGCGCGTAGCTCGCGCACAACTCCAAAATCAATTGGGACAGAGTTTGGCCCCTGGGGCGGGAGCGTCTTACGCGGTTGGGAAGGCGATGCAGGGGAACATCTTGGCAGGTGGAGCGCTGTCCTCACAAAAGTAGGCCAGAGAGAATGAGTCTCTGGCCCGTTTGTTAGGGATGGGGGGTATCCCGCCATTTTCGATACGTGGGAAAAGTATACATGCAGGCCCCAGAATGCCAATTCCTGCACTTCTACCGAATGGCAAACGCTACGGCGATCAACAAATGAAACTTTGCATTTCTGAATTGGCAAGAGTCCGCTTTCGCGGCAGAGGTAGGAGAATTGATTCGACTTCTTTTCGTACAAATTCCGAAACGTCTTGATGCTGTTCTGTGCTTCGATCAGGCCAGAGAATGAGTCTCTGGCCCGGTTGTTAGGGATGAACGTAGACGTGGGAGTAGACGTAGGATAAGTATGCACGCAGGCCCCAGAATGCCAATACAGCAGTCAATCCAACGCCTATTTGCATCCCTACAAAGAACCTCGCTACGAGAGCAGGTGGTTTTGTAGTGAAGCCACGTACTGCCATTTCTGTTACCAGGACGGCGAATGCTAGTACGATGAACCAGATGCTAAGTGACTCGGTAAACATCCTTAGGGGTATCCGTAGCGTAGCCCGCCACGCTAGAAATGCCACCACGGAAACAGCGATACCGAGCAAAGCCCCTTTGGCGAACAGCATAAAGTTTCCTCCGGTTGTCTGGCTCATCCCCGCGCATGATATCACCCACGTGATACTATCCGTGCAAGTATCGAAGGAGAACCCATGTGGCCGATAAACCAATTTACGTCCGTTGCGCCATCCCGGATTGTGATTGGGGCATCCCGTTTGCCGGGCTGGCTAAGCTGCGGGACTATCGCCGACAGTTCCGGCTGCATTGCATCGAGAGACACGGATTAGCCGTAGACGATACAGAGTCGTACGCTCACCTTGAGCTTGATGCGCTTTTGATGGATTTGTGGAAAGCGTAGTCTGGATTGCATGTCCGCGATTGCACTCGTGTTGAAAAGCGAATTCGCGAAACCACTTGACATGACGCTCCGCCCCCGTACCCTCCGTCAACCGGCCTCTAGCGCTTCGCAAACCCTTACAGCGAACGATTTCGTCGGTCACTATCTGCTTACCTCGCTTTATGTTGCTCCCCGTCCTCAGTCATGATACTTTCCACGCAGTTCGGCTAGGCTTGCTCTGGAATGCGACGCAAGTTCTAGCATTCGCACTTTGCAGAAAACCCGTTCCCGCAGTCACGATCAGGACGTCCATTCACAAGTGAAGCATTAGGAGATTTTTTGCGGCTCGATTCGAGCCCATTCCCGTTCCGGAGAGAATATCCAATGAAACTTCCTGCACCCCTATCTCCACCATTTTTGAGAAATTCGATCGGCCTCCTCGCCGTCTTTCTCCTCCTCGCTCCCAGCGGGTCCGCAGGCCAGGAACCTCAGCAAGTTTTCGCGCGCGCGCTCCCCAATTCTCCGGTCCCCAAATCGCAAGAAACCACGGGAACTTCCAAAGGGACCACATCGAAAGTGGTAGGTTACATGACGAACCGTTCGCTGTTCTTTCCCGATATCGCTACTTCCCCGGGGCCACTGACGTCCGGCCAAAAATTCAAACTCTTTCTTAACGAAAGCGTTTCCCCTTCTTCCTTCTTGATTTCCGCAGTGAGTGCGGGCTTCGGTCAAGCCAGAGACGTCCCGCATGACTACGGTCAAGGAGCAGAAGGCTACGGCAAGCGGTTCGGCGCTTCCTTGGGCCGTGGTGCGTCGGAAAGTTTCTTTGGGACATTTCTCGCAGCTTCCGTTCTTCACCAGGACCCGCGTTTCTTTCCGCAATACCACCCTAGCTTCTGGGGTTCGGTGAAATACTCCGCACAGAGATTAGTCGTTACCCGCAACGACGCCGGACGGGACGTGTTCAACGCTTCTGGTTTGTTCGGACCTCTCGCAGGCGAGGCCCTGGCGAACACTTATCTTCCTCGATCCGAGCAAACCGGAGCAAAGACCGCGGAGCGTTACGGCACTGATTTGGCTTGGCGCTTCGCAGGAAATATTTTCAAGAACTATTGGCCGAAGCTCTTCAAGAGCAAGGGACTAAACCGTCTTGGTGTGATTCCCGCCCCGACTTCCGTACCCACGACGGATCCGAAAAGAGGCTACTGACCAGGGCTTGATTCGGAGGACTTCTGGCTCCGGGTCATTCCTTTTCCAGCAGTTTGCGCGCTGTTTCCCACTCCGCGCGTTCCGCTGCACCGAGCTTTGGATACTTCAGGTCCAGGTTTTCGAGCGCATCCACGATCGTCGCCACCACCAGCAGTCGCGTGAACCATTTGTTGTCTGCCGGCACCACCACCCACGGCGCATGTCCAGTAGCGGTGTTGCGGATCATCTTCTCGTATACCGTCATATAGTCATGCCAGAATTGCCGCTCGCCCACATCGGCAGGCGAGAATTTCCAATTCTTCTTCGGATCCGCGAGTCTCGCCAAGAAACGCTTTTTCTGTTCCTTCTTCGAGATATTTAGCAAAAACTTGCGGATCGCGATTCCATTCCTCGTCAAATACTTCTCCAATGCATTGATATCTTCGTAGCGGTGCCTCCAAAGATGATCGCCGCACAACGAATCGGGAATTCCCTCCTTTTTCAAGAGCTCCGGATGTACCCGCACGACTAAGACTTCCTCGTAGTACGATCGATTGAAGATTCCAATTTTTCCCCTCGGTGGAAGGTAGCGATTCGTGCGCCAGAGAAAATCGTGCGATAATTCCTCGCTCGATGGGGCTTTGAAGGAGTAGACATCCACTCCTTGCGGATTTACGCCGCTCATCACGTGCTTGATCGTGCCGTCCTTACCCGCCGCATCCATCCCCTGAAAAATCAGCAACAACCCCCAATTGCATTGCGCATAGAGCACGTCCTGCATCTCGCTGAGCCTCTGCACACCTTGCGCAACGTATTCCTTTGCTTCAGGTTTGTCCTCTGAGTTCAGCTCGTGGGTATCTGCCGGGTCGTGATCCTTGATGCGAAAATCGTTTCCATCCTCGACCACATACCGCTTGATCAGCTTGTGAAAATTCATGCACTCTCCCGTCTTCGCGCGTGGCTATCTCGAATCGCGGTTGCCGATCTCCACCATCTCACCATCGCGCACTTCAAACTGCAAACCACCCCATTGCACGCGATTCGAAAGAAAACCGGCTAGCCACACAACGAAATAAATCAGGTCGCGGATTGGCACCAGCCACATTCGCTGTCGCAGCACCTGGTCCTTGATTCCCCACACACCCACTACCCATGCCATCGTGAGTCTTAATGCCAAATAAGCCAGCAGAAACGTTCCCGACGCGGTCCACGTCCATGTCAGCGCCATTGCCAGCAAAGTCCACGGCAAACCCTGCGTGAATAGAAGCCCAAAATAGGAAGCGGGTCGCACGATTCGCACCGTTCTCGCCCAGCGTACTTGATGTTCCCAAAATGCCTTTAAACCCTGCGAGGGATAAATCGTCCAGACCGCCTCTCTGGACAACAGCGCCTTGCCTCCCGCCTTGTGAATGCGATTTCCAATCTCGTAGTCGTCCGCCAGCACGTTTGCCAGGCCCTCGTATCCGCCAATCCTCTTCAGCCAATTCTTTGTCGTTGTTACGGACGCCCCTAATGCAAACGTCACGCCCTCCGTCCAGTCCGCCACCAGGGCCCCGGCAAAGAAATCGCTTGCCGCTCCTACTGCCTCCAGTTCCGCTCCGAAGTTTCTTGCCGCTATCGCGCGATAAAAGCAGCTCACCACTCCAACCGTGGGAGTAGCAAATGGCGCTACAACTTCCCGCAAATAGTTCGGTCCAACGCGAACATCCCCGTCGCTTTGTACGAGGATTTCGTGACGCGCCTCCTGAGCAATCAGCGCAAGGTTGTTTACTTTACGGTTGGATCCGAGCTGCGTTGCTTCTGAAAAAAGCCGAATCTGCCTTTGCGGGTAGTTCTTCATGAGTTTCCGAATCAGCGGCACGGCGGGGTCGGAGAGCTCATTAACGCAAAAGAGAATCTCGAATTCCGGGTAATCCACTTTGCAGAAGCTTTCAAAATTCTCATAGGTGCTCTCATCCGCGCCTCGAACGGGTTTTAGCAGGCTCACAGGTGGCATAAAGGCCGGCAACGTTCGCGAGCGTTCCCGTTGGAACCATCGCACTGCCGCAAGAGTCGCTGTCAGGTAATAGCCGAACGGCGCCAGCAAAAGTACACCAATGCGCCACGCCGGAACGTAAGAGATCATGCCTTGCTTCCCGCGTCCTCGATTGGGATCAGCAAAGTCCCCTTCACGCGGTATTTCCGCCCGCGCCATTGCACTGTGTTCGAGAAAAAGCTCGCCACATAAATGCAAAGATCCAATGCGTCGCGCACCGGCACCAGCCACAATTTCTTTCTCACCACGGGATCACCGATAATGCGGACGCCCACTAGCCACGCGACTGCCAGCCGCAAAACGAGATACAGCGCAGCATAGGCGAACGCAATCTTCCACGATGGAACGATCAGTGCCACCAGCAGCGCCCACGCAAATCCAAACGTCATGAACAAACTCCTATAACCCGCCGGGCGTATGTTCCGGAGGGTTACCGACCAGCGCAATTCATGCTTTAGGAAATCCGCAACTGTTTCCTCAGGAAATACCATCCACACCGCTTTCTTGGTTAACTCCACGCGGTAGCCCTGCTTCGCCACTTCGTTGCCCAGCAAAAAATCATCAGAGTGATGGTTTACCATGGCCTCGAATCCACCGATTGCTGCGAGCCGCTGCTTCGTGATCGCCATCGTCCATCCCAACGCAAAATCAATCTGATTCAATTTCCTCGCCACCAGCGCACTTGCGAAGGCGAAAGTCGGGGCGCCGACGGCGTCTACATCGGCGGCGAATCCGCCGTCGGTCAGTCCACGGAAAAAAGCGGTCACGACCCCCACCTTGGGATCCGCAAACGGCGCGACCACATCGCGGAGATAATCCTTCTCCACTCGTACATCGCTGTCATTGATGACTAGCAGCTCGTATCTTGCTTCCTTCACTAGCCGGCAGAGATTGTTGGTCTTGGGGCTGAGGCCCAATTCCTCAACGCCTACGATGAGCCTTATGTTCGTCTTCGGAAATTCTTGCTTTAGTTTTTCAATTTGCGGAATCACCGGATCGTCCGGTTCGCCTACGACAAACACGATCTCGTACTCCGGATAGTCCAGATCGCACATGCTTGCAAAATTCTCATAGCCGCCGCGATCCAACCCGCGCACCGGCTTCAAAATACTTACGGTTGGCGCGTATCCCGGGTCAAACGCCGGCCGGCGGCGCAGCGCTCGCAGAAAATCCCATCCCGAAATCAAAGCAAGGCAGTAGTAGGCTACGGGTCCCACCGCCGGTAGCAGGATGAGATAGCGCAGAGAGGTCACGCCCAGGCTTCTCCTCGCCTCGCTGTTACGATTGCACGCAACTGATTCCCATACGTTTCGAATCCCCTGCTAATTCATACCTGCATGATACACTTTTAGTTTAGACGAACTATATTTCCCGACTCGGTTTCTTCCTATCTGAGGATTTCTTTCGCGCATGACAAGCTCGATTGCTAATCGCCGTTGGCCTTCCTTGGCGATTCTCACCCTTTTGTGGCTTGCCATCTTTGGACCCGGGCTTTTCCATCCCCCGCTTTTTGACGATGCCGACGGGGCGCATGCCGACGCAGGCCGCGAAATTCTCACCCGCGGTGATTGGGTAACCCTACACGAAAACGGTATCCGCTATCTGGAAAAGGGTCCACTGCCCTATTGGGATATGGCCGTTGCGTTCAAGCTATTCGGTGTTTCTGCCTGGAGCGCCCGGCTTGCCCTTCATCTCTCCATTTTGCTCCTCGCTTTCTTTCTCTACCAGTTCGGCAGGCGCTTCCTGACCCCGGAAACAGGGTTCTGGTCCGGCGTTGTGTTTCTGAGCTCGATCGGACCTTATCTCTTCACACGCCTTCTCATTCCAGACGTTACGGTAGGTCTCTGGATCGGCTTGAGCTTGTACTTCTTTCTCGCTGGCTGGCAATCCGGAAAACCCTCTCTGCTTTCCTGCTGGGGGCTGGCTGCATCCGTCGCGTTGAATGTCCTTACCAAAGGTTTGATCGGCATCGTCTTTTCATGTGCCATCATTTTTGTCTTTCTCCTGCTCGTCGGCGATCTGCGCCACCTTCTGAAGCTCCGACTCATTTCCAGCACGCTTGTCTTTTTAGCAATCGCCGCCCCTTGGCACATCCTCGCCGCGCTCCACAATCCACAAGCAGGAGAGGCCAAAGGCTTCCTTTGGTTTTACTTCGTCAACGAGCATTTTCTCCGCTACATTGGCAAGCGCATCCCCGTGGACTACGGCACCGTTCCCGTCTTTCTCTTCTACGGGCTGCTGCTGATCTGGCTGCTCCCCTGGAGCGCATTTCTGCCGCAAGCCCTAATCCAAGTACGATTGCGTCTGCCAAAAATTGCCGGTGTGCGCCGTTCTCCCGAGGTAGTTCTACTGCTTTTGTTCATCTGGGCTGCGGTCATTCTGCTTTTCTTCAGTTTCTCTACGCGCCAGGAATATTACCTGGCACCTGCCCTGCCGGCGTTCGCACTACTGCTCGGCTATTGGCTCGCACGTGAAGCGGAGGCGCAGATCGGTTCACCCATTGCGCGTGCGGGCCGCAGTTCGGCCACTGTATTGTTGATCGTCGGACTGCTCATCGCCGGGATTACCGGGACGCTCGCTATCGTCTCGCATTCGCCAACCCAAGGCATAGAGCTGGCTGATCTCTTGAACAAGAATCCCAACGCCTACGTTCTCTCCCTGGGCCATTTCCTTGACCTCACCGGCGGCGCCATGGGTCTCTTCCGCGGCCCACTTGTTGTCACGGCGCTGGCTTTTTTTCTTTGTACAGGTCTTAATTGGGTTCTGCGCCGCCGCGGCAAAACGCGCGCAGCGAATTGGGTTCTCGTCGCCCTGACTGTTGTTTTCATCGAATGCGCGCACATCGCGCTGGGTGTTTTCTATCCGGTGCTCGGCTCAAAGCCCCTCGCCGAGGCCATTCAGCGGCAGTTCCAACCCGGCGAACAGATCATCTGCGACGGCGAGTACGCGAACGCCTCTTCGGTAAACTTCTATACCGGGCAGGCAATGCTGATTTACAACGGGCGGATCAACGGCCTTTGGTTCGGCTCCCTGTTTCCCGATGCGCCGCCGATATTTCTGGATGGTGTACAACTCGCTTCCCAGTGGTCCGGAGCAAATCGCGTTTACTTCGTCACCCAAGACGAAAAAAAAAGGGACCTGCTCGCCAAAGCGGCCCCCGTCTACATTCTCGCCAAATCCGGCGGAAAATTGGTTTTTTCTAATCGCCCCTCTCCTCGTTGACCCACAACTACAAGGCACTCCTTTCGTGCCGCGCCCTTCGAACACGTCCCCAGAAACATTCCCCAGCAGCGCAAAATGTGTTCAAGACAATTTCATCGCCAAACCAAATCGCTCATACCCTGCATCTGCAAGCAGTTCTTGAACTCGTTTTTCTGGAGAAAATACGCAAATGACGGTGCGCCGACATTTTTAACCCGGATGGGGTCTGAAATGCGACGTTACGGAGCGCCAGAATTCCATATCCTTGGCACTTTCCTGCTATTGGAGGAGAAATGGCACTCAGTGCCCCGCCGGCGGCGCCTGCCCCGTCAACAACACAATCGTCACGCCAGTGCACACCAGCAAAACCCCCAGCCAGCGCTTCAGCGTCACGTCTTCTTTGAGAATAAATTTCGCGCCGAACGTTCCCACCACATAATTGAACGCCGAAGCCGGAATCACCAGACTGATCGGCGCCCAGGAAAGTAAGATCAACAGCGAATAGAACGACGCGGCCATCAGCGGCATAGCCAGCAGTACCCAGCCGCTACGTGCCGCCCGTCCTAGAAACCTCAGCAGCGCCATCGGCCGGAAACTTTCCGGCTCACCTATACGCTTCATGCCGTGGGTCATAGCGATTTCACCGCCGGTGCTGCAGCAGATAAAAAACGCCAGCATCAGAACAACCTTAATCACGACGGCACCGTAGCGTTGTTGGTCGTACTGGGTTTTGTTTGTCCGACGAGTAGAACACCTATGCAAATCACAATCACGCCAATCCAGCGCTTGGTGTTCACCGCTTCGTGCAGAACCACGACCGCCAGCATCGTCTGCACCGCATAGCCAAACGCGCCCGCGGGCATCACGTAGCTGTAGTCCGCCCAACTCACCGCCGTCATGTAGCAGAGGGTAAATCCGAGGAGAAAAAGAATCGCCAGCCAGATCGTGCCGTTGTGCATCGTGGCTAGCAGCGCCTGCCACAATCCGGCAACAGAAATCTGCACCTCGCCGATCCGCATCATGCCGCGCTTCAGCAGCAAGTCGCCAGTATTGGCGCACACCACCATCAGCAAGACCATGACCAGGGTCTTGAACCGCAGCCTGTGCTCGTGAGTCATTCTTACGGGTTAGTCGTTGCCGCTGGCCGACGAGGTTCCGGAGACCGGCACCATCGTCTTAGAAGTGTCTCCGCCCTCTCGCACCCACTTCAGGCGCTCGGCGCGGAGCTTCAGAAAATCTGTCGCTTCATGATAGAGACGCTTGCGCTCATGCGCATCCCACAACGCTTCCTTAACAATGCGCCACACGACCTTCGGGCGGAAATAATATTCATCGTAGAAGCGATTCACGCCCGCCATCATATCCGCCTTCGAAAGGTGCGGATACTCGATGTGCGGCAATTGATGACCGCTGGTGTCGGCGAGAGCTTCGATTCGCAGGAAGCCTTCCTTGCTCATCTGCGCGTGCAACTCCGTACCCGGCATGGCGTGGGCCAGCGAAACTTGAATCGTTTCGCAATCGAGTTCCTTCGCGAAGTCGATCGTCTTGGCAATGGTCTCTTTCGTTTCGCCCGGCAAGCCGATAATGAAATCGCCGTGAACCCTGATGCCGACCTTGCGACAGTTCTTCATGAACTCCCGCGCCATCTGCAAATTCGCACCCTTTTTTATGTTCTTCAGGATCTGTTCGTCGCCGGACTCGAAGCCGACGATGAATAACCGAGCACCGCCATCGGCCATGGCCTTCAGTTCTTCGTATTTGCTGTGGCACCGCGCCGTGCAGGACCACTGGAATTTCAGCGGCTTGAATTTCTGGCTCAGCTCGATGACACGGTCCTTGCGAATGTTAAACGTGTCGTCATCGAAGAAAATTTCCTTCATCTGCGGGAAGTAAGACAGCGCATTCTTCACTTCCTGGACAACGTTGTCCACCGAACGCGTGCGCCAGGCGTGGCCGGAAAGCGTCTGGGGCCACATACAGAAAGTGCACAGCGCCGGACACCCGCGCGAGGAATAGAACGAAACAAAAGGGTTCAGCAGGAAAGGCACGTTGTATCGCTCGATCTGCAGGTCGCGCTTGTACACATCGGTCGCAAAAGGCAGCGCGTCCAATTCTTCCGTGTGCATCTGCGGACGCGATTCGTTGTGGATGATCTTGCCGTCTTTTTTGTAGCTTGCGTTGAGGATCTGGTCGAGCGGCTTGCCGTGCGCGTACTCAGCAACGGCGTGATCGAACTCGCCGCGAACGATGAAGTCAATATCCGCACTGGCGTTCAGCGTTTCATCGGGTTTGATGTGGCCGTGGGGGCCCACAAACGCTACCTTCATGGAAGGATTGGCTTCTTTGATTTTTCGCAAAAGCTTGAGGTCGCTATAGAAACCAACGGTGGAAGTGAACAGGATAAGAAATTCGTAGTCCTTACAAATTTCTACTGTCTGCTGCCAGTTAATCTTGTGGGGAGAAGCGTCCAACAGGCGGCTGCCCGGAATCAATCCGGCAGGGTAAGAAAGCCACACTGGGTACCAATAGGACTCAATCTCGCGCGTCGCAGGCCACCGCGAGCTCGCGCCGCCATCAAAATTCTCAAAACTCGGCGGATTCAATAGCAACGTCTTCATTACGTCCGGCATTCGTCAACCTCAGCCTTCGTAAAAATGTGCAGACTCTTTCCGTTTGCTCGGCACGCATCTGTGGAGCGTGTGGAGCAAGGGAACCCCGTAATTTGCCCCAGTCAAAGTAGATAATAGTTTAACTGACTTGCTTGTATCCTCGTAAAGGTTTCTGCGGATAGCACCAAAGGCACACCCAACGGCTAAATCCTGCATTGAGTGGAACTTAGACCCTGGTAATTCAAATGAATAGGATCGAATTCCGCGGACAATCCAAGGGCCCAGATTCACCTAATCATCGCTGAACCGCGATCAAGGGCCTGTCGCTTCGCTGAGTAGCTCCCATATGCGATCCACCCAATCCAAGTGTTCTGGCTTCATCAATACAGAGCGCAAACAAGTCAAGGTCGCGCGATCCTTTTCCATCCCGCCGAGGTTCTCCTCGAAAAAAGCCACCGGGAGTTCCGCCACGGCCAGGTGTAGATTCTTTCGGGCAGCGGCATCGAAGATTCTCCGGCTGAGTTGCGAAGATTCGCTCACCCGGGCCGCGCGCGGCGCAAAGACAACGATGTCAAGCTCGGGCGGAAATGCGGCAACGAACCGCGGGTCTCCGGTTACCAGGCGGTATAAGGCCAGCGCCGCTCCGCGGCAGCGCGTTAGACCCTTTGCGAAGTCGCCCTGCTTGTTCAGAGGCAAAAGTCGCTGCGTAGCCCAGAGCGCCACTGCTGCGGCTCCGGCGCGAGAACACTCCAGGCTGATTTCGCCCAAATGCAACTCCGTGGAGCTGAAATAGGTGTACGGCGATTCATGTTTGTATAAACGCCCCACAGCCGGATCGCGGAACAACACGCACCCGCAGCCGTAGGGCTGCAAACCATGCTTGTGCGGATCAATGACGATAGAATCCACTCGGTGGAGTTGATCGAAGGCGCGGCGCGCATCTGCTGCCAGGTTGTCGGCCAATCCAAAATATCCTCCGTACGCGCAATCAGCATGCACACGGAATCCGAACTTGCCGCTAAGCTCGAGAATTTGTTCGAGTGGATCGACAGAACCGGTCGCGGTTGTTCCCATGGTCGCGACCACCGCCCCAACGCCGCCGCGCTGCAGGCGCGCGCCCAGTGCATCAAGACTCATGCGGCCAAGTGCATCGCATGGCAAGTCTTCACAATGGAGTTGCAGTACGCCGCTGATTCGCTTGTGCGTGTAGTGGGCCTGTTCGCTCGCCAGCAGGGTTTTTCCCGGAGCCAATTGTCCCGCGACCCACAGCGCCTCGAGGTTCGCCATCGTGCCGCCGCCACATAAATGTCCCAGGTGCGCACGCCAGCCGAACATGGCCGCAATTTCAGCCACGGCTTCTTTTTCCATTGCGGAGGAAGCGCGCCCTCCGTCGAGCGCATGATTGTTCGGATTGATCCATTGCGCCAGCGCATAAGCCAGCCGCGCCACAGGATGCGGGGGTTTCAGCATCTGACCGGCATACAACGGGTGGAAGTAAGGATAGTTGTCTTGCAGACGATCGGCAGTGGCGGCAAGAACTTCGCTGAGTTGTTCCGCCCCGGGAGCCGAAGGACGCTGCGCGGGAAGTGCCGCGAAACCAGCTTCCAGGCGTTTCACAGCCTCAAGAAGCAACTTTATCCCGTCTTTATCCAGCGTGAACGGCTCTGCCATGAGCCCTATTGCAGGACCTTTTCGAGTTGGCCCGCGGTGCGAAGCAAATCAAGCTGCGCCTGCTGTCGCTGAAAATTCGCGTCGAGATAACTCATCCACTTTTCGTTCTCATCCAAGCGCGCCTTTTCAATGTCCCGAAGATTCAGCCTGCCTTCCCCAAATTGCAACTGCAGTACGCTGACATTTTGCTGCGCCAACTGCAATTCCAGCCGTGCGACTTCCTTTGCGGCGTCGGTCTGTTGCAGCTTTCTGGATTTTTGCCGCACCTCGATGCTTACCTGATTTCGCTTGATCACCAGATTGAGTTTCGCGGCATCCAGATTGGCTTTGGCCAGCTCTATGTTCGCACGGGTCTTTGCACTATAAATCGGAAGCTGAATATTTACCCCGGCATTCAGGTTGTTGTAACGGAACTTATTCGGATTGCTGAGGTATTGCTCGTAGTTATTGAATTTTGCAAGCACGCCGTAGAGGGCCACAAGCTGAACGGTCGGAAGATGCCCGCGCTTCTCTCCCTGCAACCGCAATTCCTTTCCTTTCACATCCGATTGCGCTAAATGGATACTCGTGCTGTTCTGCGAAGCCAGCGCCATCAGGTTCGCACCTTCTTGTTCGGCAGAGCCAGGGAGTTCCTCAGCGGCCAGATCGAGCGGCTGATCGGCTGGCAATCCAAGTTCATCGCGCAGGAATACTTCCAATTCATCTTGCCGCCCTTCCAATTGCAAAACGCGCTGCACCACCTGCGCGCGCATGAGTTGGGAGCGCGTAACTTCCATGGGCAGTTCAAAGCCTTCGCCTTCCCGCTGCTTCGTGACCTCCAGAATCTTTTCAGTGCTTTCTTTTTCCTTGCGCAGAAGGTCCAACGAATTCCGAACTTTCACGAGCTCAAGATATGCGCTCGCAGTTCGCATCATGACCAGCTCACGAGTCTGCTCCAGCGCAAAGCGTTGTGCGCGCGCTTCTTCTTGTTGCTCATGCTCCAGGCCACGCAGCGGTTCATTGAATAGTTGTTGGTTATAGGTCGCGTTGAAAATCGAAGGCGCCTGCCCTCCGGGAGTTGCTGGAATGCCATAGGTATACCCCGCACCTGAACCAATATAAAAATTCGGGCGGAATTCCGACTTCGTTACGTCTGCCACATCGCTGACAACGCGGGTTCGCAGCTTGGCAAGTTGGAGGTCTTTGCTGTTCTGCAGCGCCAGTTCTATGGCGCGTTTTAGCGTGAGTGACACAGGAACACCCTGGTAGGTAGGCTGTGCAGTTTGCGTTTCTGCGCCAGACAGCGCAGGCGCTTCGCCTTGGGCGAACAGAATAGAAGGGCCCAGTAATGTCAAGCCGATCGAACTGGCAACAATCCATTGCTTCCACGGCATAGTTCCTCCAGCCTCCTTACTATTCGTAACGCAGCGATTCAACGGGTACGAGTCCCGCAGCTTGACTCGCCGGCAGCCAGCCAAAAAACAATCCTGTCGAACAGGAAACCAGGAAAGCTACAAGCACGCTCCAACCGGAAATGGGTACGCGAAGATTGCCAGGCAGTAACTGTTGCACGATGACTGGGATCAGCACCCCGATCAAAATTCCCACAACTGCTCCGCCGCCGCTGATCAAGAAGGCTTCTATAAGGAACTGCGACATAATCTCCTTGCGCGCCGCGCCGATCGCTCTCCGGATGCCGATTTCGTGCGTGCGCTCTTTCACCGTGACCAGCATGATGTTCATGATCCCGATGCCGCTGATAAGCAGCGCGATGAACGCAATGAGGATCAGAAGAATTCGCAGAGCCAGCGCAATCGTGCGCGCCGCTCCCAGAATCGCTGTCAAAGTCTGCACGTTCCATTCCGCTTCTGCCGGATGGCGGCTTCTCATCAGCCGGTCAAGCTGCTTTTCCACTCCGCTCACCTGATCGGGTCCGGATGCCTGGGCATAAAGAGTGCTTAGCACATCGGTGCCGGAGTAATACTTGATCAGCGGTTGGGGGATGAGTACCGACTCTTTTTGAATCTCCGACAAACCGTATGTGGCCGCGCGCTCCCGAAACACGCCGATCACCGTAAACGTCAGCTCGCCCATGCGAATCGAGCGCCCCACCGGAGTTTCCCGACCGAATACCCGGTCTGAAAGGTCTTTGGTTATCAAGCAGACTTTGCTGCGCACCTGCATATCCCCATCGTCGAAATAACGCCCGCGTAGCATGATCAGCCTGCGAATCTTCTGGTAGCCTTCGGTCACACCGATCAGCCGGACCGGCCGGGCTTGCCCCTCGACAACGACAGTCATGGCAATGTCCGAAAAACCCATCACCGCGACGACTCCGGGAATATCTTCCTTCGCGGCTTCCATGTCCGCAATCGTGAGTTCGTGACTGAGCGGCTGGGACTTCTCCGGCCTTTTCACCAGTTCGACCCAGACGAGATTCGAACCGATCGCCTCAATCTGTGAGATGACAAACTTCTGGCTGGTCAGCGCGACGGTGACAACCAGCACGATGGAGGCACTGCCGATAATCACACCGATCGAGGTCAGCACCGCACGCAGCTTATTGGCGCGAAGTGCATCTACCGCTACGGCTAATGATTCGCGTATATGCATGACTGAATGGGCGTCGCTCTACTTGTTCCCCAGTTGTTTCAGCGCCTCTTGGGCGCGCTTGTATTTGGAATTCTGCTTTAGCGCCGCCTCATATTCCATTCGCGCTGCGCCTGGATTTTTCTCCGCTACGTGCAGCCGGCCTAGCCAGTAATGCGCCTCCCACGGCTTCGGATAACCTGAACGCACGGGTGCCAGCTGAATATATTCGCGGAGAAGCTGATCCGCGTCCGGAAGTTTTTCGTTTTCCAGGATCCAGGCGACGGCTCGGTAGTATTTCCAACGGGCGTCGCTCGCGGTCACGGCTTCGCCCGCGGCCGCGACAGCCCTTAGTTTTTCAGGCTGACCGTGCTCGACAAAGAAGTCGCCAATCTGGCAAATGCGCTCCGCGGATTTTGGGTGACTCTCGAGCGCTTTGGCGAATTCAACACCCGCCGCTGCGTAATCCTTTTTCGCTTGCCGGCAATTTCCGGCCGCGTAATGCCCTTCCGCTGGTTCCACGCTCAGCAACTTCTGGACCAAAGGCTGTGCCTTGTCTTCGCCGCCGCCGACCATCGAAGGCGCGGTGCAATCGTATTCCACGAGGTTTTGCGCCGCGTCGAAATTGTGCTCATCCAGTCGCACAGCTGTCTCGAATTCTTTTTGCGTCTTCCGCGCCAAGGCATACGCGCTGAACATCGAAGCGTGACTGGCCTTTTCTCCATAGGCCTGGCCGAGCCACTGGTGATAAATGGAATTTTCTGAGGCGATGGCCACTGCTTTCTCCGCGCTGCTCACGGCCGCATCGATCTGCTTTGTTTCGAGGTATGACTTTGCCAGCAAAAGTTGCACCTCCCCGTTTTGCGGATTCTTCGACGCTTCGGACTGAAGAATCGCGATTGCTTTCGGGTAGTCACCTTTATCGAAGGCGATTTTCGCCGAATCCAGCGGCGCCTCGGCAGCGTGCGAAAGCCCCGGCACCGTCGCCAGGCAAAAAATGCGGAATAGCGCGCACTTAAAGATCCGCATCCTTCACGCCCTTCAAGTTGGAAGTGTCCATATTCACAACCCGCACGGCCAGACCATCCCGGAGGTCCGAATCGCCCGGAAGCGCCACAATTTCACCCTGGTTCAACCCGCTTACGATTTCGTAGTTCGTCGCGTCAGCGATGCCGACCTGGATGGCGCGCTTTTCCACAACGCTATTCCCTATCTGGTTTTTCACGACAAATACATACCGTTGTCCGCCTTCCGATTCGACCGCTCCGCGAGGAACCGCAAGCACGTTCATGCGTTCATGCGAATGGATTCGCACATTCACGTTCGTGTTGGGCAACAACTCCAGCTTGTCATTGTGTACGGAACACAAAAGTTCGCCGACGCTCCGCGAACCATGCGCCACGACTTGTTTGGGGATAATTTCGGTTTTTCCTGGCCAACTGCGGTTGGGCAGCGCATCCCAGGTGATTTTCACCGGCTGGCCCGGCTCCAACGCGCCAATCTCCGGTTCGTCAATAAACGCGCGTACGCGCACCTGGTGCAGATCCGCCATCTCTAGCAAGAGGTCGCCCACTTTCACGTAATCGCCTGCTTTCACGGGCAAGTTGTAAAGCGTGCCGTCTACAGGGGCGACAATACGCCCTTGGCGAACTTTGCCCTCGAGTGCTGCGACATCGTTCCGTGACTGTTCAACGGCAAGAGTTGCGCGAGATGCATCCACTTGCGCGCTGCGGGAGAACTCCTTCTTGGCGGTCGTGATGCGTTGCACTTCCGCTTGAGCCTTGGTTAGTTCCAGATCGATCGCCGCAAGCTCGTCCTTCGTCGCTGCTCCCTGAGCGATCAATTTTTGGAGAGAGTTCTGTTGACGTTTCAAACGATCGAGCTGTGCCTGCGCTTTAAGGAAATCGCTGTCGACCTTGGCAGCTTCATCGGCCCGGCCACCAGCCTGCGCCGCTCGCAAATCGTCCTTCGCATGCAGCAATCTGGATTTCGCCGCAGCGAGCTGTGCAGACATGTCCTTTACGTTCAGCTCCAGAAGCATCTGGCCTTTTTTTACGTTTTGCCCCTCGGAGGCCCCTACCTTTTCAACGAATGTATCCAGCTGCGCGCGAATAGCATAGGGCGAGATGGGTTCGACCTTGCCATTGCTGGTTACGGAGGAAATGATGTTCTGCCTGCCGGGAATCATGGCGGAAATTTTTGCGACCGGCTGACGGCCGCTCAAGCGCACCAGTACAAATGCCAAAACCGCGGCGCCAATGAGAAGCAGAATTGTCCGGTTTCGAAACCGCTTATCCATAAATCACGCTTATTCTTTTGCCGCGCACCATAAGCATTCTACTCTGCGCGCCCTGCAGAATACCTTGGCCTGATCTTTGATTGTCCGTTGCTTACCGGCGATGGCCTGCGGCGGTCGAAGGCTAATATAAAGTTTAGCAGGAGGCACCGTTTTTTCTCTACACCTTATCTGTTAAACCCGGCCGCATGGGATTTGTGATGCAAAATTGCCGCTATGGGGATGCCGCGAGCCGATGCGGGCATGTGGTACAATCCGCGCGTGAACTCTACCTAATTTCGTTTTTTCCCAGAAATCACACTCCACGGAAGTCGTGCCCATGCCCATGAGTAATTGGATGCGAAGAAGTACACTTTTTGTCACAAAGCCTAGACGATTTGTTCCGCCGGACCGTTTCGAACGGTTTGTAACTTTAGTTCCTGTCCGTAATCTTTCAAGGCCGCTATCCATATAGGTTACCGCGTTTAGTATGCGCGTATTGCGCCAGCTAGAGAGGTTCTCGCCATGATTGAATCCCGCGGTCTGAGCAAAGTGTTCAAGGACAAGAAACGCGGCCTGATTTCCGCAGTGGATAACATTAGTTTTGTCTGCAAACCCGGCGAAATTTACGGCCTTTTGGGAGCCAATGGCGCCGGCAAAACCACCACACTGCGCATGCTCGCCACCATCCTGGAACCAACGGACGGTACGGCAGTCGTCTGCGGATACGACGTGATCGAAGCTCCGGATAAGGTGCGCGCTCATGTGGGCTTTCTCTCCACGGCCACTGCGCTCTATCCGCGATTGACGTCGCAAGAAATGGTTGAATATTTCGGCCGTCTCAATGGACTGGATGAATCCACTCTAAGAAAACGGCTGGACGAAATTTTTACCCGCCTGGACATGAATGACTTCCGCGACCGGCGCTGTGACAAACTTTCCACGGGCATGAAACAAAAAACGTCCATCGCACGCACGCTGATCCACGACCCGCAAGTGATGATCTTCGATGAGCCAACCCTGGGCCTGGACATCATGACCGCCCGAACGATTATCCAGTTCATTCGCGAATGCCGTGATCGTGGCAAGACTGTGATTTTCTCCACGCATGTGATGAGCGAGGTGGAAAAGCTTTGCGATGTTATCGGAATTATCCAAGGTGGCAAGCTGTTGGCCGAAGGTTCGCTGGCCGAATTGCGTGAGAAATACCACGAACAGGATCTCGAGGAGATTTTCGTCACGGTGGTCGCGCCGCTCTACGCAAGCCAGGAGGCTGTTTGACATGTCCTTGAGAAACATCGGTGTCGTCTACAGGAAGGAATTAAAGGAAGCGCTGCGCGATCGCCGCACCGTGATCTCATCGCTGTTGGTACCTCTTTTGCTCTTCCCGCTTCTAACGGCCGGATTGGGCGCTGCAATGTCTGCGCTGATGGGCAAGGCGAATGAAGAGATTCCCAAAATCATGATTCTTGGCGGCGAAGATTCCCCGCAGATCCTCAAGCACGTTCGCAAGCTGAATCAGGTGGACATTCTGCCTGCCACCGGCGATTGGAAAGATAAGGTCATCAACAAAGAGATCCGCGCGGTAGTGGAGATTCCCGCGGGATTTCAGGACAGCTTGGTCAGGCAACAGATCGGCTGGCTGAAGATTTATAACTATGATGGCAATCTGGAATCATCAATCGCAGCAGACAGAATACAGAAACAATTGGAGGAATATCGCGGAAGACTGGTTAAAGAGAACCTAGCCGCAAAAAATCTTCCGGAAGCTGCGTTGAAGCCGTTTGAAGTGAAACAACAAAACGTGGCACCCCCTGAAAAGGTAGGCGGAGCAGCGTTTGGAGGCGTGATCGGTTACATGGTCATACTGCTCTGCCTGACCGGCAGCATGTATCCCGCAATGGATCTTACGGCCGGCGAAAAAGAGCGCGGCACGATGGAAACGATTCTTTCCAGCCCGATTTTGCGCGTGGATCTGGTGCTGGGTAAATTTTTTCTGGTGCTAACCACCGCGCTGACAACGGCGGCGCTTTCCGTTACCTCAATGGGCGTGTCTTTTTGGGCCCTTGGGCATTTTCATGCCTTCGACAAAGCTGGAGCCGACGCCGCGCAGCAAATGCAATTGCACATCGGCATACACACGGTGTTATCCATCTTTATTATGGTGCTGCCGGTAGCCGTGCTGTTTGCCGCGGCGCTGATGGCGGTTGCTATTTTCGCGAAGAGCTATAAAGAAGCGCAAAGCTATATTACCCCGCTGATGTTCATCGTTATTATTCCCGCCGTGTGCGCAATGCTGCCGATCGATCTGGACGCGAAACTTGCGCTCGTGCCTATCTTGAATGCGAGCCTGCTATGCAAGGAGCTTGTCACCGATACTTATCACTGGAATTACATCGCCATTATTTTTGGCTCCACCTGTGTGTATGCAGCGGCCGCGCTGTTCCTGGCGGTCAAAATGTTCCAGCGCGAGGACGTTCTTTTCCGCTCCTGATGCCCGGCAATCACGCTGAACAAATTCCGCTCGTTTTGCGTCTATCTGAGTAGACATGGCCCGGCTCCTGCGGATTCTCCTCATCCTGCTGTTCTTCCCGCCGATTCTGGCGGCCATTCTCGGATGGTTTGTGGCGCCGTCATTTCTCCATCCCGCGCGCCGGCCCCTCACCTCGGATCTGGTTCAACAAGCCGACGCAAGTTTTGCAACCATACGCGCTCAACGCGAAAAAATGGACGTTCGCGCTCCCGATGGAGTCTTGCTTCACGGGTGGAAAGTGCGCGCGCCGGACCCCAATGGTTCCTGGATCATCATGTTTCATGGCGTGGCCGACAACAGGATGGGTGTACTTGAACACGCGATGATTCTCCTCCACGCCGGCTACGGGGTAACGATGATGGATGCCCGCGCGCACGGCGAAAGCGAGGGGCCGGCGGCCACTTACGGTTGGCTGGAGCGTGACGATACCCACGCAATCGTGGACGCACTGATCGCATCCGAGCATCCAATTCACATTTTCGCACTGGGCGAATCCATGGGAGCGGGCATCGCGCTGCAATCGGCCGGCGCCGATCCACGCATTGAGGCAGTTGTGGCGGAAGCACCGTTTGCAAGCCTGCGCGAAGCGTCGTATGACTACGCAGGGCTGCAAAAGTATCCGCTGCTCGGCAAAACGCTTTTCGCGCCGGGCGCATGGATGATGCTCCATCGCGGTCAGGTACTCGCAGGATTCTCCGCTGCGGGCGTTTCTCCTGAAAAAAGTGTGGCCGGGCGCGCATTCCCTGTGCTGCTTATCTGTGATGCGGAAGACACAACCCTTCCCTGCCGCCATGCGAAGCGGATCTACGCGGCAGCAAGCGGGCCGAAATCGCTGTGGATCGTGCCGCGCGCGTTTCACACGGCAGCCCTGGGTTACGAGCCAGTTGAATTTAAGTGTCGGGTATTGACGTTCTTCGCAAATCCATCTGGCGTTCGCTAGAAACCGCGTCGTCAACGCTTCAACTCGGGTGCCTCTGAAGCCCGCGTATGGCTTCTCCCTCGCGGCGAACCAGTCATCGTTCAGCTAAGACCCCTTCGGACAGAGAACCAAAACCGATTTGCCCTTCCGATAATTCCACCAGACCAACGATGCCGCTGCGCTCACTTTCCCGGTTTAAACGTATCCAACTTTCACCGTTGTCGGGGGAAATATAGATCCCACCTTGGTCCGTGGTTACAAAGGACCTATCGCCGGTTTCGAGCCAGGATTGCATGCGGGTTGTAGGCAGACCGTGCTCAAGCAGGGCCCAAGTGAAGCCGCCATCGGTAGAACGGTAGAGCCCGTTGTTCGTTCCCAGAACGATTCTGGTTCCTTCGTTTGCGTAGTGAACCCAGCGGCCTGGCCCAGCAGTGGTGGGCAAATCGCGCCAGAAGGCAGTTCGCCCGCCGTCCGCAGAAATTCCCAATTTGCCGTCTGCGAGGACGAGCACGTGACTCTCATCGGTAGAAACGTGGACGGCTTCGACCGCGGGGGATTGCGCAAACGCGCTGAGCCGCTGACAATCGCCCAAAACGCCACAGCGTGCTACACCTGAGGACGAAGCGACAAATAGGTATTGACGGGAAACCGCAAGCACATTTCCCTTCAACGGTGCCATCATGGCTACAACCGCCGGCTTTTTTCGCTTTGCTGGATTCGGCTTTAGGAGAGGCGCCACCTTCCAGCGCAGTTTCAGTTCCTTCCCATTGCCGCCGTGCTCATCAATTAGAAAGACCTGATCGCTTTTCATCCGCAGTAGCCATCCCCAAAAAGTCCCATACACTTGGGCGACCGGTTGAAAATCAGGTTTCTCCGGGTTTCCCCGCACTCCCGCAATCCCGGCAAGCAAATGCCAGGTGGCCCCGAAATCGAAGGATTCCTGGAGTTGCGTCGGGTCTTGCCCGGTTAGCAGCAAGAGATGCCCGGACCTTTGTGGGTCGCCGACAAGCTGTCTTCCGACCACGTGGCGAAAGCCAATGTTGGATAACAAAAAATTTTCCCCGCCGTCTTCACTGACGAGAACGCCCTGCCCTTCTGTGCCAATAATCACTTTCTGTTTCGAACCGGCTTTTGCGGGGAGAATCACAACGCTGTTGACGACCCAGTCTGCGGGCGTAGTGCGTTTCCAGTTTTCCCCGGCGTCCCGTGTGAGCCACAAGCCCTGCGTTGTCGCAGCGAATAGCGTGTGCGGGTTGTCGCGGTCCTGCACAATGGACTGCGTCCGTCGCGATCCGTAAGGAATTCCTTGTAACTTGATCCATGATCCGCCGCGATTTTCGCTGCGATAAATTCCGGAGCATGCGCTGAGATATAGTCGCGAGGAATTTATGGAATCGACTCGTACACTCATCACATCGGAATCATCAATCATTCCCACGCCGGCAACCTGCCAGTGTGCGCCGCCATCGGTGGTCTTCCATGGCAAGTGATAAGTACCCGCGTAGACGGTGGCCGAATCTTGGGGATCTACCGCAAGAGAGTCAATGTTTTGCAGTTCCTGGTTGTCCGCCAGAGAGATTCTCCGCCAGGTGTTGCCGTTATCTGGAGAACGAAACACCCCCGTGCGCGTTCCGGCCAGCAGATCGCCCTCCTGTGCAGAGCCCATTTCCAAGGCACGGACCGCTTGACCTGCGAGACCCGCAGGCGACCAGCTTCGCGCACCATCGTCGCTGCGGAAAACACCTCCGCCAGCCCCGGCTTCCCGATACCAGACCGCTGCAAACAGTGTGCCTCCGTAAGGAGTCGCGACAAGTTGTGCAACTACGCCGTCTGTCCGCGAACTCACACGACCTCGCAGCTCCCAATGAGCCGCGCCGTCTTCGCTCACGAAGATATGCCCGTCAGGCGTGCCGAGAAAAATCGCTCCGCTAGAAGTCGCTAGCATCGAAACCACAAGGCCGCCTTCGGGTCCGATGTGGCTCCATTGCTCTGCGGGAGTGGCACGCGCAAGAAACAAAAGCACCGCCAAAGCAATAGGTCCCCAAATTCTTCTTCCAGACCGCAACCGACTCTCCTGTGGGCCGACGCCATACTGTTTCATAAAGACAACGGGAAAAAATAAACCGGGCTCTCGAAGTTTACTCTTCGAGAGCCCGGCGATGCATTTCGTGTTCTGGCGCGAGTCAGAAATGGCTCTCCGCCTTGGTTGGGTTCTAGTAGGTTGCGCCTTCTGGCACGAATATGAAGTCAACGCGACGGTTGTTCTTCTCGCTGCCCTTTTCGGTAGAAGCGGTTCCGACGCGGGTAGAGATGCGCGACGCATCAATCCCTTTCTCGCCGAGATACTTCTTCGCGCCATCTGCGCGGGTTTGCGCGAGCTTTGCGGACCTGGGTTCCTTCGGGTCCGCATACCCGACGATCACCACCTTGGCATTGGGGTCGCTCTTCAGGCGCAGGGCGACGTCATCGCCAACGCGCTTGCAAGCATTGTCGAACCGGCCTGCTCCGGCCTTGGTGTAGCCACAATCACCCACCTTGGTGGCCTGTGGCGGCGGTGCCGGCTGCTGAACGTCAACGGTGGTCGTAGCACTGGTGCGGCCCCCCTGTCCGTCGTCTGCCGTGCAAGTCACGGTATAGCTGCCCGCGGCGAGACCTGTGGAGTCGAACTGCGCCGTCGGGCCGTCACCGGAAATCTGGCCGCCCGTGGTGGCGTAGCTGTAGGTCAGCGGATCGTTGTCCGGATCGCTGGCCTTTGAAATAATAGCAACGCGCTCGCCCGAGATAATCGGGTTGCGTTCGGGAGCGCAAGAGATCGTCGGTGGTGAGTTCGGGCGCTTCACAACAGCAACATCAACCGCGCAGGTTGCTGTACCTCCCTTGGAATCGTCTACCTTGGCGTTGATGGTGTAAGAGCCGAGCGCAAGGCCAGAGGGGTTCCAACGAACATCCGGGCCAGTGCCGTCAATGGTGCCACCGGTGGCGGTGTAGGTATAGGTCAGCGGATCGTTGTCCGCGTCACTGGCGTTCACGTGGATAGCGACGGGATCGGTCGAACCCTGGTAAACGGAAGGCTTATCCGCGGAGCAAGCTGCAACCGGCGGATGATTCGGCTTCGGGGGCTCTGGAGGATAACCCCAACGCAATACAAGGCCGGAGCCAATGCGGAAATTGTTCTGGCGCGAGTCGGCACCAAGAAGAGATCCGCTAAAGTTGGTCATCAAATAGTCGGCTTGAAAGAAACGCCAAGCGACGTATTTCGTGAGAATGACATCCACACCACCGCCAGCCGCCATCGCAAAAGAGTTCTGTCCCTGATCCCCGGTCACTTGCGACCCACCGTGTGCGCCGCCAAAAAGAATTTCAGCAAATGGCACAAAGTGGTCGAAGCGGCGGAGATTCAAGCGGGGGCCGAACAGGTAAGTCTGCAGGCCACCACTGAGAGAATTGGTCGTGACGGTGCCCGTGCTGTCGCTCACGAAGACGTCGCGCCTAAAGTGGTATCCACCAACTTCAGCAACGAGACCCAGCCACTTATTGGCGTTGTATGTAAAAGAGCCCGTAGCGCCAAGGTTGTTCCAATTCCGGAAACCGCCGCCAGGATTGAAATCGATATAGCTGAACATCCCGGCAATTTCGAACTTGGGCGTAAGCAATCCCCAAGCGTGACGATTCCACGGGTTATTGGCCCAATCCGAGAAAATGTCCGGCCGCGGTGCGGGCGCAGCCGGCAGCGCAAACAGATTGCGGGATGCTGGGGCGACATTGAAGTCACCTGCTGTTGCGGTAGCGGCCGCTGTCGCGGTACTACCGTTTTTGCTATCTGAGGTCGCGTCCTTCTGCTGCGCGTAGAGCGGCAGAGCCAACAACGAGCCTAGTGCCAATGTTGCACACCATCTGCGCATGATATTCCTCCCTGAATGCATAACTGAAAATCCCCTTGGTTCTGCGCAATACCCGCAAATGTCCTCGGCAGCATGGCAGGTGAGCACAGCACAGATTTTTTGCATGATGTTTGTTTCTCATTCCGTCGGCGGAAGCACACACGTGTCACAGATTGGGCATAAGCGGCGTATGGAAACAATTCGATGCGGCAAAAGCATAGTCCACAAGTTCATCATTCTGCAAGTAATTCCTCACGCTTTCTCTGTTTCGACCGGGGAAATTTAGGTACCAACTTCACCCTAGTTTCCTTGCTGAGTTACACTTTTTGTTATGCAGACCAACTATTCAATCGAACTGAATTGGCTTGGCCACCCCCGGTCAATCGCCGCGAATTTGATGCTCGCAGGGGAGCAAAAGGTCTTGATTGATCCTGGCCCTGCTTCCACACTCCCGACCCTCAAGGCAGAACTTGCGGCACACGGCGTCGGCGTTGCTGATCTAGACGCGATTCTGTTGACGCACATTCACCTGGACCATGCCGGCGCAACCGGTTCGCTGGTGCGTCAGAATCCTCGGATTAAGGTGTACGTGCATGCCAAAGGCGCCCCGCACATGGCTGATCCATCGAAACTCTTGGGCAGCGCCACGCGGCTCTATGGCGGCAAAATGGAAGCAATGTACGGCGAGTTTCTGCCGGTGCCAGCCAGCAACTTGCAAATCATCAATGGCGGGGAGACCCTGCAGTTCGGCGAGAAGGAGTTGCGGGTGCTGTACACCCCGGGACACGCCTCGCATCATGTCACCTACTTTGATCCAGACGAGGGGGTAGCGTTCGTTGGCGACACCGCCGGGATTTGTGTGGAGGGCAATCCATTCATTCTGCCTGCCACACCGCCTCCGGACATCAATCTCGAACTGTGGAACGCATCGCTAGACGCCATCGCCGCTTTGCGGCCCAGTGGGCTGTTCCTAACCCACTTTGGTCTCTCCAACCATCCTGCCAGACACATCGAGTCGTACCGAGAGTGTCTGCGTCGTTGGAGCGAATTGGTAGGAACGCTGCTTTCCACGATGCAGGACGAAGCGTAAGCCATGAAAGCCTTCTCGGATGCCGTGTACGCGGAGGCCACTAGTTCCCTTCCGGTGGAAGTAGCCGAGCATTACGTCTTTAACGGCGCCCTGAATCTTTCCTGGATGGGATTGGCGCGCTATCACCACAAGCGCGCATCGGTTGTGGCGAATGGCTGACGGGCGAGTGGCTCTTGTGGTTTCCGAAGCGTGAGTTGACGTGTCCAGTTGCAGTCTGTAAGGTTTTCGATATGGCATCTTGTGCGCGAGCAGTTTGTCGCTGTCCGCTCCACCTACTCCGGTAGTGAGGGACGGCTGCGCGAAGAACTAACTCAAGAGATAGAGCGCGTTTTTATTGCCAACAACCCGCACACCGGAGGTCACGGTTTGCGGGATTTTTGTTTTTGCGGTTTTTCGTTCACGCCAATTGCCGGGAGGGATTGATCGCATGCAATTGAAAAAGGATTCAAGCCGGGGATTTGCTGTCGTTCTGGCGGTGCTATTTTTCGCAGCCGTTCTCAGCGCGACAGCAATTTCTTACCGCGAATCCGTGGAGAACTGGAGAAAGAACTATGAAGCCAAGCTCACCTCCGACACCGGCTGGCTCACCGTCTCGGGGCTTTTCTGGCTGCATGAGGGCGAGAACCGTTTCGGCTCCGACCCGTTGAATGACATTGTTCTGCCAGCGTCGGCTCCGTCGGTAGCGGGAGTGTTTGAGTTTCACGATGGGAAGGCAACCTTGCGGCTGAAGAACGGCGTCCAAGGAACAATCGGCGGCAAGCCGGCGCAAACGACCGAGCTTCGCCCCGACGAGAAGGACGACCATCTGGTGCTCGGCGATCTGACCCTCTATGTTCATGCGAGTGGACAGCGATTCGCGATTCGGCTGAGAGACAAGAACAGCAAGTTGCGAAAAAACTTCAAGGGCCTGAATTGGTTTCCCGTGGACGAAACCTACCGCGTGACGGCGAAGTACTTTCCCTATAACCAGCCTCGGGATTTCGATTCACAAAATGTTCTCGGCGATCCCATCAAGGTGAAAGCCTTGGGATATCTGCTGTTTACTCTGCGTGGGCAGGAACTCCGGCTGGAGGCCGAGGCAGCCGATGAGGGCCCTGGATTCTTTATCGTGTTCCGTGACCTGACGAGCGGGAAGTTCACCTATCCCGCCTCACGATTTCTGGATCCGGATGCGCCGAAGGATGGGCCGGTCGGCAAAACTGTTGAACTGGACTTCAACAAGGCGCGCAATCCACCTTGCGCCTACAATCCGTATACAACGTGCCCCCTGCCCGTGCCGACTAATCGTTTGCGGACGGAAATTCCTGCCGGCGAAAAACTTTACAACCACGAGCACACGTATTGATCTGCCTAACAGAAAAGAGAAAGTCACGCGCCTCGGAAGGTGGCCGCTACATTGCGGAGCAAGAGGGCGCGGTCGAAAAACAGGGTACGGCACTCATCAAATGGTGGACCAGCTCGGAAGGCCGTCCCTACAAAAGCGAGTCCTCATCGGGAGGCACGTCCAGCCCAAATTCGCGGTGCGTCGCCAGCAAGGCTTTCTTGACGTCCTTCTCTTCGATCACAAAAGAAATATTGCTCTCTGAGGACCCCTGCGCGATGGCGATGATGTTCACATTCTCCCGGCCAAGAGAATTGAAAGTGCGGCCCGCTACACCCGGCGTCCCGCGCATGTTTTCTCCGACGACCGCGACAATGGCGATGTTAGGATCCACGGTGATGTGCTCCACAGTTTCGTGAGCGAGATCCTGAGCGAATTCCTTGCGCAGAGCCTCCACGGTACGGTCCGCGTCTATCGCGGAAACAATGAAGCAGATATCGTTTTGCGAAGACGATTGCGAAATCAGCAGCACGCTTGCACGCACTTCCGAAGTGGTGCAAAACGTTCGTCCAACCACGTCCGGCAATCCGACGATCCCAGGGCCGCCAACGCTTATCAGCGTAACGTCACGAATCGCCGTCAGAGCTTTCACTCCACCGCCAATGCTGCGGCCTTCAGGCGTGATTTTTGTCCCTAGTTTATCCGGCGCGAAGCTGTTGCGTATCCATACGGGAATCGCTTTCTGCGCCACCGGTTTCAGCGTCTTCGGATGGAGAACCTTGGCACCAAAATAAGCTAGCTCCGCCGCTTCACGATATGAAATCGCCGGAATAGTGCGCGCCTCGGACACAAGCCGCGGGTCAGCGGTCAGAACGCCCTCCACATCCGTCCAGATGATGACTTCGTCTGCGTCCATGGCTGCGCCAAGGATGGTGGCCGAATAATCGGAGCCTCCGCGACCGAGCGTGGTAAGTTCCCCGGCCTTCGTTGCGCCCAGAAATCCCGTCACGACTGGAACGCCGCCCTTGCTCAGCAGGGCACGAAGTCGCGCCTGAGATTTTGTGCGCGTTTCGTCCATGAGCGGTTCGGCGCCACCGTGAAACTCGTCGGTCACGATGCATTCTGTGGCTTCGACGGATTCGCTGGGCAAGCCCAATTCCCGCACCGCGGCGGCGACCAACGGCGCGGAGAGTCTTTCGCCCAGACTGGAGACGGCGTCGAGCGTGCGAGGGGTGAGCTCACGCAGAAGAGCGGTGCCATCCAGAAGGCGGCGTCCCTCGGAAAGAACTTCTTCAATTTTTTTCCACACACCAGCGCGTTTGGACTCTTCCTTCACCAGGGCTACGAGCGCGGTCTCATGTTGGGTGCGCAATGCATCCATCACCGCTGTGGCTTCTGCCGCAGTGCCCCCCTGCGCCTTTTTCGCCGCATCAATCAACCGGTTGGTCACGCCACTCATGGCCGAGACAACCACAACGCAACCGGCTTGCCGAGCGCCATCGGCAATAATTTTTGCCGTCCGTGCAATGCACGACGCATCGCCAACGGATGTGCCACCGAACTTCATCACCTGCAATCGAGGTTTCATCGCTCCCTGCTGGTTCCATCGGGGTTTGCGGATCGGAAAGGCAATCCGGTAACAACCATTCTACGGTCTCCAGTGCGTGGCGCGAGTATCTGATTGAAGGACTGGTTCTGGAGAGAAAAGGCATGCAGTGGACGTTTCAGTGTCACCTCCAAGGAGCCAGAATGTTCCGCGTGGGTAAAGCAGTGCTTAGGCAGTTTGCGATGAGGTTTCTTCCGGAGCCGTGACCGGGGTAGAAAGAGCGGTAAGCCGAGCGCCAAGCGCTTCGACCAACAAGTCCACCAATTTCTTCGCGCCCGAACCGTCGGGATCCTTGTCCGGGTTGTACTGCGCAACGTCCAGTCCAAGAAGATTTTTGCACTTCGCGAATTCACAGAGTGCCGATTGCACGTCCGCCAATGAAAGCCCTCCCGTTCCCGGGACATTCGTCGCAGGAAAATCGTCCTGAGCGATTACGTCCGTATCGAGATGAATCATGAACTCGCGTGAATCTGCGTGGAGCAGTGCGAGGGTCTCCTGCGCCGACTTTGCAGCGCCCTTGGCTTGAATGTCAACTGCGTAGAGGTGACGCATGGGGGTGCGGACCAAAAACTCCTGTTCCGCGGGATCCACGCGATCGAGACCAAAAATGACGGTATCCGGTTCGCGAACCAGGGGCGGCTCGCCCCAAAACCGCACGAGCTCCGGTGATCCTTTGCCGAAGATGCTGGCCAGCACCATGCCATCAATTCGGCCGGACGGCGTGCTCGCGGGAGTGTTGAGGTCTGCGTCTCGATCGAACCAGAGAAGATTGAAATGCTTATAGTAGCGGCGCGCCCCGGTTAACAGGCCAATAATCTCTGAACAGTCGCCACCGAGCACCAATACGACTGCCCCAGACTTGAAAGCGGTTTCGGCGTGGGGTTTGAGTTCGTTGAGGAGGGCGACGATCTCTGGAAGATTCCGGGCCCGCTTGTGGTCTTCATCATCAGCAAAAAGTCGCGTCTTACAGTCACCCAAATCATTGACTTCATAGCCGATGGATTGCAGACGCTCGACAATACCCGCCTTGCGAAGCGCAGCTGGCGCCTTCTGGCTTCCTGGTGAAAATGCGGCGGCGCTGGTGGGCGCGCCAATCAAGGCAATCTTATTCGGCTGACGGACGATTTTCACCGCCAAGGTATTCTCCTTGTATCGCCTTCGAATGTGCCGGGGACGCCGAGAGAGCCGGCGCATGTCCCTGCCCGGCAAAATCTTTGGGCCGGCCGTTTGGCAGGCCAGGTCAGAAATCGTCAGCGGCGCGGTGCCGGTGCAATCGTTGCCAGTTCCGGCGGCAGCGTAAAACGCACATCTTCGCGAATCAAGTCCAAATCTCGCTGGTCAGTAAAGCCAAACTGCGCCAAGCGTTCGCTGACCTGCTCCACCAGTACTTCCGGAGCGGAAGCTCCGGCGGTGAGACCCACGCGTTTTACACCCTCGAGCCAACTCGGATTAATGTCATTCGCGGAATCGATCAGTTGGGCCTTGATTTTCAGGCGCTCGGCTAATTCAACCAGGCGATTGGAGTTCGAACTGTTCTGCGAACCGACCACAAGAATCAGTTCCACGTCCTTGGCCACCTGCTCGACCGCTTCCTGCCGATTTTGCGTCGCATAGCAGATATCATCGCTGGCCGGGCCGATAATTTTCGGAAACCGCAGGCGCAGACGGGCAACAATTTCTTGCGTGTCATATAGGCTTAAAGTCGTTTGCGTCAGGAATGCAAGTTTTTCGGGATCTTCCACCTGCAGCGCATCCACCGCAGCGATGGAGTCCACAACCAGCGTACGGTCCGGCGCTTCGCCGGAAGTGCCAATGATTTCCTGGTGGTCTTTGTGACCAATCAGGATAATCGTCCGCTTCTCGCGGGCAAACTTCAGTGCTTCGAAGTGAACCTTGGTCACCAGAGGGCAAGTGGCGTCAATCACCTTCAAAGAGCGATCCTTTGCCTCCTGTCGGACGGTCGGCGGCACACCATGCGCGCTGAAAACCAGTACGGCCCCCGAGGGAACTTCTTCGATCGTTTCGACGAAGATCGCGCCGCGGCGGCGGAGTTGTTCTACTACATAGGTGTTATGAACGATTTCATGATGCACATAAACGGGTGCGCCATAAGCCTCAAGCGCCAATTCCACAATATCTACTGCGCGCACCACACCTGCGCAGAAGCCGCGGGGACGCACGCGAAGGAGTGTTTTTGCCTCAGTTTGAATAGCCATCATCTTCCTAAGCTGCTGAATTTTCAAAGTACTATCATACCAAAGTTGCCCGCCAGACGCATTTTCATGCTTCCGGCTTGCCCCAAAACAGTCCCAACCCTGCCGATTAGGACAGTCCCAAACCCCTTTCTTTCCGGTAAGATGAATTTGTTGAGGATTTCCTAATATGGACCAAGACGCCAACAGGAGACGCAGCGAACGCGTCATGCTCTGCATCACCGTTGTCGTATTGGCAGAGGATGAAGAACGACGCCAGCTTCAGGAACAAGCCCAGACCCAGGTTGTTAACGCCCACGGCGGCCTCCTCAGGATCAGGACCCACCTGCACGTAGGACAGTCTTTTCTCTTAAGCAACCCCCGAAGCGCTACCGAAATGAGTTGCCATGTGGTTCGGGTCGAAGATGCCGGACTCGAATATTTCAACATTGCATTCGAGTTTGACCGCCCGGCGCCCAACTTTTGGCCCATCGTCTTTCCGCCCTCGGATTGGGTTGCCACCCAAAAAGCCTAGCAAGTTAAAAAAAAAGACAACTTATTCGGGTACATGGTGTTTTACATCACGTGGAGGTGCGTGACGTGCAATTGGGAATCCGTAGAGTTCATGCGGTGCTGATGTCTTCCATGATGTTAGGCGGTCTCCTGCTGGCGGGTTGCGATGACAACGTGGAAGTGATTCGCGATCCGGATGTTCGCGTTACAAAGGAAATGACTTGGGCTTGGCGGCCTTTCTCGGCGCCTGCACCGCCGCACAAGGACGAGGATGGCCGGCCGGTAAAGTCGAGGGACGTGATTGGTGCGCCGCCGCCGAGACTCGAAAGCAATCGCGACTGGAATAACGAGGAAAATCGCATCAAGCTGCAAGATGCCATCGAGCGCGGCTTGGCTGCCAAGGGCCTCACCAAAGTGAGCGATCCAGCGGTCGCCGATTTCCTCGTCGATTACCACGTGGCGGTAAAAACGCAGAGCGCGGAGGTTCAGCAAGTCTATCCGGGCGGATTTCCGGGCGTGATGTGCGGTCCGTTCGGTTGCTGGTACGGGTATGGCTGGGGTCCGCCGGAGGTCGAATATCGCACGGTGCAATACCACGAAGGTAGGTTTGTTTTGGACATCGCGCTGCGTAATCCGAAAAAGCTCGCGTACCGAGCCATCAGCCACAAGGAATTGAATAGGCGCACTCTCTCGAGCTATCAGGCGGAAGAAGCCGTCAAGCATTTGCTGAAAGGCCTCAAAGTTCAATAAGTCCTATGCACAAAACAGAAATGAGCCGGCAGGAACAAATCAAGTTTTTCCCGGCTTTTATTTGTGCCGGGTGCGCGGCGATTCTGATACTCAGCGCCGAACATGCTCGCTAAAAAGAACGAACCCCCAAGCAGTGGCCAGGGGGTTCGTGTGCTTGTTCGTTTCGATCTGTTATTTTCGTCCTTTGAGCACGGCCAGATGGTCCGTAGTACTCGGCCCCTGAGCCAGCAGCACCTCCCTATGCAGATTCTTCCTCTTCGGCACAAAGTACCGAAAATGAAGATCGTAGTCAGCGAGGTACAGTTCGCGGACGAAGCGCTTCCCGTCGCGGTTTTCGATAAGCAATTCACTGTTGTCACTGGAACGATCAGCGGACAACCCTATCGCTGAAACAAAAATCGCTCCGTTGGGCCCGCGCACGATCATGCGGGCCGGGAAAGCCTTGGAATTCATGGTGAACGTGTAATCGCCCGCGGGCATTTGTGCGTTCTGCCAGGTAACTTCATAGGACAGAGTAAATCTTCCCTCATAGGCGACCGATTGCGCCTTGGCTGAGCTGCTTAATCCTGCAAGCGCCAGAAATGCCAGGCTCGCTAGTGTGGTGAGATAGATTCGATGTGATTTCATGGGAACCCCCCTTTACTGCATTTTTCCTTGCGTGCGGTCGAAGCAACTGTCGATTCAACCGCATGCGAAACTTGTGCACGGAGGTGGCCGCGAGTCCGCACGTTTTTCGAATTCAACTGTGCTCTGTCGGAAGTATCTGAAGAATCAGAAGATTCACCTGCGCAAAACTTTTCGGAGGCAGTCTCGCGTTTTTCGAAAAATCAAAATTACTATCCGATTGGTTAGAAAGACTAGCCAAACGGATAGTTGTCGCAAAAATCGCTGATCAACTAAGGGTAGTTTACGCTTTGGTGCGCTTCTTGAGCGTAGGCCGCAATTCCAGATTGCTGATGAGGCGATGCAGATAATTTGCGTGGACTCCGAGAAGTCTTGCTGCTTCGGTGATGGAACCGTCGCTTTGTTCCAGGGCGTTGAGGATCAAATTTTTCTTCAAATTGCGCACAGCGTCGTGATATTTAGCGCCCGTTATGTCTGTACCACAAGAACTTTCGAGAAGCGCGTCCGGCAGATCCTCGGGAAGAATCCATTCCGAAGTGCCGACCACCACGGCGCGCTCCATGGCGTTCTCGAGCTCGCGAACATTGCCGGGCCAATCGTATTGCAAAAGACAGTGTCGGCCTTCATCCGAAATGCCCTTTATGGAGCGCTTGCACTGCTTCGCATAACGGGCCGCGAAGTGTTCTGCAAGTGCGGCAATATCTTCCGCGCGTTCCCTCAGCGGCGGCAGAGTCAGAGAGATCACATTTAGTCGATGATAAAGATCGGTTCGAAACTGTCCCTCACGCACGGCCTTCGGCAGATCCCGATTCGTCGCGGCAAGGAAACGGGCGTTCAATCCTATCGTTCGCGTGCCGCCGACCCGGACAAACTCCCGCTCTTGCAAAACGCGCAGAAGCTTTGCCTGCATTGCCGGTGAGAGCTCGCCAACTTCGTCGAGAAATACGCTTCCGTCTTCGGCAGCTTCCAAAAGTCCTTTTTTCTGGGTAATCGCGCCAGTGAAAGAGCCTTTTTCGTGGCCGAACAGTTCACTCTCCAGAAGAGTTTCGGTCAGCGCAGCACAATTGAGCGCCACAAATGGCTTGCTGCGGCGAGGGCTGTTCTTATGGATAGCACGCGCCGCCAATTCCTTGCCAGTGCCGCTCTCACCGTAGATCAGAACGGTCGCCTCGCTCGGCGCGACCCTCTCAATAAACTGATAGACCTCACGCATGCGCGTGCTGCGGCCCACCATGTCGTGCTCCAGACTGACTTCGGCGCGCAATTGCTGATTTTCAATGCCCAGCTGCTCGAATTGGCGCGCATTCTCAATCGCCACAGCCGCCAAACCGGCAATCGCGGAAAGCAACTGGAGATCGTCCTCGGAAAAGTTTGTGGCCGGGTCCGAGGAATCAAGATAGAGCAAGCCCAACGTCCGCGCGCTCGATTGCAGCGGAACGCAAAGAATAGAGTGTGGGTGCTGCGGCCCTGCAGCCACGGCGGGCGGCTCTGAGGAAGGATTGTCCAGCAGTGAGACACGTTCCTGGAGCACGCGGCGCAGAATGCTCTCGCTGACGCTGACCGGCTTGTCCGGCCCGGCGAGTCGATCCCAAGCCACATGGGAGGCGATATCTCCGGACTCCGGATCCACAAGTAATATCGCGCCGCGTTCTGCAGGGATTACGTCGAAGATCATTCCCAATAATTGCCACTGTAACGCGTCCACATCGCGAAGAGAACCGATAGACGCGCTGATCCTTAGAAGCGTCGTCAGATTGCGCGAAAGCCTCTCGGATTGCGGCAATGCTGCAAGTGACTGCGGATGAAGATAGACCAGTTCTTCGGGGCGCAATTGCCGCACAGAAGATTCCGCGGCGGCACCGGCGTCAATTTTAATGGAACTACTTCTGCTAGTAGCCGTACCCTCCGCCTGATAAAGGAACACGCTTTCGCCCACCGCAATGTGATCGCCGGAAGTCAGCTCGCGGCGCTTCACCGGAAGTCCGTTAATAAAGGTGCCGGTGTGGCTTTCAAGATCGGTCAGGACGCAGCGGCCCTCTTGCAGCGAGAGGACGCAGTGCCGCGCGGAAACATTGGGGCTTGCCAGGCAAATCGTGTTGGAAAGGTCGCTACCAATCGTCAAGGTAAGCCCAATGGGAAATTCGGCGTTGCGGAGGGAGCCACTGAGACTCGCGAGCTTTGGCTGCACGAAGGCACCTGCAATGGGATTGGCAAAATCCGCCCCCGGCTGGGTGGCCTCGGCATTGTAGCTCGAACGTCGGGGCGCGCCTAGAGACGTGCGGCTGCGAAGGCTTTCAGGCAACGCTCCTATCGGAATGGCTAGATCCTCTATCCAGAGAGATAGGTTCCAAACGGTCGTGGCTAGTCTTCAAGTCCAATCGGGCCGCGCGAGCGAAATTCAACTTCATGTAATTCAATAATTTCCGAGGACGCATTGCATGAGCGCGGGGTCTGGCACGCCGTTTGCACTTCCTAAATGCGTCGCAAGACAAAGAGATTAAACGCCGAGGTGGGATCATGAACGTCAAAAATACAATCCGGGTTCACACAATGTTGTTGGGATTGGCAGGAACTCTCCTGTTGGGAAACGTCGCGAAAGCGCAGCAGGAAATTGACCCCACACCCTTTGACGACGGGCAGTTTGTCACCACGATGGCCCAGCCCATTCCGGCCACGGCCGACGCCCTAACGCTCGCGAGCGGTACAATCATCGAAACGAAAAACCAGCCCCTGCCGATGGCCGTGCATGGAACGGAAGCATTGATCGTTTCGAATGTCGATACGTCCGAATGGACGACGCTCGCGGGCTGGGCGGTGATAGCCCTGGTGATCGCAATAGCGCTGTTTGTCCGTCGCAAGATTTCTTCAGTCAACCCCGCCGGTCGTCAAAAAATGAACAACGGGCTCACCAATGCAAAAATCCACGCTCTCTAACCCCGAACCAATTCCGTCAGGCGCGTTTACACTGATTGGAAAAGCCGGGATGAGCCACCCCCATCGGCTCATCCCGGTTCTTTTTTTTCCTCTCCGGCGAGCTCTCCTGGGGGCGCAGCATGCTGCGTCTGCTGTCCTGGACGATCAATGGACTTTGCACGATTTCTCCTTCCTTCCCAATCTTGGGCCATGTTCGCCTGCGCCCAAGAGAGAGTAGGTCGGGTTTTCATTTTCCTTTTCGCTGTCATCCCGACCCGCGTCGTTTGCGGCGCGCAGCGGAGGGGTCCTGTCTAGTTGTCAAGCCTTGCATCAGCGACGGTCTCTTTCAATCGCAGGCCCAATCAAAACACAACGTGCCACAAGAGACCAAACCTAGTAGTTCGAAACGATCTGCCGGCCTAATTCGGCTCCGCGCGTACGTGCTTCCGGCACGTAAATCGTCTCCAGGCGAATCATGCTGTTGCCCTTCAAAATCACAAAGGTGTGGCCAAAGGTGCCAACCATGGCGTGATCCCCAACATCGGGAACCTCTTCAAAACCCGGCACCATGGCCATGGCAGTACGTAACGAGGACCAGTTCTCACTGCCAAAATGTTTCTGGATAGTGAAGGCAAACACGCGGCCCTCTTCGCTGGGTTGCGTGAGCCCCAGCGATTTGATCATTCCTTCCATCTCTTTCGTATGCTTCATCAACTCCATGGGATTTTGGGAATTGGGATCGATTTCTTTCGATGCCGTTTCGGAGTCGCGCTTGGCTTGATCCGCGGCGACCTTTTGAAGATGCCCGAAGCCCTCGGCGTTCGTGTAATAGGCGCAGCCTGCGTTCGAACCTTCCGTCATTTCCTGGGTGCGCACAATATCCACGCCCAGCACCGCCTTCACCTGGTCGGCATTAAGCAGGCGGCAGGCATTGCCGTGGGAAACATTGGTCTGGGATGTGGGACCCACTGCCCCGATCGTAGCCTCTTGAACTTTGTGTTTGATCGCCCTAAACGCATAGATCGCACCGCCAACGGCGATGACAGCAAGCAACACGATAATCCCGACCACTATCAACAGAATTTTGGCGACACTAGGGCCCTTCGGCGCAGGTGCGAGTGCAACCGCGGCAGGTTGCACCGGAACAGCTTGCGCCGCCGCCGCGCTTACTCCGGGAGTCGGTTTACCGCATTTGCCGCAAAACGCTCCGTCAAGTGGCGATCCACAATGAATACAATAGCCGGCCATGATTCCTCCGAGGTGGAAAACGGAAACCGGGCAAGCTTATCACTGGAGAGAATGCGCCTCCAGATGTTCCAGCGCGGTTGCAAGGAATTCTGGGGTTGGATTAGCTTGCTTTGCGCTCGGCTTGGAGCTGGAACTCTTCGTAAGTTCCCTTGCAATCTTCGATCTTGCCGTCCTTGAAATGCCAGATGCGGGTAGCAACTTCGTCGAGCACATCTTCGTCGTGGGTCACCAGCAACACCGTACCATCATATTTTTGCAGCGCGATGTTCAGAGCATTGATGGATTCCAGGTCCAGGTTGTTCGTCGGCTCGTCCAGCACCAGGAAGTTCGGCTTCTGAATCATCAGCCGGCAAAAGATCAAACGCGCACACTCACCGCCGGAAAGCGCTGCAGTGGGCTTCAGTGCGTCTTCGCCGCTAAAAAGCATCTGGCCGAGCGGCCCGCGAATCTCCTCTTGCGGCGCCTGTGGCTTGTACTGCCAAAGCCAGTCCATGGCCGTGATGCCCTTGCTCTTATCAATCGTGTAGCTGAAATCCTGCGGAAAGTAGCCCACGGTCACCTCGTGGCCCCAAGCAACATTGCCCGAATCGATTGCGAATTTGTGTTCCGCATCGCCCACGAACGGACCAGCATTGCGAATCAGGGATCTGAGCATGGTGGTCTTCCCCGCTCCGTTACGCCCGGTGAGCGCGACCTTTTCGCCTCGCGTAATGCTGGCCGAAAAATTCTGGAACACCTTCATATCGTCATACGACTTGGAGAGCCGCTTCACTTCCAGCGGCAGACGGCCCGAAGGCACTTCGGTCTGAAAACGGATGTACGGACGTTGGATGTTCGACCGGGCAAGCTCTGATGTTTGCAACCGCTCGACTTCTTTCTTTCGCGAAGTGGCCTGTGCGGAACGCGTACCGGCGGAAAAACGTGCGATGAAATCGTTAAGCTGTGCGATTTTCTTTTCGCGCACGGCGTTGTCCGCTTCCATACGCGAGCGAATCTGCGTCTTGGCCAGCACCATGTCGTCATACCCGCTCGGATACATGATGATGGTCTGGTAGTCGATGTCCGCGGTGTGCGTGCAAACGTTGTTCAGGAAATGCCGATCGTGCGAAATCACAATCAGAACGCCGTGATATTCACAGAGGTATTCCTTCAGCCAGTGCACAGAATCCAAGTCCAGGTTGTTTGTAGGCTCGTCCAGTAGCAGCGCGGAAGGATTGCCAAACAGCGCTTGCGCCAGCAACACCCGAACTTTTTGGCCTCCTTGGAGTTCGCCCATTTTGCGTTCATGCAAACTCGCATCGATTCCGAGTCCATCCAGCAGCACACCCGCATCCGCTTCCGCGGTGTAGCCGCCTTCTTCACCAACAATTCCTTCCAGCTCACCAAGGCGCATGCCATCCTCGTTGGTGAGTTCATCGTGCGGCTTGGCGTACAGCTCATCGCGTTCCTGCAGCGCTCTCCACAGGATGGAATTCCCCATAATCACGGTGTCCAGCACGCGATACTGATCGAAAGCAAATTGATCCTGGCGCAGGATGCCCATTTTTTTCGGACGGGTGACTGTGCCTTTAGTGGGCTCTTCTTCGCCCGTGAGGATTTTCATGAAGGTGGACTTGCCGGCCCCATTGGGGCCGGAGATAGCGTAACGGCGGCCCGCCATAAAGGTGCAGGTCACATCCTCAAAGAGGACCCGGGGGCCAAAGCGCATGGTGATGTTTTCAACGGCGATCATATCCCTATAATTTTAGCGTACATTTGGCCGAACGCTAAATGGGGCTTTTCCGCATAATTTGGGGTTTATTGCCACCGCCCAACGGAAGTTCCCTTTGGCGCATCTCTTAATTGGCCTTCCGCCAGCAATTCAAGCGAGAATAAAGCCCCGGCATAAGGACCAGGAAGAACGGCATCATGAGCCATCCGAATACGCACAGCCCGAAAAATCCTGCCAAGCCCATCGGGATCTACTACGAGCATCCCGACTGGTTTCGTCCCCTGTTTCAGCAGTTGGATGCAAAAGGCGTGAATTGGAAAAAGATCGATGCGCGGGAACATTCCTACCGCGCGGGTGTTCTCGAAGAGGATTACGCGTTGGTCTTCAACCGCATGAGCCCCTCAGCGTGGAAGCGCGGGCTGGGTCATGCCGTCTTCTATACCCTCGACTATCTGAAGCATCTCGAAGCCCTTGGCGTGCGTGTGGTCAACGGCTCGCGGGCATTTGCGAATGAGATTTCAAAAGCCAAGCAATTGGAGTTACTCGCCTCGCTAGGCCTTCCATACCCGAAAGCCCGGGTCATCAATCACGTCAGCCAAGCACTGCGCGCTGCCGAAGAAATTGGCTACCCTCTTGTCGTGAAGCCCAATATAGGCGGAAGCGGCGCGGGGATCATCCGCTTTTCAAATCCACACGAACTGCGCGCTGCGGTCGCAGAGAATCAGTTGTATTTCGGCATCGATTCCACAGCGCTGGTGCAAGAATTTTTCCCGGCACGGAACTCGGTCGTCACCCGAGTGGAAGTTCTCGGCGGCAAGTATTTGTACGCCATTCAGATCCATACCACCGGCGAAACCTTCGACTTGTGCCCCGCCGACATTTGCCAGAACACCAGAGGCGAAGAGTTGATGCGTGGGGCATGCGCCCTGGACGCTCCGAAAACGGGCCTCAAAGTCGAAGCGCATCAACCGCCGCACCAAGTGATCCAAGAAGTGGAACGCATCATGAACGCGGCCGGCATCGAAATTGGCGGGATCGAATACGTGATTGACGATCGTGATGGGCGCCAGCTCTATTACGACATCAATGCCCTGTCGAACTTCGTCGCCGATCCCGAACGTGTGGTGGGATTCAATCCGTATGCGCGGCTTGCGGACTATCTCGTCACTCAGGCGCAAGCCACGGCACAGCCAACCTTAGCCGCTTCCGGGAAACCGCAATGAAATTCGGCTATTGGCTCCCGGTCTTCGGCGGCTGGCTGCGCAACGTCCCGGATGAAAACATGGAAGCGACATGGCAGTACGCGAAACGCCTCGCCCAACGCAGTGAACAGATCGGCTTCGATTTAACGCTGATCGCCGAACTCAACCTGAACGACATCAAGGGCGTCGAGGCGCCATCCCTGGACGCGTGGTCCACGGCAGCTGCGCTTGCCAGCGTTACGGAAAAACTGGAATTGATGGTTGCTGTGCGTCCCACATTTCACCTTCCCGCGCTGCTAGCAAAGCACGCGGCCAACATTGACCGCATCAGCGGTGGCCGCCTGTCTCTGAACGTAGTTTCTTCGTGGTGGGCAGGTGAGGCGAAGAAATATGGAGTGCCGTTCGAACAGCATGATGACCGTTACGCGCGCACCAGTGAATGGCTGGATGTGGTTGATGGCGTCTGGAGCCGCGATCACTTTTCATTTGCCGGGAAATATTACAACGTCGACGACAACGTCCTTCAGCCGAAGCCGATTGCTTCGCCGCGTCCCGTAATCTACGCGGGCGGTGAATCCGCCGCGGCGAAAGATCTAATCGCGGAAAAGTGTGATGCCTACCTGATGCACGGCGATCCACCGGATCGCGTGGCAGAAAAGATCGCTGATCTGAAAGAGCGGCGAGCCAAGTTCAAGCGCCCACCAATGAAATTCGGCCTCGCAGGCTACGCGATTGTCCGGGAAACAGAAAAAGAAGCACGGGAAGAGCTGAAGCGGATCACAGACGTGCATCAATCCGCCGCGGGTTACGCAAATTATCAGGAGTGGCTCGCCGGCACGCAACTGGAGCAGCGCGTTTCGCTCGAAGACTACTCGGTCTCCAATCGTGGCCTTCGCTCCGGACTTGTAGGCACGCCCACACAAGTCCGCGAACGCATCGCCGAATTTGAAAAAGCGGGAGTAGATCTGGTTCTGCTTCAATTCAGCCCGCAACTGGAAGAGATGGAGAAATTCTCCTCAACGGTGATCCGAGAGTATGCGCCGGCCTGAAAACAGGTGGAGGAGAGGGCTTATTCGCCGAGCGCTCGTCTGAAAAAATGCTCTTACAAAACAAAGTCGCATTGATTACAGGATCAGGACGAGGGATCGGCCGCGCGATAGCAAAGCTGTTCGCGAAAGAAGGCGCCTCGGTGTTTCTCACCGCACGCACAGAGCCTGAGCTTGCATCCACCGCCAAAGAGATCACTACGGACGGAGGGATTTCAGCGTTTATAACGGCGGACTTGGCGCAGGCTCCAGAAATCGAAAAGGTAGTCGCCGCCACGCGCACAAGATTTGGACGCCTGGATATCTTGGTGAACAATGCAGGCCATTACGGTCCAGTCGCTCCGGTGGAGGATTATCCGCTGGAAGAATTCGACAAGGTCATCGCCGTACATCTACGCGCAGCATTTCTCCTAAGCAAGCTGGTCGCCCCGGAAATGTACGCGCGCAAATCCGGCGTGATTCTCAACATCTCCAGCCTATCCGCAAAGTCGGCCTTTGGCTGGGGTTCCGCATACGCAGCGGCAAAAGCAGGCATGTTGGGATTGACTCGAGTGATGGCCGCTGAGGCCGCCAGGCAAGGTGTTCGCGTAAACGCAATTTGCCCCGGCCCGGTCACCGAAACCCAAATGAGCAAAGAGCTCGGATACACCCTGGCGACAAAGTTGGGTGTCAGCCCGGAAGATCAACTCAAGGGATTTCTGAATTCCGTTCTGCAGGGGCGCGGGCAAACGGCGCAGGAAATTGCGCAAGCCGCGCTTTTCCTCTGCTCCGATATGTCCAGCGCCATTGTCGGCCAGTCCATCAATGTGGACGGCGGCGCAGCATTTTTCTAGATCGAAGAAAAACCAACCGGCTAGTGCAGTTCGTTCTTGAAGACCGAACCGCCCTTCATCACAAACTTTACCCGCTGCAACTCAGTGATGTCCTTCAACGGATCCCCGGAAACCGCCACCAGGTCCGCCCACTTTCCTGCTTCAATCGAGCCCATTTTGTCTGACCAGCCAAGCAGTTCCGCCGCGCCGGTCGTGGCGGTTCGAATAGCCTGCATCGGCGTCATTCCATAATCCACGTAGTATTTGAACTCCAGAGCCTCGTTCAGTTCCTTCCAATCAAAACCGCCGGCATCCGTACCCAGCACAATCTTCACGCCTTTTTTCGCCGCCAGTTGAAATGCATTCTTCTCCGTCTCCACCATTTTCGGCCAATTACCGGAGCGCCCCGGCGCAACATACGCGCCCACCATGATCGTCGGCACCCAATAAATTCCCCGGCGCACCAGTTCATCCATCTGCGCTTCCGTCAAGCCGTCGCCGTGCTCGATGGAATCCACGCCCGCTTTCAGTGCGGCGGCAATGCCGTCGCTGCCGATCGCATGGGCAGCAACTTTTCGTCCGAGCCGGTGCGTTTCGTCCACGATGGCTTTGGCTTCCTCGTCGGTAAAATTAACATGACTATGCAGCAGGCCATCCGGTCCGTAAAAATAGCCGTGGTCGCTGTAGTACTTGATCCAGTCCGCGCCGAACATAATCTGCTCGCGAACCGCCTTGCGTGCTTCATCAACGCCGTCCACATACTGCACGCCCTTCGGCACCTTGATCTCCCACGAATAATCCAGCAGCGGATACATGCCCGTCGGGGTCATCGCGCGCGTGGAAACCTGCATGTGAGGACCGGGAACCTCTCCTTTGTTGATCGCCTTTTTTACGTCCACATCCGCGTACATCGCGCCTTCGGTTTCCAGGTCGCGCAATCCAGTGAATCCATGCGAAAGCGCGATCTGCGCATTGCGCGCAGCAAGTATGGCGCGGTAAGGAATCGACTCCTTCAACAGCTGCGCGTCATAATCCTCTTCGGTGATGTCCCCCTGCAACAGAACGTGGGTGTGCGCATCCACAAAGCCGGGCAGAACCGTCGCCTTGGACACATCAATAACTTCCACTCCAGCAGGCGCCGTGCCACCAGCAGTAACGCTGACAATCTTGTCGCCTTCGATCAGAATGAGAGCGTTCGCAATCGGCGTCTCGCTCTTGCCATCAATCAGGTGCCCCGCGAGCACAGCAATTCGTTTCCGCGCAGGTCCGGGCGCTGCAGTTTGCTGCGTTCTCGCGTCCAACGTGATCAAAGAAAGAAAAATCAAAACAAGCGCAAGGGCAATGCCGTGCCGATTCATGGAGTTCTCCTGAAAGCGGCACAGCGTATCAAAATCGAGGAAAAGAAAAAAGGCCAGCCGCTCTCTCAGGACGGCTGGCCTTCACTTTTTCATGGCAGGCGTGACTGCCGCTCGTTGCCAAGGGCGACAGACAGGCCTGTGTGCTCAACAAGCAGAAGAAAGGTCGTTACGCTCGAGCAGACCCCGGGCGGCGTACCGGGCGGCGGCCCCAGTCCTCGAGGGTAGAAACACTGCGTCGAACGGCGAGCATCGCCGGATGACGGCTAGCTACCAGCCGGGCCACGCCCGCTTCCCAGCCCTTCTGAACCATGTACAGGCTGGCAATAAGCGCGGCGATGACGGCAAAGCCGAGCGCGAAAATCGCGAATGCGGCAAGTAACTCCCGAACCCAATAAAGTTGAAGCGCTGCGATCACCCCCAAAAACCACCAAAGCCATTTGCGTCCGGTATCCTTGGAACCCATGTAAGCAGAACCCCCTAATTTTGAGACCTGACCTTTGGATGCTCGGCCCTGACCAAAGGACTGAGTCATTCACCTGACCTATTAGACAGGCATGGCAAGAGAAAGGCTATGGTACAGAGGCATCAAAATCGAGACTAAACGGAAGTTTTAGTACTGGACAAAGAGACATTAAATTCACTGTAACACTAAGAAAATAAGATGCTTAGTGAAAAGCGGTCGGCGTCCCAAGAGCTACTCCTTTTCTTCGTACTAAGGGATGGAAAAAAACCTGTCCGAGCGGACAGGTAACGGTGAGTGCCAAAAAAAGGGCGCGGTCCCAGAGTGCGACCCGCGCCCACTGCGAGCTATTAGGCTCTCTTCAGCAACCGGCTGATCCAGACCAATATCACAGCTCCAACAAAGGCCACGATGATCGATCCGATGATCCCACCGCCGGGCCAGATTCCCAGCATACTGAAAACCCAGCCGCCCACAAACCCACCAAGAATTCCCAAGATGATGTCGACCAAAACGCCGTAGCCGCCACCCTTCATCACTTGCCCGGCCAACCATCCGGCGATGAGGCCCACAATTAACCATGTCAGAAAATTCATAGTAACTGCCTCCTGGCTCCGCTCACTAAGGAGCATGAACTTGGTCCCGGAAACACCCTACAGTTTGGCCTTACCCCACGTTACACGCAATCCCGTAGATAGCAGTATGTCGTTGGCCTTTAAGCCTGTAGGCGGGTAGCTGATATACCGCTCGCTAAAGGTGACTTGCCAACTGAGCAAGTGATTTAATTGCGTCGCCATGTTGCTATCGAACTCCATCCGATAATCTCCCGTGTGGGAAAGATTCGGATAGAAAGAGAAACGTTCCGTGAGCGTGGAGCGCTTACCGAACTTGGTGCCGAACTCTTCTCCCACCACCGCCTCCGCGCTGTTCTTCACCGCGGAGGATATCGGCGTAAGCGTCGGTGGCACAGTGCTGCTGTCGGCGAGCGTGTAAGCGCCGAAAGAATCACGGTCAAAAGTAATACCACCAAACACGTCGAATGCCGTTTGTTCCGTGTGTATCACGTGATACCCAAAGCCGCCGCCAAACACGGTTCGCAGATCAAGATGCTGAAGTTCGTTGGTTTCGAAGTCCCCGAGCCCGAACACAAATACCTTCTCCGAAAGATTGTAGTCGCCGCGAACACCCGCCCGAAGGGCATTGGCGGTGGTGCGGCTGGGTGGTGTTGAGCTGTCATCGCCATAAATGTACGTGCTGTAGAGGGTAAGTTTGTCGCGCGCAGTCTCGCGAACCGCCTTGGCGGAAAGAGTAAATGTAGCGCTAGAAGAATTCCCGCGCGTCAGTGCCAACCCAGTGTCAAACAGGCCATTCCAGAAGTAGGTGAATCTTGGATGAGCCATGCGCTCCGCCGCAAGGTCATAGGCTTTTTGTTCGGCGTCGTTACGCACGGCTACGATGTTGTTCGGCGCCACGTCGGACGGCGCGTCAGCGACCACGAACTTGCCGTCCTTGGTCGTAATATTTCCGGAGAGACGCTTGCCATCTTTCAGGGTCAGATTTAGCTTCTCGGAAGATTCGATGCCGGTGATGGCGTCCCACTGCACGCTCACTTCTCCCGCGAACTCGGTCTTGATCAGTAAGGTTTTCCCATCGCTGCTGACAATGCCTCCGGTCAACCGATCTCCATTCTTTAAAGTCACCTGATCAGCTTGAGCTGCGACACCAGCTGCCATCACAAAAATTGCACACAGGAAACTGCGACGCATGAGCGTCCCCCTCCAGTTTCAATTTTCAGACCAATCGCTAACCTGGGATTTCCGCGGGCGGGCGAAAGCCATCCCCGTAATCGTAGAAGCTTTCCAGGTACTAGAGTGTAGTCAACGAGCGGCGAGCCTGCAATTCCTCATTGGCTTCTCGTCCGTGGGCCAGTTCAGGGCTGACTGCTTGTTAGACAATGGGCGTGTAGTCTTGCGAACTTTTCTTTCCGAGCTTCCCAAGCGAAACATCCGCGCGGCTCAGTCTTTACAACCGAAAACGATTCATTAACCCAAGGATTTGAACCGACCTCCAATGGACACCGTGCAAACGGCCTGACCAGCCTCATCTTTCGAGAGGTAGCCTGACCGTTTTTCCGGTCCCAGCAGATCGTCGTGCCGCATCCAGAATCTCGGTTACGGTGACGTTGGTTTTCAAAGAGGACAAACTATTCCCTTCGGCGACGTCACCGTTCAGAACTGCAGCGAGGTAATGTAGCGGATCGTCATAGGGAACCGCGAGACTTTCTCCTTGCAGAATCTGTCCCTGCGTTTCATTCGCCTTCCGAACCTCAACTCTCTCTGAATCGAGTGACTTCGCATAGCCCGTACGCCCGTACACATCCATCTGTTTTACACCAAAAGGCCAATTCCAGGAGGCTTGTACAATCGCGATGGCATTCGCGTAGTTCAGGATGATCTCCGCCTCATCATCCACATTCGGATACAGAGCCGGTTGCAGTTGTTTGGTGACTGCTGTGACCGAAATGGGAATCTCTCCATTCATGAGCCAGGTCATCAGGTCTGGTCCGTAGCAACCAAAGTCAAAAAGGGCTCCAGCCCCGTTCTGCTTCGGATCGGTCAGCCAGGAAAGGAACTCCGGTCCGACCCCGATCAGCTTGGGACCCTGATGACCGTCACGAGTGACGGTTTTAACGATCTGCCCCAGCGCTCCATGTTTCAGCAGATTAAATGCTTCCGTGTTACTTGCGTACCAGGAGGTCTCGTAATCCACAAGCACGTGGATCTTGCCGCGTTGTGCCGCGTCTTGAATTGCCAGCGCATCCTGGTAACTGGTCGCCAACGGCTTCTCCATTAAAACGTGCACGCCCAATGAAGCGCACTCTTCCACGACTCTCCTGTGCTCACTCGTGGCAGTGAAAACCAGTATCGCCTGTGGATGCACCCGTGCAACCATTTCCTCAATGCTGCGAAAGCGCAGGTCGGGCGAGAGAGGGTAACGCTGAGCGTAGGAATCAAACAGCTTCTGATCTGGCTCAACGATTCCCACCACTTGCACGTCAGCGCGATTCAGTATCCCGCCGGCCGGCGCAAGAGCTCCGCCCTTAAAAAAGGCTCCTACATGATCGTGAACGAGGCCCACGACACCCACTTTCATCGCAGATGCTGGAGCAGGCTCTGCGGATTTTGCAGAAACAGCAAGAAGTGCCAGCAAGATGACGACTATTCTCTTCACTTTTCCTCCCGGACTTTCAGGGTGCAAGCTGTCGAGCCTGCCTAGCATTCATGGCTGTGAGCCTACCTTCATATTTTTATGGAGACAAGGACGCTCGCCTACAATTCAATGCACTCCAGCGAAATCGCCGGCCGAGCACTCTGTCTGCCCGTTGACCTCTATCCCTTGACATCCTCTATACTTAAAGTACAGCAACTTAGGGGTGTGGGCGTGCAGGATAAGGTAGGAGTTCTTGCCTTAGTTCAGTTCCCCTTGTTCACGCGAAAATCGCGCTGTTCGGGACCGAGTCGATTCCAGAGTCCGAATTGCCAGTTGGAGGTTCCATTGAAATGTGTCGTCGGTTGAGCGTTTCTGCAGTCATTCCTCTTTTGTTGATGTGCCTGCTTGCCGGGTGTGCAAAGCAGGGCTCGGAATCGAAAATTGCGTCCCTTTCCGCGACGCCTGCTGCAGCGCGTCCCACGATAGTTTTTATGACGGATTTTGGCACCGCAAATGACGCCGTGGCCATTTGCCGCGCGGTCATGGTGGGAATCGCTCCGGACGCGCGGATTATGGATATCACTCACCAAGTGACGCCATTCTCCATTGAAGAAGGTGCCCGCTTTTTAGCGGGAGTGTCACCTTACTATCCGGCCGGCACCGTTTTCGTCGGTGTGGTCGATCCAGGCGTTGGCACTTCGCGTAAAGCGGTGATAGTCAAAACAAAAAAGGGCCAATTCTTTGTGGTGCCGGATAACGGTCTAATCTCGCCTGTGCTGGAACGAGACGGTCTGGATTCAGCACGTGAAATCACCAACACCGATTGGATGATTGGTCAGAAGGTTTCGTCCACATTTCACGGACGCGATATCTTTTCGCCGACCGGCGGTCACCTCGCCGCCGGATGGGACTACACACTCGCTGGCCCGGAGGTGCAGCAATTGGTGAGGCTCACCATCAAGGTTCCCACAACCACAGACAAAGGCGTTGAGGGGGACATCATCGGGCTCGACGATCCCTTCGGCTCGCTCATTACCAACATTCCCGGAGGGGATTTTAAGAAGCTCGGTTATAACCTGGGGGACAAGGTCACCGTTCAGATCAACAAAAAGCCGTTTACGCTACCGTACGTCAAAACATTCATGGACGTGCCGGTCGGGGAACCACTCCTTTACGTGGATTCACGCGGAAGAATATCGCTGGCCATAAATGAAAGCAACTTTGCTCAGGTCAATAAAGTTAGAGTGCCAGGCACCATCTTCATTCCCCAAAAGGGTGTGTCCCGGAAGGGTAAGTAATGCTTTTTGGAGTTTGCACAATCCGCGCAGGTCACCACAACGGTGTACCGACTAGAGATGGTGTTGCCGGTTGCGGCGACATCGAGTCTAAGTTTGTGGCAATTTTGTTGTAGCAATTCCAACGGGTCACTTTTTTTTAGTTTCGTATTTTGAATTCTGCGGCCACGGGTTGCCTCGCGGTATGGAGTGATCGACGATGGCTCCCATTCATAAGGGGCACAGGTCATGAATTTCATAAATGTGTTTTCGAAGGCTTTGCGGTTTGTATTGTTTGTTTTGCTATTTTTATCCTTGAATGTTTTCCCATCGACGCTGAAAGCTCAATCTTTTCGCGGCTCCATCCGGGGAGAAATCACCGATGCGCATGGGCTGCGCGTGGCGAATGCGAAGGTCACCGTGCGCAATCTGGCCAGCAGTGAAACGCGAATAGTTACTGCCGATGCCGAAGGGGAATACAGATTCGTCGAGCTACCCGCCGGCGAGTACGAAATCTCCGCGGCAGCTCCAGGCTTTCAGGATGTGCATGTAGCGCGGGTGCTGGTCAGCGTCGGCCAGGAAACTCTTGTAAATGTAGCTCTCGCGAAAGTAAGCGAGAAGCAGGAATCGATCGAGGTCAAGGAAGCTGTACCGCTGGTAGAAACTTCGAGTACCACGCTCTCGCAGGTGGTCGACAGGCAACTCGTTCAGGAATTGCCTCTGAACGGCCGCGATTTCGGGAAGCTGGTAGCACTCACGCCCGGTGTGACCGTAGAAGGTTCCGGGGTCGCAGGCACAGAGAAGGGCTTCGGACAATTCAACATTAACGGAAACCGCGACCGCTCCAACAACTACACCCTGGATGGCACGGACAACAACGATCCGTGGTTCAACAATTCCGCCCTCAACCAGGTGGGCATCACTGGCGCCCCCGCGACACTGCTCCCATTGGACGCCATCCAGGAGTTCAATTTACAGTCGCAATTTACTGCGGAATACGGCCGCAACTCCGGTTCGGTCGTGAACATCGTCACGCGTTCCGGCTCCAACAATTTTCATGGCTCGCTGTATGAATATCACCGCAACTCCGCATTCGATGCTCGCAATTTCTTCAACACCAAAATAAATTCCGCCAACGGCAGCCCGAACCCGCAATCGCATTTCGTGAACAACAATTTCGGCGGCTCTCTGGGTGGCCCGATCTGGAAAGACCGCACTTTCTTCTTTGTGGCCTACGAAGGGCAGCGCGAACGAGTAGGTTCGGACTTCGTCCTTACGGTTCCCACGCCGAGTCAGGCCACACTGGCGCAGCAGGAAGCGATTGCCAATATCGGCAGCCTGAATCCGAGTTTGGTGAAAATCCTGCAGGCCTTCATGCCAACCAGTCCGACGGGCGCATTGCCCGCGACGGTCAATGACAAGAACGACAGCGACAATTTTATCGCGAAAATGGACCACCGCATCAATTCCGTGCATTCCGTGGTCGGCCGCTACGCGTTCGGAGATGATTCACAGATTTATCCCCTTGGCAGCCTGGGTGGTTTTGGCAGCGGGTCCCGTATCGGCGCGTTTGCGCAAAAGTCACCCACACGCGTGCAAGTCGGTTCAGCGAGCTGGCTCTCCGTTTTCAATCCCAACCTGATCAATGAGGTCCGGTTCGGCTATTCGCGCTTCCGCAATAAATTCGGTTCGCTCGATGACACGCTTGACCCGGCAGCGACATACGGCATCGATTTCGGCACTGGCAAACTCGGGCTTCCCGAATTCGATTTCAGCGGTATCGTCGAAAATCTTGGCGCGACCATCTTCGGTATCCCGCGCCAGCGGTTGAGCCAGACGTATCAGATCCTGGATAACGTCACGGTCATTCAGGGAAAGAACACCTGGAAATTCGGCGGCGAATATCGCCGTGCGCTCGTGGATTTCAGCAACGACAATTCCACGCGTGGCTTGTTTTCCTTCCTCAGCTCCGCCCCGCCAGTAGTGATTCCCGTAAATCCTGCTGATCAGAATGTGGTAAACGTGCTAGCCAACTATTACATCGGCAATGGTTTCGTTCAGGCCTCCACGGGAAATACCGCAAGGAATCTCGCGACCAATGGCATCAGCTTTTTCGCGCAGGACGAATGGCGATTGAAACCGAATTTCACGATCAGCGCCGGGCTACGCTGGGAATACTTCAGTCCGGTCAGTGAAGCGCACAATCTAATGTCCAACTTGTTGGATCCTACTGGAACGCTCGTGATGGTCGGCACTCCAGCGCTGCCGCGTCCCTACACCCGCGACATGAACAATTTTGCGCCGCGCCTCGGATTCGCCTGGAACACGACGCACAACAGCACCGTCCGTGCCGCTTACGGCATCTACTACGATTACATTCCGCTGCATCTTGCGCAGGCCAACTTCACAACTTCCGCAGGCATTGGCGCGAATCCCGTTGGTCCGCAAGCAGTGGTGCCCCTGCATTTTAAGCAGAGCGCCTATAACGGCACTGCGACCGGTCCGGTCTTCACCGCTCCCAGCGGTCCGCCGGTAGCGCCGAGCATCTTCATCACCGACCACAACCTCCGCACGCCTTATGTGCAGAGCTGGAACCTAAATCTTCAGCGACAGATCGGCTCAGCGCTTGCATTCGAAGCGGGCTATGTGGGAACCAAGGGCACGCGGCTGATGAGACTGTATGACTTGAACCAGAACTTTATCAACGCGAATTACTCTGTCATTGACGTCCTGAGCTCGGGGACCAGCTCGACGTATCACGCGGGGCAATTCACGGCGCGGCTGCAGAACTGGCACCGCATCTCCGGATTCTCTACGTACGCGTACGGGAAATCGCTAGATGGCGCCTCGGATGGAATCGATTTCAACTTCGCGACTGCCGCGTTCCCACAGGATTCGACCAACCGGAAGGCCGAAAAGGGTCCATCCACCTTCGACACGCGCCATCGCTGGACGACTGCCTTGAACTATCAGGTGCCGACGATTGGCTTTTTGCCAAAGCTGCTCGGCGACGGCTGGCAGTGGAACACCATTTTCACTTTGCAGTCGGGACGCCCCATTGGGATTGTGAATTCGAACGACACGAGCGGTACGTTCAATTTTCACCAGAGACCGAACGTGGTCGCCGGTGTAAACCCCATCAATCCCAACTGGACACCGGACAAGGGCTACCTGAACCCAAACGCGTTCGCGCAACCGGCGGGCGGCACGTTTGGGAATTTTGGGCGCAATCAGGTCTACGGGCCGAGCTTCAAGAACGTGGACTTCTCCCTCTCCAAGATTTTTGAACTTCGCGAAGCCCTCAAGCTGCAATTCCGTTGGGAAGTCTTCAATATTTTCAACCATCCGAACTTCTCGTTGCCAAACGGTTTCATCAACCCGGGCATCAACTCCGACGGCACGGTAAACACCGGCGCGGGTCCCGCGGGACTCATCACCCAGACGCCGGACGTTGCGCAGGGCAATCCTGGCTTGGGTGGGGGCGGTCCACGCGTAATGCAATTCGGCCTGCGGCTGCAGTTCTAAACGCCGCAAGCAAACCATCTCAAACTGTTGCCAATTGGCGGCCCGCGTCAGGCGCCCGATATTTCCAGTTGATACATCGCAGCCAGTTTTTGCCGCGTGATTTCTCGCTCGTTTGCATTTTTCGGAACACCGCCGGACAATCAGGGAATCGCGGCGAAACCGCGATGAAAGAGGTTCACCATGACCGAAGCCTTCATCGTTTCTTCCGTTCGTACACCCGTCGGCCGCGCCTTTAAAGGTTCCCTGCGCACCAGCCGCCCGGATGATTACGCCGCACTGGTGATCCAGGAAGCTTTGGCACGCGTGCCCGGCCTCGACCCCAAAGACATTGACGACGTGATACTGGGTTGTGCGATGCCCGAAGGTGAACAGGGTATGAATGTCGCGCGAATCGCGGCGTTGCGCGCGGGATTGCCCGTGGAAACATCTGCGATGACCGTGAACCGTTTCTGTGCCAGCGGTCTGCAAGCCATCGCGCAGGCGGCGGATCGCATTCGCAGCGGTGCCGCGCAAGTGATCGTCGCCGGCGGCACGGAGTCCATGTCTCTGGTGCCAATGGGCGGCAACAAAATTTCTCCGAATCCCTGGCTCGTGGATCATTATCCCGACGCATACATCAACATGGGCCTAGGAACCGAAAACATCGCACGGAAATTCGGCATCTCCCGCGAACAAGCCGACCAATTCTCTGTGGATTCACACAAGAAAGCCCTTGCCGCTCTTGCCGCGGACAAGTTCAAGGACGAAACCGTTGCTGTGGAGGTGAAAATCACTTCCCTCTCCAACGGAAACGGCACGAAACCCAAGCCCGCTACCCAATCCTTTGTCTTCGACAAAGATGAACTCCCGCGCCCGGAAACTTCCATGGAGGTTCTAGCGGGATTGAAACCAGCATTTCATGTGAAGGGCACAGTGACGGCAGGAAACAGCTCGCCCATGAGTGATGGTGCTGCAGCCGTAGTGCTCATGTCTGACGCAAAAGCCGCGCAGCTCGGACTGAAGCCCCAGGCACGCTTCGTCTCTTACGCGACAGCCGGATGCCCGCCCGAGGAATTCGGGATTGGCCCAGTGTATGCAATTCCCAAAGCGCTAAAACTGGCCGGATTGTCCTTGAATGATTTGGCCGTGATGGAACTGAACGAAGCCTTTGCCGCTCAATCCCTCGCCGTAATTCAGCAAGCCAACCTGGATGCCCCACGGGTAAACCCGAACGGCGGAGCTATCGCTCTCGGTCATCCCCTCGGCTGTACTGGCGCGAAGCTCACCACCTCCCTAATCCGCGAACTACAGCGCCGCAACGTACGCTATGGCATGGTCACCATGTGCATCGGCGGCGGCATGGGCGCCGCGGGCGTCTTCGAGCGCCTTTAATCTATCCCGCAGCAATACCCAATCAGTCCTTCGGCTTCCACAAGCCCACCGTATTCCCTTCAGGGTCTTGCATCCAGGCAAAGGTGCCGGTCGGAATTTCCACTGGCGGCACCAGCGTCTTCCCTCCGAGCGACTCTGCCTTCTTGAGATACGCGGCAACGTCTTCCACCTGAACGTAGAAATGTGTGTAGTGGTGTGGCTCATGGCCGAGAGAGCTGATGTGTCCCCCGATACCTTTCGGCTCTGGGGCGATCATGTCCGCCGGACCTGCCATCTCGATCTTCCAGTCAAACATTTGGGCATAAAATGCCTGCGTCTTTTTGGAGTCGCGGCATCCAATCTCAAAGTGAACAACCGGGCATCCCATATGTCTCCTTAGCAAAGAATTGAGGTTCGCGAGTGGGGGAGTCTGCCACAAATAGGAGCGATTTTCATCAACAGCTTCCCTAGCCTGGATACTGGCATTGGAGACCTAGGAACACCGGACATTCCCGAAAGTCCTATTGCGAAAAAGCCCGTTTCACGGGTACACTTTGGTGTCCGGAAAATTCAAACACTTGTTTGAATTTTCCGCTAACCCGTCGGCGCGACGCGTACAAGGAGTATGACCATGGCGACCTCGGTTGTGACCAACCAGGCAGCAAAGGGCGGCAATTTCCTGCTGGAATCCCTGGCTCCCTCAGACATCTTTACTCCCGCTGACCTGACCGACGACCAGAAACTCATCGGCCAGACAGCCGAAGAATTTGTCCTGAAGGAAATCTTCCCGCTAATCAAGGACCTGGAGGCCAAGAAGCCCGGCCTCATGCCACAACTGGTGAAAAAGGCCGCCGAACTCGGATTGATGAGCGGAGGTACGCCCGAACAGTACGGCGGCGCGGGGCTCGACAAAATTTCCAGCACCATCCTCACCGAAAAGATTTCCATATACGGCGGCTTTGCTACCACCCATGGCGCGCATGCCGGCATCGGCACGCTGCCGATCGTTTATTTCGGCACCGAAGAGCAGAAGAAAAAGTATCTGCCGAAGCTCGCAAGCGGCGAACTTATCGGCGCCTATTGCCTCTCCGAGCCGCAAGCGGGAAGCGACGCGCAAAATCTCCTCACGCGCGCAGATCTCAATCCGGAAGGTACCCACTACATCCTGAACGGCCAGAAGATGTGGATCAGCAATGGCGGCTTTGCGGATCTCTACATAGTGTTCGCCAAGGTGAACGGCGAAAAGTTGAGCGCGTTCATTGTCGAGCGCGCCTTTGCTGGCTGCAAGCCCGGTAACGAAGAACACAAAATGGGCCTGCACGGCAGCTCTACGACGCCTGTCTTCCTGGAAAATTGCGAGGTGCCAAAGGAGAACCTGCTGCACGAACTCGGCCGCGGCCACATCGTTGCCTTCAACGTGTTAAACGCCGGCCGCTTCACGCTTGGCGCTTCCTGCATTGGCGGCGCGAAGCACACGCTGACTACCGCCGCAAAATACGCAAAGGAACGCAAAGCCTTCGGCAAGCAGATTGGCGACTTCGGCTTGATTCGCGAAAAACTGGCGGAGATGACCATTCGCACCTTCGCCGTCGAATCCATGGTCTACCGCAGCGCCGGCAACATGGAAGCTGCCATGAACGCGGCCGCCGGCTCCGGAGACAAAACGCAAAATACTATGAAAGTCCTGGAGGAGTACGCGATCGAAAGCTCCATCGCCAAGGTCTACGGCAGCGAAATGCTGGACTTTGTGATTGACGAAGCCGTCCAAATCTTCGGTGGCTACGGCTTTCATGAGGATTACCCGGTCTGCCGCGCCTACCGAGACGCCCGCGTAAACCGCATCTTCGAAGGCACTAGCGAAATCAACCGCATGCTTATCATTCAGATGTTGATGAGGCGCGCCATGGGCGGCCAATTGCCTTTGATCCCCGCCGCGATGAAACTCGCCGACGAAGTCCTCGCCGGGCCGTCCTTCGAAGAATCACCGGAAGGCGTTCTTGCCGAAGAAGCCAAGATCGTAGCCAGTACCAAGAAAATTTTCCTGCAGGCGGCTGGCGGCGCGGTTCAGAAATTCCGCGAGAAGCTCGCCGATGAACAGGAATTGATCGCCGCACTAGCCAACATCGTCATGGAAATTTATGCCATGGAGTCCAGTCTGCTTCGCGCTCAAAAAGCTGCGCAAGCCAAGGGTGAAGCCGCTTCATCGGCGATGACGGATGCCGCGCGTGTGTTCATCGCGGACGCCGCCGAGCGTGTGGACCATGAAGCTAAGCGAGCCCTAGCCGCGGTTCACGAAGGTGATATGCTGACGACCCAGTTGGCTGTACTCCGGCGTTTTGGCAAACGCAACACCATCGACACGATCGCGCTGCGCCGCCGCGTGGCCGTTGCCGTCCAATCGCAGGACCGCTACCCATTCGAAGGTCGCTAACGATCGCTTCCGCAATCTGCGCCTGTCACATGACCCTACCTGAGACCGCCGTTTGCGGTCTGCTTTCGCGCAGACTCCAGAACAAAAATGCGGACAGCACCAGCAGCAATGGTGCGGTGTAAAAACCCGGTGCTGGGCCATCAAATACTACCGTCGGCACCGAACGGCCGCGAATTGTCAGTACGATGTGGTTGAAGCCGTTGAGAAGCTGCACCCCGGCAAACAGGTAGCCCGGTGCGCGCAACCACCGAGCGTTCCGGTACGCAAACGGCGTAAACAGCAGCAAGATAAGTGTGCCTCCCAGTAGCCCACATAGCCACCGGCGAAATTCCAGATCGATTCTCGGAAACCACGAAAAATGGGAATAAAGGGTGAGCACGGTAGCGTTGTAATAGCGAAGAAAATCGTGTGCGGCCTCATCCCAGATATGGAGGCCAAAGGCGAGGCAGAGTAAGAGCCAGGCCAGCCCGAAATTGCGCCTCCCCCCATCTTTTGCTGCTTGTTTCATGATGCATATATTACATGGCGGCTCGTTTCGGTTGATAGCTACCCGAACACATTTCCTCTGGCCCTACACTTTGCGCTCTAAAACTTCTTCTAAAATGGGAAGAAGGAGTAAGTACTAGAACCTACTGTGGCCATTTCTCGTTTTCCTCGTTCCCTGACTTTCGTGGCTCTCCTTGTGCTCTTGTCCCACGTTCTCACCGTAGTGTATCTCGGCACCAGACCTGTGGGCTCCCTGATCGGCAACGCCCTCCAGATCTTGTGCAGTTTTCTCGCGGCATTCCTCAGTTTCCGTGCGGCGGGAAAAGATACGGGTTTCAGCCGTTCGTTCTGGATTCTGGTTGGCTGGGGTATGGGAATCTGGGGAATTGCAGACTTCGGTTGGACCTACTATGAGGTCATAAAGCATGTCGAGCCTCCCTCCAGTTCGCTGATCCGCTTCCTGTTCGATACCCACGGCATGTTCTTTGTGATGGCCATTTTCCTGGACCAGGAAAAAACCGATTCGCAAGTGGATCTGGGCGAAGCACTGGACTTCACCCAGATTGGCATTCTGTTCTTTTTTATTTATTTCGGGATGTACTACCTGCCTGTCCTGGAGTTGAACAAGTCCGCGGCATTACATCGGGAATTTGTCGTGATGTCTCTGACTGGCAGCGGGATTCTGCTGCTTTCTATCCTTCAATGGTGGCGCGGAAGGCATCCGCGAGCGCGTCGGCTTTACGGCGGCTTGGCACTGTATGTCCTTATCTACACAGTATTCTCCACTCTCGCGCAAGGGCTGCAGGTTCAGAACGAAACTCCCACCGGCACTTGGATTGATCTTGCCTGGTCGCTTCCTCTTCTGTTTGCAGCATTCTGGGCTGCGCTATGGGTTCCTCTCGCGGATAAGCCAGGTCAGCGCCGCCTCCGTCCGAAATCCTTGGTTGAACTCATTTTGACCAACGGGATGTTTGCGTTCAGCCCGCTAATTATTCTGTTTCAGGTGGCGCAGATCGGTCCCGGATGGAAACTGATTCGACTCACGTTGCTGGGCGTTTCGTTTGTCTGTTACGCGTTGCGGATTGGGTTGACGCAGCACCGCCAGTTGAAAGACGGAGAAACCGTCCGCCGGCAAAGCCTGGCCATGGACACTTCGTCCAACGGCATGGCCATCGTGAACGAAAAAGGCGTCCACATTTATGCAAACCACTCGCTGGCGCAGATGCTTGGATTTGAAGGTCCAGACAGGATTATAGGCAAGCCCTGGCAGGTTGTTTACGGCTTCCAGAATATTGCACACCTGGAACAAGAAGCCCGCAGCGCGCTCGAGGGAGGCGGCAAATGGTCGTCGCGGCTGGCACTGCGGCGGCCTGATGCCAGTACCATTCCTGTGGAGCTCACCGTTGCCGCGATGCCGGACGGAGGCACAGCCTGGGTTTGCCGCGACCTCTCCCGCAGCGAACGCGCCGAAAAAGCACGCAGTGAGGCAGAAACGAAGTACCGCATGCTCGTGGAACAGGTGAACGCTATCACCTACATCGCGGAGATCGGCATCAACGGCAAATGGTATTACGTCAGCCCACAGATCGAGGCCATCCTGGGCTACACCCCCGATGAATGGCTCGTCATCGCTCACACGTGGGCAGAAAAGATCAATCCGCTAGATCTGCCAACCGTGATCGCTGCAGAAGAGGCCAGCAAGGACGGCGTTCCGTTTCAGGCTGAATTTCGAGTCAAGCGGAAGGACGGTCGCGAAGTCTGGCTGAACGACAACGCCGTAATCGTCCACGGCAGCGATTCGCATCCACTCATGGAAGGCATAATGGTAGATATCACCGAGCGCAAGCAATTGGAAACGCAGCTTCAGCAGTCACGCAAAATGGAAGCAGTCGGGCGCCTTGCGGGCGGAATCGCGCACGACTTCAACAATCTCCTCACCATCATCACTGGCTACACCGAACTGGCCCTCAGTCGGCAAAATGTCCCGCGCGAACTACACGGTGATATCGAACGGATTGAGAATGCCGCCGAACGCGCCGCTGCACTGGTCCGTCAACTTCTGGCTTTCAGCCGCCGCCAGGTGATGCAGCCAAAAACACTGGACCTGAACAAAATTGTATTGAATCTGGATGTGCTGCTCCGCCGTCTCATGGACGAACGCATTGAGATGCTCACCAAGATCCAGGAAAACCTCGGTAAAGTGAAAGCCGATCCCGCCCAAATCGAACAGGTGATTATGAATCTAGTGGTCAATGCACGAGATGCAATGCCCCTGGGCGGCCGCCTGATCATCGAAACTTGGAACGTGGACCTGGATTCGAGCTACGCCGATGAACATGTCTCCGTGAAGCCCGGGCCGTACGTCATGCTCGCGGTTTCCGACACCGGCATCGGCATGGACCGCGAAACCGTGGCACACATTTTCGAGCCCTTTTACACCACCAAGGAAAGCGGCCAAGGCACAGGCCTTGGGCTTTCCACCGTATACGGCATCGTGAAACAGAGTGGCGGCTACATCTGGGTCTACAGTGAACCGGGCAAAGGCAGCACCTTCAAAGTCTATTTGCCGCGCGTGGACGAACGGGAGGAGCAACCCTCCGCACTGGAAACGCAAAAATTCCAACGCGGCAACGAAACCATCCTTCTTGTCGAGGACGAAGACGCCGTGCGCGATCTGATCGAGACCGTGCTGACCGAACATGGTTTTGTCGTGTTGCCCGCGCGTGACCCCGAACACGCCGAGAAGCTTGCCGCAAAATTTGCGGGCGAGATCCATCTGCTCCTCACCGATATGGTCATGCCGCTCTGCAGTGGACGTGAACTCGCCGTGCGCATTACAGCCCGGCGTCCGAAAATTAACGTTCTTTACATGTCCGGTTATACGGACAACGTCATCACCAGCGGAGGAATGCTGGAAAAGGGACTGGCCTTTCTTCAGAAGCCATTTTCCCCAGCAACCCTGGTCCAAAAAGTTCAAGAAGTCCTACACCACACCACCGCCGGTTGAGTGGTCGTTTAGCATCCGTGTAGGGCGCAGCAGTACCGTGCTGCACCCCTCGTCCGCTTGATCAAATGAGCTTGAGTACGTTTTCTTTTGCTATACAGGTCGCTTGGCACGCAAGCCGCTGTTTTTCGATTCGTCTACCTCTGTGTTTACTGCGCCTGGGCCGGAACTGCCGCGGCGTCCTTCGGCTTATTAATAGTGTTCAGAGTCTCGATGTTAAACCGCTTGTAATCTGAATATCGAGTGACGGCGTTCACCTTCACGCCCTTGACCAGCAACACCCGCACGCCAATGTGCGCTTCTTCATAGGTGGGCAGCCAGACTTCATTGTTTAAGTAGCCCTGCTCGAACACGAAACTCGTTCCACGCTGGAGATTGGCCAAAAGTCCGCCGGCGAATTTCACGTCGTTCAGGAAATATGCCTCCAGCCGCGCTACATCATTGGCTTTTTCGTCAATCCAGATTACCCCGGCAAGCTCTTTCACGACGCGTTCCATTAAATTCTTCGGCTTGTACTCCGGATTCGGTTCAAAATCGAACACCAGCACATCCTGCCCGCGAAATCTCTCCCTGCGCGGATTAACGAACTGGCACGCCCGAAGAAAAATTTCGATGCCCGGCTCTTCTTCCTCCTTCGCTTTCTTGCCCTGTTCCTTGGCCTTCTCTTCCTTGGCTTCCTTCTTGTCTTCTTTTTTCTGAATCTCCGCAATCCTCTTCTGCGTCTTCTCGTTCTCTTTTTTCTGCTCCCCGTCGCTAAGAGGCTTGCCTTCTTTTTTCACCAGTGTAGAAATCTCTTCCCCCTTCAGATAGAAAAAGGTGTACTCGTTTACTTCCTTCTTGGTGATTTTCCCTGACTTGTCGTATTCCGTTTCTTCTTCCACGCGCGAGCCGGCATAGTTTTCCTTGACCTTGTCGATTTCCTTCTGGTTCGCGTCAATCTGCTCGAAGAGTTTTTTGAGGTCGGGCAATTGCACCTGGGATTTCTTCGGAAAATCAAACACGCGTTCCCCAACGGTTTCGTTCACGCTCGCGCGGGTCAATGCCACGGTGAATTGCTGGTCGCCGCGATGAAGCTCGATTTTGTGCGGAATCTTCAGCCCATTGACCGGACGGTAGTCGTCATAAAAAATGTCGCGCGATACCCCGGCGATCGTCGCCTTCTCTTCCACAATCAAGTGCGTCTGAGGGTCGAAGTACACCTCCCATTGCACGCCCGTGGGATAGGTGAGTTCCACTTGCTGCGTTTCTCGCCCGCGGACCTGCGTTTGCCCCTTGTATGCCACCCCAATTTTCAGTTTTGAGAGCGATTGCATCCGCGCATTGTAATAACGTGCCGCCGATTCTACCTGCACAGCCTGCTCACCAAGCAGCGTGGAAATCTCGCCGCTTTCCGTCTGGTGCCAGGTCGATTTGCCGTTATACGCGTCGATCAGCGTTCTACCATCCGTGCGGATTTCGGAGTAGTACCGGTTGGGCTGTTTCAGGATAAAGGTATAGGTCCCCGGCTTGTCCTCGGCGCCCGCGCTCAACGTCCCATCGAGCGAAACCGTCTGCACCCTCGAAATAGTTTTGCTGCCCCCCACGGCCTTCACGCATTGTTCAAGAATTTTATGCGCATCTTGGGCATCTGCCGGAACCGGGGCGGCAACCCAGATAACGATCGTGAACAGAACTTGAACAATGCGGCGCATGGTGTCCATTCTTAGATACGCGAATGCATTGAAAAAGTTGCGTGGTTCTCTGATCCCGTCAGTGTTAACGATCGGCATAAGGGGGGACGGTCGCCCCGTAGGCCCCGTAGGCCTCGTATCCAGTTCTTGTCCATCGGCTCGCGTGTTTGCTCCGCGCTTCCTTCAGACCTCGCCTCGCGACGCCGCCCTTGTGGTTCGCTATCACTTCACCTCCATCAAGCTGTGAAGGGGACTTTCAGCTCCAAGCTATCGACCCTGCTCGGCACACATAAAAAGAGACAGGCGCGAACACCTGTCTTTTTTCCCTTATTATGCGAACTGCGCCCGGCGGAAGACTTATGGCTTCTTCTTTTTCCCGAACAGTCCGCCCAATTGATTGATCGTGTCGGCAGCGCCACCACCTGCGCCGCCCGTAACACCTTTCAGTATTCCTCCCGCGCCAGTGCCGCAAGTCAGTTCGGATTTCAATAGGCTGGCTGTAGCACCTCCTATATCTGGCACGAATTGCGGATTCGCGGTCGTGCCGCGGATCTGGAAGGGCACCTTGATCCCGCCATTCTTGCAGTTGGCGCCGCCGCCCAACACTTGACCCATCGTGCCTCCGACCACTCCCGCAGCCGCTCCGCCCGCCGCGCCCAGCATGGAACTGTTCACGGTCGCCACCAATTTGAAGTCCATATTGTTCTTCGAATCCAGTGTGCCGGAGCCAACGACAGTGCCGAGTTGCGGCGCCACCAGGTCCATATTTTCCGCCTTCAATCCTGTCGGTGCCATGTGTACATTGGTCGTCAGTTTTTCGATGATCAAGTCATCGCCTGTCTTGATACCTGCCAGCGACGCGACCCCAGACATTTTCTGCCCAAGGTTGAACCCGGCAAGCTTCCCGCTGAAGAGGCCAATGTTGCCATCGGTCACCAGTTTGTTTGTCGGTCCGGTAATGTGCAGATTCGTGCTCAGCGTTCCAGCGGTCAGCTTCGATCCGCTGGGCATATTTATCGCCAACGCTGGCAGAAACGCTTCCAGATCCGTGGCTGGCATTCCTTGCCCCTCAACTCTCAGGTCCGCGACGAAATTGTCTCCCTCAGAGCGGTAAGTTCCGCTAAGGTTCGCCTTCGCGTTTCCAATCTTCAGCGTCGAAGGGTTCAATACCCCTGCGCTTTTGGCCATATCGTACTTGGTCTCAAAATCTATGATGGCAGGCACGCTTGCGGGTTGGCCGCCGGCGATCAGAATGGCTTTCGACAGTTTGACTTGGCCTTTGATGTTCATGATGCCGCTCTGGCTGACCAGACTCGCGTTGATATCCGTAATTCCGCCCAAGCCGAGCGAAGGATCCAGAAATCCAGTGGACGCCAGATTCAGATTGTCGATGGTGAGTTTGACGTTCTGCGGGGTAACGGCAGCGTCGTTTTGATCAACAGGTCCAACCTTGCCGTCAATTTTCATCGTGCCGCCGCCTGGCAACGTCATAGTGAAGAGCACCGGAAAATTGTTGGCCACAGCAACGTCGCGGGAGGTTAAGTTCACATTGGTATAAACGCTGCGCTTCTTCGAATTCGTGCCTCCCAGCGTGATCTGCCCGTTCTTCAGTTCCAGTTTGCCGATCGAAACCGCGGAATTGCTGCCGCCGGAAGAAGGCTTTTGCGCAGAGTTGCTCGATGTCCCACCAATCGAAGAAAAATTCCATTTGCCGCTTGGGTCTTTCAGCATCAGCACTTGCGGATCATCGATGACGATGCTGGTAACGTTGACTTGCTTGGAGAAAATCAGGGGCATCATCTCGACGCCCACCTTCACGGATTTCGCGGTGAGGAACGGCCCGGAATTGAATTTCGGATCGTCGGCGACGGAAAGATTGTCCACCCCCAGCGATCCGCTGATCAGCGACAAACTCAGCTTGCCCAGCTCCACCTTGCGACCCAGCGCCTCGGTAGCCTTTTGTTCGATTGTCGGCCGGAATTTGTCCACCGGAATCAGGAACGGCACGATCACCAATAGCAAAATGAATACAACGATGACGATCCCAATCCACTTCAGACTATTATTCATGGGTCCCTCCAGCGGGCAAGCGCGGGCGGTCGCTGTTTGTGGCTGGATAATACCACAGGCAGTTGCCGTGCAGACGGCTGTACAGCTTCAACCGGAGTCGCCGGGCTCCACTCGCATTACAATAAGAATGCGGGGCTGTAGCTCAGATGGATAGAGCATTGCTTTCCCCTGAGCACTTTTCTGACCTGTTTCGAAAATTCGAGACTCTACTATATTTCTCAGACAGTTACAGCGCAGTGGGCATGAACAGAGATGAGTGGAAATCGCTATTCAAGTTGCTGGCAACTGCTGGGAGAACTGCTCTCATCCAGATACGGTTGACAGCAAACTCAGCCGGGCGCAGTCTTCTATTGAAGGGACAATCCCCACCCTGCCCCGACGCTACGTTACCCGCCCTTTTCATCAGATGGGATGATATGAACCGGAAAACCGCTTTTCTCATTTCTGGCATGCTCTTCGCTTTTCTCCCAATTCCTGCATCAGCGCAGTGCAAAGACCAGATCTGTTCGAGTGTGCAGATTATACTCGATGCGGCCGTGATCGACTTTAGGGGGTACCAGTCGCACGCAACCGCCGCCCCTGATGTCTCGATGGAAAATACAAAAGTCCCCTGCCAAATAACGACGTGGGCTAACAACGTGCCGATGTGTATCTGCTACGCGCAAGTCCCCTTTGCAAACGGCGCGAACTGGTACGCGAGAACAATGGATGCGCTCAAGAGCCTCAACCCGTCTTGGCACTTCACCGTTAAATCTCCGGGTGTCGACCATTACGTCGACGCAGGTCCACCCGATTGTGAAATTACTCCCACAGAGGGGCCTTACATCGGCCAATGCCCGCTGCATCTGGAAGTGGCGAAGCAAAGTGACGGATCCGCGAAGCTCTACCTGATTATGAACTCGCTTTCCTCACCATTTTTGATGCATCACATTTCGGTCTCTCCTTCCAAGCCGGCTCCCTCTGCCCCAATCGCCGTGAGCGGGGGTTGCGATGATTTCTGCCAAAGCCTGAAGAAAGCGTTTGAGGCTCGCACGAGTGTTTTTGAAGACATCCATCCTGCCAACTCGAATGCAGGAACCTCAGTGGGCACGTTGAAACTTGGTGGGGCGAAGGATTGTATGGTCGACGCAGTGAAAGTCTCTCCTTCTGTCGACGCAGGAACGCAGTTCGTTTGCTATTGGCAGGAGGCTTCCGCATCTTCTGCTGAGGCCCGATTCCGCGATCTGGTCTCTCGCCTTCAGATCCTGGTGCCGTCGAATTGGGCGACTCGCCAGGAAAACGAATTGGATGAGCCGACCGGCGCGAACCTAACCGCATGGCATGCCGTCGAGCCAGGCAACAAACACGACGTTCGTGTCTACCTCTCCGGCGATTCCGTCGGCCTTCACATCACAGCGTGGAAATAGCAGCCCGCGATCGTACTAGTAGCAACGGGTGGAGGCGGCCCAAGCAGCGGCGCGTATCCATCCCGACTGGCGACGTCGGTACAATGCACCTGGCGATGCGTCGGCACAAGAGCGTTGCCAAGGCGCGGACGCTCGCAAGCTATTTCCTGATTAACGCGGCGGTCTCAATAGGTCGACGCAACACTAAGCTCGAAGTCTACTTGCAGGAGTCTCAAAAGCTAAAATCGTTCGCGAGCGTTGAATCAAACGGACACTA